>Ga0160464_100177_pt1 | contig 66931 bp, 55 predicted proteins | sample HID1971I_E11MG_FD_108275 | JGI IMG/M metagenome (GOLD analysis project Ga0160464, IMG submission 108275) | Enriched millipede-associated microbial communities from UW Madison campus, WI, USA - HID1971I_E11 MG | ecosystem: Host-associated > Arthropoda: Insects > Digestive system > Unclassified ... | reverse complement strand
TTTACGCCGATGGATCTGCCTGGATACGGAGCATACCCCATCCAAAAACTACGGCTGCTGTCTGGAAAAATTAATTGGACACTTTGGTCTGAAAAGGGCTGAACACTATTGCCGGAATCTCCACTCCTGGGAGGCATTACAGGAAAACTAGGCAATACGGTGTGTTATATGCTGAATGGCAAACAAGTCATGCGGATGAATGGAAAAAGCATCAAGCCGCCTACGGAACAGCAACTGTTCAGTCAGGCCGAAATGGCTATGGTAGCCAAATTTTTGAGATTGATAAAGCCTTTGATTGAGATCGGTTATGGTATGGAAGCCAAAAGAGAAAAGCGCAAGCCCTACAACATGGCCTTTAGCTATCATAAAAAATATGGACTGAAAGGAGAGGGGGCCGACAGGCAAATCGATTATGCCAAAGTGAGGCTAAGTGAGGGGCGTTTCCCTGGGTTGCCACAGGCAGCGGCTGAACGGAGCAGTGATCAGTTGACCTTAAGCTGGTCTTCAGATTGTTTCGGTGCTGCATGGGGCAGTGATCAGGTAATGGTGCTGGTATACTGCCCGCCTGTAGAGAATGAGAATAATGCATTTGCATTGTGCGAAATAGGTTTGGCCCGGCGCACTGAGGGGGCAAAAACATTGCAATTGCCTCTGCATTTGGTAGGGAGGCCCACTGAAATCTACGTGTTTGTACAAGCTGCGGATGGGAAAGCGGTGAGCGATACGCAGTATCTTGGACGGATTTAGTACATGTTACAATAAAAAAGAGGCGTACCATGCTGGCCGCCTCTTTTCATATATTCTAAAACTTATGCTTAGTATCTGTACGCCTCTGGCTTAAACGGCCCTTCAACAGGTACACCGATATAATCTGCCTGGTGCTGATCCAATACGTCCAGCTCTACGCCGATTTTAGCCAAATGCAAACGTGCTACTTTCTCATCCAGGTACTTAGGAAGAACATAAACCTTGTTCTCATATTTATCTGTATTCATCCAAAGCTCCAGTTGTGCAAGCGTCTGGTTGGTGAAAGAGTTGGACATCACGAAGCTCGGGTGACCCGTAGCGCAACCTAAGTTGACCAAACGGCCTTCGGCCAATAAAATGATGTCTTTACCGTCAATCGTATATTTATCTACCTGAGGCTTGATCTCTACTTTCGTATCTCCGTAATTGCTGTTCAACCAGGCTACGTCAATCTCATTGTCGAAGTGACCGATGTTACACACGATCGCCTTATCTTTCATTACTTTGAAATGCTCGGCACGGACGATGTCACAATTACCTGTAGTCGTCACAATGATATCCGCTTCCAAAACAGCCGTAGCGAATTTTTTCACTTCATAGCCTTCCATTGCAGCCTGCAAAGCACAGATCGGATCAATCTCAGAAACGATCACACGTACACCCTGTGAGCTCAAAGACTCCGCAGAACCTTTACCCACATCGCCATAACCTGCTACAACAGCTACTTTACCAGCCATCATGATGTCAGTCGCACGACGGATCGCATCTACCAATGACTCACGGCAGCCATATTTGTTGTCAAATTTAGATTTGGTTACCGAATCGTTTACGTTGATTGCAGGCAAGTGCAATGTTCCGTTTTTCATGCGCTCGTATAAACGGTGAACACCGGTAGTCGTTTCTTCAGAAAGACCTTTAATATTTGCAATTAGTTCAGGGAACTTATCGAATACCATGTTTGTCAAATCACCACCATCATCGAGGATCATATTCAAAGGCTGGCGGTCCGGCCCGAAATGTAAAGTTTGCTCAATACACCAGTCAAAGCTCTCCTCGTCCAGACCTTTCCAGGCATATACCTGGATGCCCGCAGCAGCAATTGCCGCAGCAGCATGATCCTGCGTAGAAAATATATTACATGATGACCAGGTCACCTCGGCACCAAGTGCCACTAAAGTTTCAATTAAAACTGCAGTCTGGATGGTCATGTGCAAACATCCGGCAATGCGCGCGCCTTTAAGCGGCTGCGATGGGCCGAATTCTTCGCGCAGGGACATCAAGCCAGGCATTTCTGCTTCAGCCAATCCGATCTCTTTGCGGCCCCATTCTGCCAGTGAAATGTCCTTAACTTTATAAGGAACGTAAGTTGTCTCTACTGATGACATATTGTTATTTTTAAGTGTTTAATTATTAATAATTATAGTGTATCTGAAAATTGCTTACTGCTATTTGCAGGCCTTTTGTCCGAACATCTATTTTCTGCATGCAAAAGTAGGCAATAGTTTAACCAAATTCAAAAGTCGAAGAGCAGGGCCCGCATAAGTACCCAAATTCTGACCGTTCTGTTATGATCGTTAAAATAGCAATTTCGCATCCTTGCTGACATGACCTAAGGCCTGATCAATAAACCGATACGCCTCCAACCTCACTGCCGGTGGGAAATCATGCGCCGCATCCGGATAACTGACCTGAAGCTGATTCCCTGCACCATATAACTGGTATACCTTCGCAATGTCAGAGACACCCTTTTCCACGCCTTTAAAATCAAAGTTTTTGTCGCCAACAGGTGAATTAGAGAAAAAAGGCCTGGGTGCGAGTGCACTGATCACCTCGTCAAAGTCAAAAGGAATATCAGCGGGTTTCAAACCATATTTATCTTTAAGCAGGGGCATATAGCGATTTTGTGCCCAGGGGCCGAGCCGCCCGCCATATTTTTTAGACGACTCTTCGCCAATATCGTAGAAGTCCATGAGCGTCCAGCCGCAACTGGATACCACCACCTTCAGCCGCGGATCAAAAGCCGCAGCAAAAATAGCATTATGCCCTCCTAAAGAATGTCCGATCACCCCGATACGCTCCGGGTCTACATCCTTCCGGGACTGGAGCAGGTCTACACATCTCAAATGATTAAAGATCGCTTTCATTGTCCCCGATTCATACCGATCAGTGTCAAAATTATGGTCCTTCAGGTCGCCAAAACTTGGGTAGTCTGGCGCGATCACCACATAACCCCGCCGGGCCATTTCCTTTGCATACGCCCGGTTGGGCATTTTATGTGCACCGCCAATAGATTTTCGGCCCAGATCACTGGTTCCATGTAAGGCCAGTACGGCCGGTAGCTTCTTAGGCTTTCCGCTTCCATGAGGAATGTAAAGATCGGCAGGCAATATTTCATTTTTCGCAACAGTAAAAGTGATGGAATACCGGGTATGATCGGTCTCTACAACACTGTCAACAATCTGGATATCAAAAGCTGGAAGCTGTTTGCGGTCAGGAATTTTACCCATGGCCTCTTGCATGCCTTTCAGGATCTGGAGCCGTTTCCTTTGCCAGTCGGCAATGTTTCTTACAGGCATCAGCCTGCCGGATTTGTCTTTGTACGACAATAGACTATCCTTTACATGCACATTGCAAAGCGGATTTAAATCCTTAAATCCAGCACTTGCATTGCCTGGATTAAGCACAGCGATCAGCAGCACCGTCATAATAAGCATAAAAGTAGAGAGGGTATGTTTCATCTTTCTAAATTAGTGTTTTTCGGCAACAAATAGAATCTTAAAATAGCGGAAACATACCCATCAGATCGCCTGAAAGCTCCTCCCGAAAGGTCATTTAAAAGTAAAGTGTCAAAATCGAAGACTTTTATCGCCTCACATCTTTTATTTTCAAAAAAATTATGATTGGAAGCAAAGTATTATTAATAGAGGACACCCCTGAACTGGTATCGGTTATTTTGAGAAGTCTGGAAGAAGAAGGGGTAGAAGTGAGTGTGGCGATAGATGGGAATACAGGTCTCGAAATGGCACTTAAGCATCATTTTGATCTGATCATACTGGATATCATGTTGCCGGGTATCAATGGGATACAGATTTGCAGGGAACTGCGTAAAAGCAACGGCAACATCGCTATTTTGATGCTTACTGCCTTGGGCAGTACAGAAAACATTGTGACCGGGCTCGACAGCGGAGCCGATGACTATATGGTGAAGCCCTTCAAGCTAGCAGAGCTTGTGGCCCGCATACGCACCCTCATTAGAAGGAGCAAAGGTACCCATGTATCCTCGGATATCATCAGCCTGGGCAATATCCAGGTCAATATTGTCTCCAGGACGGCCTTTAAAGACAGTCAGCCCCTTAGCCTCACCGCTACAGAATACCGTCTACTCGAATACCTGCTCAAAAACCAGAATAAAGTCCTGTCCAGGATCCAGATCCTGGAGAATGTATGGGACATCGATTTCAATATGGGTACCAACGTGGTAGATGTATACATCAACTATCTTCGGAAGAAAATAGATAATGGAAGTACAAACAAGCTGATCCATACCGTATTTGGCATGGGCTATATGGTAAAGCAGGAGGTGCTTAATGAAAATACAAACTAAAATTACCCTTCTTTTCTTCTCGATCGGTACCATCGGATTGTTTGTCTTCCACTTTGCCGTGTTTTACTTCGTATCCGAATTCAACTTTGATGACTTTTATAAGCGGCTGGAAGCAAGGGCAAAGATTGCTGCGGCAGCCGGCATCTACTCCAATGAGAAGTCGGCAGACTACCAGGAAATGCGTGGCCGCTATCTCGAAAAGATGGAGGACGAAAAAAGCTATGTATTCAGCGTAGACTCTATTAAGAGAAGACAGTCAGAGATGCCCGTCGATCTGCCCGAACAATTTTACAGCAATATCCTGGCCAGGGGCAATGCCAGGTACAACCGCAACAATACCTTTTATTACGGCCGGCTGTTCAAGACAGAAAGCAGCAGTTATATCGTCATCGTTTCGGCCTCTGACCCTTCCGGTTTTAATGAGCTGGAAACCCTGAGGAAAGTATTGATCATCTTTTTCGTGATCTCCGTGTTGCTCACCTACGCCGCCGGAAAGATCTTTTCCTACTATACCATACGGCCCCTGACTACAGTGATCCGCAATGTTAAAAACATCTCGGCCAACAATCTCCACCTTCGGCTGAATGAACTCCAGGGCAAGGATGAGATGACCGAGCTGGTGCTCACTTTCAACAATATGCTCAACAGGCTGGAAACCTCCTTTGCCACACAAAATAACTTTGTAAGCAACGCCTCGCACGAACTCAAAACCCCTATCGCCATCATCACTGCCGAAGTCGAACTGCTGCTCGCGCAAAAAGACCTCGCCCCTCAAACCAGAACTTCAGCCGAGCTTGTCCTCAGCCATGCCGAAAAACTCGGGCACATCATTACCAGCCTCCTCGGCCTCGCCCAGACTGGTTTTGATGGCAAGAAACAAAACTGGCAAAAGATCCGCATCGATGAACTCGTCCTTACCGTAGCAGATTCTGTAAAGAAAATAGTACCCAATAGCATCATCCAATTGGATTTTTCTGCACTCCCGGCGAATGAGGATGAACTGTTTACCGAAGGTAATATCAACCTTTTGCAGCTGGCCCTGAGTAATATCGTCATCAATGCCTGCAAATATTCCAGCAATAAACCGGTGGAGATCAAAGTCGTTTCTCAAAACGGGCGCATCTCGCTCATCGTTACAGACCGGGGCATCGGCATCCCGCAAAAGGAGCAACAGCATATCTTCGAGCCTTTCTTCAGGGCCTCCAATACCAGCGATTATTCCGGTCACGGCATCGGCCTACCGCTTACCTTAAATATCATCCGCCTCCACAAGGGATCTATAGGTATACGCTCCGAAGAAGAGGTGGGTACGGAAATGCAGGTCATCCTGCCTGTTTGTAAAGAAAGTTGAGATAAATCAGTGCGTTTTTAAAAGTAAATCCCTTCTTTTCTAGAGAGCTTTCTAATGAATTTCTAATAACCATAAGTTTAAATGGTGTGTTTTGCTCTATTTTATTCCGGGTTGCTATGAAACCTTTGAAGCCATGTCTTTTCTGTGGCTGTTTTCTAATGGAATTTTAATTTTTGTCTTAATCCGCTTTAATAACTCTCCGGTAGTATTGCATAAGTAAACAATTGAAGATTTAAACTTTAAAAAAAGACTTATGAAAACTATCTTAATCCCAACCGACTTTAGCCTCTCTTCCCTTCAGTGTATCCCTGATCTTTGTGCCGGTCATCCCGACAAAGAAATCAACCTGGTATTCCTGCATATGTTCAACTTGTCAGACTCCATGGGCGATCTGCTCATGCTTTCCAGGCGTTCCAAAGAATACACTTATGTCAGCGATGACTTTTATATCCAATGCGAAGAATTGAAAAGAGAGGTTCCACAAGTCGCTGCCATCCGCATCGAATTTTTTTACGGCAGTACTGTCAGCATGTTTAAAAACTTTATCGAGGACCAGGAGATCAGCCATATCCTGCACCCTGATTTCTGCTCCTGCCAGAAGCTGAACAAAAACAGCATAGATCCGGCCAGCCTGATCAGCCGATCCAACGTGCCTACCCTGCAGGTGGTCAGACAACCAAAACACGAACCCGTTCAGGTCTCCCTGCACGTTCCGGAGCTGGAAGAAAGCCTTCTGGCGGAAAGCATGGCTTAGCCAGCTTCAGGCCTGTATATGTGTAATAAATAATAAAATTTAACCTAAATAAGGATACTGACTATGTTGTTAAAGCACAATATTCCAGCAAATTATATCTTTGGAAAGATCAAAAAGGAAGTGATCGGCGTAACCATTTATGTTAGCCTGATTGCGATCCTCTACCACAACTTTCACATCACCAGGATTTCCATTCCGATTGCAGTGCCGACTATTCTCGGTACGGTGATCTCTCTGCTACTGGCTTTTAAATCCAACCAGGCCTACGACCGTTGGTGGGAGGCGCGGACCCTCTGGGGTGCGGTGGTCAATGATAGCCGTACACTGACCCGTCAACTGCTCACCTTTGTCGACAATCCTTATGGCATCGAAGATGAAAGAGCTTTTTGTGAGCGGGTGGCTAAACGGCAGATCGCATGGTGCTATGCATTGGGCAGGCACCTGCGCGGACAAAATGCCATCGAGGGCCTGGAACGTCTGATCAATGCAGATGATCTCGAATATATTAAGAATTATACCAATATCCCCGTGGCTTTGCTGGAACTGCAAGGCAGCGATATCCGCAATGCCCTGAAGCTGGGCTGGATCAATGAGTTTCAGCAGGTACAGATCGATAAGACCCTCACCGCATTCTCGAATCAAATGGGTGGCTGTGAGCGGATCAAAAACACGGTATTTCCCGTGACCTACAGTGTGTATATCCATTTTTCGCTCATCCTCTTCGTGATGCTGCTGCCATTTGGCCTGATCGAGTTTTTCGGCCTGGCAACGATCGTCCTGGTCATCGCCATTGCCAGCTCCTTCTTCCTGATTGAAAAGATGGCCATACACTTGCAGGACCCGTTTGAGAACAAGCCTACCGATACACCGATGACCACCATTTGCCAAACCATTGAGCGCGACATCAAGCAGATGCTCAAGGAAAATTACAGGCAGGAGGAAAGGGTTGCGGGTTCCGTGCTGCAAAAAACGAAGATGTATTACATTTTATAATAAATTAATGCAGAACATACCACTTGGATCTATCAATAGGTATGTTCTGCATCAACATAAAACCAGAAAGCAGAACTAATTTCTGTTTTCTGCAATGAGGTGCGAATGTTTTTTCTGGAGAAATTTTTTGTAATCTAGAAATTGATATATTTACGCAATTATAACGCCCTCATGCTAAGATCAATACTCTACACTTTTTTTTTATGCGTATGTTTCTGTACGCAGTTATTTTCCCAAAACGGTAAAGTCGATAGTTCTCAAATGAGAACGCTTCGCATAGATGCTTCAGCTGCCAGAGGTGCGGCGGCTTCCCAGATTTTCGAGGAAGTCAAATTTATCCCTCTGGAAACAACAAAGGAAAGTCTTTTCGGGTCTATTCACCAACTTCGCATTGCTAACAACAATTACGTAATATGGGATTACGACACCAAAGCGATTTTAATTTTTGATAGAGAAGGAAAGTATAAGAATAAAATAAACGCTAGTAAGATTGAGAAAGATCCGGCCGATAAGGAAAGTCCGACGTTTTACGGTTTCACCTTGGTGCCCGAAAATAATACGCAACTTATCCTGCTCGTTGCAGGCAAGGATTATTACTACTTCGATCTGAATGCGAAATTGGTCAGGAAAGTTAAGAAAGGTGATAGTGAACTGTATCAGGGTGGACATAAGTTTAGCGATGGTACCGAGCTTCGGGGTCATTATAGTGAGAAAAAAGACAAAGACAGTACGTACTATGAAGTCGCTTTGCTGAAGGATAAAAAAATGGTCGAAGGTTATTTCCCTTTTTCGATCAACAGGTATAAGACAGATCAGTTCTTTAGCGGTGGAGAGTCCATAACCGATTATGGTGTTAAGGACGAGTATTTTTTTGTGAATTTTTATGAATATAATGTCTATAAAATCACTTCTAAAAAGGTCTTTCTCAACTATAGAATAATCTTTCCAGCGGTAAATTCACTGCCTGCCGACTTTAAAGACAATCCGATATATAAAGGCAAGAGGCAAGAGTACTTTCAAAAAAACACTAAGGTGTATTATTCTGTAGGCAATACCTATCAAATCGGAGACAACCTCTATTTTAAAGTGAACAACTTTACATGGGGGGGTCCCAACGAAAGAAAGGCTTTTATCTATAGCTTAAAAAGCAACGCCATTACTTCAGTATCAGACATAGAGCCTGATTCCCTATCCCAATTTTTACCCGTTACCGATGCCGGTGTATACCACGATTTCGCAAATAAGGGTTTCCAGTTGTTCGATGGTAAACATTTCTATACGAGCTATTCCGCTCTTGCATTATTTAATTTTAAGGAGCAAAACGACGGTAAAGGCAGGACCTATGATCCCGCACTGACCGAGTATTTTAAAACTCAAAATAAGAAAAGTAACCCGGTGATCATCCAGTTAAAGCCAAAGAAAAACTAACGTTCCATGTCCAAGTTCACGCTCTTCATTCTCGCATTGCTGCTGGGTGCATTCTCTTATACGGCTACCGCTCAAAAAACTGCCACAACAGTTCATCCCGGTTCGGTAAAAGGCATCTTAAGGGACACCGCACAAAACTACGTGTTAAAATCTGCTACAGTCTCTATATATAAAGCTGCCGACAGTACCCTGATCAACTACCAGATTACAAATAATTATGGAGAGTTTAGCTTCAAAAACCTACCTGTAGACCTGCTTTTGAAACTCGAAATTAGTCACGTGGGTTATATAACCGGTCGCAAGAACTTTACTATCCCTTCCCCAAAAAACACTTTAGACCTACAAACGATCATTATGAACCGCCAGGAAAATACGCTGGAGGAGGTCGTGATCGCTATTCCGCCCATCAGTGTGAACGGTGATACGCTGGAGTTTAACGCGGCAGCATTCAAATTGGATTCCAACGCTACAGTAGAAGATATGCTAAAAGCGATACCCAATATTACTTTATGGGGGGATGGACAGATTACCGTTAACGGTGCTGAAGTGAAAAGCCTTAAGGTGAACGGTAAGTCTTTTTTTGACGGCGACCCAAAAATAGCCTTGCAGAACATCTCTAAAAACGCCTTGCAGAAAGTACAGGTATATAAGACCGGAAGTCTGGACAATCCACGGGATTCGACCCTGGAAATGAATCTTAAACTCAAAAAGGGAAAGGACATCGGTTATTTTGGTAAAATAGGGGCCGGATACGGTTCGAACGGACGCTATGAGGCAGATGCCAGTATCAATATGTTTAGTCCCAAGATGCAGCTTGCACTGGTGGGCGCCATCAACAACATCAATAAATCAGCGAACAGCACCCGCACGCTTATGTCCAACAGCACATTTAAAGGAGTAGGGACCAATGTCGAGTACGAGCCGGATTTCAGGCAGTCGGGACTCAACAAACCGGCGGCCATAGGGGCAAGCCTCACGTACAATTTTATAGAGAAACCTACCTATCAGAGTAAAAGCACCCTGAAAGCCAATTATTTCCTGCAGGATCTGAACAGTGATTATCTGTCTGAAAGTATCACCACCACCACCATAGGTAGCAGCAACCGGATCCAGGAGAAAAGCAATCATGCCAACTTATCTTCGAAGACCAACCATAAATTCGATACCAACTATGAATTTGCAAAACAAAGTCATAATCTAACATTTACTCAGTCTTTAAACTTCCAACAGGGGGATAGCCAAAACCAGACCTATCGTACCGCGGGAAATTTGGATAATGTACTGACCAGTACCAATAACTCGTTTAGTACCAATACCTTTAGCAACAGGAGCTTTAATCTTCGTGCGGATTATAGATATTCTCCACATATCTGGACTTCAAAGACACGGTTGACAGGCTTTACCGCCAGCTACGCCCTGACAAACGTAACTAATGACAGTGAACGGCTGAATTTGACGGAGTTTAGGTCCTTTACTGATGCGCAGGCAAATCGTGACTTCAACAGAAAGTATAATGTGCAAAACAGAGGAACTGCACAAGACATTGACTTTAGTTTGCCCGGTCTGAAAAAATTGTTATTTGGCGACGGTAGCGATTGGAATGGGATCAATGTTGGGTTGACAAATAAATTGGTGTTGAAGTCTGATGTAAACGACAACGGTGTACAGGATCTGGATTCAGCAACCAATACCTATCGCATTAATCCTTATTTGAATAACAAAGTGAGAACGACTGTGACAGAAGAGGTGCCCGGAATACAGCTGGAAAAGTCGTTTAGCAAAAGACTCTCCAACCGTTTCCATCAGAATCTTACTTTTAGGTTCCATCCTAAATTGATATGGATCGGGCAGAACAACCAATCGGACCGCAGCTTTCAGAACATCAGGCGAAACTACCGGAAATTTGCTCCGGATGGAGGAATTACGTATTCTGACAGTCAATATGGTGATTTTTCTAGAAGCTATGGATTGAACTACAAAACTACCTTGCGCATTCCCGACATACATCAGCTGGCCCCGCTTACGGACAGTACCAACCTGTACAATCTTCGAAGGGGCAACATCAACCTTAAAGAATCCGTCGTGCAGGACTTGAACTTTAGCTTTAACCATTATGACCAGAGCAAGAAAAACACACTCAACTATAGTTTTTATGTATCTGCGGGTCTTATAAAGGACAATATTGTAGACAGCTTGCTGATCGATGATCAAAACAGGCGTACGGTATTCCTTGTCAATGCCAATGGACACAAGTATCTTAATTTCAATGGCGACATAAAAAAAGCCTTTAAACTTAAATCTTCAGAACTTCAACTGAGCTTAAGAAGCAGTGTAAATGCAAATAGAAATCCTGGCTATACCAATACTGTTTTTGCTTATTCCAGTGACTTAAATACGAATAGCAGTTTTAGTATCAATTATACCTATAAAAGCTATCTCGCTCTGGTCGTGGGACAGGCATACTCGACCTCCCGTTCTAAACAAGAGGCTTTTCAAACAGAATATAAGGGTGAAAGCCTAGATACTAAAGTTAGTGCAAGTTATAATGTAACGAAAAAATTTACTTTAAATAGCAATGTCAGCTTTAATAACAATTCCTCATCCGTTGCAGAAGACATCAATTTTACCATATGGAATGCCAGCGCTGTGTACCGTTTTCTTAAAGGCAACAATGCAGAGATCAAGTTTTCCGCACTGGATCTTCTGCGTCAGAACAACAGTGCGATAAATTATGGGACTGCCAATAGTTTTACAACCGGTACTCAAAATGTGCTCACTCAATATTTTATGACTACGATTTCCTATTATCCAAGACAGTTTGGTAAAGTTGCTGCAAAAAAACAGCCTAATCAATAGTAACGTACCTGAGTTTCATCAGTAATAGAAAGGTAAAAACTAAAGCATCACCAGGTTATGGGCTTTGATGCTACAGGACATTGCTGTACCTTTGTATATCAAAATGAAAAATTAAAGAAATAACATATGTATCCAGAATATTTAGTAGAACCAATGCGCGCTGAGCTGACTAACGTTGGTTTCCAGGAATTGAAATCTGCGGAAGAAGTAGATCAGGCCATCAAAGGCGAAGGAACTGTATTTGTGGTTGTGAATTCTGTTTGCGGTTGCGCAGCAGCGAATGCACGCCCGGCAGCAAAGATGGCTGTAGCCAATGAGAAACGCCCGGATAAAATTGTAACGGTTTTTGCAGGTATGGAAAAAGATGCGGTAGACAGGGCAAGGGGTTATATGATCCCTTTTCCGCCATCCTCGCCTTCCATGGCTTTGTTCAAAGATGGCAAGTTGGTGCACATGATCGAGCGTCATCAGATTGAAGGCCGTCCGGCACAAATGATCGCTGAAAACCTGGTCGGTGCTTTCGATCAGTACTGCTAAGAAAGTATAGCATTTTATTGAAAAGAGGGTAAGCCGTCACAGCGGTTTGCCCTCTTTTTATATGGGCTCAGTACGAATTCAAACAGGACTCATTTTAGAGCCATATATACCTCATGTCAGAAGGAAATAAGCACAGGGTAACCCAGACTAAAAATCTTTATTGAGCAGCTTTTCAAGTTCGCCAAAAGAGACGTTCATCCTTACCCTGCCTTGCTTGGCATAGGCGATCTCACCGGTCTCTTCCGATACGATCACCGCGACAGCATCGGTCGTCTCTGAGATCCCGATTCCGGCCCGGTGCCTCAATCCGAATTGTGCCGGCAGCTGGTCATTGTCGGTCAATGGAAGGATGCAGCTTGCACTTTTGATCTTGTTTTCTGCAATCACGACGGCCCCGTCGTGCAGCGGACTGTATTTTTGAAATATACTTTCGAGCAGTCGCTTCGATATTTTGGAATCAATAACCTCACAGCTGTTGGCAAATAATTGATCGTCATAGAACTTCACAAACACAATCAGGGCACCTGTACGGGATTTTTTCATGCTTTTGCAGGCATCAATAATCGGTTTGATGCGCACCAGGTTGTCGCGCTCAATATCTTTACTGCCAAACAGGTAGCCCCACCAGGCCCTGTTTTTCTGCAGGAAAGTGTTTTTGCCGATGAGTAGGAGGAACCTTCGGATCTCGGGCTGGAAGATGATGATCAGCGCAATGATCCCTACACTCATAAACTTATTGATGATCGTAGCCAGCAGGCGCATGTTCAGCGTATCCACTACAAAATAGAAGATCAGGATGATGAGCATGCCCAGCAGCAGGTTGACCGCCAGGGTATTTTTGATCAGGTTATAGATATAATAGATCAGCAGGGCGACAAACATAATGTCTACCACATCGGTAACCGTTATTTTAAGAAAATCGAAATCAAAGCCTTTCATGACAGCACAAGTTAGTGATTTAACAGAATATTAGGTGTACTGTTGTTGCATATTACACATGTGGTCCTGATATATCAGGCATATTGCCCTAGTTTTTCAATCAGCGTGATGCATTCCCTTGCTTCTTTGACGTCGTGCACACGCAGGATATTGGCGCCCTTCATTAATGCAATGGTATGGAGTACGGTGGTTCCGTTGAGGGCTTCTGCTGCATTGCTTTCCAGGGGAAGATACACCATCGACTTGCGGGAAACCCCAACCAGTATGGGCAGTTCAAAAATCTTAAAATCTTCCAGGCGGCTCAGCAATTCATAATTGTGCGCCGTCGTTTTGGCGAAGCCGAAGCCCGGATCGAGGATGATGTCTTTGACACCAAGCGCCCTGAGCTGCGCTATTTTTTCCGAGAAATAATCGATGAGTTCCAGTTCTATATTGTCATATTCTGCCTGCGCTTTCATGTCCTGCGGTGTGCCTTTCATGTGCATCATGATATAGGGCACCTGTAATCGTGCGACCATCGCAAACATGTTGGGGTCGAGCGTACCGGCAGAGATGTCGTTAATGATATGGGCACCGGCGTGGATGGCCGCTTCGGCGACCTCCGACCTAAAGGTATCGATGGATAGAATAGCCTCAGGGAATTTTTCTTTGATGGCCTTGATCACAGGGATCAGCCGGTCCAGTTCTTCCTGCACAGGGATGTCTATGGCTCCCGGGCGGGAAGAATAAGCGCCCAGGTCGATGCAGTCCGCACCTTCGGACAGAAAGGTCTCTACGCTTTGGAGGGCGGCTTCAACCGATGTGTTCCGGCTTTCGGTGTAAAAAGAATCAGGGGTCAGGTTGAGGATGGCCATCACCCATGGTTTCGCAATTTCCAGCAACTGACCTTTACTATTTAGTGTGCGTTTTCGGTTTAAAAATGTATCTTTAGCCATTGATTTTTGTGGCATTTATGCTCTTTTTATGTGCGCATTTGTCTGGTTGCTATAGTGTAGCGGACGGTGCGCCTGGTACTACAAAAATACAGTAATAAACTAGCTTTAAACTAAATATTTTAATTGTTTTGGCCTCAAATACAGCTCAGGAATACGACTCGGTCATAGCGGTTTGCAAATCGCTCTTCTTAAAAAAAACCAACGATTACGGGACCGCATGGCGCATTCTCCGGCCATCTTCCATTACCGATCAGATCTTTATCAAGGCGCAGCGCATCCGCACCCTTGAAGAAAAAAAAGTATCTAAGGTAGGGGAAGACATCACCTCAGAATATATCGGGATTGTCAATTACTGCCTGATCGCGATGATGCAGCTGGAACTGAGCCCCGAAGATCCCAATGAACTGGAGCCTTCTAAAGTGGAGATACTTTTTGATCAGAAGGTCAATGAAACCAAAGAGCTGATGTTTGCTAAAAACCACGATTACGGGGAAGCCTGGCGGGATATGCGCATCAGTTCGCTGACGGACCTGATCCTGATGAAGATTTTGCGGGTAAAGCAGATTGAAGACAATTCTGGTCATACCCTGGCTTCAGAAGGCGTGCATGCCAATTACCAGGATATGCTCAATTACTCGGTTTTTGCATTAATTAAACTGGGGGTGAAATAGAATGAAAAAGAACTTGCTTAACTTTTTCCGGATCTTTGTAGGGGTTCTGTTTATATTCTCCGGCCTCATTAAGGCCAATGATCCACTGGGCTTTGGGTATAAACTACAGGAATATTTTGAAGTATTTCATATTGATTTTCTAAGTTATATGTCCACAGGCATCGCGATGGCGCTTTGCATATTTGAGATTGTATTGGGGGCGCTATTGCTATTGGGTTTCTGGTCCAGGAGTGTGATGCGGGGACTCTTAGTCATCATTATCTTTTTTACTTTCCTCACATTTGTCTCTGCATTCTTTAAGGTGGTGACCTCTTGCGGATGTTTTGGCGATGCCATTCCATTGACGCCCTGGCAGTCTTTTGGTAAGGATATTGTCCTCCTGGTGATGATTGTTTATCTCTTTATACATCGGGGAATGATTCAGCCGGTGGTTAAGAAGTTGAAGACTCAAAAAATTATTTGTTATGCGGTGGAGGTTAGTTCGCTGCTGTTTTGTCTGTATACCTATTATACACTGCCGGTGCTGGATTTTCTGCCCTATAAAGTGGGGTCGAGCATCCCCGAGCAAATGAAAATCCCCGAAGGGGCGGTGGGGGATGAATACCAGATCATGTACCAGCTGGAAAACAAGGCAACAAAGGAAAAGAAGACCATGAGCGATAAGGATTATCTGAAAACCGAGATCTGGAAAGATGAGAACTGGGTGATCGTAGGTGATCCGGTCAGCACGCTGGTCAAGAAAGGCTATGAACCGAAGATCAAGGATCTTTTTATTAATGATGCTTCAGGTACGGATTACACTAAAGAAATTGTTGAAAACCCATATTATAACCTGATCATCGTGGCTTATGATTTGAATGCAACAAACGAGAAGGCCATTGCCAGGTTAAATGCGCTGGCGCTGAATGCGACGGAGCAGTTCAATATCCGTACGGTATTGCTGACCTCCAATTCCGCGCAGGACGCAGATGCTTTCAGCAAGAGGATGAAACTTTTTACCGAGGTGTTCTATGCGGATGCCGTGCCTTTGAAAAGTATGGTGCGGGCCAATCCGGGGGTGATGTTGCTTAAAAATGGGGTAATTGTCAATAAGTGGCATTACAATACGGTGCCTGATTTTGAAACTCTGAGCAATCGATATTTTGCAAAATAATCTGATATTTACTGCAGGCTAATTCTTCTAAATTATATCGCTAACAATTCTCCGCTGAAAATGAAAATCTTTTTAATCGGTTTTATGGGTTCTGGTAAAACCACACTGGCAAAAAAACTGGCCTTAAGAATGGGCTATGACCTGGTTGATCTGGATCACGAACTGGAGAAAAGTCTCCAATGTACGATCGCGGAGTATTTCCAGTCGCATGGTGAAAAAGCTTTCAGGGAACTGGAAAGCAAGACACTAAAGGAGTTTGACTATCCTGAGAACTGTGTGGTGGCCACGGGTGGTGGTGCACCCTGTTATTTCGATAATATGGATTGGATGAACAGCAATGGCACTACGGTCTACCTGCAGATGTCTTCGGCTGCCCTTGCGCAGCGCCTTTACAATGGCAGGGCCAAAAGACCTTTGCTAAAGGACTTGTCTGAAGATGAAATCGAGAATTTTATTGACAACAAGATGCTGGAACGCAATGCGTTTTATGGGCAGGCCAGGCTGAAAGTAGATGGCTTCAATCTTACGCCGGATTCCCTGCACGCGCTGTTGATTGCTGGGGGGTAGTCGGATCGCATCTGTAGGTATTTTATTTGCTAGGTTTTCTATCCCTGCGGTTTTCCTCAATATCCATAGCGATCAGATCGCTCATCCCGCTGTTCAGAAAGACAGAGATATCCGTGCGCGGAGGCAGGTTTAAATAAGGATAACTTACTTTGGAGAGGTAAAGCCCTTCGGGATGCGCCGGGATAATCGATTCGGGGGTTTCTTTGTGGATCAGGTAATGTTCAAATCCATCAACACTAAGCTCGCCCTTGCCTACTTTGAGCAACTGGCCCATGATGATTCGGATCATCTTGCTCAGGAAGCGGTTGGCCGAAATGTGAAACCTCAGCATATCTTCCCGCTCGTTCATCACCAACCTCGCAGACATCACATTGCAGATCGTGTGTTCATATTTGTCCGGACTGGTGCAGAAAGACCTATAGTCGTTGTACTGCGTCAGCAGGGCGACAGCCCGCTGCATGTTGTGGAAATCCAGTTTGTCTAGCAGGTAGAAAGTGCTCTGCCCACTCAAAAAAGGACTTTTATAGGTATGTATAAAATAGTCGTAGCTCCTCAATACCGCATCAAAGCGCGCATGGGGCAGGCCTTCCATCGGGATGATGTCGAATACGGAAATGCCCGCAGGTAGCGTTTTATTGAGACGAAAAAGCAGGTCGAAATCCCATTCCTGCTCCACATCCATGTGGAAGAAAAATTGACTGGCGTGCACATGTGCATCGGTACGCCCGCAGCCTACAATGGCTACGGGAGTCTTCAATATCTGCGAGAGTGCCTGTTCCATCACCCCTTGTACGTTGAGCGCATAAGGCTGCTTTTGCCAGCCGTTGTATTTTGCGCCATTATAGGCGATGTGAACGAAATATCTCAATGCTACTTTGCTCTTTTGTTCAGTTCTTCGACAGGCATATTGAGCATGCGCCCGATAGGTGTTTTGCCTCTGTAGGTGATGACTTTGAGTACTTTGGCGTCTTTAGGCACCTGTAGTTTTTCTGTATATTTCGGATAGAAATGATCCGGGAAAGAGTTGTCAAAACTGTAATAGATGTCCAGTCCTTCTACTTCGGTGCTCAGGTCGACCAGCAGTTGCCTGTCGGCCGAGCGGCTGACTTTAAAGATCGGATCGTATACGCTTGGTGCATATTTGGTCTCCGCGATATCCATTCTTTTGAAATGTGCTTCCACGCGGGCGAAGAAATGTGGCCAGCTTTTCTTTTCTTTAGGTGACCATACCGATTCGGCAATGGCCATGCCCCTTGGCCAGGTCATGTATTCCGCCTGACGGATGTTGTACACCTGTTCCGTCCATAAATTGGCTTGTCCACCTTTGATGTATTTAGGGTCTACACCAGCCGGTACAGGATCAAATTCGTAGGATTTGTTCAGTCTGAGTGAAGCATATACTTTAGGCTCTGTGATGACATCGGCCTGCATATAGTCGATGTAGGCAAATTCTGTGGGGCTCATCACCACTTCATGCTTTTTCTTTGCGGCTTCAATGCCGTATTTCATGCCTCTCCAGCTCATGATGGCCGCACTTGATGGGATGTCGCCATTGAGGATCTCATCCCAGCCTATAAATTTCTTGCCTTTGGATTCTACGATCTTCTGCACCCTTTTTTCAAAGTATCCCTGTACCTGGTGCATGTTTTTCAGTCCTTCTTTTTGCATGAGTTCTTTGATCTGGGGGCTCTTTTGCCAATAGTTTTCCGGGGCTTCATCGCCGCCCATGTGGATGTACTCGAAAGGGAACAGGGCTGCGATCTGGGTGATTACAGTATCCAGGAATACGTAAACCTTCTCATTGGCTGGACAAAGGGTATTGTCGAGCAGGGCGATGGGAGGCGCACCGCGCGACCAGTCCATGATGCGTTCTCCGGAGCGTACCCTGTAATTTTCTGCGCCGGGCGTGCAGGACAGTTCAGGGTAGGAGGCGATGGCGGCCAGGCTATGTCCGGGCACGTCGATTTCCGGCAGGATGTTGACAAAACGCGCGGCCGCATATTTAATGATTTCTTTGAGGTCCTCCTGGGTATAAAATCCACCATAGGTGCGGGGTTCATCTGGTGCAGGAGGTGTGAACGTACCAAATTCACCGACTTTCTTCACATTCCAGGCACCGACCTCTGTCAGCTTAGGCAGACCTTTGATCTCTACTCTCCAGCCTTCATCATCGGTGAGATGGAGGTGCAGGATATTGTATTTGTAGCGCACCATGGCGTCTATGTATTGCTTCACTTCCTCCTTGGTGAAGAAATGTCTGGCTACGTCAAACATCAGTCCGCGCCAGCCCACTCTCGGATAGTCTGTGATGTCTACTGCCGGGACTTTCCAGTCTATGTCTTCGATCATTTCTTTGCTTTCAATTTCCTTTGGGAACAATTGAAGCAATGTTTGCACGCCGTAAAACAAGCCTGCTGCTTTGTTGGCCCTGATCGTCACGGAAGTAGAAGATACCGACAAGGTATATCCTTCCGCACCGATGGCCGCATTGGGACGGCTATTGAGGATCAGCTTGATTTGAGCAGTTTCCAAAGGCTTCATGACGGTCGTCACGAAACTTCCGGTGGCTGCGCTCAGCTTTTCCTGAAGGTAATTGGCGACGTGCACCATCTCTTCCTGTCCTACGGCTTCTATGGTTACATTTTTGGGCAGGATAAAATACCCTTCCTTTTTTACCAGGGAGACCGGTTCTGGGATAATGGCGATCTCCGGAGGTGTTTTTCCGTTTGGTTCTTCAAGGATCTCTGCCGGGTTGGTGACAGACATTTGAGCGAAAGTTGCCTGAAAGCAAACAAGACAGGCTAGGAGTAGGGTGTTCTTGATCATATTCATTTCTTTATTTAAGTGCATCGAGCACTTTGAACAATTTACGGCTGATGCCGGAACCGGAATAGTTGTTGATATTGATGACAATGATGTACTTAGCACCATTCGGAGCGGTATAATAGCCCGCGTATGCCGACACGTCACTGATACTGCCGCTTTTTAGTTTCATACCATTGTTTTCCGGCAGGGATTCGTAAAAGTCACTAAACCAGTTCTCTTTTTGTGCCTGGTAGAGGATATTGGCCATGGCTGCGGTCGTGACCCGAGTGGCGGGCGATAGGCCGCTGCCGTCCACGATATTCAGCGCATTCTTATCCAGGCCTTTGGCCGCCCAGTATTTGATTTCTACATCTGCACCATTACGTGTGGTGGCTTCTTTGCCTGCTTTCCAGGCGATGGTTTTCAAGAGGTGTTCGCCGTAGAGGTTGACACTTTTTTTATTGAACCAGTATACGATTTCTGACAGGTTGGGTGAAGAGATGGTGGCGATTTTCTGAGTAGCTGTGGGTAACGGTTGTTCATCGAGTGCCAGCTGTCTAAAAGTATTGGCTGGTTTAGCTGCCTGGATGCCGATTCTTTTTAGTGTATCCTGTAAGCGGTAAGCGGCATCATAGGCCGGATCCGGTAGGGATACGGAAATACCGGATTTGGCATAGCCGATGCCCCAGCTTCCGCGGAGGTAGGCAATATTGGTATAAGGTGCAGAAAAAGCGTAGGCATTGTCGCCGCTGCCCTGCGGGCCGGCTTTCAGCTCATTGACGATCTTTACATAAGGCATTTCAGGTACGGTCTTCAGGATGGATACCGGTTTGCTTCCTGATGAATGCGCTCTCAAATGTATATCGTATTGATTTTCTCTCCAGCTCAGGGCTGAAGCGCCTGCGCCATAATAGTTGCCCATGGATTGCCAGGTCCAGCCTTCGGGGGTGGTTTGTGTACCCCATTCGCGGTCATCGCCCAGTACACTGCCCTGTATTTTTTTTATCCCGGCCTGCTGAATGGCCTTGACCAGTTGGTCGAGTATCACTTTTTCCTTGGTCTTTTCGTAACGCCAGGAGGCCAGCGTAGGGTCGCCGCCGCCGATCAGCAGGATGCTGCCGTTGAGGGTGCCGTCGGCCAGGATATTGCCGCTATAGGCCAGCGTGGTCTGGTATTGAAAATCTTTGCCAAGCAGGCCGAAGGCTGTGGCTGAAGTGATGACTTTTAGCGTCGAAGCGGTAGAGAGTCCGATTTGTTCATTCCTGCCGAAAAGCTGCTTTCCTGTATTTGCATCGAGGACACAGAGTGAGGTCAGGGCATATTTTGCCTGGGGATCGCTGCTGAGTATATTATAGGCCTGCTCCAGTTTTTGAATAGGGGCCTGGGCAATGGCCATGACGGTATTCAGGAAGAACAACAATAGTAGTGTCGGTTTTTTCAGCATAGTCTGGTCAGGGTTACAAATAAAAAATGTGGTGCTCCCAGACTAAAAACGTCTGTAAGCACCACATGTGTATGTAATTCGATTATATAAGTTCTTTGCTTACCAAAAATTCAGCAATCTGAACCGCATTTGTCGCAGCACCTTTACGAAGGTTATCTGCTACGATCCACATATTCAAAGTGTTTGGTAAAGATTCGTCTCTTCTGATCCTTCCTACGAATACCTCATCTTTTTCATGGGCATCTTTAGGCATTGGATATTTCAGGTTGGCCGGATCATCCACCACGATAATACCCGGTGTTTTCTCCAGGATGCTGCGTACTTCAGCTACGTCAAAGTCGTTTTCAAACTCGATGTTGACCGATTCTGAGTGACCACCCATTACCGGGATACGGACTGTAGTAGCCGTCACACGGATAGAGTCGTCGCCCATGATCTTACGGGTTTCCAGGATCATTTTCATTTCTTCCTTGGTATAACCGTTGTCCTGGAACACATCAATCTGAGGGATTACGTTAAGATCGATCGGGTAGGCGTAAGCCATAGGGCCGTCCATAATGCCTTTACGTTCGTTCATCATTTGGTCTACGGCTTTTACGCCGGTACCAGTCACGGACTGATAGGTAGAAACAACGACACGTTTGATCCTGTATTTATCGTGCAGCGGCTTTAGGGCCACTACCATTTGTATGGTTGAGCAATTTGGGTTGGCAATGATCTTATCGTCGATAGACAGCTCATGTGCGTTTACTTCCGGTACGACCAATTTTTTAGAAGGGTCCATGCGCCATGCCGAGGAGTTGTCGATCACGGTCGTGCCTGCTTCCGCAAAACGGGGGGCATGCTCTAAAGAAGTACTTCCGCCAGCAGAAAACAACGCGATATCCGGACGCATTGCAATTGCTGTATCCATATTTACAACAGCAAACTTCTTACCCTTAAAAGTGATTTGCTTACCAACACTTTTTTCGGATGCAACCGGGATAAGCTCGGTCAACGGAAAGTTACGCTCTTCTAATACTTTTAACATCACGGTGCCGACCAAACCGGTGGCGCCTACAACTGCAATTTTCATCTTTCTAATTGTTTTTTCTAATGGTTATTTTATTTGTTTTTAATTGATTATTAGTGTTTATAATGATTAATAAGTCCTGCAAAGATGCGGATTATTTTGGACATTGGAAAGCATCAATGCTATAGGCACCTCGTCATTGCGAGGAACCGAAGCAATCTCATGTTGATTATCCTGTTGAGATTGCTTCGTCGCTTCGCTTCCCTCGCAATGACGACCGGGCTAAACAACCGTATATATTACAGGACCTTTTTATACCAATTCGCGGTTTACGTAGTCGATGCTTTGCTTAATGCTCTTATATGGGTCGATGGAAAAGTTCTCCTGCTCTACGAATACGTGCTTCAGACCAGACAACTTGGCTTCCTTATAGATCTTCTTAAAGTCGATGCTGCCGCTGCCGATCTCGGTATTGATGGCCGGGTTGGCTTTGTCCATATCCTTCACATGCCACATCGGGAAACGGCCGGGGTGTTGATTGAACAAAGCGATCGGATCATTGCCCGAGCGCACTACCCAATATAAGTCGAGTTCGTAATTGATTTCTTTATCGCCCTCGGCCAGCAGGATTTCATAGCCGGTTTGACCATCATACTTGTGAAATTCAAAATCATGGTTGTGGTAGGCCAGTTTCAGCCCCGCTTGCTTGCAGACCTCCAGTGTTTGGTTGAGCAGGCCGGCAAGTTTCTTGAAGGCCTCAATATTGGTCCTTAAAGGTTCCTCCAGCCATGGCACGGTATAATACTCCATCTCGAGTTCTGCAGCACTTTCCACTAAGGGTTTGATGTCGTCCAGATTGCCGCTTTTGAAAAAGGGGTTGAAGTCGAAATGCCCGCTCGGTGCTTTCAGTCCGTTGTCTTTCAATATCGATTTGAAGGTCTTTACATCGGTACCGAAATAACCTTCAGCAGGTGTGTATCCGTAGGTCTCCACTTCTTTATATCCAGCGCTGGCTACTTTCTCCAATACGCCTTTTACATCTTTAGAGAAATAATCTCTTAAGGTATATAGCTGAATGCCAACCGGACGGCCAGCAGCTGATTCCGCTGCCGGACTGCAGGCAAAAGAAGGTATGAGGATTGCTCCCGCTGCGGCTACGCCAGCCTGTTTGATGAATGTTCTTCTGGAGTTCATGTTGATGATTTAAATATCGCAAATGCCAACGGCTGTTTTCAGGGAGGCCAGCTTGTCTTTTTCCTTAGGAATAAATTCCTGTGCCACATAGCCTTTAAAACCCGTAGCCAAAATGGCTTTCATGATGGCCGGATAGTACAGTTCCTGATTGTCGCCAATCTCATTTCGTCCCGGTACACCGGCGGTATGATAGTGTGCGATATATTGGTGGTGCTGCCTGATGTTGCTGATCACATTGCCTTCATCGACCTGCATATGGTAAATGTCATACAGCAATTTGAAGTTTTCAGAACCCAGTCTTTTTGCCAGTTCCACGCCCCATGCGGTATGGTCGCACTGGTAGTCTTTATGATCTTTTTTGCTGTTTAGCAATTCCATCACCAGGGTCACATTGTGTTTTTCTGCCAGTCCTATGACTTGCTTTAATCCTTCTACGCAATTGGTCCAACCCGTTTCATTGTCTTTGCCACGGGTATTTCCGCTAAAGCAGATCAGGTTTTTATACCCTGCTTTGGCAACCAGGGGGATCATCTCCGTATAGTTTTTGATCAGCTGCGGGTGAAACTTCTTGTCGTTCCATCCGTCAACCAGGTTGATCTCTGCACCATTGCACATCGACGAATCCAGACCGTGTTTTTTTAGGGTAGGCCAGTCTGCAGGGCCCACCAGGTCGATTGCCTTGATGCCTATCTTCTTGGCTTCTTGACATAGCGTGTCAACATCCAGATCACCGAAACACCAGCGGCAAACGGCATGATTTATATTTCCTTTTAACATATTAGATTGCGGTGTATCCATTGCGAAGGAGGACAAGCTGCCTGATACCCCCAACGCTGCCGTTCCGGCCACGATATTTTTTAATGCAGCTCTCCTGCTTACTTCTTTTTCCATTGGTATAAATTTGTTTTCAATAGCGATGAAGCGATCAGATTATTCATCCCGCGGTGTGGTCTGAAAAATCATGATGGTTCCATGATTATAGTTGGACAGGTTCTTTCTGTACTTTATTTTTATCGGAGAAGAACAGCATGAACAATAGGGAAACTCCAGCAGCGATCATCGCAGGAACGATCCATATGCTGTACCAGTCGTGTCCGCCTTCTACGACATATTTGTCGACCACCATTCCTGAAATGATAGACCCGATCAGCATCCCTACACCATAAGTAGCCAGGGTAATGAAGCCTTGTGCGGCACTTTTAAAGCGCTCACCCGCAAGCCTGTCGGTATAGATCTGACCAGTTACAAAGAAAAAGTCGTAGCAGATACCATGAAGTACGATACCACCGATCAGCATCCAGTAATTGGTATCTGCATTGCCAAAGGCAAAGAACAGGTACCTGATTACCCAGGCAATCATCCCTATAGCCAGCATTTTCTTGACGCCGAGGCGCACAAAAAACAATGGCATTAATATCATAAACAAGGTTTCAGAAAGCTGGCCCAGGGTTTGTATGCCGGCTGCCGCTTTCATTCCTGATTCGTTAAGAAAAGGATTTGTGAAGTTGTAATAGAACGCCAGGGGAATACAAATTGCGACAGAGGCGATGAAGAAGATCAGGTAAGACTTGTTTTTCAACAATCCAATAGCATCCAGTCCAATGATGTCTCCCAGAGTCGTCTTTTCTCCTTTTTTTGCCGGAGGTGTGTTGGGAAGCGCGAAGCTGAATAGCCCCAATGCTATGGAGGCCACAGATGCCATTTTAAAGGTAAGCACCAAATTGCCGTCCTGTTCCCAGTTTAGCCAGCCAATCACTATTCCAGCTATAATCCAGCCGATGGTTCCAAATACGCGGATGGTTGGAAACTCTTTTCCCGGGTCCTTCATTTGTCTGAACGAGATGGAATTGACCAGTGCCAGTGTAGGCATGTACGCGATCATATAGCCTAAGATGAAAGGAAAAAAGCTTTCAAAGTTGAGAGACGTCGATGCGAACCATAACAACACGCCACCGAACAGGTGTAAAACCCCAAGTATCTTTTGTGCGGCGAAAAACCTGTCGGCAATCAGCCCGATAACAAAAGGGGCAATAATGGCGCCCAGCGACTGCGTGCTATAGGCAGAACCCACCTGCACACCATCTGACAATAGGTTTTTTCCGAGATAAGTCCCCATGGTGACAAACCATGAGCCCCAGATAAAAAACTCCAGGAACATCATAGTTGATAGTTTGATACGGTTGTTTAAGTTCATATTTGGTTAAGGTTTAGTACGTTAATCTATATTATAGTTCTTTGATCATGATATTTCGGTACCAAACCTGATCGCCATGATCCTGCAAGGCGATCTTACCAGATTTGTAGGTTCCCCAGTCCTTCATCGTTTTAAATTTACTGCCGGCGACAAGTTTTCTCCAGTTGTCGTCCCAAAGATTGGTCGATACCACTTTTACTCCGTTCAGGTACTGCTCGAGTTTGCCATCTTTACTGATGATTTCTGCGGTGTTCCACTGTCCTACAGGTTTTACGGGCTCTGAAGTGCTTTTAATCAGGTCGTACAAGTCTCCCGCACGGTGCGAGATGATCTTGCCATCTTTATGTCCTTCATTGTCCAATACCTGCATTTCCAATCCTGTGCTGTAGGTCTGAGGGTATTTTTTCGGGTCTTCTTTGACATAGAAAATAATACCGCTGTTTGCACCCGGTGCTACTTTCCAGTCTATCTTCAAATGAAAGTTGCTGTATTCCTTGTCGGTGATGAGATCGCCGCCACCACCGTTCTTACGTCCGGCAGGGTCAAAACGGAAGGCACCATCTTCTACTTTCCAGGCTTCGCCTACAGCGCTTTTCCCATAAGTATGCCATCCTTTAGTAGTTTTTCCATCAAAAATGCGGGTAAAGCCTTTATCGGAAGATTGATTTTTTGTCGAACTGCAGCTTGCCATTACGGTTAATATTAATGCCGCACAGATATATTTCTTCATTTTTAGTTTATCGTTATCATTTAAGGTAGTTTATCAGGTTTCATTGGGATCTTTAAGATCCCAATGTCCAGCCCTGACGGTATTCGCGTTTCACAAATTTGTTGACCGCATCAAAGTTGGTTACCTTCATCAGGTCATTGTCCCACATCAATTTGATGTTTCTGCCAGGATAAATGGTCTTTCCTTTATCGTTCAGCGCCGTTACGTCATGTGCACGGATCGCCAGATTGGCCATCAGCAGTGCTTCTGTAAGCGGTCCGGCGATGCTAAACGGCGAGCTCAGTTCTTTTTTGCCTGCACCTGCGATACATGCTTCTACCCATTGCGCATAGTGTCCTTTTTCTTCATTGGCTACCCTCGCAACAGTTTGAGGCACATTTAGGTTGTTGTTTTTATCCAAAGGAAGTAATCTTGGATTGCGGCCATAGGTTCCGGCCATCATTTTGCCTTTGGTGCCGATAAACAAGGTACCGTTGCCACCATCGCCAAATACTTCATTGGCTGGCAATTCTTCCGGTCTTTCCGGCTGTATACCACCGTCCATCCAGTGTACGGTTACATCGCCCTGCGTTTTAGCAGTTTTAGGGAATTTAAGTGTGACATGGCTCGATGGAGGACAGCTTTCAGGGAAATATCCGCGTTTGAACTCGTCTACATACACAGAACCTACGCTGGCCTGTACTTCAGTAGCGTATTTCAGGTCAAGTACACTAAATGGAGCTTCCAACAGGTGGCAACCCATATCGCCCAGTGCACCGGTTCCATAGTCCCACCAGCCTCTCCAGTTGAACGGCACCAGTTTGCTCACATATTCTTTATATGGCGCAGTACCCAACCAAAGGTCCCAGTCCAGTTCTGCAGGCACTTCCGCGCGCATATCCGGCCATTGGATACCCTGTGGCCATACCGGCCTGTCGGTCCATGCATATACTGTGTGCACATCACCGATCAATCCTGCATCATACCATTCTTTCATCAGTCGGGGGCCGTTGTTGGAGGCGCCCTGATTACCCATTTGGGTCACTACTTTTTTATATTTCTTTGCGGCAGCGGTTAATGCCCTTGCCTCAAATATATCGTGTGTCAGTGGTTTTTGAACATACACGTGTTTGCCCAGTTGCATAGCCGCCATGGCTTGTACGGCATGGCCGTGGTCTGGTGTAGAGATGGAGACAGCGTCAAAGTGCTTGTGCTCTTTGTCGTACATTTCTCTGTAATCCTTATAGAATTTCGCTTTCGGGAACGCTTTTACACTTTCCGCTGCGCGGCGTGTATCTACATCGCAAAGGAAGCCGATGTCTGCCTTGCCGCTATCGGCAAAGGCCTGTATGTCTGATTTTCCTTTACCACCCGCACCTACACCGGCTACGATGAGCCTGTCGCTCGGCGCCAGGAACCCTGCTCCGCCCAATACATGGCGGGGCACGATAATAAATGAGGATGCCAGTGCAGTTTTTTTGATGAAATCCCTTCTGGAATTGTCTTTATTATCTTTTTGCAAATCGTTCATTTGAATCTAATTTATGGTTTGGTTGTAGGTTACTTATTTTAAAGACAGGATGTAGCGTACCATTTCTTTGGCATCACTTTCAGAAAGATCCGCATGTGGTGTCATGGGCAGGTCGCCCCATACGCCTTTGCTGCCTTCTATGATGTGTTTGGCCAGGGTATTTACGTTCTCGTCATTCAGCTCGTACCTTTTTGCTACGTTTACATACGCCGGGCCTATTACCTTTTGGGTCTTGTTGTGACAACCCAGGCAGTCTGATTTTTTAACCAGTGCCTCTCCGGGATGTTCTACTGCCGGTTCGGCAGATTCGGGGACTGATACCTTTACGGTCGTGTCTTCAGTGGCCGTTTTTTTGTCTGATTCTCCACCGCAGGAAGCCATGAACAGGGCAAAGCAGCTTAAAATTAATAGTGTTTTTTTCATTGTGTGTGTTGTGTTATTTGATACCTAATATTGTATTGTTAAACTCTTCGTTGCCGCCGGAAGCTGCGAAATCATCAAACGCCCTTTCGGTGACTTTGATGATGTGTTTCTTGATAAACTCTGCACCTTCCTGTGCACCTACGTTGGAATCTTTGATCGAGCATTCCCATTCCATTACCGCCCAGCCTTTGTAATCGTACTGCGCCAGTTTGCTGAATATGGTCTTGAAATCTACCTGTCCATCACCCGGTGAGCGGTACCTGCCTGCGCGATTGGCCCAGCTTTGGTAGCCGCCAAATGTGCCCTGCTTTCCGGTCGGGTTGAACTCAGAGTCTTTCACATGAAAAGCTTTGATGCGCTCATGATAGAAATCGATGTATTGGATGTAATCCAGCTGCTGCAAGACAAAATGCGAGGGATCGTAAAGCAAGCAAGCCCTTGGGTGGTTATTTACTTTCTCCAGAAACATTTCGTAAGTAATGCCATCGAATAAGTCTTCTCCAGGATGGATCTCATAGCATACATCCACACCGCATTCGTCAAAGGCGTTCAGTATTGGTGTCCATCTTTTGGCGAGCTCTGTAAAACCGGCGTCTACCAAACCTTCCGGTCTTTGCGGCCAGGGGTGAAACATATGCCACAGCAGTGAACCACTGAAAGTCGCGTGGGCATTGAGCCCAAGGTTTTGAGAAGCCTTAGCAGCATATTTCAACTGCTGCACGGCCCATTCGGTACGGGCAGCGGGCTTGTTCTTGTATTTCTCCGGCGCGAAAGCGTCGAAGGACAAGTCGTAAGCCGGGTTGACGGCTACCAGTTGTCCTTGCAGGTGGGTAGAGAGTTCCGTGATCTCCAGACCAAATGAAGCCACTCTGCCTTTGAGTTCATCGGCATAGGTCTTGCTTTCGGCTGCTTTTTGCAGGTCGATAAAACGGTCGTCCAGCGTCGGCATTTGTATGCCTTTGAAGCCCAGATCGGCTGCCCACTGACAGATGCCTTCCAGGGAATTGAAAGGCGCTGTGTCGCCGATAAACTGCGCCAGAAATACGGCCGGACCTTTAATTGTCGTCATGCTTATTCTTATAATTTAAAGTCAAACCATTTTTGGTCAGAGGCATTTGAGGCCACTACATTCTCAATAAAAGCCATTCCGCGCACACCGTCTTCCACTCTTGGGAAATCCAGCATCGCTTCTGTAGGCGTTTCGCCATTTAGCTTCGCCCTTAAAGTTAAGGCAAAATTTCTGTAAATATTGGCAAATGCTTCCAGGTAGCCTTCCGGGTGCCCGCCCGGTACACGGGTGTTGTGTTTGGCAGCCTCAGACAGGTAAGGCTGTCCCGTACGATATACCTGCGCCGGTTGGTCCAGCCATTTCACCAGTAAGGTGTTTGGCTCCATCTGGTGCCATTCCAGCCCCCCTTTTTCGCCATATATTTTGATCTTCAAAGCGTTTTCTTCTCCGGCTGCGATCTGCGTAGCGATCAACACACCGTTGGCACCATTGTCAAACTTTAGCAGTACGTTGCCGTCATCATCCAGTCCGCGGCCTTCCACTACAATGTTCAGATCGGCACATACTTTAGAGATCTTCAGGCCGGAGATGTATTCGGCCAGTTGGGCCGCATGCGTACCAATATCGCCCATGCAACCGCTTTTACCACTTTTCTTAGGGTCTGTGCGCCAGGCTGCGCCGGCATTGCCTTCCCTTTCGGTCAGCGTGCTCAGCCATCCCTGCGGATACTCCACCATGATCTTTCTGATCTTGCCAAAAGCACCGTCTTTCACCATTTGTTTGGCTTGCTTCACCATCGGGTAGCCTGAATAGGTATGGGTGAGGCATAAGGTCAGGCCGGTTTCTGCTACTTTTTGCTGTAGTTCTTTGGCTTCTTCCAGGGAGAGGGCGATTGGTTTTTCGATCACGACATTAAAGCCGTGGTCCAGGGCCATCATCGCTGGTGCGAAATGTGCAAAGTTAGGGGTTACAATGGTCACAAAGTCAATCCTCTTCTCTGCAGGAAGCTGGCTTTCTGCGCTGATCAATTGTTCATAATTGTCATAAATGCGGTCAGGTGCCAAAAACAAATCATCCCCTGATTCTTTTGCGATCTGCGGGTTGATGCTCAATGCCCCGCAGCACAATTCTACCTGTCCGTCTATGTTGGCCGCGATGCGGTGTACAGCGCCGATAAATGCATCTTTACCGCCACCGATCATGCCCATTCTTAACTTTCTGTGTTCCATTAAATATTACGTTTCTTCAATTCTGTTACTGCATAATCCGCTGCCCTTGCGGTCAAGGCCATAAAGGTCAGCGAAGGGTTCTGACAAGCGATGGAAGGCATGCATGAACCATCGGTCACAAATACATTTTTCACTTCATGCATCTGGTTCCATTCGTTCAATACCGAATCTTTAGGGTCTTTGCCCATTCTTGCGGTACCCATCTCGTGGATGGCCATACCTGGCGAGCAGCCATTGTCGTATGTTTTTACATTCTTGATGCCCGCTGCTTCCAGCATTTCTGCTGCATCGTTCATCATATCGGTACGCATTTTCTGCTCATTTTCTTTGTACTCGCAGTCGATGGCCAGTACCGGTAAGCCCCATTTGTCTTTTTTAGACTTATCTATGGTTACTTTATTGTTGTAGTCCGGAAGCATCTCTCCAAATCCGCCCAATCCCATGTTCCAGCGTCCCGGAACGGTCATCTGGTCTTTGAAATCGCCGCCAAAAGCCAGCTCTGCCACATCTGCATGCCAGTTGCTGCGGTTAGCACCGCCCTGGTAGCCGAAGCCCCTCAAGTAGTCGCGCTTATCCTTGCCCATGTTGCGGTAGCGTGGCACATAGATGCCATTAGCCCGTTTTCCATAAGTATATTTGTCTTCAAAACCTTCTGCGTCGCCCGAAGCACCGCAACGGAAGTGGTGGTCCATCAAGTTGTGGCCGAGTTGTCCGCTGCCATTGCCCAGTCCATTCGGATGTTCGTCCGATACCGAATTTAATAAGATAAAGGTAGTGCCCAGGGTAGAACCGTTCAGGAATAGGATCTTGGCATAAAACTCCATAGTTTCGTTGGTTTCTGAATCGATCACCGATACGCCTTTGGCCTGTTTGGTATCTTTGTCGTAGATCACATGGCTCACCAATGAGAATGGACGCAAAGTCAGGTTGCCCGTCGCCATGGCCGCAGGCAAGGTAGAGGATTGTGTGCTAAAATAAGCACCAAACGGACAGCCCCTGCTGCATAGGTTGCGGTACTGACATTGTCCGCGGCCACCATGAGGCACGGTTAAATTGGCCGTACGGCCAATAGTGATCAGACGGTCTTTCCAGATGTCTTCCACACGTTTTTTAACGGATTTCTCTACGCAGTTCATCTGCATAGGAGGAAGGAAATGCCCGTCCGGGAAGCCCGGATAGTTTTCTGCCTGTCCGCTGATCCCTACAAATTTCTCTACCTTATCGTACCATGGGGCGATGTCTTTGTAGCGGATCGGCCAGTCGTTTCCATGTCCGTCTTTGGCATTTTCCTCAAAGTTCATGTCGCTGAGGCGGTAGCTCTGACGGCCCCACATCAATGATTTTCCACCTACGTGGAAACCGCGGTACCAGTCGAAACGCTTCACTTCGGTATACGGACATTCCTTGTCGTTCACCCAGAAGCTTTCGTTGAATTCTGTATAAGGGTAATCTCTTTTTTGCACCGGGTGGCTTTCGATCTGTTCTGTGGTCAGGCGTCCGCGGTGTTCAAATTCCCATGGCTTTTTCATGGCCGTGGTATAGTCTTTTATATGTTCGATGTTGCGGCCCCTTTCAAGCATGAGTACCTTCAACCCTTTTTCTGTTAGTTCTTTTGCTGCATAGCCGCCGCTGATTCCTGAGCCCACGACTATGGCATCGTATGTATTTTGTGCTTCTGCTTTATTATTTATATTCATGTTGTTGGCGTAAGGGGTTAAGAGTAAAAACGCTGACCTGGTTTCAGGTCCACACAGCCGTCGTAACGGCCGGGGATCTCTACATATTCGTAGGCCTGGGTAGCCCCGATTTCAGAGGTGAAATAACCGAGGATGGTCAGATCTCTGGCGATTGCAAAGAAATACGGCTTGGCCTGTTTTTTGATTTTCGCTTCCAGTACATAGCCTCCGGATTTCTCTTCAGTCTTTGGTTTGGATGTATTTACTTTGGCCGCCTCTACATTGGTGCCTGGATTTTCCTTTTCAGATTTTGGTTGTGCGGTTGTCTCTTTGGCCAGGCGCTCTTCCTCTGCTTTTTCAGCTTCTTTGTCGGTTTTCTGACCGGAAATGGTTTCCTCTCTGAATTTGCCGACTAGTTCTTCGCGTTCTTTCGCGCCGAGTTCGAGGAATGATTTCTGGTAGTCGTCTTTAGATCTTTTCTCGAGGTCTTCGAGGCCTTTTACGAATGCTTTCTGCGCATCTTCGGGATAGCAATCCTTAACCATCAGTGCGATAAAAGGGCCTACGCCTGCTTCCTTGGCACCCGGGGTTTTGGTGGCTGGGATGATGATGTCTGCCAATTCAGCAAGAATTTTTTCCTGGTCGGCTGTAAACAGAATTTTGGAGCCGGTGGTCGATGGCGAGTTACAGCCTTCGAGGAATACCCCGATTGTAGTTGCAGAAAGTGCTCCTCCAAATAAAAAGGCAACACTTTTTACTGCTTCTCTTCTATCCATACTTTTGGTTTTTGGTTGTTATTTTAGTTTACTATGATTTGGACTGTAATTATAAGAAAAAAATCATAGTTAGTGTCACTTCTACACTTTAAAGTAAATATATGATGTTTTTGTTACTTCCACCAAATTATTTTGTTTATATATCTGATACTTTATTGTGTTGTTTTAAGAACGCTGATAAGGGTGCCGGTGTTGCTTATGTAGAGGAAACGTTACTTAACTTTATTTAGGCGCATCTATGGGCCTGGTATGTGTGTACACTCTCCAGAATGCCGATTGATCTGCTCCCCGCCTTAATAAAGGCAGGAAACAAAATACGCATCGGAAAACCACTCAGGCAGGTTCTTTAATTTATTGATTAATCTTCCTTATTCAACAGCACATTGAGTTTATTGAACATCTTGATCCAGCTCTGGTAAGCGCCTGTTTCTTTGGCCTTTTCTTCAGACACAGTCTGATGAATGGTCATTTTGGTACGCTCGCCTATGGGTTCAAAAGTGACTGTTGCAACATGGCGTTCGGGCCAGTCTTCAACCTTTCCATTGGCAATTGAGCTCACCGCTTCCCCGGCTTCATTTGACATCACCATGGTAAATACCAGCTTTTCATTTTGCTGGATCTCTATGTAGGTTCCAATGATCCAACATGGCCCATGTACCGGGTCCTGTATGCAGTAATGGAAATGTCCACCTGTTTTGACATCAATCGATTTAAATTCAATAGTACAACCATCTGGCGCATACCAGTGCTTTAACAGTTCAGGGTCTGTCCATGCACTAAACACCACATCCCGGGGTGCATCAAACAGATGGCTAATCAATAATTCTTTTTTGTTGGAGTTCATATCTGCTATTTTTTAGTTTCATTGAGGAATTTATCGAGCTTTTCAAATCGCTGGTTCCATAATTTACGGGATTCCGTCACCCAATCCATAACTTCATCCAGCTGACCGGGCTGTGCTTCACAAACCTGTTCCCGCCCTTTCTGGCGCATAGAGATGATGCCGCATTCGTTAAGGATCTTAATGTGTTTAGCAATTGCCTGTTTGCTCATGTCAAAATCCTCACTGATCTGGGTAATGTTAAGCGGCCCCTGAGACAGCTTGAGGATAATCATTCTTCTGGTAGGGTCGGCTATCGCCTGGAATACGTCTCTTCTTTCTATCATAGTGCAACCAAATGGTTGTCAAATATAAAGACAATCATTCGGTTGTCCAAATGTTTTCTGAATTTACCCATTTCGGTATTTGCACCAAATTCCACTATCTTTGCCGCTCAATTTAATATACCCATTTCGTGATTAATGTAAATAATATCTCCGTTTCATTTGGTGGAACTACCTTGTTTAGTGATGTAACCTTTTCGATTAACGAGAACGACAAAATAGCCCTGATGGGTAAAAATGGTGCGGGTAAGTCTACCATCCTAAAAATTATTGCAGGAGCAGCTAAACCTACTTCGGGCAATGTAACCGGGCCAAAGGATGCCGTAATTGCCTACCTACCACAACATTTGCTGACACAGGATAAGCTGACCGTTTTTGAAGAGACGATGAAAGCCTTCGAAGAGGTAAACCAGATGCAAAAAGAGCTTGACGAGTTGAACGAGCAACTTACGATTCGTACCGACTATGATACCGATGATTACATGAAGTTAATTGAGCGCGTGTCTGAGTTAAGCGAGAAATTTTATTCGATAGAAGAAACCAATTACGATGCTGAGGTAGAAAAAGTATTAAAAGGCTTAGGCTTTGAAAGGAAAGATTTTACCCGACAAACTTCAGAGTTCTCCGGAGGATGGCGTATGCGGATTGAACTGGCTAAGATTTTATTAAAAAAACCGGATCTGATTTTGCTGGATGAGCCGACCAACCATATGGACATCGAAAGCATCCAATGGCTGGAAGATTTTTTAATGAATTCGGCAAAGGCAGTGATGGTCATTTCGCACGACCGTGCTTTTGTAGATAACATCACCAATCGTACCATCGAGGTGACCATGGGCAGAATTTACGATTACAAAGCCAAATATAGTCACTACCTGCAGTTACGGGCCGACCGTCGCGTGCACCAATTAAAGGCTCACGAAGAACAACAACGTTTTATTGCCGATAACCAGGAATTTATAGACCGGTTTAAAGGTACCTACTCCAAAACCCATCAAGTGCAATCGCGCGTAAAAATGCTTGAAAAGTTAGAGGTGATCGAGATTGATGAAGTCGATACTTCGGCATTGCGTTTGAAGTTTCCTCCTGCACCCCGTTCCGGGAAATATCCTGTCATGGTGGAAGAGCTGACCAAAAAATATGGAGATCATGTAGTGTTCGAAAAAGCTGCAATGGTCATTGAACAGGGCGAAAAAGTAGCTTTTGTTGGTAAAAATGGGGAGGGTAAATCGACCATGATTAAAGCCATTATGGATGAGATTGATTACGAAGGAAGTATGAAAGTTGGTCATAATGCAAAAATTGGATACTTCGCCCAAAACCAGGCGGCCTTGCTCGACGGCGATTTAACCGTTTTCGAAACCATAGATCAAGTACCATTAAGCGATGGGAGCATAAAAATAAAAGACCTTTTAGGGGCCTTTATGTTTAGTGGCGACGATATCAATAAAAAAGTAAAGGTACTTTCCGGTGGTGAGAAAACCCGTTTAGCGATGATTAAACTGTTGCTGGAACCTGTAAATTTATTGATCCTGGATGAGCCGACGAATCATTTGGACATGAAGACCAAAGACATTATTAAAGAGGCCCTGCAAGATTTTGATGGTACCTTGATTTTGGTGTCGCACGACCGGGACTTCTTAGACGGACTGGCTCAAAAAGTATTCGAATTTGGGAATAAACGTGTCCGTGAGCACTTTGAAGATATTAAGGGCTTTCTGGCTTATAAAAAAATGAGTAGCTTGAAAGAAATTGAAAAATAAATAGATTTCTCTTTTTCTGTAACGTAATAGTATTCTGTTTGTCAAAAAGATATTTTTAAACAAGGTTGTAGCGAAATAGTACCGACTTTCGTATTGTTATTTAAATACCACACACAAATTGAGCAAGCAATGAAAAAATGTCTACACATCGAAAAAATCGAACCTTATGTTTTAGGTAAAATCTCTACTTTCTTGATATTTACCATATTTCTTGTATTGATGGTTGCCATCGGTTCTTCTTTATAAGAGCTTTCGTTTTCTTTCATACGCAACGATTTAGTTATAAAATATACAACTTTAATATTTTATAACTAGATTTAAGACGAACTATAACCCAAATATATCGTCGGCCGTATGAAATTTTTTAAGCAGAAGAAGCTCCTGGTTTTTCTTGTTTTGTTTGTCGCAGTGATGGTCGGCGCCATGCTGATGTCTCATGACAAAGCTGTCGACTTCAACACAGAGGTAAAGCCTATCATCAATAAAAAATGTATTTCCTGTCATGGAGGGGTGAAAAAGCAAGGCGGCTTCAGCTTGCTGTTTCATGAGGAGGCCCTTGCAGCAACTAAAAGTGGCAAACCTGCAATCATTCCCGGTGATCCGGACGGGAGCGAATTTATAAAGAGAATACTCAGCAAAGATCCCGAGGAACGCATGCCTTACAAACATGAGGCACTTAACGAAGAAGAAATAGATATTTTTAAAAGATGGATCAGGCAAGGTGCCAAATGGGGTGATCATTGGGCCTATCTGCCGGTTAAAAAAGTAGAGGTGCCAGATGCAGATGAAGATTGGGCCAGAAATGATGTTGATCATTTTATCCTGGAAAAGGTGGAAGAGGTCGATTTAAAGCCATCTGCTGAGGCCGACAGGCCGACCTTATTGAGAAGGGTCAGTCTGGACCTGATCGGGATGAACCCTTCCAAAAAGCTGGCGGATACCTATCTCAGAGCAAAAGATAGTGACAAAGCCTACGAGGTGCTGGTGGATTCGCTCATGGTCTCGCCGCTCTTCGGCGAAAAATGGGCTTCGATGTGGCTGGATGTAGCCCGCTATGCCGACACGAAAGGTTATGAATCTGATGCAAACCGTAATATCTGGCAGTACCGGGATTGGGTCATCAAAGCGTTCAATCAGGATAAACCCTATAATAGTTTTATTACCGAGCAGATCGCAGGCGACTTTTTCGTAAACCCGACTGATGAGCAATACATTGCTACTGCTTTTCATCGCAACACCATGACCAATGATGAAGGAGGGACGGACAATGAAGAGTTTAGGGTAGCGGCGGTGCTCGATCGGGTCAACACCACCTGGGAAGGTTTGCTAAGTACCACCTTTGCTTGTGTGCAATGCCACAGCCATCCTTACGACCCATTCAGGCATGATGAGTTTTATCAATTCATGGCGTATTTCAACAATACGCGCGATGAAGATGTTAGGGCGGACTATCCCCTGCTTAAACTGTATAAAGATTCACTGAATCAGGAACTCTTATCGTTAAAGACATGGCTGCAGCAAAATGCATCGGCTCAAAAGGCTGATGAAGTTTATAAGTTCCTTAAGACCGGACAACCCAGCATCAATTCCATTAAGGCGGACAGCCTGAAGAATGCTGCGATCGGCAACAACAGCGTCGCTTTATTTTTTAAGAACCATTCCAGTGCACGCATCGGTAGGGTAGACCTTACTGATCTTAGCCAATTGATTTATAAAAGTGACACCAAGAAACCAGGCGGCAAAATGCAATTGAGAATAGACCGGGCCGACGGACCTCTGCTGGCCAGCTGGGATGTGGTATCTGATCCAAAGAATCAGATCGCTTCTGTAGACTTTCCTGCGCAGCAAGGGGTTCATGATGTATATCTGGTGTACCATAACCCTACTGTAACAGTCGAAAAGGAGACTGTGATCATTTTTGACTGGTTTTATTTTGGTCAGCAATTTCCCGGTATAGGTAAGCCAGGCTATGCCGAGAACAAGCAACGGTTTTGGTCTTTGGTTACGGCTCCGGCACCTTCGTTGCCGATTATGGTGGAGAATCCGGCCGCTCGCTCCCGAAAAACCTTTGTTTTTGACCGGGGCGCATGGACATCGCCTGGCAAAGAGGTAAGCGCTGGCGTCCCTCAGTCGCTGCGGTATGCGATGCCGGCCAACGCGCCGAAGAACAGACTGGGATTGTCGATGTGGCTCACCGATAAAAGGAATCCGCTATTGTCCAGGACGATGGTGAACCGGGTTTGGGAACAGCTTTATGGTTCCGGTATTGTGGAAACACTGGAAGATATTGGTACTCAAGGTATCAGTCCTACACACAAGGAACTGCTGGACCATTTGTCCTGGCAGTTTATGAACGACTATAAATGGAGTGTAAAGAAGCTGATCAAAACGCTGGTGATGAGTGCGACCTACAGGCAGCAATCCCGCCTGACCGAGGAAATGAAAGAAAAAGATCTGTTCAATAAATATTACGCAAGGGGGCCAAGGATCAGGTTGAGCGCCGAGCAGCTGCGCGATCAGCACCTGTCTGTCAGCGGCGTACTGAGCAAGAAAATGTACGGAAAATCGGTGATGCCCTGGCAGCCGGAAGGGATCTGGAATTCTCCATATAATAAAGCCAAGTGGAAGAACGCTGAAGGGGAGGATCAATACAGGCGTGCTGTCTACACATATATCAAACGTACTGCCCCTTATCCGTCGATGATCGCCTTTGACGGTGCGCAGCGGGTAGTCTGCAGTCCTCGTCGTATCCGTACCAATACACCATTGCAGGCATTGGTGACCCTCAATGACTCGGTATATATAGACCTGGCCAGGCATTTTGCCCGGCGCATGCAGAAAGAGGGCGGAAAGGGTGTGCAGCGACAAATTGCCAGCGGATATGAATGGATGTTGTATAAACCGATTTCGGCCAGCAAGCTGAAAGTATTGGACAACCTGTACGTCACCGCCTTAAAAGATTATAAAATACATCATAATAAAGTAACAGAACTTCTGGGATCGGTACAAGGGCCTAAGAACCCGGAAACGGCGGCACTGGTGGTCGTGGCCAATGCCATGCTCAACCTTGATGAAGTGGTAACAAAAAATTAAACGATCATGACCAGAGATGAACTCAATGCACACAGACTGGTAAAAGAGTCACAGGAAGTACAGCTGCGGTCGCACACGCGCCGGCATTTTCTAAAGGAAAGTGCGATGGGCCTGGGTGCCCTGGCAATGGGTTCTTTGCTCGGCAGCTGTGGTTTCGGTGCTAAGAAGACCAACGACTTTCTCTATGATCCTGCCCATCCATTATTACCCAAGTCACCTCCCTTATTTGGCAAGGCCAAGAGTGTGATTTATCTGCATATGGCCGGTGCACCTTCCCAGCTGGAGTTGTTTGACTATAAGCCTGAGCTCATGAAAATGGACGGGCAGGACTGTCCGCAGTCTTTGCTGGCCGGGAAGAAGTTTGCCTTCATTACGGGCGTGCCTAAAATGCTTGGACCTCAGGCTGCTTTTGCGCAGCATGGGCAGAGCCAGGCCTGGATCAGTGAAAATCTGCCGCATTTCTCGACCATGGCCGATGAGGTGAGCTTTTTGAAGGCAGTGTCCACAGACCAGTTCAACCATGCACCTGCACAATTGCTGATGCATACCGGCAGTCCGAGGCTGGGTCGCGCCAGTATGGGCAGCTGGGTGACCTATGGACTGGGTACAGAAAATCAGAACCTGCCGGGATTTGTGGTGCTGACCAGCGGGGGCAGCAATCCGGATGCAGGCAAAAGTGTTTGGGGCAGTGGCTTTTTGCCCTCCGTATACCAGGGTGTGCAATGCAGAAGTGAGGGCGATCCGGTACTGTTCATCAAAGACCCCAACGGAATGAGCCGCGATCTGCGCAAAGCCTCTATCGATGCCATCAACGCGGCCAATGAGCAGGAATATGCCACATATAATGATCCGGAGATCTTGTCGAGGGTAGCGCAATATGAGATGGCCTACCGGATGCAGATCTCGGCGCCGGAGGTGATGAACATCAACAATGAACCCGCTTATATCCATGAAATGTATGGCACCCAGCCGGGCAAAGCCTGTTTTGCCAACAATGTCCTGCTGGCCAGGAAGCTCGTGGAGAAAGGTGTGCGGTTTGTACAGCTGTTTGACTGGGGATGGGATGCACATGGCGATGGTCCGAACAATTCATTGAATATCGGATTGAAAAATAAATGCAGGAGCATTGATAAGCCTATTACGGCCTTGCTGCTGGACCTCAAACAAAGAGGCTTGCTGGAAGAAACACTGGTGGTATGGGGCGGTGAGTTTGGCCGGACGCCTATGATGGAAAACCGAAATGGGGTGCAAAACCCATTTAATGGCCGCGACCACCATACTGAAGCTTTCACCATGTGGATGGCTGGCGGAGGGATCAAGAGGGGCTATACTCACGGAGAGACCGATGAAATTGGTTATAGCGCCATAAGTGGAAAAGTAGATCCTTTCGATATACAGGCCACGATATTGAACCAGCTGGGTTTTGACCACGAGCAGTTTACCTATCCTTTTCAGGGCAGGCCTTTCCGGCTTACTGATGTGGCTGGAAAAATTATACATGATATTGTGGCCTGATGTTAGATTTTAAATAAACGATTACTCCTATAACAATGCCGCAAAACAGACGACATTTTTTAAAAACTACCGCTACCGCTACTGCCGCTGGTCTGCTGAGTTCAGTTGCCGCAATGGCTGCGGAAGAGCGGGCTTTTCCCAAAGCTCAGAAAGGATATGAGCTGCTGTTTATGGCGACAGACTGGGGCTTTAAGGGCAGTATAGGCGAATTTTGCGCTGCCGCAAAGAAAGAAGGATATGAAGGAATAGAAGTTTGGTGGCCGGCTACTGAAAAAGCACAGGTTATGCTGTTTGATGCTTTGAAGCGACATGAACTACAGGTCGGTTTTTTATGTTCAGGCAAAGAGCCAAGCGCGCAAACGCACCTTGGTATTTTTAAAAACAACATAGACGCTGCGCTGGGCAATATGTATCAGAAGCCGCTGTATATCAATTGCCATTCGGGCAAAGATTACTTCAGTTACGAAGACAATAAAGCCTTTCTGGACTATACAGCCAAAAAGTCAAAGGAAACCAATATCCCGGTATACCATGAAAGCCATCGGGGCAGGATGCTTTACAACGTGCCTGCCACCCGTCAATTCATAGAAAAAAATCCGGACTTGCGGATTACGCTTGATATTTCTCATTGGTGTGTGGTGCATGAGAGTTTACTGACCGATCAGAAAGAGTCGATCGACCTGATCCTGCAGCGTGTGGGACATATCCATTCCAGGGTGGGACATGCGCAGGGGCCACAGGTAAGCGACCCGAGGGCACCGGAATGGGACAAAGCGGTGCAAGCCCATTTGTCGTGGTGGGACCAGGTCATCGCCCGAAAAAAACAACAGGGAGAAAGAATGACGATACTGACGGAGTTTGGCCCGCCCGACTACATGCCTACCTTGCCCTATACCCGGCAGCCCCTGGCCAATCAGTGGGCCATAAATGTCTATATGATGAACCTGCTGCGCAAACGTTACCAATAATATAAGATGACATTTCTATCCATAACAGAGTTTGCAGGACGTTTTCACCCCATACTCGTACATCTTCCCATCGGCATATTGTTGCTGGCCTGTTTTTTTCAGTTGCTGACTTTAAGTAAGCAATTTCGACATCTAAAGTCGTCTATTCCGCTGATCTGCTTACTGGGTGCCCTAAGTGCCGTATTTTCCGCGATAAGCGGTTATTTATTGTCCGGAAGCGGGGATTACGAAGGCGCTATGGTGGATGTTCATCAATGGCTGGGGATTGGTGTTTGTGTGCTTTCTATGCTGATGTATCTATTATATAGAAGGCATGTCAGAGAACAGTTAATGAATGTGCTGGCGGTGGTTTTGATCCTGCTGATCACGCTGACCGGGCATTATGGCGGCTCGCTGACCCATGGCTCAGATTACATCAGTTCGGCCCTGAAAGGGAATGGCGTGGGCAAAGTGGCTATTCCACCGGTGCCAGATGTACAACAGGCACAGGTCTATGCGCAGATGGTGCAGCCGCTGTTGCAAAACCGTTGCTACAGTTGCCATGGCTCAGAAAAGCAAAAAGGAAAGCTGCGGCTCGATACCCGTGATTTCATTCTCAAAGGTGGGGAAGAAGGACCGGCCCTGATCGCAGGAAGTGTGGAGGAGAGTGCATTGATCAAAAGACTGCTCCTGCCGATCTCCAACGAAGACCATATGCCGCCTAAAGAGAAACCGCAATTGACGCCAGAAGAGATTGCCCTGCTGCAATGGTGGGTCAGCAACGGTGGGCACTTCGATAAGAAAGTGGTTGAGTTGAAACAAACAGATCCCGAAAAAGCTATGCTGCTTAGTTTCCAAGCCGGCACAGCCAGACAAAAACATAAATTAAAAGACATCCCTGCCGGGGAAGTCAAACGCGCCGATGCGGAGGTGCTAAAGAAGCTAAAAGAGGCTGGGGTGATTGTGGTTCCGGTCTTGTCAAACAGCAATTACTTATCAGCAAGTTTTGTAACGGCTACACCTGCTGCACAAGTGCTGAAACTGCTGGAGTCATTAAAGAACCAGCTGATCTGGCTGAACCTGTCAAACACCAGTCTGGATGATGCAGGCATGGGTTCCATAGCCAGGCTAGACCAATTGATCCGCCTGAATCTGAGCCATACCGGGATTACAGATCAAGGCCTTTCGAAATTGACCGGCAACAAGCACCTGCAATACCTCAATCTGGTGGGCACCAAAGTGACGGCAAAAGGTGTATCCGGACTTAAAGACCTGCCGGAACTCAACAGCATCTATTTGTACCAGTCGGCTGTAAAGCGCGGGGAATGGGCCTTCCTCAAAAAGACCTTCGTAAAGGTAAACCTGGATTCAGGAGGATATAACGTACCCACTTTACCAACGGATACGACAATAGTTAAGCCTCCTGAACAGCCGAAACCCTAGTGTCTCTCAGTGCTTTCCAAAAAATAGATAAAAAGTTATGGGAAGTTTAAATATATTATGCAACTTTGTTGCGTGATAAACAGTCTTCCAAATATACTTGTCGAATTGGCAAAAAGGTCCCTGGCATTTCTGATGCTGGCGATTTTTATGCTGGCACCAGTGGTGGAGGTATTGCACAGTCATACCGGGGCTGATGAGCATCTGACAGTTATTCTCACTGATCAAGCTTCTTCCTGTCATACAGAAATGTCTGTGGAGGATCCACAACAATCTTCTTGTGGGCAAACGGTCGATATCCTGCACATCAAGTGTAAGATCTGCGACCATTTTGCGCACCAGCAACCCGTATCTTCTTTTGAAGTTCCTACATTAGAATTAATTCATTTTGAAGGCAAGGTCAGCGCGGTTACTCCTGTGTTTGACGACCGCCTGCTTAGCCTGCCTGGTCTCTCACAGACCAATAAGGGCCCGCCTGCAATCGTATAAAACCCATTAGCTTTTTTCTCTCAGGCTTCGTCATGTTGTATGACCGTCTTTTATTTTGAAGGCTATTGGTCACTTCCAGGACCTGTACATTACTTGTACTGATCTCTTCAGACTGTCCCGCACAGCAAGATTCCTATTTATTTAATTCATTATTATGCCAGGTAGATTATTTAAGATAATCACTATTGTCCCATTTTTTTATGGCGGCCTTTTGTTTGCGCAGCAGGTGCCATCCGATACACTGAAGCTGGAAGATACCGTTAAGCTGGAGGAGGTACGCATTAAGGCCAAAGCCAGTGCGGTAAGCCGTAACAGTGTATCGTCAACTTTGTCGCAGCAGCAGCTGGATATGTCGCGCGGTGCCGCCCTGGGCGATGTGCTCAAAGCGGTATCCGGAGTGAATGTGCTAAAGACCGGTGCCACCATCTCCAAGCCCGTGGTGCACGGTTTGCACAGCAACCGCGTGCTGATCCTCAACAATGGGGTGAGGCTGGAAGGGCAGGCCTGGGGGGCGGAGCATGCGCCTGAAATAGATCCATTTATTGCTAAGCGCATGCACGTCGTAAAGGGGGCAGAGTCTGTACGGTATGGTGCTGAAGCCATCGGGGGACTGATCCTTGTAGAGCCACCCGAACTGCCGGAAGGCCCGGAAGTGCGGGGAGAGTTGTATGCCACAGCGGCCTCCAATGGTCGTTCGCTGGCCACATCAGCGATGCTGAATGGCGGTGTTTCTGTTTGGAAGGGATTCGGCTGGCGGGTTCAAGGCACATTCAGGAAAGCTGGCAATGCCAGGTCGGCGGATTATTTTTTGGGCAATACTGGTTTAGGCGAACTCAATTATTCGGCCGCAATGGGTTACAAGACGGCACATTCTGCCTATGAAGCGTATTACAGCCAGTTCAGCACCACGCTGGGAATCGTCTACAGCGCCCATGTAGGGACGAGAGAAGATATAGATGCCCGGATTGCCGCTGGCCGCCCGCAGGAAAACTATGGCTTTACGTATGATATTACTGCGCCGCGGCAGCGGATCAACCATCAGCTCCTTAAGCTCAAGGCGCATTATGATTTTAAAGACCATCAATCCATGACCGTGGTCTATGGCTTACAGCAAAATCACCGCAAGGAGTTTGACTTCAGAAGGGGCGACCGCGAAGCCTTACCGATTACTGACCTGGTGCTGAATACGCATACGCTCGATCTGGATCTTGAAAAGACCTTGCCTTCGGGAGCAAAAAGGACATATGGCTTCAACGGCTTGCTGCAGGTAAATAATAACGTACCAGGTACACTGGCCAATACCTTTATCCCCAATTACGACAGTTTTACCGGTGGGGTCTTCGCCATCCAGAAATGGCCGGGCAAGGTATTTGATTTTGAAGCAGGCCTGCGCTACGATTTTAAAACTTTCGATGCTGCGGGTTTCAGGTTCCTTACGGATCAGCCTGAAGGGGCTTCGGATCAGTCTGCCACAGATTCAAATCAGTCCGGAGATTCAGGGGCAGCAGGGGTAAGTGAGGAATATTATGGCGGACAAAGCCAGTTTCATAACATCACCGGATCTGCCGGAGCACTATGGCGCCTAAATCAAAGCTGGCACCTGACCAGTAATATTGGAGTCGCCTGGCGGGCACCTACGGCCAATGAGCTGTTCAGCAACGGTCTGCACCACGGCGCGGGACTTTACGAAATTGGCGACCCTTCCATGAAAAGCGAACAGGGCTATAAATGGATCAATGCCATCAAACATTTTTCAGGTCCCCTGACTTTCGAACTGGACGTATACGCCCAGCTGATCCGTCATTACATCTACAGTCAGCCAGACCTGAGCTACCGGCAAACTGTGCGGGGCACCTATCCGGTGTTCCGGTACCGTCAAACCAATGCTTCATTTGTTGGGGCCGACCTTTCCGCTTCCTACCGTTTTCTACCTCGGCTGTCGTACCAGGTCAACGCAGCGATAGTACGGGCCAGGGACATCCAAAACGACCGCTATCTGCCTTACATCCCGGCCGACCGGGTAGACCATAGCATCAAACTGGAACTGGATGTCAAAGGGCTCCAGGAAAGCTATATCCAGTTTGGCCATGGCTTAGTAGCCCGGCAGCACCGTTACGACCCCGCCAGTGATTTTGCAGCACCACCACCAGCCTATCACCTGTTTAATTTTATTGCAGGTACGCGGTATGCAATTGGATCAAGGCAGCTGGGGGCCAATATCGGGGTGGAAAACCTGTTCAATAAAAGCTATAAAGAATACATGAACCGGTACCGCTATTACATCCACGATATGGGCCGGAACATCACCCTAAGGCTCAATTATACATTTTAACATCAAATAATTCTCTACAAAGACATCCATAGTATTCACAAATAATATCAAATAACTATTCACAAATAACAACAACATCATCATGAACAAATTACGTAATTACACCCTGACAGTTTTGGTAGCCGTTATCGCTCTTACCTTCAATGCCTGTAAAAAAGACCCGGTCGCAGAAGTGCCGGAAGAAGAAATCAGTAAAGCGGAACTTACCTTTCTTGAAGTAGAAAGAGAAGCACACGACGACCATTTTCATTACAACCCAATTGCCACTGCTACCCCTTTGACCATTACTTTTGACGCACAGGGACTGGCACCGGTAGGTACCCACGCGCACCTGACCGAAGGAAAGACCTATAAGCTGACTTTAAAATCTTATGATTTTGCCGGACGTGAAATGCAGCAGGAGTTTTTGGACAAGCACGATATCCACCAAGCTTTTATCCTGGGGGCTCCGGCAGATGTAATGACCTATGTATATGCCGACAGGGATAAAGACAATAAAAAAGTAAATGTGGGTGTGACCGGCTATTTGACTGTAGACGAGCATACAGAAACAGGCTTTACTTTCCGTTATGTGTTGCGCCACCTCAATCCGGGTGTGAAGGCAGGTATTACCGCTGCCAACTGGAATGATGCCAGCTTCGCCACAAAATTTGCTGGTGCGAATGATCTCGATCTGAAGTTTGAACTTCATCCGGTCGGGGCTGCGGGCCATGCACATTAGTAGATTGCGGATGTCCTAATTGGCCCCTTATATTGTCGTTAATGCCCGTCACAGATTTCTGTTAAAGCACGTAGATTTGAGTATAAATTATTGACTATAAATTTACAACTATGGAAACGACAACAGCCAACCCGTCCATTTATCCCTGCCTGACCCTTCGGGGTAAAGTAGCAGAGGCCGCTGATTTTTACATCCGTACTTTTGGAGAGGGGAGGATTGCACAGACCTCCCCCTTTGTGATACAAATTGAACTGAGCGGGCAAAAATTTATGCTGCTTAACGACGGGCCAAGCGTATCGCCCAATGCTTCGATCTCTTTTATGGTCATTACGGAATCCGAAGAAGAGACCCAGAGATGCTGGGATGCACTGACCGGAGAAGGTAAGGTGCTGATGCCATTGGACAGTTACGACTGGAGCCCGAAATACGGCTGGGTCCAGGATAAGTTTGGCGTGAGCTGGCAGTTGTACCTGGGCGACAGAAAAGATACACCGCAGAAGTTTTCTCCAACACTGATGTTTACCGGTCAGAAAGCCGGAGAGGCTGAAGAAGCAGTACACTTTTACACAGGATTATTTCCGCAGTCTGCCGTAGAAGGGGTATTAAAGTATAAAGAGGGGGATGGCGACAAACCCGGATTGGTCAAACATGCGCAGTTTACCATTAAGGATTACATCATGATGGCGATGGACAGTTCCTTCGAACATGGTTTTAGCTTTAATGATGCCATTTCTATGGTGGTGGAATGTGAGGATCAGGCTGAAATTGATCAGTATTGGGACGTTCTGACAGCTGATGGCGGCCAGGAAGTTCAGTGCGGCTGGCTGAAAGACCGTTTTGGTGTCAGCTGGCAGATCATCCCGAAAGGACTAGGTAAGCTTATGACAGATCCACAGCGTGGGCAAAGGGCCATGAATGCGCTGTTGAAAATGAAGAAGTTGATCATTGCGGATCTTGAAAACGCATAAATCGTATTGAAAACTGGCCGCGCGGATATGTTGTTCCTAAAGATCATCTTTTTAATAGGGAGAATAATCAGGTTTGTAGGCAAGTTATTGTTGCTTATTATTTTCCTGCTACCATGGTAGCCACTTTTGGATGCAATAATGGACTGATCATGGCCCGTGCACGGGTGTGTTAGGTAAAGTGGGCGACAACTATTATTATGTATCTCAAGGCAACCTGGCTTTGCCATTGAATCCATCTGTGGAAAGCTTTGGAGAGGGGTTCAGGTTTACCTGGGACTATGATAGTCAAGATCCTAATGGTAGCCCATATGACCGCACGATGTTGCTGGTCTATTTTCCTGGTATTACCCAGCCACGCTTTTTTCAGATGATCGGTGGTGCACAGCGCTCGGCATGTGAGGAATTCCTGGAGGCTTCACCCGAGATGAAGGGGAAATATGCCGAGATTTATATTTCCTTCATCAAGAGCGACCACTCAGCGGTTTCCGATAGTGTGTACATCGGGAAGGTTGAGTTTTAAAAAGTAAATCATAGGTAGATGATTTATGGATATGTACGAAGTTAGGGTTTTTGAAGATTTATCTTTCAGAAATGAGTGTGTGGGGGTTTTGACTTAGTGTATGCAGATGTTGATTGAGTGGACGACACTTTTTGATGAGTGAGAACAAGTGTCGAACTAAAAGATCTCTGATAACGAAGAAAGTTGGAGCCGCTTGTAAAGGTTTATTCCTAGTCTCTTGGTAATTTATCAGGTCTTTGCATCTTGTACTGCGTAGCCGTAATAGCCTGTAGGAAAGAAACAATAGACTGAATTTCTTCTTTACTAAGGTTTAGCTTCTTTAATAATGGATCAGTGACCGGATACATTGGATCTGCGAGTTTTTGAGCTGGGGTAGCAGTATTCATCTGCATACCGCTATTGTACATATTGAGTACTCCGGTAATGTTATCAAACAACCCGTTGTGCATCCAGGGGTTTGTATTCATGACATCTCTCAGAGAGGGTGTACGGAATTTACCGACGTCATTAGGATCTTTGGTCACATTATAACGACCAAGGTCTTCATATTTTCTTTTGTAATACGTCAGTCCGATATTATGAAAACCTTCATCGGTAAAAAATTGCCCATTGTGGCAGTTCATACATCTCGCTTTGGTACGGAAGAGGTGCAGCCCCTCGATCTCCTGATCGTTCAATACGGTATAGCGACCGTCTAAAAATTCATCAAAGCGGCTTCTGCGGCTTGTCAACGTTTTCTGAAAGGATGCCAAGGCCCCTAACACTTCCGGCATAGAAAAATCTTCTTTTCCGTATGCCTTTTTAAACAATTCTCTATATCCGGAAATCGCTTTTAGCTTTGGGATCAGTTTGGTTAAATCCATAGCCATTTCATTATGCGCACCTATAGGACTTATCGCTTGTTCTTCCAATGATTTGGCTCTGCCGTCCCAGAATAAGGTTTTGCGGGCATATACGTTCAGTAAGGAGTTCGTGTTGCGGTTGCCCGTCAGGTGGTCATTACCAACAGATACAGACAGCTTGTCTGCCCAGGAGGTTTGAGGGTTGTGGCAGCTACTGCAGGATATCTGACTGCTGCCAGACAAGATGGGATCAAAAAAAAGCAATTTTCCCAGAGCGACTTTTGGTTGTTCCATCTTGGAAAAATAGGACGTGTCTGTTTTGGGAAGAGATTTAAATTCCGTCCAGTTTATGCCCTTGTCGATCTGAGGCTTTGGCCATTGATCCACCGTACGTGAATATAAATTCCGCAGGCTGTCCACAGGCGTTCCATCAGTAGTGTAGCGAATCTCCCGAAAAGAAATATGCAATAAGAAGAATACGATTAACAGGCCTGTGGCAACAACAAACTTCATCCTTTATCCGGTTTTATGCAAAAATACAGTTATTATTCAATTGGTAAATACTATGATAGAGGATTAAATGTTAAAAGTTGCAACCGACCGATATCATGATTGTCTGATGGTTGTTCCCAACATAGCTGACATCAAAAGCCTTCGTTAAGGTGTAATCAAGACGTACATAAGGTGCGATGCGTTTATCCACAATACGGGAATATTGAAAACCTGCTTCGGCTCTTACACGCGGTTTAGTAAAGTATTCATACTCCTGATTTAAATATAGATCCATGCTTTTTGGAGCAATCTGGCTTGATGACGGAGGAATATATAAACCATCTTCTTTTGCTGTTCCATCACCGGCACCGTATAGGGTGCCAAGAGATAGGCCATATCTGTTTTTGCCACGTATTGTATTTTTATTGGCTGAGAGGTTTATCGTATAGCTGCTGATACTTTGGTCTCTATAAAATGGGTATATAGTGGTCGTTTGTTCCCGGTTAAAATAATTCGCACCGGCTTTTATTGTCCATTCGGGTTGATTGTTCTTTACATTAAGATAGCCGATGTATTGTACATTGGCTTGAAGTATGTCTTTATTGAAAACTTCGGCTTGTCCATAGTACACTGTCGTTGAACCTCCGCCGGGTGAGGTTTCTGTGCGATAGATATTTTCATTATTAGCTAAAGTCTCATAATCTGCCCTTAACGTCAAATGATGGCCAGCACTTGTAGTATTAAAGCTCAATACTCCCTTGTAGCCATATTGAGTTGCACCATGCTCAGTATAAACTACGCTTGATGTGCCACGTTCTCCTGCATAGCCTTCGAGCTTTCCATAAGTGAATTCATTAAAAAGCTTTAACCCTTTATTTAGGGCTATAGCCAGCTGAAGAGCGCCACCCTGGGTAATATTAACTATCGGCCGATTGGCATTCTCTGAGGTATAACCATACATATCGAACAACTCCGAGCGACCATAAAATCCTCCATAACTGATCAGAGTAAAAAATTGCTCGCCTTTATTTCCGTAAACTCTAAATCGGACACTTTCAATTCGTCTGTGATATTCGTAATTGGCACCAATCTCAACCTTGCTGCCGATGGTATAGCTTAGGCCGGGCGACACATGCATGTCCAGTAACTTGTTAATGTGTCTTAAATCCTTGGTTTTAGCAAAATTGGCTGTTTGATAGTCAATTTTTCCACCGATGGTTAGTTTTTTTGTTAGTGAGGAACTCACTTCTCCAAATAGTTGGTAACGTTCCAGGTTTTTTGTGCCTTTGTTATTGTCGTTCATTTCAACAAGATCAAAGGGATTCTTATACGGATCTATAAACGCCGATCCAGCCATATTTTTTCCGGAAAAATTATGATAAGATATTCCACCGCTCAATACGACTTTCTGGTTTAAGCGGTATAGGGACTCAGTTGTTGCACCAAAGTCATAACTGTCATCAGATTGATGATAGTTTTTAAAAGACCCGTCAGATTTATTAAGAAATACTTTTGCTGTCGATACCTTGCTGACAGAAAGATACTTCAATCCAGACGCGTTTCGACTGGATAAGCGTGCGTCACTATTCCTGATATAATCCATATCCCACCAGGCGGTATCAATCTCTTGTGCTGATAAAGCGCCGGAGTATGTTACTCCCAAAATCAACAGCATAAACCGAATAGTTAACCTTAATATATGATGACGGGCCTTCATTAATAATAATCTGTTAATTTCTTAAAGAAGCCTGGCTGCGTAAGTGAAAGTCAGCTGTAGAATTGTTAGTGTCTTTATAAATGATACGTGCGCCTTTTTTAATCGAAGCCTCAGCATCAATGCCACTTGGGTCAGTTGTTCCGCCTGCAGCCACAGTTCCAAAGTTGTAATTATAGACCAGTTTATCAGTATTACCTGATACAGCTTTTGTTGCTTCTTCATCCACATTACGGTAAATCGAATAACCTTGATTGTTGATATGATTAATAAATCCTACATCGATTGATTTCACCAAGCGTTTTTTACTATTTGTGTTATTCATTTCATATGCCTCGACACCATCTACAACCCAGTTTACAGGTACTTTTTTACTTGTATATGCCGCAGACAAAATATCTGTTAATGACGCATCAGCTGCAAAGGCCGATGGCGTAGTGCCTTTTACATCAAAAATAATTAATGCGGGGCTATTCACACTTATTGACCACGCATTACCTGATCCATATTTCTCCGCTTTCAAGTAATGACTGGTAGGTATAGATGCGGCTGGAGTAGGATAATAACTCGCCATAGGGAATTTTTGAATGTCGTACGTGGCATAATAAGCGGCATTATCAAAATTGATAGACTTAGTATGTGTCAGCTTATTATTCACAGCATTATTTAACGCAATCACGATTTGTTGACCAGGTTGTAAGGCGATATTTTGTTGAAAGTACCAAAAACCCTGGACCGCTGGAACCCAGTTTTCACTTTCATAAGTTAAAACTCCATTTACAAAATAGCCGTTGGTTGCGTGTGCATTATAGGGAGACAACATACCAATACACATGTTGTTAAGATTGGCAATGGTGCTAGAGTTATTATAGAGAACTAAATATTTGTCAAAAGCAAAAGGTCCTGAACCGTCGTCTTTAGGAGTGCCGCCAACGAATAGCTCCTTAATTATAACTTGTGAAACCTGTGCCTGTTCAAGATCGATGCTGATCACGTCTGTAGCCGACCAGCTATTGGTAACAGTAACGCCATTTTTTAAGCCATTGAAGACATAGGATAGAAATGTATTCACAGGATCCTGTCGTTTGTCAGAAACTGAAATGTCATAAATATCAACGGGTACATTGAAAGTAGCTTTTCCTGTCGCATCTGTTTTCGCATCAAAAGACGCAGTTTTACCTGTTAATTTAACATCAACTCCTGCAGTGGGCGTAAAGCTGCTTCCTACTGGATAAGTCAATTGAACAACTACAGTCTCTAATTCTGGTGTGTTTTTCTCTTTCTTACAGGAGATGAATACCGTTAGGGTAAATAATAATACGTATGCTATTTTTTTCATAAAACTTGATTTTTATTTGAATTGATAATTTAAAATTTTAACCTTAATGATGCCCCGTAGTACAAACTTGGAATGATGGAACTATCATATAATGAACTTGAGGCGCCTCTTTCAGTCGATTTCACCATGGCCATATTGACATTGAAGTTGGTTGCGTTGAAGGATATGGAAGCGAAACGACCAATTTCCTTAGTGACACCGATATTGGCCGAGTAAAATGCCGAGAATTTGTTTTCATTAAAATAGTAGTTCGTATTGGTTTTGACGACCATTTTTGCCAGTTCGTTGTATAAAGCCACATCGTTGTCCTTGGCCCATAAAAACTTTTCCCCAAACGGAATCTTCTCGTTCAGATTATCCAAGCTTACATAGTAGTCGGGATAGACACCTACAAAGCGGTCACCGCCATAGATATCTGATTGTGCTGCAGAAGGTACGTACTGGTCCCTGCTGTCAAGAACAAATCCGCGGCTACCTGTGCCACTTTGACTCAGGTTTCTCTTGGAGCTGTACAACCAACCTTCGATTCTGGCTGAAAGAATCAACCTGATGGCGGGAATATGCGTGGTTAATGTCAGATTCATATCTGCACTTTTCGTTATACTGCCATTTGCAGAGCTAGCTCCTCCTACAAAGAAGCCAATATATTTATAGTTTTTCCCATCTGCCATAGTAATTGAAGCATTTGGCCTATATGAAGTAACGGTCTGTTCCAGACCTTTGTAATAATAATAGTTTCCATCCAGCCGAATAGAAGTTCTTATTGCGGTGATCTGTTTAAAGTCTATGATCCATGCCAGTCTGTTCCGAGTGACGGGAGAACCGTTTGTCGTCATTTCATTTCCATTAAACAGGTATTGATCTAAATAACCGAGCTGTTCCGTTGGCTTTGTCCCGGTTTTATCTGTAACGGTTACAATACCTGTCTCTTTATTTACAGTATAAATTCGGTTTGCAATTGGTATTGTGGAAGACTCCAGATTGGTCTGATCTGTAAATTTATAATAGAATGGTTCGTATTGAGTTGTGGAAATGTAAGGATTGCTGGTTCTGTCTCTTGAGGCAATCAGCGTAATTCTATGATCCGACAAGGTGGCATTGACCGAAATTTCGAATTGCTGATTGTGCTGCCATTTTAAGTCAGGATTAAAAATTCGTGTATAGGGTTCAGTATAATAGGCATAGAATGTTGCTCCGTCCGATGTTGTTCCAGGGGCGAAGGTTAAGATGTCCCGGTATTTAGGTACGGCATACAAAGCATTGAAACCAGGTAATTTTACCGTTTTTCCCCAACCTATCTTTACGCTAAGGTCACTCATGCTTTGCGCAGCTCGTTCCCATAGCGTATACTTAGCATTAAAACGAGGAGACAAGGCACTCACAGTGCCATATTCTGATCCATTGATTGCTGTGACATCTGAACGGACACCAGCAATCAGCTGGAGTAAAGACCGGTTTATTGGAATGTCTATCTTATCTTCAGTATAAAATGCATAGTTATTTATATAAGACTCCTGATCGTACCGATATTCTCGCCAGGTAGGTGCATAACGAAGATCACCATAATATTCGCCGCGACCCATATTACCGCTTCCACTATATTCGGCGCCGACCATCAGATTATTGCTAATATCACCTAATTGGCGTGACCAGTTTGCCTTTATACGCCCTGAATAGTTGATGATTTTATTGTCGATATAATTTAGTTCATACCAAAAACCCCGTGGTATAAGTATAATATCTGCATTTGGATTTGACTCATAAGTTTGGCCAACATGGTATCCCTGGTTTAGAGAATGGATAGCAGCAACAGATGAAGTAGTCGATTTATTGGCACTGATTTCACTGATCTTGTCATTGTAGTTTAAATTGCCTGATGCTTCTACACTCGTAATCCATGGTTTGTTCATCAGCCATCTCGCGGATATATTGCTTCTTAACACATTATCCTTATCTCTCGAATAGGTATTCAAAAACAGGTCGGGATCAGATTTAGAGTCGAAACCACCGATGTTTCCAGTTACGCCGAAATTAAGAGTCAAGGGTTTTTCATTGACCTTGTTGAAAGTATTTGAATAATTCAATGACAGACTGTTTCTGTTGTAGGTGGTATACGGAGAAGCCAGGTTTGCTATTGATTTGGTATGCTCTATATTGAAATTTAATACGCCTGCCTTTGATCCCAAACTTAGACCTTTACTTAAAGCCAACTGCTTCGTATTTGGTTTGGTAACCAAATCTACAATATAGGGAGAGGTGCCTTTTCTTGTATTTATTTTCACCATTCCGTTGGTCATATCACCGTGCTCAACAGAAGGAATGCCGGTCACAATCTCAATAGATTCCACATTGCTTGATGAAATATTTCGTGTATCTGTACCATCAAGGCCACGAAGGGCGTTAGTCGACAATCTGCTGCCATCAACTTCTACCGCTACGCCAAACAAGGCGTTGCCTTTTTCGCTACTAACGCCATTTACTGAAAAACGCTGTTCTGATCCTGCAAGATGAAGATCGGTATTTGTTTTCCCACCCGGTAATAAACTTGTCGCATCTGTCACATTCAGCATCTGCAAATGATCAAGTGCCCTGCGGTCTATCACAAATGACGTTGACAGGTCAGATCCTTTTTTAGCCGTTACCACTACTTCATCTAAAGTGAGGTTATCTTCTTCAAGTACCAGAACAAGGTCTTTAATATCTTTGTTTAAAACAACATTGAACTCTTTTTTTACATAGCCCAAATATTGGGCTGAGAGTATTATCTTGCCAGCCTTGATATTCTTTATATTAAACTCTCCCTTGTCGTTTGCTGTAGCCCAGAGACCGCTTGCTGGTATAGAGATTACCGCAAATGACACTGGCACATCCTTTTGTTTGCTGACTACTTTTCCGGAAATAGAGAACTGGGGAAAGGCTGCGCCGGAAAAAAAGAACAAGAAGTAAACTATCAAAATATACTTACGCATCATACGAGTTGTAAAATGAAAATCGCTAATTCTGCTAAGCTGTAAAAAAGACGCATGTACTGTCAAATCTATGTGAATGCTACCCTATGACGTATTTAGTCTGCAAATATATGCTTATTTAGACTAATTCAAAGAAAGAAATATCCAATTATTCTCCGTAAGCTGTAGGTCATAAGCAAGATTTTGGTTTCATTTCTTGCCTGAAATCATATCTTTGAGTATAAATCATTACCCATGGATACCCAGAATAATTCAGCCAATATCATCACGATGACAGAGTTTTCTTCACCGCTCGGGCCTATGATCGCCGGGGCGACAACTCAGGGTGTTTGTCTGCTGGAATTCAACAACAGGATTCGGCTCGAGGAGGAGTTTACAGAGCTCAAAAGGTTACTGGATGCCGAAATGGTACCCGGTAGAAATGCCCATCTGGACCAGCTGGAAACCGAGCTCAAGGAATATTTCGATGGCACAAGAAAGGAATTTTCTGTACCCTTACACATCCCCGGTAATGAGTTTGCGCAATCCGTTTGGAATACGCTACAGGAAATTCCTTATGGAAAAACCTGCACGTATAAAGAGCAGTCGGAAAAAATGAACAACCCTAAGGCCATCCGCGCTATTGCCTCTACCAATGGCCGCAACCGACTGGCTATTATTGTTCCCTGTCACCGGGTTATTGGGAGTAATGGCAGCTTGACCGGATATGCAGGAGGCATCGACAAGAAAAAATGGCTGATTCAATTTGAAAGGGAACATTCAGAAGTGCCTGCGGGATACTTGTTCTAATCGCCCCCCTTTTATCCTTTCATATCATCCAGTCCCCAATGGGCCATGGCATCCAATACCGGTTGCAGTTTAGCACCCGCAGGTGTTAAAGAATATGTCACAAAAGGGGGGACTACCGGCTCTGCCTTTCTCAACACCAGATTGTCTTCCTGCAATTGCTTCAAATGCTGGATCAGCATCTTCTCCGTGATCTCGGGTATCGCCTTCCTCAATTCACTGTAGCGCTTAGGTCCATTGGTCAGATGATAAAGGATAATGGGCTTCCAATGCCCGCCGATCTTGTTCATCACATAGGTGACAGGGCAGGAGGCAGCAGAAACCTGCTTATTGAAATTGCGTGTAGAACTCTCTTTAATTGCGGTCATGATACATACTTTGGGGTAAGTACTTGTATAAAAGTAAGTACAAATATACCTTTGTTGACGACAATTAAAAATAATTATTTACAATTAAATCAATAAGAATATGAAACTTACCATCACAGGTTCATTAGGGAACATAAGCAAACCTTTAGCAGAAATATTAATTGCTGTCGGACATGAAGTAACCATTATCACAAGCAATGCCGATAAAGTATCAGCAATTGAAGCTTTAGGTGCCCGGGCTGCGGTTGGATCGGTAGAAGATGTAGCATTTTTAACCAATGCATTCACAGGAAAAGATGCCATCTACACCATGGTTCCACCAAATTTCGGTGCGTCAAACATCAGGGAGTTCATCGCCGGTGTCGGCAAAAAATATGCGGAAGCCATCAAGGCCTCAGGTGTCAAAAAAGTAGTTAACCTGAGCAGTATTGGGGCAGACCTAGATGGTGGTACAGGGCCCATTTCAGGTTTGCACGATGTGGAACAAACCTATAGCCAGCTAGACGGGGTAGCCATTAAGCACCTGCGTCCGGCATTCTTTTATGTCAATTTCTATGCAAATGTAGATATGATCAAGCATGCGGGCATTCTGGGCTCTAATTATGGTGCAGAAACGCCATTGGTATTGGTGCATCCTCAAGATATCGCTGATGCAGCTGCTGAAGAATTGCAGCAGGATTTCACAGGTCATTCTGTAAGGTATATTGCCAGCGATGAAAGCACAGCTGCCGATGTAGCCAGGACACTGGGTGCAGCCATTGGTAAGCCAGAGCTTCCATGGGTAGAATTTACAGATGAAGAGGCGCTGCAAGGTATGATACAGGCAGGTCTGCCTGAGGTAATGGCCCAAAGCTATGTAGAAATGGGAGATGCCACCAGGAGCCGAAAATTATATGAGCATTATTTTAACAATAAGCCAGCTTCCTTTGGCAAAATAAAGCTGGAGGATTTCGCGCAGGAGTTTAAACAGGCTTTTTAAGCAAATTAAGAGATAAATGAGGTTGTCCAAAAAGATAAAGCATGTCCGGGATCCTGAAATAAATTCAGGATGACGAACGTACCTTCTGGGGCAACCTCTCTGTATTTTTACTTTACGTCGCATGTAGGTGCAATATTAAAAACTAAATTTACAGCGATGAAAAACAGAAACTAAAGGCGATGAAGAACAGCAAAACAAAATATATCCTGGGCCTGCTCGTCCTGATCCTCGTGCTCTGGATGCTCAAAGGAACCTTCTTCCAGCCTTCGGCCAATGACCTGAAAGCCGGTATCGCCGACATTGCAAAATACAGAAACGAAAACAATACCGGACCGGTACAATATGTGTTCATTGCCTCTGTAAAAGACTCTATTTGGAAAGACCTGGAGACTTATGGCAATTACAAACCCCACCACAAAGGGGGCAATACCAAAGTCTATTTCTTCATGGAAGGAAGTCAGATGCCAACCCAACTATCGCCCGGCAAGACCAACTTTGACCCATCTTACAACAAAGCTTGTATCGCACTGTATGAAAAAACAGCCATGGGCAATGCCAGCCTGACCAGATATCCTTTTTTTTACGGCCTAGATTAAGCTCCTGATTTAAAGGTTTGGTACATTATTTGGTGTTGAAAAATGCGGCTGAAACCAAACCTGTACACATAAACATCATCCCGGAAACCTACATGGCTGAAAGAAAAAACTTCGATTCTGACTTTTGCGGCAATTTGCCTTTACATAATGTGAACTTAATACAGGATTATGGCTACTTGCTCGTACTGGACAGCAACTCCTTAAATATTATTCAGGCCAGTGAAAATGTCTCCCAGTTGATCGGTAAGCCGATTCAGGAAGTCATCAACACGTCAATTGCAAGATACCTGGGCGAGGAAGGTCTGAAAGCTATCCAGAGAAATCTAAATAGCGGCATCAAACAAAGAATTCCTTTTGATCTGGCGATCAGCACAAAAAAAGAAGAAAAATATCATGCCTTAATGCATATTAAAGCAGACTATATTCTCGTCGAACTGGAAAAAGTGGACGAAGCAAAGGCCAGAAACTTTACCGACGTATTTCAGGAAGTGAAAAAAATAATGGCTGCTTTAGAGCAGTCAGAAACGGTGCAACAGGTGTGCGATACCGCCATTCATGAACTTCGAAAAATATCCGGATTCGACGGTATTCTCATGTACCGTTTTGACCAGGACTGGAACGGTACCGTCATCGCTGAAGAGAAGGATGAACGGTTGCAACCCTATATGGGACAAACCTTTCCTGCTTCTGATGTACCAAAACAGGCAAGAGCACTATACCTGAAAAATCCATACCGCCTCATACCCAACAGGGATTATCAGCCGATCCGTTTATACCCAGTCATCAACCCGATTAGCAATTCCTTCATCGACCTGTCGGACTGCAACCTCAGAAGTGTCCCTGCCGTGCACCTGGAATACATGAAAAACATGGGTATAAAGGCATCCATGTCGATCCGGGTGATCAAAAATGAACAGTTGTGGGGATTGATCTCCTGTCACCATATTGAAGCAAAATATTTAAATTACGAGATCTGCTCTGTATTTGAATGGCTGTCGGCGGTCATCTCTTTCCATGTGTCCCGCATCCTCGATAAAGAAGAATATAATTTCTCAACTGGTTTGCAGCAAAAACGGGCCGAACTGACCGACCTGATTTATGACGAAGATAATGTAGTGTCTGGCCTGCTCGGCGAAGACAGGACCAATGTCCTGAATCTTTTTAATGCCACAGGCGCCCTGATCATGTTGAACGGCAGGCTCGAAACCATAGGCGATGTGCCCGATAAAGACGAGATCGATAACCTCCTGCTTTGGCTGGAAGGCAAAAGCATCAATAAAGTTTTCGCTACCGAGCATATTAGTGATCTTTACGAAGATGCCAGGCAGTTTGCAAAGATTGGCAGTGGTATACTGGTGGTCCCGATCGACAGCAGCAAAGGCGATTATCTGGTCTGTTTCCGGCCAGAAGTGGTCGAGACCATCAACTGGGGCGGAGACCCCAACCAGGCCATAAATTTTGAAGAAGATGGTGTAAAGTACCATCCCCGGAGTTCTTTTAAGTTGTGGCAGCAAAGGGTAAAGTACAGTGCTTCGCCCTGGGACAAACGTGAAATTGAAGTTGCGGATACCTTAAGAAGTTTTCTTTTTGAATTTAGGGCAAAACAAGTAGGATAGAATGAAAGCAAATCAAAAAGACAAATATATCGTAGCGATTGGTGCCTCTGCCGGAGGTCTGGAAGCCATTCATGATTTCTTTGACCACATGCCGCAGAGTGCCAGTTTTTCATTCATTGTCATTCAGCACCTTTCTTCTGATTACAAAAGCCTGCTGGTAGAGCTCGTTGCCAAGCATACCCATATGAAGGTCTTTGAGGCCGCTCATGAGATGGTCATCCAGCAGGATTGCGTATATATTATACCCAACAATAAGCTGATGACGGTTAGCCGTGGCAAGCTTAAGCTGGCAGATAAATCACTCATCAAAGCACCCAATACAGCCATAGATACTTTCCTGCACACGCTGGCGCAGGATAAGAAAGACAGGGCCATTGCCATTATCTTGTCTGGTACGGGTACAGATGGCACTAAGGGGATTCAAAGCATCAAGGAATGCGGAGGAATGGTGATCGTACAGGATCCGGCAACTGCCAAATTTGACGGGATGCCCAACAGTGCGATCGCATCCGGCAACGCCGACTTCATCACCGCCCCCAATAAAATGCACCAGGAGCTTTTCAACTATGTCAATGAAGAGCCCGTCATCGTACTGGACAACGGAAAACTGGACGAAAAGCTGCTGGATGAAATCTTTAACCTTGTGCACCGTCAAAGTGGCAACGATTTCAATTTATACAAAACGCCCACCATCATCCGCCGCATAGCCCGCCGGATGAACCAGACCAATACCAGGAAGCTGGAGGATTATGTGGCATATCTGACAGAAAACCTGGAAGAGGTGAAGATACTCGGACAGGATTTCCTGATCGGTGTCACTAAGTTTTTCAGGGACGAACAGGCTTTTGAGATTCTCACTGAGAAGATCTTACCCGATCTGATCCGTAAGAAGCCTGACAATGACATCCTGAAAATATGGGTGTGTGCTTGTAGTACCGGACAGGAGGCATATACCATTGCCATACTTGCCAATGAATGTATTGAGAAATCCGGTAAGAAACTCGAGCTCAAAATCTTTGCCACAGATATAGACGAGAAGAGCATTGAGATCGCATCGCGAAACCAATATCCCGATTCCATCATCAAAGAAATACCTGAAGCGCTTTTCCAAAAATACTTCATCAAAGAAGGCAAGAGTTATGGGGTCATCCCACAGATCCGTAAGCAGGTGGTATTTGCCAAACACGATGTGATCAAATCGCCTCCTTTCATTAAAAATGACATGGTCACCTGCCGCAATATGCTCATTTATGTCAATGGCATCCTGCAGGAGAAAATCTTGTCGACCTTTCATTTTTCTTTAAATAAAGAAGGATACCTGTTTCTTGGCGCCAGTGAAACCGCAACCGCCCTTAAAGACGGGCTTAGGGAGATCTCCGGTAAATGGAAGATCTATCAGAAATCGGGCCCCATCAATTATTCAACCTTCAATACCTATAATACGGCTGGAAGGGTCTTGGCGCACCAGGACAAAAAGAAAAGCCACCCGGCCGATACGCATGTCAGCGCCATAGAAAAGAGTTTCAATAAGTTTATTACCGAAGACCTGGGCTATGTAGGTGTGTTTATAGACCGGGCCTATATGATACAGGAAGCCATTGGCAATTATCGCCAGTTCCTTTCCCTGCCTGACGAAAAGATCGAACTCAATATCCTGAAAATGGTGCCCCGGGAAGTGTCTATCGTCCTAAACACCGCCCTTCGCAAAGCCTGGAAGGAAAACAAAAGCACCTACCTGAAAAGAATCCGTTTTAAGCGCAAAGATGACGATGTGTATCTCAACATCTCTATTCAGCCCCAGGACGGTAAAGAGGGGAGTAGCTATACCTTGATTGTCTTTGGAGAGAGTACCCTGGAGGTTATCCCGGACAAAGAAGACCTGATGATGTCGCTGCTGTCCAACGATCAGCAGAACGAATATGTGTTTGAACTGGAAGCCGAACTCAATGAAACCCGGGGCAGTCTGCAGATGGCCGTGGAAGAAATGGAGACGACCAACGAAGAACTGCAGTCCAGCAATGAAGAACTGTTGTCGGCCAATGAGGAGCTCCAGTCGAGTAATGAGGAACTGCAGTCGCTCAACGAAGAATTACATACGCTAAATACAGAACACCAGGTCAAGATCCGCGAACTGGTGGAACTTAATGACGATCTGGACAATTACTTCAGGAGTACCGATATCGGTCAGGTTTTCCTGGATGCGAGCCTGCACATCAGGAAGTTTAATCCCGCGGCGACCAGCCTCGTCAATTTGATCGCTGCAGATATTGGCCGGTCAATCGACCATATCTCCAACAACATCAAGGCGGAAAACCTATCGGATGATATACGTTCTGTACTACTTACCGGCCATGTGGTCGAGAAGGAAGTGCTGTTGAAAAACGGTAACCGCAGTTTGATGCGCATCATGCCTTACTTGAGGAAGGATAAAAAAACAGATGGTGTGGTCATTACTTTTGTGGATATTTCCCACATCACGGAGTTGAACAATATTATCAGCGGGGTGTTCAATGCCAGTCTGAATGCGGTGCTGGCTTTTACGGCAGTGCGAAACCAGGAGCATTTTATCGTAGACTTCAAATGTGTATCCTTCAATGACGCAGCGTTGGCGTTTCTCAACAAAACCAAAGATCAGCTGAACAATGCCATGCTGGTCAAGCAATTGCCAGAGCTTGTAGAAGGAAATTTATTTAATAAATATGTTAATGTCGTAGAAAGGGGAGGCTCTCTGCAAACGGAGTTTCAAACCTCAAATAAAAGCTGGTACCAATTGGTCGTCGTCAAAATGTCGGATGGCTTTGCGGCCACGCTGACGGATATCACCGACCGAAAAATCGCCGACCAAAGGTTAAAAAAGAATTACAACGAGCTCATTATCGCGAGGGAAAACCTCAAGCAGCTCAATACTGAACTGGAAGAAAAAGTACGCGACCGGACAAGGGAACTCAGCGCCAGTGAAGAGCGCTTCAATGAGGTGGCCAAAGCGACGAACGATACGATTTGGGACTGGAACCTGGTGAACAATACCATGTGGCGGAGCGACAACCTCAAGTCCATGTTTGGCTATTCCAGTTCAATGGAAAATGACAACATCGCTTTCTGGTTTGATAAAATACATCCGGACGACCGGAAGATGGTGCAGGACAGCGTATACGAAGCCATCAACAGCAATGAAAAGCAATGGTCTGCCGAGTACAGGTTTCTGAAGTCGGACGGTGAATATGCCATCATTTTTGACCGCGGAAGCATCCTGCAGGATGATTTTAATACCCCTTACCGTATGGTCGGTTCGATGGTCGATATTACCAAAATCAATGAGCTCCAGAAGGAACTCATGCAGAAAAAGGATGAGTTCATGAGTATTGCCAGTCATGAACTAAAGACCCCGATTACCAGCATTAAAGGATTTTTACAGCTGACCACCAGGCTTGCGAAAAAAAGCAGTGCCGATCACCATATGCTGACTTATATTGATAAGGCCAATAAGCAACTGGAAAACCTGACTTTCCTGGTCAACGACCTGCTCGATGTGTCTAAGATCCATGCTGGAAAGATGCAGTTCAATTACAGCCACTTCAATTCAAAGGCGCTTATTGCGGAATGTGTGGATGATATGCAAAGTACAGAAGATTATGAAATCATAGTGGAACAGGTAGATGATGCCGACATTTATGCCGATCAGCACCGCATTCAACAGGTGATCAATAACTTCCTGTCCAACGCCATCAAGTATTCTCCCGACAGCAAGGCCGTGATCATATCGGCCAGGTTGGTAGAGGGGCAGATCAGGGTGTCGGTAAAGGATTTTGGTATTGGGATACCTTCTGATAAAGCCAATATGGTCTTTGACCGGTTTTTCCGTGTAGACGATACCAATTATCAATTCCCGGGACTGGGCCTCGGATTGTACATCTGTGCAGAGATCGTTACCCGCCACGGGGGGACTATTGGTGTCGATAGCGAAGAGGGTAAGGGGTCTAATTTCTGGTTCCAGATCCCCCTGGGAACCCCTGAATGAAATGAAAATTGCCGGTTATTAATAAATTAAAAATAATTAGACTACTGATTTGGTAGTCTAATTATTAGTTTATACATTTGAGCCATCAAATGAAAATATTCGCACCACATATTATCCTAAATAATCCGGCTGATTCCTTAGCCATGCGAATGTGTTGCTGTTGTTGCTAGTCGTTTAAAACCCGCAAAACAACGAGCCCGAATTACTCACAAGAAATAGAAGTACGACCATTAAGCAAAATATTTTGCGGAGTACATCATACATATTTATCCCAGAAAGGAGGCACTGCAAAGAAACGATACTAAATCATAAAAAATAATAAAGGGGAAACCTTGGTTCCCCCTAAAGTTTAACAAATTATAAACAGGTTTCCAATTGGCGTCGGGCCCTGCTTAAAAACATACATTAAACAATCTAAAATTATGCAAAATAATGAAGAAAACCTATCGGTTTTCCTTCCGGCTATCCTATGCCGGTATATAAAAAATAAAAAGTACCCCTTATATCTGTTGGTGCTCTCCATTTTGATGGGTTCCATTTCTGTTTCGGCACAGGATCAGCCCATCATCAATTCCACCCTGTCGGGAACGGTAGTTGACGCAAAAACAAGAGAAGCCCTCATCGGCGCGACCGTTAAAATTAAGGGCACCACCAACGGATCATCCACCAATGTGGATGGGAAATTCAATCTGCTCACCGGTCAGAAATATCCGTATACATTGGTCGTCAATTACATTGGCTATCAGGCCAGGGAAATCGTAGTCAATGCCAATCAGATTGTTATAGAACTCACGGAAGACTATAATCCGCTTGATGAAGTGGTCGTGGTCGGATACGGCACACAGAAAAAAGTGAACCTTACCGGCTCGGTCGCCAGCGTAGACCAAAAAACACTGGCCAACCGCCCGATCACCAATTCTACCCAGGCCCTGCAGAATGTACCTGGTGTATTCACCAATCAGACCAAAGGCAGGCCAGGCGCAGACGGGGCCACCATCCGTGTGCGTGGTACCGGTACGCTGAACAACAGCAACCCGCTGGTGCTGGTCGACGGTATCGAGTATGCACTGGGTGATGTAAACCCCAATGATATAGAAAGCATTACTGTGCTTAAAGATGCCGCTTCAGCCTCCATCTATGGAAACCGTGCTGCCAATGGCGTCATCCTGGTCAAAACTAAAACGGGTAAAAAAGGTTCGTTCTCCCTCGATTACAGTGTCTACGCCGGCGTACAAAAAGCCATTCAGTTTCCGGATGTGGTGACCAATACCATCGACTATATGGAAGGGAAAAACCGGGCCCTGGCCAATGAAGGCAAGCCCGCGGAAAGTAGTCAGGCGCTCATAGATGAATACAAGGCCGGTACCGATCCGTTCATCTATCCCAACACCAATTGGTTTGACATCATGTTTAAATCCGCCCCAATCCAGGAGCACAACGTGCGCCTTTCCGGAGGCAGCGAAAAGACCACCTTTTCTATCTCCCTGGGCTACCTCAATCAGGATGGCATCATGATCGAGACCTCCGGAAAAAGGTATTCCCTTAATTCAAATGTGAACTCAGACATCAACAAAAAACTGAGAATAGGGGCCAGCCTCTCCGGCAATTTTTGGTATGCACAGGAAAGTGCCTATAGTGCCGATGAAGGCAATGGCGAAGGTGGATTGCTGGGCCTGACGTATCGTGGACTGCCTTTCCAGGTACCCTACGCCCAGGACGGCACCTACGCCGATCAGTGGATCAGGGTGCCGGGACACAACTTCTTCCGCAATACGGTAGCTCTTTCTAAGGAAGGCTTCAATAAAAACAATAAATACCGGACACTCGCCAATATTTTTGGCGAATACCAATTGCCTTTCAACATCCGCTATAAAACTACCCTGGCAGCCAATATACTGTACGGGATTGATAAGTTTTCTTACCCGGCCATCAATCTGACCAATCCTAAAACATTGGCTATTACCCCAATCGGCAATACACCGGCTAGAGGCGTTAGGCAGACCAGCCAAAACAACATCAACCTCACCAATTTTCACACCCTCACCTGGGACAGGCAAATTGCCAAACACAACCTGGGTGCTTTGGCCGGCTTTAGTGTAGAGCGTTTCGATGATGGCAATTTCTCCGCATACAATCAGGGCTATCTCGGCAATGACCTGACCGAACTCAATGCCGGGAGTACCTCTCCACAGGTCACCGGTACCTCAGGTTCATCCCGTCTTCAATCTTATTTCGGAAGGTTCAATTACAACTTCTCTGAGAAATATCTCTTTGAAGCCAATTTCAGGTATGACGGTTCCTCCCGCTTTGCCAAACAAAACAGGTGGGGCTTTTTCCCTTCCTTCTCCGGCGGCTGGCGGATCAGCGAAGAGGATTTTCTTAAAAACATCAACATATTCAGCAGTCTGAAATTAAGGGCTTCCTATGGCAAACTGGGCAACCAGAATGTGAACTTATTCAGCTATGTGGATGCCATTTCCCTCGGACAAAACTATACTTTTAATGGCTCCATCGTCAGCGGTGCAGCCATTACGCAAGTGGCCGACCCCAATATCACCTGGGAAACCACCACGATGAGCGACATCGGACTCGAAGGCTCCATTCTGAACAATAAACTCACCTTTGAATTCGATTGGTTCAACAAAGAAACCTCCGAAATCCTGAGACAGATCAGTATCCCGGCACAGGTGGGCAACCTGACCGGCCCGGTAAGAAATATCGGCTCTGTCTCCAATAAAGGCTATGAAATCACCCTGGGTTACCGCGATTCATTCAAAAACATCCGGTATAACTTCGACGCGAATGTCACTCAGATAAAGAATAAGGTGATTAACGTCAACGGACAAAAATACTACAGCGGCAATACCATTATCCAGGAAGGTTCGCCCATCAATTCGTTCTTTGGTCTCCAGGCCGAAGGCATCTTTCAGACCGCAGAAGAAGTCAGCAATCATGCTTTCCAGAACGCGGGCACCAAACCAGGCGATCTGAAATATAAGGACATCGATGGCAATAATGTGATAGACAACAATGACCGGGTAGTGATCGGCAATAGCATCCCGGAGTTTGTATATGGTTTTTCAGGAGGTATAGAATACAAGCGGTTTGACTTTAGTTTCATCTTCCAGGGATTACATAATGTGGATACCTATCTGACCGGAAACCTGGCCCAGCCCTTTAAAAATGGAGCGGGGGTTACCAAAGAATGGCTGACCGACTCCTGGACGCCCACCAATACCGGCGCTTCCCTGCCAAGGCTGACCACCTCCAATGGCTACCCGCAAAACTTCCAGACCTCCAGTTTCTGGATCAGGGATGCCTCTTATCTACGCCTGAAAAATGTGCAGCTGGGTTATTCCTTTCCGCAACGCTGGACCAGCAAAGCGGGCATCAGTCTGATCAAAGTGTTTGTCAACGCACAAAACTATCTGACCTTTACCAATTTCAAGTTTAGCGATCCTGAACGCAACCTGACCAGGGCCGACCTGATCGAGTACCCGAATCCGAAAGTCATCACGGCAGGGATCAATATTTCTTTAAAGTAACCACATCATGAAAAAAATCTATATACCCATTCTCTTACTGTTGTTCTCCTTTTCGGCATGTAAGGATTTTCTGGAGGTGAACCCGACCGACAGGTTTACCCAGAACACGTACTGGACGACCAAAGATCAGGCAGAGGCAGCGCTCAATGCCACATACGCATCTTTATATTACAACGTT
>Ga0160464_100174_pt1 | contig 68059 bp, 54 predicted proteins | sample HID1971I_E11MG_FD_108275 | JGI IMG/M metagenome (GOLD analysis project Ga0160464, IMG submission 108275) | Enriched millipede-associated microbial communities from UW Madison campus, WI, USA - HID1971I_E11 MG | ecosystem: Host-associated > Arthropoda: Insects > Digestive system > Unclassified ... | reverse complement strand
TTTATACTGACATCATAACTGCCCCTCAGAATGGTTTTACCCAAAGGGAACTGTTCATGAAACCATTTCAATCTCTTGACTACAAAATAGTGTACTTTCTCAGGATCAAACTTGAAAAATATTGGCTTTATTAGGCGATACATGAAACGAATATAGGAACGTTTTTATGTAACACAAAGAGAATAAATCATCTTTTATTATAAAATGAACCAGAGGCGACACAAAATATAAGGAATACACGCAATAGGACTGAGAGTTAGATAAAAAATTGAACCTAAAACCGTATTTTTGCACCCTCATGATTTCGATAAACGACTTAACCTTCCTGATAGGCTCCAGAGCCTTATATGACGAGGCCAACTGGCATATTAAACCGGGCGACCGCGTTGGACTTATTGGCGCCAACGGTACCGGAAAATCTACACTTCTAAAAATTATTGTCGGCGAATACGCCCCTTCATCCGGTACGATCTCTATGTCGAAAGATTTAAAGATCGGGTATCTCAACCAGGACTTGCTTTCCTATGATTCTCACCACAGCATCCTGCACGTCGCCATGGAAGCCTTTGAGCGTCAAAACCAGTTGCACGATGAGATCGAGGTATTGCTCAAAAAAATAGAAACCGACTACTCTGAAGAAGTACTCAACAAACTGAGTGACAAGCAACAGGAGTTTGAGGCACTGGACGGGTACAATATCGAGTACCGCGCCAACGAGATCCTTGCGGGTCTGGGTTTCAGTACAGAAGATCAGCACAGGCCGCTCAATACCTTTTCAGGAGGATGGCGCATGCGCGTCATGCTCGCAAAAATACTCTTGCAAACGCCAGATATACTCTTGCTCGATGAGCCAACCAACCACATGGATTTACCCTCCATCAAATGGCTGGAGACTTACCTCATGGGCTTTGAAGGTGCGATCGTGATCGTTTCACACGACAGGTACTTCCTGGATAAAGTAGTGAATAAGATCGTAGAATCCAGAAAAGGAAAACTGACCCCTTACGCTGGTAACTATACCTTCTACCTGGAAGAAAAAGCACTAAGAGGAGAAATCCAAAAAGGGGAATTCAAGAACCAGCAAGCCAAAATAAAGCAGGAAGAGCGCCTGATCGAAAGGTTCAGGGCCAAAGCCTCCAAAGCAAAAATGGCACAGTCGAGAATGAAAGCTCTCGATAAAATGGAGCGTGTAGAAGATGTGGATGACGACAACCCAACGGTCAACTTTCAATTTAAGTTTTCTAAACCTTCCGGACGCCATGTGATCCGCGTAGAAGAAGCAAATAAAAGCTATCCAAATGTAGATATTTTAGAGAATGCAGATGGATTGATCGAGAAAGGCGACAAAATCGCCCTGATCGGTGCCAATGGTAAAGGTAAATCGACCTTGTTAAGGATCATTGCCGGTACAGAAGGATTCGACGGTAAGTGTGAGACCGGCCACAATGTGACCACCACCTTTTTCGCGCAGCATCAGCTGGAGTCCCTGCATCTTGAAAATACCATTTTGGAAGAGCTGCAGGCCTTTGCTCCAAAGCACACAGATACAGAGCTTAGAGGAATCCTGGGCTGTTTTCTTTTCACCGGAGACGATGTGTTCAAAAAGATCCGTGTACTTTCAGGAGGAGAAAAATCAAGGGTAGCCCTGGCCAAGTCTTTGACTACAGATTCCAACTTCCTGATCCTGGATGAGCCTACCAATCACCTGGACATACAATCCGTTAATATCCTGATCCAGGCTTTACAGCAATACGAAGGTACCTTTATAGCAGTGTCCCACGACAGGTACTTCCTGGACAATGTAGCCAATAAAATCTGGTTTATAGAAAACAGGGACATCAAGGAATACCCGGGAACCTACGCAGAGTACGAAGAATGGAACAGCAAAAGAGTTCCTGTCCCTGCCACCAGCATTCCCGTCAGACCAGACAAAGAAGTGAAGCCAAAAGTACAGGAGCCCGCCAAACCCGCTACGCCGAATACTCAGCAGCTCTTAAAAAAGCTCAATGATCAGCTTCAGAAAACAGAAACTGAAATCTCGGAATTGGAAACGGAAGTAAAGGCTGTGGAAGCGGAACTGGCGGACGACCAGGTTTACGCAGATGCTGCCAAACTGGACGAAGTAAATAAAAAATATTTAGCGGCTAAACACAAACTGGACAATGCCCAAAACACCTGGGAAGACCTGGCCGCTGAGATCATGGAAATGGAGAGCAAATGAAACATCTGACCGGATTAACCTTTCTTTTTTTGTATACCACAGGGCTTGCGATAGCCCAGGATCAGCAGTTCATATACGACAATAAGGTATATCTGCCGCAGATCAAAACGGTACAGTGTTTCAATACACAGAAAGAACAGTCTTTGCCGGTCATTTCACTGGGCACCGGAGAACAGCTCTTGTTTTCCTTTGATGACCTGACTGGCGGTAGTCAGGAATACTGGTATACGATTGAGCATTGTACTTCGGACTGGAAATCTTCCAGGCTGTCCAGTATCGATTACCTTGAAAGTTTTCGGGACGACAGGATCATCAATTATAAATACTCTTTCAACACCCTGCAAAAGTTCACCAACTACCAGATCATGTTGCCCAATGAGCAGATCCGCCCTAAAATCGCCGGCAACTATCTCCTGAAAGTGTATTTGCAGGGCAACCTTCAAAAGCCTGTCATCTCCCAACGGTTTTATGTAGTGAACAACCTGATCAATGTAGGTGCGGAAGTAGCGCCAAGTGCCCAGGTGGCCAACAGGTTCAGGAACCAAAAGTTAAATTTCACCGTCTTCCATAAGATGCCCATTCAGAATCCGCAAACGGATCTGAAGGCGATTGTGATTCAAAACAATAACCCCGAAACAGCAATCCTGAATACCAAACCTACCTTTATCCGGCAGGGCTCGCTGGTCTACAATGACCTGAACACCAACGATTTTTCGGCAGGCAATGAATTCAGGAAATTCGATATCCGCAGCCTACGCTACAAAGCGGAACATGTACAGGAGATTTTCAGGGATACGGTCAACAATGTGGTCCTGTTTGAAGACCTGTCCGGCAATGCCAATAAATACACCAACGTGATTGATGAGAACGGCAATTTTTTCATCCGGAACCAGGAAGGGCGCGACGACAATACAGACAGTGATTACGCCAATGTTCTTTTTACATTACAGAGTGCTCCACCAACAATAGAAGGAGAAGCCTATGTCGTAGGCCGGTTTAACAGCTATGTACTCAGTAAGGACAACCAACTGAATTACGAGCCTTCCAGGAAGCGCTTTTCGACCAATCTCAAGCTAAAACAGGGTTTATATGATTACAAATACGTATGGCTTGATAAAAAAACGGGCAAAGTAGACCAGACCATATTTGAAGGTTCTTTCTTTGAAACCGAAAATACTTACCAGGTATTTGTGTATTACCGCAAACCAGGTATGCGCTGGGAAGAACTCATCGGCTACACTTCCTTAAATTCGGAGCGCCGTTAATAGGGTAAGCTCATTTTTGCGTACTTTTGCATCAAATATGAGTATAAAGATAAAAACACCGAAAGATTCGTTCACCATCATGAATGAACTGGTATTGCCCAATGATACCAATACATTGAATAACCTTATGGGAGGCCGCCTGCTGCATTGGATGGATATCGCTGCAGCGATATCTGCACAAAAACATTGCAACCGGATTGTAGTCACTGCCTCCGTAGACAATGTATCTTTTAAGAAGTCCATTAAACTTGGTGATGTCGTCACTATAGAAGCCAAAGTAACCCGGGCTTTCAATACTTCAGTAGAAGTTAGAATGGATGTCTGGGCAGAAAATATCCCTTCCGGTGCCAGAGAAAAATCCAACGAAGCATATTATACCTTTGTGGCGGTCGACCAAAGCGGCAGAACCATACCTGTTCCGGAACTCGTGCCGGAAACCGAAGATGAAAAAGAACTGTATGCAGGCGCGCTCAGACGCAGACAATTAAGATTGATTTTAGGCGGAAAAATGCTTCCGGCAGATGCCAAAGAATTGAAGGCCTTGTTCTTTAAGGAATAAGCTGTCTATTATATCGAATTAGCTGCCCATTTCCAGGATCTTATCAAACTCCTCCGCTTTTAAGGGCATGACGGACAGGCGCCCCTGTCTAACCAGGGAGATGTCCTTCAGACTTTCTTCCGCTTTAATCTGCTCCAGTGTAACCGGATTCTTTAAACCTTCTACAGGGGATAGATCTACCACTACCCAGTTCGGGTCTTCGGTAGTCGGGTCCTGATAAAATTCTTTGACAACTTTAGCAATCCCGACCACATGTTTGCCTTCATTGCTGTGATAAAAGAGCACCAAATCACCTTCCGCCATCGCTTTCAGGTTGTTGCGCGCCTGATAGTTACGCACCCCGTCCCAAAAGGTCCGTCCATCCTCGTTAAACTTCTCCCAGCTGTATTTATGCGGTTCACTCTTAACCAACCAATAGTTCATTTTCTGATTATTTAGAGCCCAAATCTAGTCATTCAAAAAGAATTACAAAACACGTTTATCAAAACAATGGCATCAACTAGAGGCTCACTCCTCTTTTCCATGGAATAAAGTCATCCTGGTTCAGCAAAACAGCTTTTGGTGTAACTTCTCCACTAGCTGCTTTTATACAGTACTCCAGAATTTCTATGCCCATTTCCTCAATCGTCCTCTCTCCCCTGATTACGGCACCAGTATCGATATCAATAATATCCCCCATCCGTTCCGCCAATGCGGTATTGGTGGAGATTTTAATCACCGGACAAACGGGATTGCCAGTCGGTGTACCGAGTCCGGTTGTAAATAAGATCAATGTTGCCCCGCTCGCAGCTTTACCTGTTGTGGCTTCCACGTCGTTTCCAGGGGTACATACCAGGTTCAATCCGGGTTTGGTAGCAGGCTCCGTATAGTCCAGTACATCTACAACCGGGGATGTGCCACCCTTTTTGGCTGCACCCGTACTTTTTATGGCGTCTGTAATCAGGCCATCTTTAATATTGCCCGGTGAAGGGTTCATATGAAACCCCGAACCGACCAGATGTGCCTGGGCATCATAATCACGCATCAGGCGGATGAACTTCTCTGCGATGGGCCGGCTTTCGCACCGGTCCACAATATTTTGTTCAGCACCACACAATTCAGGAAATTCTGCCAGCAATACCTTTGCGCCCAATGCTACCAGCAAATCTGAGGTATAACCTACGGATGGATTGGCTGAGATACCGCTGAAACCATCACTGCCGCCACATTTGACACCCACACACAGCTGACTAAGCGGCGCAGGCTTTCTTTCGATTTTATTGATCTCCGTCAGACCGATAAAGGTCTGCACAATGGCATCTTCAATCAGCTGTTCCTCGCTTTGGCTCAGCTGCTGTTCAAAGATCAGCACTTTCTTATTGAGATTGGGATTGCGCTTTTTAAGGTCATCCATAAAGTCACCCGTCTGCAAATGCTGACAGCCCAAACTTAAGATCGTAATTCCCGCCACATTGGGGTGATCGGCATAGGCCACCAGCAAATTGCTCAGCACCTGTGAATCCTGCCTCGTGCCACCGCATCCGCCCTGATGGTTCAAGAACTTAATACCATCCACGTTTTTAAACACCCGGTTTGCCGAAGGCTGGGACAGTTGACCGGCATGAAAAGATTCAAGGGCTTCGCCACGCTGGTAGGCTTTCAGCAACTCACTGGTAAAAGATTTATACTTATCGGTCACCGTATAGCCCAGATTATTGTGCAGCGCCTCCTTAATCACATCCATATTCCGGTTTTCACAAAAGACAGTCGGTATGAACAACCAGTAGTTGGCCGTGCCTACTTTCCCGTCTTCCCGATGGTAACCATTAAATGTCCGATCCTTAAAAGCCGACACATCTGGCACCTGCCAGGTATAATCTACATTTCTATAGGCATAATCCTGTGAAGCATGACTAATATTTTCCGTTGTCATCCTGCCACCCTTAGGGATGTATGCTGTCACCTTCCCCACCAGAACACCATACATCAACACGTCCGCTCCAATTTGCATCTCGCGGATAAAAAATTTATGCTTGGCCTGGACATCATCCTGCAAAGCAATGACCTCATTATCCCAGGAGATGAGTGTTCCTTTTTGCAGATCCTGGAGGGCCACCAGTACATTGTCATGCGGATCAATCTGTAAAAATGTTTTGCTATTGATCTCAGACATCGTTCTTCAGTTCAAATATTTTATCCATCAGCTTCCATTTCTCACCGGGCTTAGTGCCAGGCAAAGCTTGCTGGTACTTCCACATCAACGCTTCCCATTCCTCTACTTTATCATTTGCAGCATCCATAGCGGCTTTTTTATCAAAGCTAAAAGTCTCGTTGACTTCCATAATCATAAACAGACGGTTGCCATACCGGTATATTTCCATGACGTTTATACCCGAAGCCAGGATACTCTCCTTAATTTCGGGCCATATCTGCTCATGCATCTTCTCGTATTCCATGATCAATGCCGGATCATCCACCAGATCAAGTGCCAAACAGTGTCTTTTCATTCTGCTGTAATCATTGAGTTTATATTAATGCCCTGTCCAGGTGTACATATCCTCCATCCACATGGAGCAATTGTCCGGTAGTATGACTTGATCTTTCAGAAAGCAAAAAAGTCACCATATCTGCCACCTCCGAAGGCTTTGTCATCCGCTTTCCCAATGGTATTCTGGAGGTGATCTTCGCCAGGGTTTCCTCCGGGTTTTCAATCGTCGTAATCCAGTTGCCATATTGTGGTGTCCAGCATTCCGCTACGATCACCGAATTTACACGGATACCATACTTCAGCAACTCCACCGCCCACTCTCTGGTCAGCGCATTCCGACCGCCATTGGATGCAGCATAAGCAGAAGTGCCCCCTTGCCCCGTTTCGCCTGTTTTAGAACCAATATTGACAATGGAACCGGTCGACTCAATCAGGTAGGGAAGCGCGTGATGGGCCAGCAGGTAATAATGAACCAGGTTGCGGTGAAGGCTTTTGACAAAAGCTTCATAACCGCCATTTTCAAGACCTACACCATCGTTATGCCCAGCATTGTTGACCAATCCGTCAATCCGTCCAAATTCTTTTACTACTTCCAGAATGGCCCTTTCACATTGCTCTGCTGAAGCCAGTTCTGCGGTTACAGAAAAAGCCCTGCCACCACTAGCCTCTATCGACTCTTGCAGCAGCTGATTGTCGGAGGCATTCCTGCCCAGGATGACAGCGATCGCACCTTCCCGTGCGACCGACCTGCAAATTGCCTCCCCGATGCCTTTGGCTCCGCCAGAAACAACAATCACTTTATCTGCTAAACCTAAGTCCATTGCTTATATATAAGACACTGCCTAATCCGGACGATATGCTTTGACCTTTTGCACAGATACACCCAATCCATCTGCACCAAGCTCCACTACATCGCCTTCTTTAAGATACACAGGAGGTTTAAAACCTAAGCCCACACCAGCAGGAGTACCTGTAGAAATCACGTCACCAGGCAACAGGGTCATAAACTGGCTGATATATGATACAACGAAAGGAATATTGAATATAAAATTGGAAGTATTTCCGTCCTGCATTTTCTGACCGTTTACGTTTAGCCAAAGTCTAATGTTGTGTACGTCCTCGATTTCATCGGGAGTCGCCAGGAATGGACCTAAAGGCGCGAAAGTATCACATCCCTTTCCTTTATCCCAGGTACCATTTCTTTCCAGCTGAAATTCTCTTTCAGACACATCATTGTGCAGCACATAACCGGCTACATAATTCAATGCGTCGGATTCCTCTACGTAAGTTGCCTTTTTTCCGATCACTATAGCCAGCTCTACTTCCCAGTCGGTCTTTACAGAATTCTTAGGAATCACAATGTCATCAAAAGGACCAGCCAGAGAGGTCGTCGACTTCATGAATATAATCGGCTCTGAGGGGATGGCTGCATTCGATTCTCTGGCATGATCCGCATAGTTTAACCCGATGCAAACAATCTTCGAAGGACGTGCAATGGGAGAGCCCAATCTGCTTCCCTCAGCGACCACGCTCAAGCTATCCGCATTGGCTGCGATAAATGCTTCCAGCCTTTTCAATCCATCATTTTCAAAAAAAACTTCATTATAATCTTCTCCAAATGCAGAGGTATCGTACCAAATGTCATTGATCACAACTCCTGTTTTTTCTTGTCCCGGCGCTCCGTACCTAATTAATTTCATACTGTATTTTTTAATTGTTTAATTTAATAAATCCCCCATCTATAGGGTAATCATTTCCTGTGATAAAACCGGCCTCATCACTGCATAAATACAATGCCAGCGCAGCTATTTCTTCTACCGTGCCCATACGCCCGATAGGCTGGGTCTTCGATAACTTATCAAACATCTCCGCTTCCTGTCCGGGATAGTTTTTAGAAATAAAGCCATCTACAAAAGGCGTATGCACCCTGGCAGGGGATATAGAATTGCAGCGGATATTTTGACGAACATAATCCCGTGCTACACTCAAAGTCATGGCATAGACTGCTCCTTTGCTCATGCTGTACGCGAAACGGTCGGGCAAACCGATCAATGCCGCGATAGAGGCCAGGTTAAGGATCACCCCGCTGCCCTGCCGGATGAAAACCGGGATTACCTCGTGCAGGCAATTGTATATCCCTTTTACATTGACATTAAAAACATGCTCAAAATCCTGAACATCTGTCGTGTGTGCTTGCCCGATATGAGCGATTCCAGCACAATTGACCAATATATCAATATGTCCAATCCCATCAAAAACAGCTTTTACCTCCTCCTGCTTGCCTACATCACAAGCATAAGCGAAAGCTTTACCCCCCTTTTCCTCAATTGTCTGTACCGTCTTAAGGGCATTTTCGATATCGAGATCGATCACATAAACCGCAGCACCCTGGAGGCTGAACAACTCCGCAACTGCCTTTCCGATTCCACTTCCCCCTCCTGTTACTACTGCCGATTTATTATCTAATGAAAACATATGGTCTATATCTACTGGTCAATATCCAATTCTATTGAAGCGATTATTCTGCCGCCACTCTGTCTTCAGATACAAAGGTCAAATTAAATAAAATAATCACTATAAAACAAAAACTTTATAATATGGAATTAAATTGTAATTTTTGCATCGGTTAATTCATAAATTATGATCCAGGTTATCCATCGGGCAATTGATATTTTAGAATACATAGCTGTCGATCCCCAACAGCCCAAGCTGATGGGCAACATCGCCAAAGACCTCAATTTAAACGGGGCTACCTGTGCCAACATTATTAAGAATTTAGTTGGCCGGGGGTATCTGACGAAAGCAAACAAAGAAAAAGGATATTTGCTGGGACAAACCCTCCTGGACCTTTCAAGCGGCGCTTTTGGGTACAAACAATTGATCGAAATCGCAGAAAAAGAGTTGGATGAGGTAGTCGGGCTTCTTCAGGAAAACTGTATGATCTGTATCCTGAAAGGCAACAACAGGATCATCCTGATGAAAAAGACGAGCGGGCAGGTGGTGCAGGCTGTGACACCCCATGAGAAAGATGCCTACGATTCTTCAACCGGCAGACTTCTTTTGGCTTTGCTTTCCGATAAGGACCTGAACCTCTTCGTTAAGCAATACGGCTTGCCCTCAAAAAAAATCTGGCCGCAAGCAGATACCACGGCGAGGTTTATGGAACAAATAGAAGTCATCAGGGCGCAAGGCTTCGCCCTAATCGAAGACATGTATCAAATCACCGGAATTGCGACCCCAATTTATAAAAATGGTAAAGCGATCGCAGGCTTTAGCATCTATATGCCTTCGTTCCGGTTCAACGAAGAGATAAAGAAAAAAATAATAGAAGCTGCCATATCTACTGCCAAAAAGCTATCAATTTAACTAACCTTCTTCTGAGCAACAACTACCAGAAAATCACGTTCTATGGTTTGACCGGCGTTGCCCCTAACTATTTCATCATGCCTGTTTACTTTTAGGGATTCAAAGCCCGCCTCCTTCAATAATCCCTCTGCCTCCGCAGGGGTATATAAGTTAAAAATATAATGGGTAAAGGGCAGTTTGGCCATAAATTCTTTGGGTGCAAAACAAAGAGAAAAGATACCGCCGGGCTTAAGTACCCGTTTTATTTCCATTAAATATTGTTTCGGGTCTTTCCAGAAATAAAGGGTGTTTACCGTAACAATCTTATCAAAAGTATCCTCAGAAAAGTCAAGCGCTTCCCCACCCGACAATAAAAACTCCACCTTCCCGTCTGATACCAGGGCATCATTAAACCTGGATGCTTCGGCTACCATGAGCTCAGATATATCTACTCCTGTGTACCGTAAATCAGGTGCTTTTTCAAAAAATGCTTTCAGGTGACTCCCCCCTCCCGGGCCAATTTCCAATACAGCATCTCCTTTTTGTAAATCCAGCGCATCAATCGCCGACAGGATCATGCCGCGGTTGCTAAGTGCCATATTTTCCGCTGTTTTCAGACCTTGTTCACCACTTGGGCAGCTCAATTGACTCGCCAATGACTGCAGTTGTTCCTCGTTTAAATGCGCCGACATATAGTAAAATTAATAGTATATATGATCCGCTAAAATAGGAATTTAAATGATTTTCGATAAAAACGAACACATATCTCTAGAGTATCGCTTTCGATTGAACCCGTGTAATTGCAGGATTCTATGAATCTATAAAAAGGAGTGAAACCGTAGTTCCACTCCCCAGCCCTTCTACAGGCCTACCGTCTAAGGTGAGGCTAAATTAACTAATTTTTGAAAGAGGGTGTAATTCCCAATTATATTTTTTTGATTCTCACTTTATGTCCTGGTCTACGACTTGTACTTAAAAACCAGGAATTTTTTCCCGCTTCTAATTTCAACCGTTACGGAATAGCCCGGAAATTCGCCGTGGAGGCTACTCAGCATCATTTTGTAGATTTCATTTATATTGCTTTTATAAGCTGCAATCCGATAACAATGCCGCTCAGATAATTCACGCAAGGCACCATTAGGAATAACTATATTTTCTTTCGGCATCGATATGCCTTCCAATATTGCCATTGAAAATAACTGAGCCACCGAATAATTTTTTACGTCCAAAACCTGAAATCTCTGCGATTCGTCTGTATCAAAAGAATGATTGGATTTCATTCCCGGAGTACAGCCCCAAAATGTATAGACATGTAATTTCGATGATATTTTTGCAAACGCATCGACATTCTCCAGAACAGCAAAATTTAATAAAAAGCAAAAGAACAAGGAAAAGAATGTCTTTATGTTCATTGGTATAGATATGCTTAAATTAGTCAGTTTACGAAACACCTGTTTTTACAACTGTTTTGTGTTTGACCAAAAGTACTGATTATATATGAGTTAGCATAAACCTGGCTGATGTTAATCTAATCCTAGTCAATTACTTATTGACCACCCTAAATCCTGTTCACTATCTTAAAATCTTCCATTAAGCCATAAAAGCATTTCATACCATTGCAATAAAACAGAGCAGCCCTGAATACCGGGACTGCTCTGTTCAATTAAATATAATAAAATTTACTCTTTACTTTTCAATGCAGATTCGATACGCTCAGACAGATCTTCCAAATGATATTTGGACAATCCGCTGCTTTGCGGCAACGCAGATTTAATCGCTGCGTTCATTTCCTTTAGCTGCGCTTTGGCTACAGAAAGCACATCGCTTTGCGCAGCGGAGCTTCCTGTCCTCATCATCATCGCCAGCATAGGATTCGCACTGGGCGCCGGCGCTGCAGGCTTCACCAGACCGATCAAGGCATCTGTATAGGCCTTTTGAAGATTGCGACGGTAAATATCTATCGCAGCATTGCTTTTTAATTCGCTAAATACATAGCTATTCAAATCGGCAAAAAGATCTGTTATTTTGTAAGCAGCGGCGCCGTCAGCAGCTTCTGCCGCAAGAAGCTTGTTGAGCGTTGTCGTGCTGACCAATTTATTGATCACGGGGCCCTGTAATCTGGATACCAAATCCAGGGAATTGAGACCGATATTGTCCAAAATCTTCTGGTCAAGCAGCCAATCTGGTGTGATAAACAAATTCTTGTTCAGAAACTCCATGGCTTCCTTCTGCTTCGCAGCAGGTACACGTGAATAAACCGGGCCGGATTGCCCTACTGTTTTTGGCGTAGTATATACACCTGCTATGTTTTTGGTCACATGACCCAGGTAACGGTTGTACTGACCTGTAAGTTCTCTATGTAAGGTGGTCAGGTCTTCGTAATCGCCATGATCTGTCTTCGTCCATTCCGGCAATTTCGTCACAATTCTTTTCAGGTTTTTAATACCATACTCACTAGCCAGCATCGCATTGTCCCCAAGATCTTCATTTTGGTTGCGCGGATCGTTTGGATCACTTTCAGTACCAAAGACCAGGTGTGCATTACCGGCCAGACGCTTCATAATCAGCTTATCAGAATAAGCGGCTTCTTCATCTGTGGTTTTAAACTGCGGCCACCATCTGTAGCCCCATTCAATAGCCCATAGATCGTACTCCCCTATTCGTGGAAAAATCCCTTTGCGGCCAATATTATCTTCGGGCTGTGCTACATAATTGAACCGTGCATAGTCCATGATCGATGGGGTGTGCCCATTCTTCTCCACCCATTTCTTATCCCTCAGTTTTTCCACAGGCACTGTAGCTGAAGAGCCAAAGTTATGACGCAAGCCCAGGGTATGGCCTACCTCATGAGAAGACACAAAACGGATCAGTTCGCCCATCAGTGCATCATCAAATTTCATTTTTCGCGCATCAGGGTCTATAGCCGAAGCCTGGATAAAATACCAGTTCCTCAACAATTGCATAATGTTGTGGTACCAGTTGATGTGTGTTTCCAAAATCTCACCTGTGCGCGGATCATGCACATGTGGCCCACTGGCATTCGGAATATCAGAAGGCTTATATACGATGGCATTGTGCCGCGCATCGTCAATGCTCCAGTTTGGATCTTTTGGCGCTTCTTTAGCGACAATCGCATTTTTGAAGCCTGCTTTTTCAAAAGCAACCTGCCAGTCATTTACACCTGCGATCAAATACGGAACCCATTTCTTTGGCGTTGCCGGGTCTATATAAAATACGATTGGCTTGGCCGGTTCCACCAGTTCCCCTCTTTTATACTTTTCTACATCCTCAGGCTTCGGCTCCAGTCTCCAGCGGGTAATGATGCTTTGCTTTTTCACACCCTGTGGATTGGCATCAAAATCTACGTAACCCGTAGCAAAATACCCTACCCTTGGATCAAAGTTCCTGGCCTTCATTTGTTTCGAAGGCAACAATACCATTGAACTGTTCAGTTCGTACGTAGCTGGAGTACTGCCTCCCGCACTCGGCATTCCCGGAATTGAAGCTGCCGATTTGGTATACGTTTTCAGCGTACGGATTTCAATATTCATTGGATAAGACCTGATCTCCCTGATGTAACTGCGGTCAGCCATTAAGGCTCCCAGCGAGAGGTTTTTCTTGGCACCGGCCTCAAAAAAGAAGATTTCATTGTCTCCGCTCATATAGTCGGTCACGTCGATCACCACGCCTTTTGTCCCTGAATCGGCAGCAGTGGCAAAAGCCTTAATATCAAAAGAAGCCACAAGGGGCTGAATATTTGAATTCATCAGGGTTCTCGACAAACCCTGTGCTGTAGTATCCTGCGAACGCTCACCAAAGGAAATACTTTTGATGTACAACTTATTGGCAGGCCCTTTCTCAAAAGTAATCACATTGTCGCCAATATGATCCCCCCCATAACCCATCATTTGGGCCCGGTTGCCCGCAGCAGCCTTACTGATCCTGTTGACCACCAGAATTTCCCGGCCCATTAAAGAATCCGGAATCTCAAAGAAATACTTGTCATCAAGAGTATGTACTTTAAATAACCCTTTATCAGTCTTTGCTTTACTTGTGATGACCTCTTTATATGGTTTCGGAGCTGCTTTGGCACCCGGGGCCATAACCACAGGCTTCTTCTTAGTGGTATCTGCCGAAATCTTTTTAGAGGTGTCGGATGGTGAACCCGGCTTTTTAGGAACAGTTTGCGCTTCAGCTATACAAACTGAAACTACAGCTAAAGCTGCGAAAAGAATGGTTTTTTTCATGTGTTAAGTTAATTGCGGCACAAATGTATATCATAATGGCACAATAACGTGAGGAGATTCATAACTTTCCAGTTACAATTCCTCAGGGTTGCTCCTAAAAATAAATTTAGTGCATCATTTTAAACAGCAGCTCTTTAAGCAATTCCCCGTCTGTCGTATTTCCTGTGCTGTCTACCCCTTTGCTTTTAAGATCATACTCTCTAAGCAAGCTAATGATATCGAAAGTCTTATTTAAGTTATAGCTGCGCGCAGCGGATTCATAATCTTTAACAAAATATGGGTTTACTCCCAATTCTTTAGCAGCATCTCCTTTATTCTGTAAATAATGGTATTTAAGTATTTTACTGAAGTATGCATTTAGATTGGCCATCACCATGACCGTCGGATTGGCTTTGGGATTGTCGGCGAAGTAATTGATGATCTGGTTACACTTAAGCACATTCCGTGAGGCCAGTGCCTTCTGCAATTCGAAAACATTATATTCCTTACTGATCCCGATGTTCTTTTGGATCAGATCTGTATCAATAGTAGTCTCTTTAGTGATGTTCAAGAGCAGCTTTTCAATCTCATTGGCAATCTTCGAAAGATCCGTACCCAGATATTCGGCCATCAGAGCGGAAGCCTGAGGAGCGATTTTGTAGCCTTTTTCTTTCACCAGGTCATCGATCCATCCCGCTAGTTTATAATCTCTCACCAATTCGGATTGAAAGATAAGCCCGCTTTTGTCAATCGCCTTATAGATTTTCTTACGCTTATCGAAATTGGCATATTTGTAGCCCAGCACCAAAATTGTCGTCGGCATTGGCTTTTCAAAGTAATTGAATACAAATTCAGCCTCTTTACTGCTTCCTTCCACCTCTTTCGCCCATTTTAGATCCTGGGCTTCCTTTACAATGATCAGCTGATAGTCCGACATCATCGGATAACGCTTACAGGCATTCATAATCGTAGCCATATCTGTGTCTTTCCCGTACAAAACAGTCTGGTTGAACCCCTTTTCCATATCATTGAGTACATGGTTTTCCATATAATGAATGATCTGGTCGATATAATAGGGTTCTTCGCCATGTAATAAATAAACTGGCTTAAACTTTCTGGCTTTTATGTCTTTGATAATCTCTGCGGCACTCATATGATGCTTCAAACTTAGATAAAATTTTTTGCCTATTTTTACAGAAATGTCATTTACACCTACTGCCCTCAACCTGCCCCAATACCCCTTCAGGATCACCTTAAAGGAGTCCCGTTACTACATCTTTGATGAAATCAGGAAAAAACACCTCGTCCTGACGCCCGAAGAATGGGTCAGGCAGCACTTCATCCAATACCTGATCTTAACCAAGAAATTTCCAAAATCACTGATCCAGCTGGAAGGCGGATTGAGCCTTAATAAACTTCAAAAAAGAACCGACATTGTAATTTTCAACAACGAGGGCCAGAGAATTATGGTAATTGAATGTAAAGCGCCTACTGTAAAAATCTCACAATCGGTGTTTGATCAGGCTGCGAGGTACAATTCTGTACATAAAACCAGGTGGCTTGTCGTGACAAACGGTCTAAAACATTGTTATGCCATTATAGACCACCACGTAGAAAGCTTTAAGTTTATACAGGAACTCCCTCTCTACTGCGATTTATAAATGCCCAACTCCTTTTAATCGTCGTACTCTTTTTGCGCTTCCCACAATCCTGATTGGTTCTGACCACATCACTATTTTTCTTCGGGCATCATATTAATTATGAATGTAATTTTAACAGTGAAGACAAATGAAGGCTTTAAAGATTTTAGAATCACATTAGATTTTATATATATTTGTCGTTAATTTAGATTTAATATAAATAGTTACCATAAACACAGTTTTGTCATCATGAAGAAGATCTTATTTGCAGCATTATTATTATCCGGATTTTACGGTAAAGCACAAACCAACACATTGATGGCTGTGGAATTCTGGAAAAGCAAACCCACTATCGATCAGGTGAAAGCAGAGATAGCTAAAGGAAACAGCCCCTCAAAACCTGATGCCGCATCATGGGATCCAACAGCAAGAGCTATTCTTAACGATGCGCCTTTAGAAACAATTAAGTTTATGGTTGAACAGGAAGGCAACGGAGTAACAAAAAAAACGCACCATAGTGCCTCCTACTTACATTGGGCTGCATCCAGGGGGAATGAGGAACTGGTAACCTATTTAATCCAAAAAGGTTCTGATGCACATTTGACAGACAGCCATGGAGCCAGCGTAATTTCCAACGCAGCTACCAACGGAAACCAGGATAAAGGTGTTTACGAAGCGCTGTTCCGCGCAGGTGTCGACCCTAAAAAAAGATATGAGGATGGTGCGACCTTAATGATGCAGGGGATCTCCAGGGATAATGATCTAAAATTATCAGATTATTTTGTGTCTAAAGGTTTATCATTTAATGATAAGGATGAATATGGCAGTACCATTGTTGATTATGCAGCAAAGCTGGGCAACAAGGAATTGATGGAAAAGTTAATCGCCAAAGGCGTCAAACCTACCAACCGGGCGCTTTTCTTTGCAACACAGGGATCCAGAGCGTCTCAAAATGGCATCGACACTTACAAATATTTAGTGGAACAATTAAAATTAGACCCCAAAGCCATTAACCCCAAAGACGGTGCTACTGTCTTACATACATTGGTACGCAGACCTAACATGGAAATTATAAATTATTTCCTGAGCAAGGGCATAGATGTATCTAAAGCTGATCATGAGGGCAATACAGCATTGATGGCGGCTGCTGCCGGCAGAGATGTGCAGCTTGTGGAGCTGTTGCTGTCAAAAGCAAAGAATGTAAATACTGTAAATGAAAAGGGAGAATCGGCTTTAACCCAGGCGATAGCCAATGGCTCAGCGGAGACAGCAGCCCTGTTAGTGAAAAACGGAGCGGATGTTAAAATCACAAACAAGGACGGAAACAACCTGGCCTACTATTGGTTTAATTCCTATAGAGAAGCTACGCCAAGCCCACAGGGTGGTCCTCAGGCACAAGGCCCGCAAGGTTCAGGACAACAAGGTGCTGAATTTGAAAAGAAACTTGCCGTTTTGAAAAGCAACGGACTTAACGTCGCAGCGCCTCAAAAGAATGGAAGCACTCTATTTCATCTTGCCGTGGCTAAGGAAAGCCTGAAAATGATCAATAAAGCCCATGAACTTGGCGCAAATGTGAATGCTCAGGATAGCGAAGGCGCTACAGCCTTACATAAGGCAGCATTGATTGCTAAAAATGATGCCTTATTAAAAACACTGATTGGATTTGGTGCAAAAAAAGATCTTAAAACTGAATTAGACGAAACAGCACACGACCTGGCAAAGGAAAATGATTTTCTTTCTAAAAACAACGTATCTGTAGATTTCCTAAAATAATAGCATGAACCATTCTTTTAAATTTTCACTACTTCTATCTTTTTGCGTACTGTTTACGTCCGGCTTATTCGCGCAATCTTCCAAATACAAATGCATGATTCAAATGAACAGCTATGAAGGTGAAGCTGCTTATGTAATTATATCTTTAATAAATCCTGCCGGTGCGTACGAAAAAACGCTTTCGGTATTGGGCACAGACAAACAGTGGTACAATACGCTTAAAGAATGGCATAAATTTCAGGCCAAAACAAAGGAAAAATTAAGTGCCGTGACCGGCGCCTCTGTGGGTGGTGGCGATCGTGCCATGCGCACCATAGAAATAGCAGATGCCAAATTAAACAAAGGTTATAAACTTCGCTTCGAATCTGCCGTTGAAGAGCAGAAATACCATGTTGCTGATGTTGAAATTCCTTTAACCACCGAAGCAGTAACAGAAAAGGCCAATGGAAAAGGATACATCCGCATGGTCAAATTAAATAAAGTTCAGTAAGCAGAATGACGTTATCCATTTGGAGGTATACGCATTTAGCCCTGGCTATTGTATCGTCCTTGTTTGTACTGATCCTTTCTGTTACAGGGGTGATTTTGGCAATTGATGCCATAAACGAAAAAACTCCCGCTTACAAAGTAGAGAATTTCAATTCCCTGAACCTTGCGCAGACCATCCCAAGACTGCGCAAGGTCTACCCTGAAATCACCGAGATTGCTGTAGATCACAATCAGTTTGTCAGCATAGATGCCTTAGATAACGAAGGCAATAACATTAAGGCCTTTATCAATCCAAACGACGGGACTGTATTGGGGGAAGTCCGGCAAAAAAGTCAATTCATACAATGGATCACGGCCTTGCACAGGTCACTGTTCCTGAAAGATGTAGGACGGATCACCGTCGGCATAGTCTCCTTTCTCCTAATGCTGATCACCTTAAGCGGCACCGTCCTGATTGTCAAAAGACAACAAGGTATACGTCACTTTTTTGCGAAAATAAACCGCGACTTTTTCGCACAATACTTTCATGTGGTTTCGGGAAGAATATTTTTAATTCCCGTATTTCTAATCGCCCTGACCGGAACGTACCTGTTTATGATCCGTATGGAACTAATTAAAAAGGTCGATACGGTAGTGGAACATCAGCAGGTCTCCGGGGATACTCCCCCACTGAAACCAGCCAGCTTTAAGATATTCCAGGAAACAAAACTTTCTGATGTACAGAAAGTTGAATTCCCATTTATGGAAGATGACCCTGAAGAGTTTTATGTATTGAAACTCCAAAACAGGGTATTATCTGTCAACCAGTTGAATGGGTCGATCGTTGAGGAAACCCGATATCCCTACGCGGCACTATTGGAAACACTCAGCTTGGACCTTCATACGGGAAGAACCAATATCCTATGGGCAATTGTGCTGGGTCTGGCTTCCTTAAACATCCTGTTTTTTATCTATACAGGATTTGTGATCACCTTTAAAAGGACAAAAACCAAAATCAGGAACAAGTTCAAAGCAGAAGAATCGGAAATAGTTATCCTTGTAGGCACTGAAAATGGGAGCACCCGTTTTTTTGCCAATCAAATTCATAAACAATTGCTGGCCGATGGCAGGACATCCTTTATTGCTGAAATGAATCAATACCAGCTTTATCCAAAAGCACAGCATCTATTGGTCTTTACTTCCACATATGGACTCGGGACTGCGCCTGCAAATGCCTCGCAATTTGAACATTTGGTTTACAAATACCCGCAGCAGCAAAGCATCCGGTTTTCCGTCATTGGATTTGGATCAAAGGCTTATCCGGATTATTGCGCTTATGCTTCGAGTGTGGAGCAATTGCTGAACAGCCAGAATTGGGCAGTTCCATTTCTCGGTTTGCATACGGTAAACGATAAATCGACAGACGAATTTGTGAAGTGGATTCATCACTGGGCGGAGAAATCGCTGATAGCCCTGGCGACCGCCCCGGCAGTATACAATTCAAAAGTAGCTGGACTGAAAAAATTCAAGGTAATCTCCATGACCCGTGTCAATGAAGAAAATACAACTTTTAAAATACTGTTAAAGCCAGCCCTAAACGTTAAATTCCAGTCGGGAGACCTCCTGGCGATTTACCCTGCGGATGATAACAGGGAGCGTTTCTATTCCATCGGCTACAACAACGGAATGATTCAACTGATGGTGAAACTCATACCAAATGGCCTGGGCTCCAATTATCTTTATAAACTGGAAGCCCAAAGCATCTTGAAAGCCCGGGTCATGAGGAATTCAAACTTTCACTTTCCTTCAGGGGCACCTGCTGTGGCCATGATTGCCAATGGCACTGGCATTGCCCCGTTTTTAGGTATGATTATGAACAATAGTAAGCAGCTGCCTATTCATCTGTATGCGGGCTTCAGACAAAACAATGAACTTACCCGGCAATATCAGCAATTCGCAACTGAGGAAAAAGGGGAAAAACGTCTGGTAAACTTTGAAATAGCCTTTTCCAGAGAACGGGAATCCCGCTACGTGATGGACCTGATCCGCAGGGACGCCGCCATGTTTATTGATCTATTAGAAAACAAGGGTGTCATTATGATTTGTGGTTCCCTAAGCATGCAAAAGGATGTAGAAAAGGTTCTGGAAGAACTTTCTATCACCAGAAATGGAAAAGCGTTAAACCACTACAAAGAAAATAACCAGATACTGACGGACTGCTATTAAGATGCTGCGCCCAACAAAAATCACCTTGCTGTATTTAGCGCTGCTTAGCTCGTTGGGCTTGGGCATTACAAATAGCTACGGGCAGACTTTACTCAAACGACAAGTGACTTTGATGGGTTCCGTTTTTGAAATTACCCTGGTCGACAGAGACACCATAACCGCATCAAAAAACATCGACCTTGTGATTACAGAAATCTCCCGTATTGAAAGCCTGATCTCTGAATGGCGACCCCAAACTCAAATCTCAGCAGTCAACAGAAATGCCGGTATCAGACCTGTCAAAGTGGATCCGGAAGTATTTAACCTCACAAAAAGAGCCATCACCTACGCACAATTGTCGAATGGTGCCTTTGATATCAGCATTGCTGCTATGGACAAAATATGGAGATTCGATGGCACCATGACCGAAATGCCCGGGCTTTCGGAGATACAACAATCAGTTGAAAATGTAGGGTATCAAAACATTATACTTGACAGCACAAACATGACCATTTATTTAACCAAACCCGGAATGAAAATTGGATTTGGCTCCATAGGCAAAGGTTATGCAGCCGACCGTGGCCGGGCAGTGATGCAGGCTGCAGGGGTACAAGCCGGAATAGTGAATGCTTCCGGCGACCTGGCCACCTGGGGTCAGCATCCGGGTGGAAAGCCTTGGACGATAGGGATTAACAACCCTTTCAAATCACATAAAATGCTGAGCAGGTTAAAGATGACAGAAGGTGCTGTGGCAACCTCTGGCAGTTACGAGAAATCTGTTGAAATAGAGGGCAAGCATTATTCACACATCATCAATCCGAAAACAGGTTATCCTTCATCCGGGTTGACAAGCGTTACAATTTATGGCCCTGCCGCAGAATTCGCAAATGCCTTAAGTACGTCCATCATGGTATTGGGCATACAAGAAGGTCTTAAATTACTACGGCAATTCCCTACATATAAAGGTGTATTCATCACAGACAAAGGAAAGGTCATAAAAAGCAGGTAAGCCTTTCAAACAGCCATCAGGTAACAGATTTTATTCTTATTTTTGTCTCTTTAACACGACATTTATTCGAAATAATGAGCATTTCTACAAAATATGATCCGGCCGCAACCGAAGACAAATGGTACAGCTACTGGATGTCTAAAAATTTCTTCCATTCTGAACCTGACGAACGGGAACCTTATACCATTGTTATCCCTCCGCCTAATGTGACCGGTGTCTTACACATGGGTCATATGCTCAACAATACCATTCAGGATGTACTGATCCGTAAAGCGCGTATGCAGGGTAAAAATGCCTGCTGGGTACCGGGTACAGACCATGCATCCATCGCTACCGAAGCAAAAGTCGTGGCCATGCTGAAAGAAAAAGGCATCAATAAAGCCGACATAAGCCGGGAGGAATTTCTGAAATATGCCTGGGAATGGAAAGAAAAATACGGCGGCATTATATTAGAACAGCTTAAAAGACTGGGCGCTTCATGCGATTGGGAGCGCACCCGTTTCACTATGGAGGATGATCTTTCGGAAGCGGTAATTGATAGTTTTATACACCTTTATAAAAAAGGATGGATCTACAGAGGTATCCGTATGGTCAACTGGGATCCCGCCGGAAAAACTTCAGTTTCTGACGAGGAGGTGATTCGCAAAGAAGTAAACCAAAAGCTGTATTACATCAAATACTCCATTTGTGAAAAGGCTCTGGCGGATGGCGTTGCGCTCGACAATACCAATTCATTGACCATCGCTACTACCCGGCCTGAAACAATCATGGCCGACGCAGCGATCTGTATCAATCCAAACGACGAACGATATACTCATTTAAAAGGAAAAAAAGTATTTGTCCCGTTGATAAATCGTGAAATACCGGTGATAGAGGACGAGTATGTTACCATGGACTTCGGAACAGGATGTCTGAAAGTAACCCCTGCACACGACCTGAATGATTATGAGCTGGGTATAAAACATAAGCTTCCGGTAATAGACATCTTAAACGAAGATGGCACACTAAACGAACTGGCCGTCATCCTCGTGGGTGAAGACCGCTTTGCGGCACGTAAAAAAATTGCCGTATTGCTGGACGAAGCCGGACATTTGGAAAAGGTGGAGGAATATACATCTCAGGTTGGTTTTTCCGAACGTACCAATGCGGCCATAGAGCCAAAACTCTCTATGCAGTGGTTCTGTAAAATGGACCAGATGGCTAAGCCCGCACTGGACGACGTGCTGAACGGCGACGTCAAGCTAATCCCTGAAAAGTTTGTGAATACCTACAGGCACTGGATGGAAAACGTGCGCGATTGGAACATTAGCCGTCAGCTATGGTGGGGACAGCAAATCCCGGCTTGGTATGATGATAAAGGCAACTGGGTAGTAGCGAAAACCAAAGAAGAGGCGCTAACAGAATTTCTGAAACAAAAAGATATAGACGGCGTATTTACTGAAGAAGAAGCCAACGGCTTCAAGCATCAGCTCGCTCCTTTCGTAAAGCAGGATCCGGATGTAATGGATACCTGGTTCTCATCCTGGCTATGGCCGATTTCTGTATTTGATGGCTTTAAAAACCCGGATAATCCTGACATCAACTATTACTACCCGACCAATGACCTGGTAACCGCTCCTGAAATCTTGTTCTTTTGGGTTGCCAGAATGATCATGGCCGGACATGAGTTTCGCGGACAAAAGCCTTTTACAAACGTTTATCTAACCGGTATTGTCAGGGATAAACTGGGCCGTAAAATGTCCAAATCTCTGGGTAACTCCCCTGACCCGATCGGACTCATAGAAAAATATGGGGCTGATGGTGTAAGGGTAGGCATGTTGTTGTGCTCTCCTGCCGGAAACGATCTGATGTTTGACGAAAGTTATTGTGAGCAGGGACGCAATTTTGCCAACAAGATATGGAACGCTTTCAGGCTGGTAAAAGGCTGGGAAGTAAACGATCAGCTGGAAAACCCAAATCATCACGCCATTTCCTGGTTTGAAAACAGATTTAATGAAGCGCTTGCGGAGATCGAAGACAACTTCAGACAATATCGTTTGTCAGAAGCCTTAATGACGACCTACAAACTGGTATGGGATGATTTTTGCGCATGGTATCTGGAGATGATCAAACCTGCTTATCAACAGCCTATTGATGCAGAAACTTTAAAAGCGACCATTGGTTTCTTTGAAAAAATATTGACTTTACTCCATCCGTTCATGCCATTCCTTACAGAAGAGTTATGGCATGATGAATTGTTTGGAGAAAAAACCGAACTGGACTGCTGTATCGTTGCCGCATATCCTGTGGTCGGACCTGCAGATGCCATTTTACTGAAAGAAATAGAGATCATTAAAGATCTTGTAGCAGAGATCAGGAATATACGCAACGTAAAACAGATCTCCCCAAAAGAACCTCTGCCATTGGCCATTAAAGCCAATTCTTCAACCGATTATCAGAAATGGGTGACGGTACTTTCTAAACTGGGCAACCTTAGTCAGGTTGATTTAGTAACAGACAGCATTCCTGGGGCCGCAGCATTTATGGTGGCTAAAGATGAGTTTTTTATACAGCTTAATGAAAGCATAGATGTCGAAGCGGAGCGCGAACGACTAAATGCCGACCTGATTTATCTGCAGGGATTTTTGAAAGCGGTAGATGGTAAACTGAGCAATGAGCGTTTTGTGGCCAATGCAAAACCAGATATCGTACAAAATGAACGCAACAAGAAAGCAGACGCAGAGTCAAAGATTAAGACTATTGAAGAAAGCTTAGCAAGCTTGTAAAGCTCAAAAAGCATCGTCATTACGAAAGAAGCATAGAGACGAAGCAATCTCATCAGGACAGTCAACAGGGCTGCCTATGAGATTGCTTCGCTATTCCTTCTCGCAAATATCTATTTTAAATATTGCATAAAGTAATCCGTTACCTTCTGATACAAATGTGGTCTGTCTTTGCCAATTACATTATGTTCATGGCCGGGATAGATCATATAATCCACCTGCACACCCTGGTCCACCGCTTTTTTAACAAAATCTACGGAATGCTGCTGTACCACTACCGGATCCTGCAAACCATGGATCAGCATCAGTTTACCTTTCAGCTGTCCAGCTTTGGCCGCGAGGTCGGTTGCCGCATATCCTTCCGGATTTTCCTGTGGAGTATCCATATAACGTTCAGTATACATCACCTCATAGAACTTCCAGTTGATCACCGGCCCGCCTGCCACCGCAGCTTTGAACACGCCCGGATGGTTCACCATAAAATTAACCGTATTAAAGCCTCCGAAGCTCCAGCCAAACAAGCCCATATTTGAAGCATCCACATAAGGCAAAGCTTTTAAATAATCAACTGCCGCCAGCATATCTTCCATCTGCACATCCCCTGCCCTTCTGAACATCGATTGCTCAAAGGCCTTTCCGCGGTTGTCGCTACCCCGCGTATCGATGGTCAGTACCATGTATCCCCGCTGGGCCATATACCTGAACCAGTAGTCGCCCGCACCCGAATTCCAGCTATTAAGAATCATTTGTGCATGCGAACCTCCGTACCAGTATACAATGACCGGGTATTTTTTAGTACTGTCATACCCTAATGGCTTATACAAACTGCCATACAACTCTACTCCATTTTTACTTTTGAAGGTAAAGATCGATGAACTGGCAGTTGCGTAGTCGGCCAATGGATTTGCAGCGGTCAACAAAGTCTTCTGCTTGTTCGAAACCAGGTCGATCAACTCAATTAACCTTGGCTGCTCCGGACTGCTGTAATTGTCGATGACAGTATTGCCTGAACTGCTGACCTGGGTATTGTGTACCGCAAATCCCTGTGTGATCCTTTTCGATTTACCCGATTTTAAATCCAGCTCATATAAATTTCTGGTGATCGCTGATTCAGCTGTTGAAGTATAAAACAGACGGCTACCTTTTGCATCAAAACCTTTTACATCCAACACTTCCCAGGGGCCTTCTGTCAACTGCCTAAGCATCCGGCCTTTTACATCATATAAGTACAGATGGTTCCATCCATCCCTATTGCTCTGCCAGATAAACTTTGAAGGGTCATTTTTTAAAAACAACATCGGCACCAAAGGCTCCACATATTTATCATCTTTCTCCTCAAACAGCGTTTTTACAAAACTACCAGTCCGCGCATCATATTGATTCACTTTCAAGTAATCCTGTCCCCGGTTCAACACCGCGATGTACACATATTGATCATCCGGGCTCCATGCAATATTGGTCAGATATTGTTCCGCAGGTTCGCCGGTTTTCAGGTATATTAAGGCTTTCGTATCCGGATTGTATATACCAAGCGTCACATGATGGCTTTTATCGCCCGCCATCGGGTATTTAATATTTACATTTTTTGCCGGATTACTGGTCCAGTCTATGATCGGATAGTCCGTCACCATGCTCTGATCCATTCTGTAAAAAGCCAGCAGCTTTCCGCTATTGCTCCAGAAGATCCCTTTAGAGATTCCAAATTCCTCCCGGTGAACGGACGAGGCATATACGATGTCCTTACTACCATCTTTGGTGACCTGCTGATGCTCGCCTTCTTTGGAAACAAACAGGTTGAAATGATCGAGATAAGCGATATAGCCGGCTTTACTTTCTTCTACGTTTTCTTTCTCCATTAAGGACTGATCAATCAGGAGCTCGTAGGTATTTTTCACTGGATCCAGGGCAATCTTACCTTTCGGTATGCTCAATACCCATTCCGGCCGCTGGTTGAACTGTACCATCACCATATTCTTCAAGGTATCCAAATGGGCGGCCACCAGTTTCTCATTCAACTGAGCCAGGGAGAGAAAAGGCGTTTCCTCAGCCGTTTTAAAATTGCCAGAATACCAGACGGGGGCATTGTTTACCCTTTTGGCATACACGTAATTTTCCGTATCATAGAGGAACTGGATTTGCGATAGATTCTCCGGACTAAGTACGGTGCGGGCACCCAATATAGCTTCCTGCATGCTCAACTGCTTGTTTTGAGCTATGGCATAGCTAAAAATAAGAAGCAATTGAAAGGATAGGATCAGTCTTTTCATTTTAAGTATCAGTTGTTTGATGAAATCAATTATTCAGTTAATTGGCCAAATGTAATAAATATCAGCCATCGCTTATATACCGCTACCTATATTCCTCTAAGGTTTCAGTAGTTGTTGTGCCCTGAACAGGTTGTCCACCGCCTGAAGTAATTTGCCTTTAAGCTTGGGATTACAACCGGGGTTACGCTTCAAGAATTCCTGAACAACGTTTGCCGCTTCTGCGCTTTGGTAGCAACCAAATGTGGCCTGCAGCCAACCCTGCGGGAAAAATATATCGCCGGTAGACTGGATTTCCTCCAGCAATTCCAGACTTTTAGGAAGATATTTTACAGAGCCGGATTGCCTTAATGGATGGTGTAGGTAAGTTAAAGCCTGTACTACATTGGCTTCCTTAGCCCTGTTTTCACGCAGTTCAAGGCGCTTAAAGAAACCATCCCTCTTCTCCAGGTCTGATGATGCTGCAGCCATAATAAATTCAAACCTTTGCTTACGGTCTTTATTCCTGATGCGCTTCAACTGCCTTTCGAAAATAGAGGAGGAATTGTCAGCACTTCTTAATGCAAGCGACAACGCCAGTGCACTATAATCGCCCTCTGAAAGCTTTACACCTTTCGGCGCTTTTCTCTTTTTCCAGACCTTAGTCAGCGTCGCACTGGCTGATTTACTCAAAAATACTTCCTGATACGTTTTAAAAAGTATCTTTTTAAGATTAGCATGCTGCTGTTCACCAATAGCTGCCCAAATCTTTTTTTCCATACCGTCAGCAAGCCTCTGCCTGTCCTGTGGCGTGATGAATTCCCAATAAACAGTGCTAATATAACCTGTAATTAATTTAAGGTTCAGTTCATCCTTCTCTTTTGCCGTACCTTCAAGCAGCAGGCTCAACAAATCCATGGGCTTGATAAACCGGCCGTTCAGCATATTTTCATAGAGAGAAATGTAGGCGGAAGCCCGGTGCAGCGGCTTATCCATTGCATATAGCTGATCAAACATCAGCGCATCTACCGGCCAGAGTCCATATCCCTGCCCTGATGAATTAAACAATACAAAAGAAGGAACCTCTGTTCCTTCGAGTTCACTCAGCACAATTTCGGGTGCATTGAGGTTAACAGTGATCTCCTTAGTCTGTCCGGGATAAAATAAAGTCAGTTCGAAAAACTGTGGCCAGAGCCTGTTTGCACCATATTCAGGAGCTTGCTTTAACAGAAACTTACCGATCTTACCTGCTTTATGTTCAATGGTATAATCGATGACCGGCCGGCCCGGTTCATTTACCCATACTTTGTTCCATTGCTGCAGATCAGCATCCGTATATTTGTCCAATATATTGATCAGGTCAGGCCAGGAAGCATTGCTATTGGCAAATTGCTTCAAGTACGCTCTTACACCCTGCTGAAATTTTTCCTTGCCCATCAGTCTTTCCAGCTGCCGCATCATAATCGGGGCTTTATGATAAATTATATTTCCATATAATGTACCCGCATCCTTCAAATTATCCAGTTCCTGTCTGATTGGATTGGCACCGGCAGTGCGGTCTACACTATAAGCTGCCGGAAAATGATCGACCAGAAACTTCTGATCAAAAACTGCTTTACCATTACTTTCTTCGGCACTTTTATCCGCCATGAAATTGGCGAACACTTCTTTCATCCACACATCAGTAAACCAGTCCATAGTTACCAGATCTCCAAACCACATATGTGCCGTTTCATGGGCAATCAGGTTTTGACGTGAGTTCAGTTGATCTTTGGTCGCATTTTTATCCAGAAACAGGGAGTTGGCTTTATAATGGATGACACCTACATGCTCCATACCGCCAAACTGAAAATCAGGAATGGCGGCAAAGCCGAATTTCTGAAAAGGATAAGGGATCCCGGTCCAGCTTTCCAAATACTTTAGAGAACCGGAGTGAATTTTAAAGATTTCCCCCATACTGCTATTGATCACCGAAGGGTCTGTCTCTCTGTATAAAAAATCAGCTTTCATGCGGGCCACATCACCCCTTTTATCTTTAAATTTCCCTGCCACAAAAGAGAAAAGATAGGTACTCAGGGTATCAGAAGTGTCAAAACGATACGTTTTTCGGTCATTTATCACCGCAACGTCTTTTAGAGCGCCGTTGGCCATTGCTTTCCAATCGGCCGGCACCTTCAGCGTTAAATTATACGTTGCTTTAATGTCTGGCTGATCAAAACAGGGAAAAACTGTTCTTGCCCGGTCCGGTACAAACAGCGCATACAAATATTCGGAATTCCTGTTGAGTGCGGCATCACCTGCCTGAAATTCAAACCTAACCTGATTGGTCCCTTCTTTCAAGTACATCGTATCGATCAATACATGCTCTTTTAAGTGCACAATAGACACGGCCTGGCCGTTCACCTCCAGTTTCCAGAGCTTCGCCTTATCTTCTTTAAAATCTATCTGTAGAGGCTGAAGGTTCGTACTTAAATTAAATCTTATTGTTTCAACGGCCGCAATTTTCCCTGTCTTTTCTTTAGGAATATCCAGTTCAAGTGTATAGCCCACCTTATCCAGTATCTTTTTTCGATAAACAGCCAATTGCCTGGAGACACCAGTTTCCAATACAGGACCAGAAACCTGGGCAAGCGCTGAAAAAGAAAACAGCGAAACTAAAAAGATCAGTAGTAAGACATGGCACTTCATCATACCGCTAATTTAGATAATTTGACGCTAGTCAGGTAATTTCCTAAGTCTTCTAATGTTGGCTCAGCCAAACTTTGCCGTCCAATCCCCATTCTGGTTTGATTGGAATGCGCAACCACGAATAGACCTGAGCGGCAATGTCAACAGATTTAGGTACATCTCCCTGTACGATCTTACCGCATTGATCCTTGCCTGTTTCTTCCCATCTGGGGCTACCGATAATTGTCATCCTGGTTTTTTTCAAACTATAATCTCTCATCAATGAACCCTTGGCGTCAATCCCCCGCCACCAGCCGATCAACTTCGAATAATAAGGATGATCTGGTGTAACAACGGTATCACATTTCGCATAAATGCCAATGGTCTCATCATCCAATACATCTGTCCACACACGCACATCCGCGATGTTGACTTTAGCAAAAGCAGTCTTACCATTGTTGAAAGCCAGATTTCCATCATTATGGATGGTAATTTTTCCTTTCGTTGGACTCACTAAGGTCCTAAATGCTGTCAAAGTGGTACTTTGTGCCACAAACTTACCGTCCTGGTAGGTTCTGGCAAAACCATCCCTGTTGACCGTAACCGCAAGGTGGTGCCATACCCCGTCATTTAACGGCGGCGTAGCCGCTAATGGCAAAAGATCAATCCTCCTCGTACCATCTCCTGCGTTGAACTTCCATTTTTGAGCATTAACCACCATAATGAACCCCGGATTTAAACCTGTCGCCCAATTTTTATTGGATAAAAGAGCCTGTTCTCCGGATAAATTTCCTTCAAATTTTACCCTTAGCTCTAAAGTAAATTTCCGGTAATTGTCCCATGCAAACAAAGAAGAATCACAATACGCATATTGTGTAAGTGCCGGCTGAAATTTCAAAAAAGTTGTATTCGTTTGAGATTTGGCAACATTACGTGAACCGAAGTTCTTATTGTAAAACACAGTAAAAATATTGGTGGCCTCATATTCACTGCCGCCGGTACCGGTCAGGGTGCCACCATGGTCGGTAGAGACAATGATTAGCCAATCTTCGTTTTCTAAAGTAGCCCGGCTATCTATGGCCGCTGTAAGCGAAGCAACATAGGTATCCGCAAGTTCAATAGCATCCATATATTCAGGGATGGAAGTATCGTAACCAAAAGTATCGCCAGCCGTATTAACCCCATTGAAGTTTATAAAGACAACATCGGCATCGGCATCTGTCAATGCGGCCACGGCCTTGGTTTTTACACCCTCATCATTTTTCTCCAGGCTTTCTGTAATATCTGCATTCGTAACCAGGTTGGTATTGATAGACGTAGTAGACGAGATAGCAATGGTCTTCAGATTGGAATTATACTCCTTGATATGTTTAAAAAGCATCGGGTACTGATCAAATTTATTGCCCGCATACGTATCATTCACAACGCCGTGTTTGGCACTCCAGACACCCGTAAGCATAGATGACCATCCCGGTGCTTCTAAAGTAGGTGCCTCCGTCAGTGCATCATAGCTATAGGTGGAATGTTCCAGCATGTTGTTGATATGAGGCACATTGGCTTCCTTAAGTGCGTCTGCCCGCATTCCGCTCAGCCCGATGATCAGAACTTTCCTGTGCTTGGCTGTCGGATTTTCATCCGTAACCTGTCCTTCGATATCGTATCTTGGCTTATTGCATGAAGACAGGGCCAACAGCAAAGTAAGTATAAAAATGCAGGCGCTTGTTTTACTGGTTCCCTTGTGAAGTTTTCTCATCGTATGTCTCGGTTAAATAAGGTAATCTAAATCGGTTAATAGGTGATCTTAACGAGTCTGTTATTTTGTTGCAGATCCAATGAATTGAAAGATCCCACCAGGATCGATGCATTCTGTCCTTCCACATTCAGGACGTCCTGAACGGGCGACCTAAAGGTATTATCTGCAAATATAAAGCCTCCCATAGTATTGTTGCCCGGGCTTAAAGTCCCATTAGGTTCTAGAATTGCAAAGCCGTAACGGTTGATATTGTTGAATTTCTGGAAGTTTCCGGTGATCAGGATCTTACCATTGGCCAAAGCCACCGCACGGTTTACAATACCATCAGGCCCAATTCCTGTATTAAAGCCCTCGTCAACAGAACCGTCGGAATTCAGGAGCACAACCTTCGGCATAGGCTTTCCGTTGAACGTGAGAAACTCTCCGGAGACCAGTAGTTTTCCACCCGGATATGGACGTATACAATAGACCTGCCCACTCGGTCCGCTACCAATATTAAAGGTTTTATCAAGTGTACCATCGAGGTTAATCCTGGCTATTTTATTAACAGCTTCGCCATTATATGCACTAAAATTCCCTACAGCAAGCATTTTTCCATCCTCCATCATATAAGCCTCACGGATTGAACCGTTGAAACTGTTGTTGGATTCATTAGCCTGTACATTGAAATTATACGTTTTATCCAGTTCGCCACTCGGACTGATCCTTGCAACATTATTGACGACTACAGAATCCGTAATAATAGTATCTTTTTGATCCGGATAATACGTCTTTCTCATATAATACTTGAAATTACCGATCACCAGGACATTGCCATCCGGCTGAACCATCATCCTGTTAACCTCGTTGCTGAAGAAAGCATTAAAACCGGGAACAGTATCTTTCTTGATCTCACCCATTTTATTAAAATAGGAATAGACCGTACTGTCCAATACACCAGTGAGCGACAGCTTCAATATATTCCCGATCTTGTTTTTCTTGTTGTTGAACGATGCGATAGACCCCCCTACCAGAATTTTGCCATCCTGGAGCAATGCAGTGTGATTGAGGCTTCCCGATGGAATTCCACTGCCCAGTCTGAAGCTCTTATCAATCGTACCGTCTTCAGAAATGATGGCCAACCGTCCGTAACCCGCCCGTGTACCCACATTATTGTAGTCCGTAAAATCACCAACGATAACCATTCTCCCATCCGGCAACGCAGTTATGCTCCTTACAATATTGTTGGCACCAACATAAGATTTAAAGGTATTGTCGATAGAAACATTGCCCGCGACCTTAAATTTGGGCCCCGGTAAAATTTGTGAACCAACGGTGATGGTCACAATACCTGAACTGGCCCACAAGGGTACTTCTGCTTTAATTGCAGTCTCCGTGACGCCAACAACATTGGCTTTCTGACCGTTAAATTCAACAATTAACAACTCTTCATACTTTTTAAAACCGCTACCACTCAGCGTAACGACAGAACCGATGCTACCCTGAACCGGGCTGGAAGCCAGCGTATTTAATTTCATATCCAAAGGTGGCCTGGCATCGCCATACGGATCCTTTCCGATATATGCTTCTTCCTTACAGGCGCTAAACAGGCAAATCAGCATTAGACTGCTTAAGGCAAGGGAGTTAAAAAGCTTATGTGTAAAACTCAAAATCATAAGATGGTAGGTTATATTTTATGAATGTTTTGATTTATTGGTAATAATCCTGAACCGCATTGGTAAACAACTGCAGCCTGAACGCAAAATCATGATTGTCATTCAATACATGAACAACAGCATTGTTGGTCTGCAAATCGGTAGTCGCTACAGTTCCAGTGATATCTAAGGGGTTACCGATATCACCAATGTTCCTGATCAGCAATTTACGCGGACCGACATCTTTAGTGCCTTTATAATCACTGAACTGAACACCTAAGTTAACAACATAACCATCATAGGTGGTCATAAACTGCCCCGGGTAAATATTGATCTGTGCAAGATCATACCTAGCAAGGTCTTTCAGGAGATACTTTTCCCTGACGATATACTGCGTCAGGTATTTCCTCCAGATGAACTGTGGAATATCGTTGATGAACAAAGAATCTTTAGACATATTATATCGTTCCGAATTCAGCGCATCCATCGCCTTTTTTATAGCATGATCTGTCGGGACAAATAATGTAATCTCTTCTTTGTCAATCACATCTTTCAGTCCAGCCAATTCGATCACCTTGACGACAGTATCGAAATGAAGCGGCTTGGTCTTCAGGAATTCATAAGCACTCATATCAAAAACGCCATTCTGCAAACTCCCGCCATTGAAATATTCTTTTTTGCAGGCAGTAGCCAATATACAGGTGAGTATACTGAGCGCGATAAGCCATTGTTTTCTTCTTTTCATAAAATGTCGTTCTAGCTATTTTACCCAGTATTGGTTTAACGTAATGTATGGATTATTGATCCTGGCTTTAGGATCTATTGGCCAGGTCCAGGCGCCTTGCGCAAACTGTTCAGGGGTTAGGAAATTGTTGCATTGATTGGGATCCATTACACGGCCGGTGCGGACAAGGTCGTACCATCTCCAACCTTCCCCCTGCAGCTCTCTCTGTTCTTCCAGGAATACGGCATCAACCAGGTTTCCCTCACTGGTACTGTACTCTGGCGACCCTGCCCTGTTCCTCACCTCATTCATTAACGGAATGGCTTCCGCATCCCTTCCTAAATTGGCGAGTGCCTCAGCAGCCAGCAACAACACACCGGAATACCTGAAGATGATCAGGTTGTCTTCAAAAAACCAAAGATCCGGATCAGATACATTGGAATACTTCAGAAACATTTGCGTGGTATTGTTGATATAAGGTAAGTGAAACCACAAGTCCCTTCTCTTGTCAATCGCGTTGACCGGGTAAAGCCGGGTCACATGAGACAATAAAAAGTAGCCATCGGCTACAGGCCCGTAATTCTTAATCGGATCATGTGTAACCCATTGTGCCAGTGAGGCATATTTATTTTCAGAACCATAGTTTTTATCAATGGAAAATTCGAATATGCTCTCCCGGGTTTTTCCTTTAAATATTTTCCTGAAGTCCTCTATCGGCAACAATTGAAAAGTGCCGGAAGCTTTCACTCTCAAAGCAGCATCTGCTGCTTTTGCCCAATAGGCATTGGCATTAACTTTATCGAAACCAGCCATCCACATATAACATTGCGCAATAAGCGTTTCTGAAGAGGCCTTTGAGGCCCTAACCCCCCAATTGGTCGGATCGTCGTATTGCCATGGAAGAGATTCTTTAGTCTCCTCAAGCTCCTTGATGCAAAACTTAAGCACTTCGATGAAGTCTGTTCTCGGCCTTGCAGAAGAATCATAAGCCTCTGTGTATAAAGGAACATCTCCATATAAACGACTGATGTAAAAATAGACAAACGCACGTACAAACTTCACCTCTGCGAGGTACTTGGCGCGTTCTGCATCTGTCAGAAACGTAATGTCGTTCAAGCGCTCGATGGCAATATTACAAGCAGCGATGGATTGATAAAAAGGATACCAGTCGCCCAGCAGGTGACCACCATATCTGACCGGATCAGCCATTTTCGCACTGCTGAGATCATTAATCGCTGTACTGGCAAAAACAGGATAGTAGTTAAAAAAAGTATCCCCGGGTCTGATGTCTCCATTCAGAACATAAAATGGATAGAGCGTAAGCCGGTCGTACAACAGGCCATAACAATCAATAATTGCTGATTCTACATCAGATCTGGACTTCCAGAATGAATTGGACCCCAATCTGTCTACAGGCTCTACGTCCAGAAATTTTTTGCAGGAACCCAGGATTATCATACTGAAGGCCACAAATAACAGGATTGAATATTTTAATGTTTTCATAAGTCAGCTATTAAAATTCAAGATTAAGCCCCAAAACAAAAGAAGGCGAGTTTGGATAGGTATCTATCCGGTCGCGGCCAAGCTCGGTTACGTTTTCAGGATTGGGACCAGAGTAACCGGACAAGATCAGCAGGTTACTTCCCGTTGCGTAAAATCTAAGATTATTGACCCCATAGCGGGTCAGCATTTCTTTCTTAAACGTATAGCTGAATGTGGCCGAGTTTAACTTAAAGTAAGTTCCGTCTTCCTGAAATAAAGTTTGAGAGGAATTGTAAGGATTCGTGTTGCTTAAATAGCGCAACGGGTTTGGATATTTGGCATTGTCGCCCGGTTGTTTCCAATAGTCATACTGTGATATATCCACCATAGTGGATTCTGTGGTCGCAAAAGGATTGTAATTGTTGCTTAAACTTTTGGAAAGGGCATTGTTCAGCAAGTCACGCTTGATCACAAAACTGCCATTGATCGTCAGTCCAAACTTGCCATAGGTAAGAATGGAGAAAAAACCACCGGTTACCCTTGGTATTGGATTGCCCGCAATCTGCAGATCGTTGATGTCGGTGATATAATTGCCATCGACATCTTTAAAAATCATATCACCCGCCTTATATTCACCTCCGGCCGAATTTCTGTATGCCCTGCCCGTTACCGGATCTACAGGTACATCTGTATCTGTACTGTAAACACCTTCTGAAATATACAGGAAGTTGTTGAGTGTATTTCTTCCCACTTTGGTGATGACCGCCCCGCCATTAGAGAGTACCTGTGTGGCCCCTCCCGGCAAAGACAGCAATACATCTTTGTTCAACGCACCATTGACACTAAAATTCCAGTACAGTTTAGAACTGGTCGGCAATGGACGAAAATTAAACGAGAGCTCCAGCCCCTTGTTCATCATAGAAGCACTATTGGTCACGACGGATGAAAATCCTGTGGAAGTGGGCAAGTCCTGTCGGTACAACATATCCGTAATGACTTTTTGATAGGCATCTACAGTCATGCTCGCTACCCCCTTAAATATACTGATGTCAAGACCGGCATTAAACTGCTCTACACGCTCCGGCTTTAAATAAGGGTTGGGCATCAGACCTAACTTTGGACTGATACGGGGTACATTATTATAGGTACCGACCACACTGTAAGAACCTAGTGAGGCATACACATTGGTTGATGGCCTTAAGTTGATCCCATAAGAAAACCTTGCAGAGGCAAAGTCAAGCCAGTCAAATGACTTCAGCAGCTCTTCCTTTTCAATATTCCATCTCAATCCTATCGAAGGACTTTTTGCCCAGCGGGATTTGACACCGGCATAAGAATTGCCGTCAAAACGATAGTTGAAATTGACAATGTATTTTTTTAAATAGTCATAAGAAACATTGGCGCCGGCACCCACGGTATGGGTATCAGTAAAATCATTGTTGTCGTTGACCGCATCAATATTGGGGGTAATCCCTACAAAGCCATTATACAGCGACGAAAAGCCAAAAGGACCGTAATAGTTGTCGTTAGGCCCATTAATCAGGTTGGCTTCACGTGCACGGTTTTGATTGGCCGTGAGTTCAGAGAAAAGTCCACTATAAATCGTATGGTCTTTGGCAAATGTTTTGGAATAGGTCAGTGAAGTCCGGTTGTATAAATTCCCGGTTCTGGCCACATAACCATATACTTTAGAGCGGTCGGAATTCGCTAATGCCGGTATAAATGAATCCTCATTGTTCAAAATATAAGAATAACTAATGGTCGTTCCCAACCGCAGCAATGGAAGCAGTTCATAGGAACCGTCAACATAAGAAGTCAGGCTATACGTTTTAGAATCATTTTTCCTGTTCAAGGCACCGGTAAACCTTGGATCGTTCAAAAAGTACGAAGGCCCTGGCAACAAGGATGAGCTCAACTCGCCCCCTGCCCCTACATCAGTAAGCCCGTTGCCGCTACCTTTAATTTTATTCCCCAAAGATAAGGTCACAGACCCCGTGAGGTTTAGCTTAGGGTTTGGTTTATAATTGACTTGTGAGGAGACTGAATACCTGTCGAACCCGGTATTTTTGATGACACCGCGCTCATGATAATAGTTGAGATTGGTTTTATAATTCAATCCCTGGTTGCCCCCACTCACAGAAAGATTATGTGTCTGATTATACGTGGGCTGGTAATACAGCCCTTGCCAGTCTGTCGCATTGTTATAAAAGGCATTCAAACTATCGGCCAGTCGGGGCGATAGAGATATTTTATAAATTTCCCTGTAATCTTCCGTATCCATGATTCGAGCAATCAGGTTATCACGCTCTTCCTTTCCTCCTATGGTCTGTCTCAGCTGTGGTATGGTATTCATGAAAAAACTGCTGGTCAGCCGCACCAGCGGAACAGGTGAATTCCCTCTTTTGGTGGTAATTACAATAACTCCATTGGCACCTCTTGAACCATATAGAGAAGCTGCATCTGCATCTTTCATTACGTCAATAGATTCAACATCCTCTGGAGGTATAAGCGCAAGCGGACTCGTGCCAGGACCTTTGGATTCAAAACCATACTCAAAACCGGAGTTGGCATCGATAGGAATACCATCAATTACATATAATGGGGATGAAGGTGTCAGATAAGCATCATCGCCCGTGCCCTGCACACCGATCTGAGACAAGCCCCGGATTGCGGTAGTTCCCCTAAAACCAGGCGCACCCGTATTGTTTTGAATGTTCAGCCCGGCTACTTTACCTTGCAGCAACTGCTCGACGCTGGAAACCGGAACGTCTTTAATCTGTTCTGCCGTAATCCTGGTCACAGATCCCGTGACTGTTTCTTTTGTTTTTCGCTGATAACCAACAATGACGGTGGCTTCCAGCATTTGCGTATCGGAGGTCATGCGGACGGTCAGAAAAGTCTGATCTTTTACATCTACAACCTTAGCCGTATAGCCAATATAATTAAATTCAAGTTTGGCATTTTTAGGTACCCTTATCGTAAAGTCGCCATCAGATCCCGTAGCCGCTATGGCTCGTTTTTTACCATCAGCGATGATAGAAATGGATACACCTGGAAGTGTCGCATTACCTTCCAGCACTTTGCCTTTTACCGTGATTACTTCCTGCCCAAATGTACGCCCTGCGGTCAGGCACATTAGTATAGAAGCAAAAAGGAGAAATCTTGTAAAGTTTGGCATCATAATATGTTTGTTAAGTTTTTTATAATCTGGTTTGGTTCAGCTTTACTCATTTTGAAAGCGTGGCGTTCGGGTAAACTTAAAAATGACTTCCCAATCCCCTTTTTCATAAATGCCAAAGTTCAGGCGTAAATTGGCATCCAGCCTTTTGGAATCAAATCCCGTTCTGGTATACCCGATATTGACCCTGGCTTTTCCAGATACTGCGTAAGCAGTATTTAAGTCGGTCAGTGGTATTGGATAAGCTACCTCATATCTGACATAAGCAGAGGTCATCTGCATATTAAAGCCGTGCACCAGTTCTCTCCATTTGGTCAGGTTAAATGCAGCAGGGTCAATCACGGTAGAATCTTTATCAAAAAACTTAAATGTCAGCGAATTGCCATTGCCTGTCTTTTTAAAATACACCCTGCTCAGGGTATCATCCATGATAGAATCTCTGGTCATGTACACATTGCTCATTGTGGCATGGTTGACAAAAACTGCTTTATAGGATTTGCCGGTAGAAGTAAGCCTGGTTTCGATCTTACGGATCCTGGTGTAGGAGTCGTATTCGAACGGCTCGTAAGCAATCGGCAGTACGGGTCGAAGCCTGATGTTTTTAATGGTACGTTCATTTCCTTTATTGGCAACCTTTACATCAAACAAGTATCCTTCCGTTGGGTGTGCCTGTATAAGAGAAGCATTGGCATTGTAAAAAATAAAATCTCCTGAACCTGCACGTATTTCGAAGAAAGGCTTGCTGGTGGTCGATCTTTTAGCTTCTATCTCCTGTAAAGACTTCTCCAGTCCGGTGTATACGGAAGTCCATTCCAAAACCGGTGTGGGTTGACTGAGCTCAGGTGCGGCAGCCCCGTCATAACGCCGAAGATTTTCCAGGGAGAAGGTCAGCGGAAAACTTGATCCATCCGGATTGAAACTGGTCTTGGTCAATACTGTTCTGCCTAAAATAGGCTGGTATAGGGTGATATTTGCAAAGTTTGCTTTGTCACTTAAATAATCTTTTTCCTTCGGGGCCTTTTTGCAGGATGCAATGATCAGTATGATCAAACAAGCTGCGTGCAGCACATATACATGGCCTTTAAACATCTTCATCATTATTTAATAGTTTCTAAGTTTAATGAGTTCAGTTACATTTCTATCCCCTGCGGCATTGCCATACCGGTAATTCAACACAAATTCTTTATTGACAGGATCGTAATAGCAAGGCTTTCCATTATTGGTGATATCCCGGTCAATAGATTTCGGTGCAGCTAATACAGTGACCGTATAATCAACAGGGTTGACGGTCAGTCTCAGGTACATTCCACTCGTTTTCAAATCTGCACCATCCACTTCTACAGTATGCTGATCAATGGCAATGACTTCCTTATACAGTTCAACCCAATAGCGCCTGACCGCTGTAGGAAAGAGGATATTTCCACCGGAAACATAATAACGGTCTGAATATGGATTTTGAAGATTGTTTGCGTAATAGATAAAGGACTTGAAGCCGAAAATATGGTTGGGTTCCAGGATATTCAGATAGCCGTTGTTGGTCTTCAAGTCACTAAGCGTAGCAAAAGAAAAAACCCAGTCCCTTACGAACCTCGATCCGTTCATATCGCTGTACCTGAGCAGATAACTGCCGGAACCAACACTTCCTTGTGTAGTCGTGGATATCGCATTCACATGCAACCGTCTTTTACTCAACGTAATCACATCCAAGCCATCTGCCAGGGAGAAATCAACGCTATTTAATTCACCTGGAATAATGTACCTGCTGAGCAACAAGCGCCAGGTAAAAGCATCGATGTCATCGATACCCAATGGCGGTAGTTTAGAAGCAGCCCGGTTGGTATTCAGATTTGACATGGCGATAGAGATGCTCTGATCTGTCGGTGCAAAGAAGGTTACTGTTGAGGCTTTCAGTGTTTCGGACAGATCTGCCTTATTGATGATATAGACCAGGGTATCAAAAGCAGCCCCTTTGCCGACAATATAATCATAGGTACTGAGATCCACTTTGCTGTTGGGCACCTGGTCTCTATATGTATCGTCTGTTTTGCTGCAGGCCAGTATCAGTAGACACATAGCAAAGAGTACAGGTAGTAAGTTTAATCGCTTAAATAACATATACGGATAGGATTAATGCCAGAAATTATTTTGAACCAATTTAGAATTGTTGTTGAGCGCAACTTTCGAGATCGGCCATTTTGTAGCTCCCCCGTTAATTTGTGTAAGGGTCAGTGTCGTATAATCCTGAACTCTTTTCAAACGTACCAGATCAAACCAGCGCCAACCCTCACCCAGCAGTTCACGTCTTCTCTCTTTAAAAATAGCTTCCAGGATCAGCTTGCTATCGCTGGAGGCAAACTCGGCCAATCCCCTGGCTACCCTGACCCTGTTCAGATTGGTCACGGCATCAGGCTTTTGATTTAGAAACAACTGGGCTTCCGCACGAAGAAGCAGGATCTCTTCTAACCTGAAGACGATAATAGAGGACTGGAAACTTCTCAATACCGGGGTTTGCGAGACACTGAGGTTTTTAATCTTAGAAAACATCGGTATGCTATTGCTAAAATTGGTAAAGTAATCTCCTTTAATAGAACCGTCTACAGCAAGAGAAAAGCGGGTATCATTGACTTCATTGAAGATGGATACGATGCTGTCCTTATTGACATAGATCTCCGGGATTTTCTTTTGGATAAAAGGTTCGCTGAGGGTCCAGTCCTCCACATGTCCTTTTATAGAAGCTTCCTGGTTGGCAGCGGCAAAGCTTATAGAGAAAATAACGCTGTATCCCTTGCCGGCAAACAATCCGGTAGCGGAAGTCAAACTCGCGATTGGAGTAATGGCAAATCCTCCGTTGGAGGCATTGTCTGCAATCAGCTGGCAATACCTTTCGGTAGTCGCATATTCACCCTGCCAGGCAGCGATATGTGCACCAAGTGCATATGCAGCGGCTTTGGTAGCCAATATCGATTGAAATTGTGATTCGGGCTGACCATAATACAAGCCCTGTTGTTCCGGCCAAAGGCCATTGTATCTCCAGGGAAGCTCACTTGCTGCAGCCGCCACTTCTGTAGCAGCAAAGGAAAATACATCGGCTTCAGAAGACTGGCTTCTCTCTGTAAAATCTCCTTCAACGTTCGATCTGATCAGGGGAACATTACCCCAGATCCTGGCCAGGTAAAAGTAAGATAGGGCACGAAGGTACCTCACCGCTGCAATATCAAGTTTCAAGTCTTCCTGACGGTACCTGAAATCATTGGCGGCAACCAGTTGTAACTTTTCTATACATAGATTGGCCTGCACAATCACGGCATAAAACCTACGCCAGTCTTTCCAATCGTTCATAGAACCATAATCTGCATTCAGATCCTGTTTGATCACCGAGGAGATATCCTGCCTTACGGTTACATCAAAATCACCAGACCTCAGTTCTCCATAAACAAAAAAAGCATTTTCATTGGCCAGCGCAGCGCGCATCAGACCATAAGTGGCAAAAACCGCCGACCGCGCGTCGTTTTTCACTTTCCACATCTGATCGGTGGTCACCAGACTTGTTGAATCAATATCCAAAGATTTTTTACATCCCGAAACCGATAGAAACAAAACTGCGCTTAGTACATATAGTAGTTTTCTTTTCATGTGAGAATTGTTAAAGCGTCAAATTAATACCAAGGGTAAAAGTCCTGGCCAGTGGCATGCCATAGCCGGTATCATAACCCGTAAAATTGACCAGTTCAGGATCTGCGCCACTATAGTTGGTCACGGTCAACAAGTTGTTGCCCGTCGCATATACCTTTACACCGGATATTTTGCGTTTCTTAGCCCAGGCGGCGGCGCTCAGGTCGTAGCTCAGCACCACCGACCTCAGTTTGGCATATGACCCATCTTCCAGGAATAACGTCTGGTCTGTCTGATATGGATTTACGGAACTCCAGGCATTATACATTGGATAGTCAGTATAGTCTCCCTGTTTGCTCCAAAAGGTAATCTCCTTAATGCCGTTTATATTGTCCACACCTTCTATGTTGGCAAAATTAAACCGGTTTGCCATTTGTGCGTTGATGATATCGCGCCCCAGGGCATAGGAAATCAATATGTTTAAGGACAGTTTTTTGTAACTGAAATTGTTGGTAAAACCACCTGACAAGAGCGGATTGATCTGGCCTTTAAGAATCCTGTCATCATCATTAATGTTATAATCCCCATTGACATCTGTCCAGCGTGGATCCCCTGCTTTCATCGGGATTCCATTAAAAGTGAGTCGTTGATTGTTGGCTGGATTCACCGGCACTTCCGCATCAGTATCGTATATTCCTTCATTGCGGAGCAGCCAGTAATTGTCTATCGGCTGCCCGATTACAATCTTCCTGTTGCTGCTCACCACCGAATTTACATTGCCAGGTAAGGCCAAAAGCTTATTCTTATTGGTCTGCAAAATTAAACCCGTATTCCATTTAAAATCTTTTTTATTAACGGCGAGCGCATTTAAAGTAATCTCCAGGCCGTAATTCCGTACATCCATTCCATTCATCAGTTTACTGCTGAAACCGTATTCTGATGGAACCGGAATCTGCAGGGCCAATTCACGGTCTGTTTTTGAATAGATTTCTATATCGGCACTCAGTCTATTTTTAAATAAGGTAGCCTGTAATCCTGCATTCAGTTGTTCGACATATGGCCAATGCATGCCGAAACCCACATAGCCTTTGCTAAACGGAAGGCTTAGCGTTGGGATACCGCCATAAGATGGGATATTCTGACTGCCACTCCAGCCAATATCAACTGTATAATTCGTGCCATAACCATTGTTGTTGTCTAAAAATGTCCGTCCGATCCGTCCGTAACCTGCATATAACCTGAATGCATCAATCCATTTGGAAGATTTCAGGAAACTTTCATTTTTGATGTTCCAATACGCAGAAGCAGAGGGGCCAAAAAACCAGCTTACCCCATTCTGATACAGATTAGAGGTGCCGTCCAAACGAGCCATGATGTCTACACCATATTTATCGTTATAGTTGTAATTGGCTTGCCCGTAAAATGAAACCAGGTTTTGGTTGACAAAATCTTTGTTGCTATATACATTGGATGGATCGAAGGTATTGTTGTAATAGCCATTGGCTTTAATAACCTTTATAAAGTCGGAAGGTCCTTTGTACGCTTTGGTGTAGTCGTATTTGTACTTATCGAAACGAATGGTTTGTCCGATGGTAAACAATACATTATTTTTCTTATTGAAGATGTTGCTATAGGTGATGGAATTGTCAGAGTATACCCTTCTGTTGAAACCGGTATAATAGGATAAAAAACTATTTCCTTCATTGATCGTCGCAGGCACAAAAAACTCCCTGGTATTATCATTGAGTGACATGGCCGACATGGACTGTATTTTTAAGTGTGCTGAGATGTTGTATTTCAGCACCAATTGTCCCTGCAAAAAAGCACTCTTGTTCACATCCATCATCTTATCAGAGTTGTTGTAATAAATGTTCAGGAAGTCTTTATTGGGAGAAAGCGGCGTCAATAGATTGGGAAGATATTCCTCCTCTGCATATCTGCTCAGCAGGTTTTGATTACGTTTTCTATCCAGCAGGGATCCCGAGAGGTTGGTAAAGATCTGCAGGTTCTTAATCGGAATGATGTTTATTTTTAAGTTCACATTGTAACGATCCAAACCAGTATCATCAGCAGTCCCCGCATCTTTCTGCTGCCCCAATCCAAATAAAAAATTGGCAGTCTGCCGGCCCCCGGCTATAGAAAATGAATTGCCGGTAATAAAAGCATTGTTGTAATACAGGTCGTCCCAATTTGCCGAACCATAATAGGCAGGCTGGGAAGAATCAGATAAATAAGCAGGATAATTGGCCTTTACAGCATCTGTGGCATATTTATTATAAAAAGGCATTCTGAAATCATTCTCATAAGCCGCATTTACAGTGCTGACAGCTGGCCGCTGACTAAATCCGGAATAGGTATTAAACAATACTTTACCTGTATTGGAATAAGGCCGTTTGGTCGTGATCTCAATAATGCCATTGGCGCCGAGAGGTCCGTATTTAGCAGTTTCATTTGTGTTTTTTAATACCCGGACCGATTCGATGTCGTTAAAATCCAAAATGGAAATAATATCGTTATTAGGTCCGATACGCTCATAATCATACTGCTTTATATCGAAAGCAAATGGATGTTCCGTAATTATGGGAATGCCATCTACAACATAGGTAGGCTGAGTATAATAGCTGCTTTTTCCATTCAAAAACCAGGCAGAGGTACCTCTGATCAAGGTAGAGGACGGCACACCGGGTTCGGCTGTTGACCGCCGATAATCCAGGCCGGCAACTTTACTTTGCAGCAATTGTCCGATGTTTGAAAAGGGCAATTGTAAAGCCCTGGAAATATTAAGATCTGAGGTCTTTTTTTTATCTAAAAACTTACCTAAAGTATCTATTTCCTTCTTTTCACGAGTCTTTATGTCAACACTTGAAATATTTTGAGAGAATCCATCAACATAAAACATCGAAAGTCCGAAAGAAATCGCACAAACAAGCATTTTCCATAAAAATAACGGGTAACATTTTTGCATAAAGCGTGGGTTAGATAAGTTTTACCATTATAATACCAATCAAAAAGGACAGATTATATAAATTAGCGGTTGTTTTGGCGGCTTAAAATAACGCATCAGGACATTTTCACACACTGATGTACTACATAATCACAAATTTGTACAGAAATGATGGAGGAAACAAGCGAACGGTAAAATACCTGATTTACTTAATGATACAGCGTAAATTTATTTTTTCGAATGCCCTTGGCATGAATTTTTTCGAAAAATGATTATAATTCACCCCGAAAAAAGGAAAATATTTTTGACTAGTGTAGCGCCAACTGAAGTCCGCTATGCATTACCCGCTCTGATAGCAGCAATAAAACGCAGAATTTTCGGCTTTATGCAGGAAACATTTACAATTTAAATGCATGTGTATGCTTAATGTCTTTAAGCACAAACGAACTATTGAACATCGCTATGTTATCAAGCTTAGATAATTTATACCTGATAAATTCATGGTATTCATCGATGCTTCCTATATTGATCTTAAGGAAGAAATCTACTTTTCCCGCCATATGGTAACATTCCTGAACTTCATCGAGTTTCTTTATCTCCTCCTCGAATTTATCGATATGATCTTCATTATGATATCTCATTGAAACCTGGCAAAGCACAGTAATCGGCTGTTTTAAAAGCACTTTATTGAGGATCGCAACATATTGTTTGATATAATTGAGCGATTCCAGGCGCTTAATACGTTCATACACCGGAGAAATTGTCAAATTAAGTATAGATGCCAACTCTTTGGTGCTTATTTTAGCATTCTGCTGCAAGTGCTTTAAGATCGTCTTATCGATTTCATCTAATCCTTCCATGTACGTAATATTCATTATGATTTGGGAATTGTCTGTTATTAGGATCGGGATATGTTCACGACTTGCTCACAAATTAACGCTAAAATTTGCTTTAAGTTTTTAAATTGAATAAATAAGTTCCACACAGACTTCCAATACTTGAAGCCCCTTCCCGGTTTTTTTTTAAAATTCCTTATCCATCTGCACAATAAAAAGTGTTAAAAAATGTTAATAAGATATAAATCATAAAAAATGAAATCGCTGAAAGTGTTTTTACTGACTGAACAACTGATCAGGAAACTGGGCATTGCGAAGCTATATTACTGGTTTAACAAATAATAGGGTATTCTTTTGTTCTGTCAGCTTTAGTTCAAAATGATCTGAAAATTCCAAAGGTCTTGTATAAAAATTAATTTAATGCTATATTAGGGCATCATCTTCTATGAGCATTATTTTTAACGATTTTTATAATGACATATGGAAGCCTCTAATTTAAAACCTACACTTAGCAATGCACTCAAATGGCTCGTCGCCATTGCCGGAAGCTTTATTTTCTGGATAATTACGTATTTTATTCTTGTGAAATTTGCATTGTCAGAAATCTCGGAGCTTGAAAGCACCGCACCTGGATCAGAAAGCGGTATAGGTGCAAAGATTTTCTGGTATGCCCTCTATTTTGGGGGACTTATTTTCTGCTTGTATGTGGTCTACCAAATCATCCGTTTCGCACCACGCCCCAAGATTGCAGCTATTGTATTTGCAGTCATACTCAGCCTCTGCACCGCCCTTGTTGTTAAATCCCTGACGGGCAACACAAGCAGTTTAAGGATTCTACCCCATATAGCAATCAATCTCAGCTTTTTTATCGCTGCAATCTTTGCGTTTTTCAAAAGGGAATAATCGTTTATCGCTTTTGATTTTACGCGTCTAAACCATCTTTCCCGTTTTTAAATTCCCTGATCCCCTTACCCAGTCCGCTCATCAATTCCGGTATTTTTTTGCCGCCAAAAAGCAACAATACAGCCAGTAAAATAAGGACAATTTCCTGTGTGCCCAGGGCTGCAAGTAAAGTATTGCTATACATATTCTTATATAATTAATTTTGATTAGGACACAAGAATAGTAAGAAAAGATTAAAACGGGATTAAAATCAGACGACAAATAATAATATTGACATATCAATTATCATTTCTCATCCAATACAAAGATTGACAAATGCCTGTTTATAATTATTTTATGCTGACGCAGATTTCTTTAAGTTTGCAGGGATGAACAAAATTACCCTGACAGCAGATGGCTCCAATACCCTGTTTAATGAAAGTATCGGCGAACATTATCATTCCAAACATGGTGCAGTACAGGAAAGCAAGCATGTATTTGTAGCCGCTGGATTCAAGCATGTCATTGAAAACCTTGACCAGTCTGCGGGTCATATCTCTATTCTTGAAGTAGGCTTCGGTACCGGACTTAATTTCTTACTGACGGCATCCTATTGCAGCTTTCTCGAACAACCAATAGCGTTGAATTATACCGCCATTGAGGCTTTCCCGCTTACCATCGAAGAACTTGAATCTACAGGCTACGAAAATTATGTACCCAATAATCTATGGAGTGAAATGTGCCGCAATTATGGTAAGGCTTTGCAGCAGTCCGCACAAATTCTCCCGGGGATCAATTTAAAGATTGCACACAGTTATCTCCACAGGTATGAAAGCGCACAGCGTTTTGACTTGCTCTACTACGATGCCTTCTCCGTGCAGCACCAGCCCGAAATGTGGACAGATGAGATTATTGCATATGCCTGTAGCTTTCTGAAACCAGGCGGTGTATTTGTAACCTATGCCATTACAGGAAAACTAAAAAGAGCTTTAAAAAGCATCAACTTTACAATTGAAAAACTACCTGGTGCACCGGGGAAAAGAGAAATGTTACGGGCAACCAAACAGGCTTAAGCCCAATTTTGTTAAATAAATTATGGATAAAAGAAAACTCGGAAATACTGACCTGATAGTCTCTCCCCTCACCTTCGGTGGAAATGTGTTTGGCTGGACAATCGATGAAAAGAAATCTTTCGAAATACTGGATGCATTTGTAGAGGCCGGTTTCAACTTTATAGATACCGCAGACTCCTATTCACACTGGGTGCCGGGAAACAAAGGAGGAGAGTCTGAAACCATCATTGGCAACTGGATGGAACAAGGAAAAAACCGTCAGCAGGTCATTATTGCAACAAAAGTCGGCTCTATCCCCGGATCTGACAAAAAATGCCTGTCCAGGGATTACATATTAAAGTCTGTCGACAACTCACTCAAAAGACTAAAAACCGACTATATAGACTTATATCAATCGCACTACGATGACCTTGATACCCCAATTGAAGAAACACTGGACACTTACGACGGACTCATCAAAGCAGGCAAAGTAAGGTGGATCGGTGCCTCTAATTTTTCTCCGAAACGTTTACTGGCCTCCTTAGAGACCGCACAGAAATTAAGCCTCCCAAAATATCAAACCCTGCAACCGGAATACAACCTGTACAAGCGCGAAAAGTACGAAACAGACTATGAGCAGATTGCCTTGGACCATCATTTGGGGGTGATCAACTACTACGCCCTGGCGAGTGGATTTTTAAGCGGAAAGTACCGTTCTGAAGCAGACTTAGGCAAAAGTCAGCGTGGAGCCGGCATCAAAGCCTATCTCAATGAGCGGGGGTTCAGAATTTTAAAGGCCCTGGATCAGGTGGCAGAACAATACAATGCTACGCCGGCGAGTATATCCCTGGCCTGGCTCATTGCCCGTCCTTCGGTAACCGCTCCCATTGCAAGCGTGACCAGCATCGACCAGCTACAAGGACTCAAACAGGCGGCAACTTTAAAATTAAGCACAGAAGACTTATCCATCCTGGACGAAGCCAGCAACCCGACAAACACACTGCCATGAAAAATATTGCGCTGCCATTCTATGCCAAACTTGCATTGGTATTGTTCTCTATTATTTGCCTGGGATACCTCGCCATTTTAGGCAAAACTTTACTGGCACCGCTACTGACTTCATTTTTACTGGCTCTGCTTTTATTGCCTTTTGCCAACTTCCTGGAAAGAAAATGCCGCTTCAAGAGAAGCATTGCTTCTATCATATCTGTGGTGTTGATGATTGCCTTTATCTCCGGTATCTTATATTTTCTCGCCAACCAGCTCAGCGACCTTTGGCAAGACTGGCCTTTGTTAAAAAGCCAGGCAGAAACATCTTTTCACGACCTGCAAAACTGGATCTCAAAGACTTTCCATGTGAATACCAGAAAGCAGATAGACTATTTAAAGGATAGTGCTACAGCAGCATTGTCAACCAGTGCCACTGTACTCGGCGCTACTTTGATGACACTGTCTTCAACGCTGTTATTCTTGTCCTTCTTACTTTTATTCACTTTTTTCATCCTCAATTACCGCAGGGTACTCTACAAATTTCTGACTTCCGTATTTGAAGAACGTCATGTGAGTAAAGTCAGCGAAATCGTCAGTCAAATACAATACATCATCAAGAAATATATCACCGGGCTGTTCATCCAAATGATATTGGTTACTGTGATGATGATTTTTGTCCTTTGGATCCTTGGGGTTAAGTACGCCGTTCTATTGGGTCTGATCGCCGGAATATTTAATATCATTCCATATCTGGGAATTTTCACCGCACTCTTTATCAGCTCATTGATCACTTTCGCTACCGCCGGTGCAGCCAAAATGATATTGGTCATGATTGCTTTCGCTGGTGTCCATGCTATTGACGGCAATGTTTTAATGCCGCTGGTGGTGGGCTCTAAAGTAAAAATAAACGCATTATTTGCTTTTATCGGAATCATCGTGGGCGAAATGCTTTGGGGTATATCAGGCATGTTTCTGTGCATTCCTTATATGGCGATGATGAAAATTATCTTTGACAGGATTGACCCACTTAAGCCCTGGGGAATCTTATTGGGTGGAGAAGAAAAACCAAATAAGAAAAGAAAAATATATCACATCACTAAAAATATCAAGTTAGAAGAACAGGAATAAGAAGCAGATTATGCAGGAAAACAGATCCCCACATATTTTAAATACCTCATCGACCTTGATGGGACTATGCTTCGTCGTGCTTACTTCTATCAAAGTGAGTAACAGCGGAGACCGAACGCTGATCGACGAGACTACCGCACTGGCTATTATTTTATTTATGACCAGCAGCATATTATCTTTCCTGTCCATGAGAAGCACAAGGGGCTCAAGATTGGAGAAGACGGCGGATATTATATTCCTATCTGGTATGATTGTTCTTTTTATAAGCACAATCCTTGTTACCTTTGATGTCATTCTATAAATCCGACTCTAGAGTACTATACATTTTCATATGCCAAACAACATCCCTCCTCCAGCCGCTTCAGAACCTGCATCAGCCTTTAACAGATTACTTACAGTTCTGGACACCTTGCGTACGCAATGTCCATGGGATAAGAAACAAACCATGGAGACCCTTCGTCACCTGACCATCGAAGAAACCTACGAACTATCCGATGCCATATTGGAAGGTGACCTTCAAGAAGTCAAGAAGGAACTGGGAGATGTGATGATGCACCTGGTATTTTACGCAAGAATTGCTTCTGAAACCAATGACTTCAACATCATAGATGTATTAAATAGTGTTTGCGACAAGCTCATCAGCCGTCACCCGCACATTTATGGTGATGTAGAGGTGCAGGATGAAAACGACGTAAAACGCAATTGGGAAAAATTAAAGCTCAAAGAAGGCAATAAATCTGTTTTGGCAGGTGTGCCGGCAGGGCTACCCTCACTGGTCAAGGCCAGTCGCATACAAGAGAAAGCCCGCGGCGTAGGGTTTGATTGGGAAGACAAAACTCAGGTATGGGAAAAAGTAGAAGAAGAATTACAAGAATTTAAGGATGAATTCAATACGGCAGATGCGCAGGATATAGACCTGGAAAAGGCAGAGAGTGAATTTGGCGACCTGCTGTTTTCTCTGATCAATTATGCCCGCTTCGTCAACATCAATCCGGAAAATGCTTTAGAGAAAACCAATAAAAAGTTCATCAAGCGCTTCCAGTACCTGGAAGGCAAAGCCAAAGAAAACGGAAAGGCTTTACAGGACATGACGCTTGCTGAGATGGATGTGTATTGGAATGAGGCTAAAAAATTACCTTAGCAATTCAATAGCCATTTATAGGTAGTACCGGAATTGGGTGATTTTGATCTGAAACCGCCTTGAATAGCACTTTTATAGATCCTTGCTGGATCCCTGCTTAATCCTTGGTAGATCGTTGATAGATCTACAGACCTAGAAAAGATTTGTTCTGGTTTCAATAAAATTTTATCAAAATTTATAAAAATAAGAATCCATCTCAAAGTCATGTGCTCCGCTTTAAGTATCCGGATCGACCGCAAGCAACAAGAGGATACTGCAATTAAGCGAGCATCCTCTTCAGAAATATTTTGTCTGATGTGTTTCTATTTTACCCGCTCTACATATTCGCCTGTACGAGTATCCAATTTAATCTTATCACCCTGGTTGACAAACAAAGGCACTCTGATTTCAATACCGTTTTCAGTAGTTGCCAGTTTTTGGGCTCCTGATGAAGTATCTCCTTTAACAGCAGGCTCAGTATACGTAATCTCCAGCTCCACAAAGTTAGGTGCCTGCGCCATGATTGGTTCTTCACTTTCAAAAGATACAATGACATCCATACCTTCTTTCAGGAATTTGGCAGCAGGACCAAATAGGGATTTAGGAATATTGAATTGTTCATATGACACATTATCCATCACCACAAAGTAATCGCCATCTTCATATAGGTATTGAAAATCGTTGGTCTCCACACGACAAATCTCGATCTGCTCGTCAGTTCCCAAACGGGCTTCCACAATTCTTCCAGTTTTAATATTGCGAAATTTGCCCAGGTAGAAAGCACCGCCCTTACCAGGTGTACGGTGTATCAGTTCCGTAACGGTTACCAGTTCACCATTGTACCTTAAAATGTTTCCTACTTTAGCTTCAGATGTCTTTGCCATGTGTATAATTGTAAAATTTGAGCACAAATATATATTCTTTTTTGAGTATACCTGAGCTCAAAATCAATTCCCTCTGTATTTCGGGGCGACAGCTGCTTAACTGTGCTTCTTCTTCATGGTCATTTTGGCTTTTTGTCCGATGCCATAATTATAATCTTTGGCATTACTTTCTTTTTTGTCGTGATAAGCACCCCCGCCTTTAGGGCCATCGTTGTTTTCTTTAACGATCCTGCTTTTGTCTATGGCTGTCGCTTTAGCCACCCTGTCAATCACCAGGCCTTCCGGCAGGTCCATCACAGGTATTTTAAAGCCAATAGACTGTTCAATCTTGCGCAGTTCAGCGAGTTCCAGATCGCTGGCGAAAGTGATGGCTACCACATCCTGCTCTCCGTTTCTCACAATCCTGCTTAAAAACAGCTCCTTTTTTTCAGGAATTTCCATATGGATGATAAACGGGATACCGGAAAGATCTAAAGCCGCTGTACCTTCATTGGCAACGATCAAAATCCTGGCTTCACCTATTTCCTTAAAATCTTCGATATGATCAAAACCTGGTTCATCAAAAAACAAGGGGTTTAAGACAGATATTTCGCCCGGCTTACGCGCATGTAAACTTTGTGCCAGCTTTTGTGCGCTGAGGCGGCTGTTCACGAAAACGACGACTTTATCAAAAACCTCATCATCCCTCATCAAAAGATTGAGTAAATTGATCTTTGTTTTGAAGTTCGGCACCTGGTAAAGCAGCAACTCATGTGTCTCCGCTTTTCTGTCGCTCTCCAGGTCGACCTCCAGCGTAGCCGGGAAATTCATGAACTGGTCGATCATATGGTTCAGTTTATCGTGCAACACAGTGGTGAACACCAGGTGCTGACATTTTCCTGCGCTTCTCGCCAGTTCGCAGACCGGCAATTGCATCCCCTGCTTGACGATCACTTCTGCGTCATCGACAATAAATAGCTGTAGCTTGCTTAGGTTTAATCCCAGCTTTAAATAGATGGCCCGGGCCCTGGTTGGGATGGCCACCACGATATCTACGCCCTCGATCAGTTCATTCACCTCCGCATCGGTACCGCCGGTGCCATAAAGTCCCATAATCCGCAGGTTCCGGTTCCTGCTCAGCAGCTTAAACGATTCTATTACCGCAAGTACACGTTCTTTGTCCGGCACCAGCACCAGGATCTTGGGCGCCTCATCGGCCCCATATTTCAGACGCATCAGCGAGCCAAGGATATAATTGGTCGTCTTCCCTGAACCTTCCGGCCCTACGGCAATGATGTCCTGTCCGCCGATAATGCGCGACATGGTCTTTGCCTGGATTTCTTTAGGAGACAGGTATCCGGCTTCAGTCATGGCGGATATAAGAGATTTGCTGAGTTTTAATTTATCTAAGGACACCGTTCTTCAGTTAATGATATAATTGTGCAAATTTACAGAATATTATTTTAGCCTTTTGTAGCGTTTTGTAAGGCATAGACGTATTCTACTAAACGATGTATTTGTTTTAGGGAAACACGATCAATTAAAGGCCATTTTTAAAGCAAACCAAGACACAGTTATACATGCCGAAACTTAATGATGTCTCAGACGAAGAACTCATAAACAAATGCAGGGCCGGTGACGGGCGACATCAGGAAATGCTGTACAAGCGTTTCTATGGGTATGCTATGGGTATAGGGCTGAGGTATCAATTAAACAGGGACGATGCATTGGAAGTGGTCAACGATGCCTTTATAAAAACGTTCAATGCGCTTGGTTCATTTAAGGAAGGTGGTGATTTTAAAGCCTGGTTTAGAAAGATTGTGGTGAACACAGCATTGGACAGTAAGAGAAAAAACCTGAAGTATTCCAACGACGTAGAACTGGAAGATTTCAATCAGCAGACTACCTATCCCTCGGCAATCGATAAACTTTCTGTGGCAGACATCATGAAAATGATGAAGACGCTGCCTCAGACACAACATACTATTTTTAACCTGTATGAGATTGATGGTTACTCGCATAAAGAAATTGGAAAAATGCTGAATATGCCGGAAAGCTCGTCCAGAACATATCTAACCAGGGCAAAACAAGCCTTACAAAAATTAATTACAAAGGAATTGATTCAATCATGAATATAGAAGATAAATTCAGCAATCATGTGAAGTCTGTCTTCGACGAATACGAAGATGAGACGGCCGACCAGGGATGGGCGGAATTGCTAAAGAAGTATCCGGATAAGCAAGCTGCGGCCGTTCAGCCGCGGGGGTCTTCCGCTATGCGTTTGTGGATCGGGGGGATTGCTGCTTCTATTCTGGTGGCCTGCTTCATTTTGTTCTTTGCAACAGAGCAAAATAAAAATAAAGAGGACTTGACATCAAAAAAAACAATTGCTAAAAATAGCGAAAATCCGGTAGCTGCAATAGAAAATAAAACAGAAGAAAACATTTCAGAAGAAAATATCGCAGGGGCAAATACAGAAATAATAAAAGAAGTTGCGAGGCCGCTTATTGCACGGCAAATGAAGCCTGAAGTCGGTACATATTCCATTTCCGATCACACGAAACCCAAAGAAATCACATCATCAGTTCCTGCTGTACAGGCGGCCGATGTGCCGCAACATGTGGTGAAGGAGCCAGTCGCGCAAACCCCCATTGCTTCCCATGTTCCACAAAATGCGATAGCTTCATCCAAGAAACCTGACAGCGTGAAAAAGCCTGTCGCCTTTTCGGAATTTTTGGCGAATGAAAGCAAAGCGGCTTCTGCAAAAGGATCAGCAAAAGAGAAGAAACAGATAGGCAATACTTCATTTGATGTGTATGCAGGTACGTTCTTCAATTACTTTGAGGATAATCCAGCGAAATTAAATGCAGGTTTTGGTTTCAATGCAAATGTTAAAGTAAGTAAAAAGGTCTACTTGTCTGTGGGTGCGGGACTGAGTGAAAACAAGATCGCTTACGAAAACTCTTTACCCAGAGGTGCTTTAGATGCCATTACAAGTTCCTTCCCATTAAATTCTTCCAATGAGCTGAGCGGGGCGGTCAATAGTCCGACAGGTGGCAATGGCCCTGCTGGTCCGAATGGAGCGACGGGGGCGACGGGGGCAAATGGTACTCCAAACATTTCTTTTACTTCCCGCACCAGCGGGCCGTCTACGGATGTGAAAATAAATGCCACACTGATCAATCTTGATATACCTATCGCTTTAAAATTCTACGCTGGAAAAGGGGAACGTTTATATTTCCTTACGGGCGTCAATTCAAACAGCTATATCAATCAGAAATACATGCAGACCTACAGTACGTTCAACTATCTTTCCCAAACTACGGAAAACAATGAGCAGGAAGTAGAAGGATCAAAATTAAGCGGATTTGATTTTGCCAGCAGTGCTATTTTTGCTATCGGGATTAACCAAGACCTGGGCAAAAAGAATACATTGACTTTTGAACCATTTTACAGACCTTCTTTAAGAGGACTGGGCGACAAAAACATCAGGCTGAACACGATTGGGATCAACCTGAAATTGAACTTAAAAAATCAATAAATATTAAATACAGGCTTAAAGTTAAGCTATAAGCTGAAGTTAATCTGTTTAAAAAAAACAGATTAACTCTCCGGACCCGGAGAAAGATTGCAAGCTAAATCGGGTGTATCTTCTTCATTAAAGGATACAGAAAACAAGGGAAGCATTAAAAAATCGTCCAATAGGCCGGTAAAATTGTTAAAGCTGTCTTCAGGTAGAAAATCCATAGCGTAATGATTATACATCCCCTATACGAGGAGCCTGGTGAAAATGCTACATTTATTTAAATCTAATTGCTTTTAGCGGACTGATCTTACTGACCAGCAAGGCAGGAAGGATCAATACGGTCAGACAAATCAGTATCGTACAAACGTTTAAGATCAACACGTCCCCAAAATGCAATTCTATGGGGACATAAGAAAGATAATAAGAAGTCTGGTCCAGTTTAAATACATGGGTATACTGTTGAAGAAAACACAAACCAAGCCCTAAAATATTGCCCAGCAGTAAGCCCAGGCCAACAAGATAAGCTGCGTTGTAGAGAAAAATCTGCATGATGCTGAAGTCTGTGGCACCAAAGGCTTTCAACATTCCAATCATGTTGGTGCACTCCAGGATCATAATGAGCAGTGCCGTAATCATATTGATAATGCCTACGATCATCATCAGCACAAGCAGTACTTTAGTATTTACGTCTAAAAGTGACAGCCAGGTAAATATCGCAGGAAAATAGTCCTGCACCGATTCTGATTTGAGGTTGATCTCAAGGTTGACATAGATGTCTGTATTGTGCTCTTTTAACTTGGAGAAGTCCTTGAGCCTGATCTCAATGCCCCCTATTTCATCGGGTTTCCAGTTGTTGAGCCTTCTGATAATATTCAGGTCACCGATCACAAAGCCCTTGTCAATCTCTTCGACCCCGATATCGTAAATACCAACGATTTTAAAGGGGCGCTTCCGCGGTGGGTTTTGAACGAAGTACATCACAAAATCATCGCCGACCTTTAGTTTAAGCCTGTTGGCCGTAAACTGAGAAATCATGATCTGTCGTGTAGCTTTTGCACTATCTGTAAAGTCTATGATATGGCCGCTGACCAGATGCCTGCGGATATAGTTCCAGTTGAAGGAAGAATCAATTCCTTTAAAATTAATACCCTCAACTTCGTTATTGGCAGAAATAATGGCGGGCTTGGTGGCATAAGGCTGAAAGTATTCAATCTCTTTGTTCTTTTTGAGATCGGCAATGGTTTCTGCCTTGGGCACAAAAGGAGAGAGTTCAAAAGAATTGTTCAGATCGTATTTAAAGATCCTTACATCTCCGATATATCCCCTTACTTTTTCCTGGATCTCTGTTTTAAAACCCTTGATGATCGCCACAGAAAGAATCATCACTGCGAGACTGAGCATCACACCGGCAACAGCGATGCGGACGATCAGTTTTGAGAATGTCCGCTCCGATTTTACAACGATACGTTTGGCGATGAAATATTCCGTGTTCAAGTCTTTGCAATAATTTGTAACTTAGCAAAAATGATCATTTGATTCCGTAACTACAGTATTTTTAGTAAAAAAGGCTGAATGATCTTTGATTGTCACCAACCTAAATTTTAATATACTGATATGATGAAACAATCCCTTGCCTTGTTATTTACGGCTGCTGTAACGGTTACGTCTTCACTGGCAAACTGTACCCAACCCTCCGAAACCAGTTCAAAAGTGAAGAATCAGAATTCTGCGGTACATACTTCCGATTCTTCGAAAGTAATTTCCGTAAAAGGAGAGCTACGTACCGGTGCGGAACAAACAGAGCTGTATGTACCTTATCTGAAAGGCAAGCGCGTAGGCATGGTGGTCAATCCTACCTCAATTATTGGCAAGCAAACAACGGTAGACAGCCTTCTGAAATTAGGGGTGAACATTGTGAAGATATTTGGACCTGAGCATGGTTTTAGGGGCAATGCCAGTAACGGTACGCATGTGGCAGATGAAGTAGATGCCAAAACAGGCATCAAGGTAATCTCCTTATATGGAAAAAACCACATTCCTTCTAAAGAAGCATTGGAAAATGTAGATATCATGATTTTTGATATACAAGATGTTGGCGTACGCTTTTATACCTATATCAATACCCTGCAGCGTGTTATGGAGGCTTGTGCGGCCAACAACAAGGAAGTATTGATCCTGGACAGGCCAAATCCCAATGGTTTTTATATCGACGGGCCGATATTAGATCTTAAGTATAAATCAGGTATTGGCGCAAAACCCATTCCGGCGGTACACGGTCTGACTGTCGGTGAATATGCGCAGATGCTGAACGGCGAAAACTGGCTTGACAATAAATTGCAGTGCAAGATCAGGATCATCAAAGTAGCCAATTATACCCACGATACGCCTTATGTATTGCCGGTCAGCCCATCGCCAAATTTAAATACCCCACAATCTATTTTACTGTATCCTTCAACCTGTCTTTTTGAAGGAATTTATCTGAATTATGGCCGGGGCACGCAATTTCCATTTACAATCATAGGCTCGCCTTCGCTAAAAGGAAAATACAAATTCTCTTTTACACCTATCAGTATTCCGGGTATGTCGGAAAGCCCGCTTTTCATGAACCAGGTGTGTTATGGCATAGATCTTCGTCAATATGACACCAATATTTTCAGGAAAACCAAGCAGATCAACCTGAGCTGGATGATAGAACTTTATAAAAATTCGCCAAATAAGGAAGATTTTTTCAACTCTAAACTGAGCAAACAAATGGGTTCAATTGAAAAGCTGATCGGTGTAGGAGATTTCAGGCAGCAGATTATTGATGGCAAATCTGAAAAGGAAATCAGGGCAAGCTGGGAGCCTGGATTGAGCCAATATAAAACAATGCGCAAGAAGTATTTGTTGTATCCTTAAACAGGAACCAACAGATATGAACAGCGAACCAAAAAAGAAAAACGAAAAGCCTAGCAGCAACTATAGAGAAGAAATTCCGAAAGATAAAGTTCCTGCCGGAGATAAAGCCGTAAAAAAGGCGGAAGATAAAGACTACAAAGGGGAAGAAGCGCACTTCAAAAACCCTGCAAAAAAGAGGGAAGAGAGTGAACAACCCGTACATCCAATAAAAAACGCCCCTTCAGATTAAGGGGCGTTTTTCTTTTTAGGCGCGGCTGCCTTATTTTGTATTGCCTTGTTCTGCACCTTCTATTTCTGCACCCCCTTCTTCTGTGCACCTTTCTTCTGTACGGCCTTCTTCTGTACGGCCTTTAGAAACTGGATCAATACCTTTTCATCGTTTTCTAAAGCAGTATTGCTCAGAGAAGTCTTGGTATTCACCTTTTTAAGATATTTGGTCAATTCGTCATTTTCAAAAGCTTCCAGCAACAAAGGATAAACATAAGAACTTTTGCATACCGCACGGGTATTGCCCAGCTTACTGGCTACGCAATCCAAGACCTCAACAATAACTTTCTTTTTGGGCTTTTCAGCAACATCACTACAGCAAATAGCCAACTGACGCAGCGCTTCGAGTGTACCGCCCCAGGTACGGAAATCTTTTGCGGTAAAATCGCTTCCGGTTATTTCTCTAATGTAATTGTTGATACGTCCTGAATCTATAGAGCGGTGCTCCTTACCTTCTGTATAGTATTGAAACAAGTCCTGACCCGGAATTTCCTTGCACTTATTCACCAGCCGGGCCAGCGTCTTATCATTCAAGCGTACATTTTGCTGTACTCCTTTCTTTCCCTTGAAGGTGAGCTGAAGGGTATTCCCATTAATTTTTGCATGCTTGTTGTTTAGCGTAGTGAGGCCATAGCTTCCGTGCATTTGTCTGTACGCATCATTACCCACCCGAATGAGGGTTTTGATCATGACCTGCATACATATCGCCAATACTTTCTGTTCATCAAAGTCTTTTCTCCGAAGATCTTTAGCGATCTGCTTACGGGCTTTCGGCAATACTTTACCAAATTCCAGCAGTCTGAAATATTTGCTATCCGATCTTCTTGATGTCCATTCGGGATGATACCGGTATTGTTTCCTGCCAGCTACGTCTATACCAGTGGCCTGTAGATACGCATTTTTTTTTGCGGCGATCCATACATTTTGCCAGGCTGGGGGGAGTACGAGTGCTTTCACCCGATCCAATTGCAGTTCATCCGTAACACGATTGCCTTCCCGGTCTACATAATAGAACTTCCCGGGCTTTCCTTTGCGGTATATTCCAGGCTGGCTATCAGTTACATATGACAAGCCACTGGATTTAATCTCTTCTAAAGTCTGAACCATCTGAATGTGTTGAAAAAAGCGTTTAATTTTTACTTATTTTGCAGTAGCGTCACAAGCGTTAATCACAAACAACAAATTATGAGAACAACGTGATCTTCAAGTACAAAAAAGATGACCAGATCATGATCGCTTCATAACAATTGAAAAACAAACAACAGATGATGAAAATAGTTTTTATGGGCACCCCTGATTTTGCTGTTGCAGCACTCGATGCACTGGTCTATGCAGGATATGATATTGCCGGAGTTGTCACTGCAGCCGATAAACCGGCCGGTCGTGGACAAAAACTACAGGAAAGTGCAGTGAAGCAATATGCGGTTTCCAAAAATATTAAAGTACTGCAGCCACTGAAACTTAAAGATCCGGCCTTCATAGAAGAACTAAGAAATTTAAACGCAGATCTGCAGGTGGTGGTGGCTTTTCGGATGCTACCAGAAATCGTCTGGAACATGCCTCCGAAGGGCACAATAAATCTTCATGCTTCTTTGTTGCCACAATATCGGGGTGCAGCTCCGATCAACCATGCGATTATCAATGGAGAGAAAGAAAGTGGCGTCACGACATTCTTTTTAAAGCACGAAATTGATACCGGTGACATCATATTCTCAGAAAAGACAGACATCGGAGGCGATGAGACTGCCGGAGAACTCCATGATAAACTGATGAATATTGGCGCCGGACTACTGCTGCGCACCGTGCAGGCTATTGAGGCTGGCAACTATTCTGAACAACCGCAGCCTCAAAATGCGGAACTGAAACATGCACCAAAGATTTTCAAGGAGTATTGCCAGATTGACTGGAATCAACCTTCCCGGGCAATTTACAACCTGATCAGAGGGCTTAGCCCCTATCCAACTGCTTTTACCAAATTAAATGATAAAACACTTAAGGTTTTTAAGGCAGAGCTGGAAGAGCAGGAACCGGGTATATCAGCAGGGGCATTCTTGTCTGATGGGAAAACCTATTTAAAGTTTGCTGCACAGGATGGCTTCTTAAAACTGACCGATCTGCAATATGAAGGTAAGAAGCGAATGAAGGTAGATGAATTCTTAAGAGGAATGCGATTATAATACATAAGTATTAATTAAGATTTAACTTCATATATATAATTATATATATTTAACTAACTTTATTTTTTTATGTAAACAAATTATATATTGTAAGCGCTGTTACTTTTAAACTCTAAATTATTATTTGCATCAGTAAAGCCAAACTAACTTTAATCTATTGACCAAATAGCATAAAATTGAAACCGAAAAAAATTCTATCAGAGGAAGCACTCGTTCTTGCGTTAAAAACGCAGGATATACAAGGCTTTAAAGCTTTGTATGATATGTATTCAAGTACTTTATTTGGTACGATCAGCTTAATGATAAAAGGGGATGAAGCGAAAGACATCCTGCAGGAAGTCATGATTAAAATATGGAATTCACCAGGTCACTATGACCCCGACAAAGGCCGTTTGTTTACCTGGATGCTGAATATCACCCGAAACTATACCATTGATGTCATTCGCTCCAAAAGATTTAAAAATCAGCAGAAAAATACGGAGATCACTGAGATTGAAAACTTTGATTCTCTGAAAGAAGTTCATTTTGACCCGGGTACAATTGGCGTTAAAGATCTGATCAAAAAACTCAATCTGGATCAGCAAGTGATTTTAGACAAAATCTATTTTAAAGGGTATACTTTCCAGGAGGCTGCTGAAGAACTCAATCTTCCCCTGGGCACTTTAAAGACAAAAGTGAGATCGGCATTGATTGAATTGAGATCAGATTTCAGGATCAAAAAGCCAAAGATCAATATATATCGATGATATAGACTACCTAAATATCGAAGCGTTCAGCATATGGCTCAAATTTTTGGATACTTCATTAAAGTAGCGCTTTTTGCCATACCCCATGACCCACCTGATGCCACTCGATGCATTGGTCACAAAAACCTCTTCTGCTTCATTTAAGACCTGGGGATTGATTTGAGCTTCTATAAGGGGCAGGTTGTTTTTTCTGGCGAGGTTCATCACTACTGTACGCATCACCCCTCCTACACATCCTTCTGTAAGCGCAGGTGTATATATCTGCTTGTCGTACACGACGAAAATATTGGCGCTCATACTTTCACATAAAAACCCTTGCTGATTTAAGATCAATGCCTCATCAAGCTGATGCTGCTTTTTGAAGAGTCCCGCCATCACATAAAGTAAGGCATTGGTAGTCTTGAAATTAGATAATTTATCGACCGGCTTGGTGAGTTCGGTATACACATCTACGATTAGTCCTTTTTTATTAAGACTGTAATGATTTTCAACAAGTTCTATGGATTCCAGTACATATCCTGACTGGCTGCTTTCTGGTGTATATAAGCCATCTCCTTCCCGGTAAACCGTAAGACGGAATCTTGCATTGCCTTTGTATTTATTCTTTTTATTAAGTTCCGCCGTTTTTTGCTTTAGAAAATGTTCATCCAGATGAATGCTTCCATCGATTTTTAAAGTGCGCATGCCTGCCCGAAGCCGGTCGGCATGATGTTCTGCAAACTGGAGTTTACCGTTACACATGCGCATAGATTCGAAAAGTCCGTCCCCATATTTAAAAGCCCGGTTATTTTTTGAAAGGATCAGAGTATCCTGAGTTTTTAATTCACCGTTATGAATGATGTATTCCTGCTGCATGTATTAGTTTTAGGCTTGTACAATATAATTTCTCCATTTGTCGAGTGCAGCAGCAAAATCCCGTGGCAAAGGGGCTTCAAATTCCATATACTTTCTGGTAGTTGGATGAATAAAGCCTAATGTTTGCGCGTGAAGTGCCTGCCGAGGCAATAAATCGAAACAATTGGTCACAAATTGCTTGTACTTTGCAAAAGTAGTGCCTTTTAATATTTTGTCGCCACCGTAATTTGCATCATTAAATAATGGATGGCCGATGTGTTTCATATGGGCCCGAATCTGGTGGGTACGACCCGTCTCCAGCTGACAGCTGATCAGGGTAACATAGCCAAGACGTTCCAGTACCTTGTAGTGGGTTACCGACCATTTGCCTTTTTCCTCATCGTCATATACATCCATCACGATCCTGTTTTTAGCGCTTCGCCCGATATAACCTGTCACTGTACCATCATTTTCGATATCTCCCCAGGCCAATGCAATATATTTCCGGGTTATTGTATGGTCGAAAAACTGTTTGGCGAGCCTGGTCATGGTAATTTCGTTCTTACTGATGATCAGCAGACCTGAAGTATCCTTATCAATACGGTGCACCAAACCCGGTCTACCTTCATTGCCAGGCAATTGCGGTAATTGCTCGAAATGAAAAGCCAGTGCATTAACCAAAGTACCTGTGTAATTATTGAAACCGGGGTGTACGACCATGCCCGCAGACTTGTTGACAATAAGCAGGTCCTGATCTTCATAAACGATATCCAGCGGAATATCTTCCGGATAAACCTCCGTATCCCGCGGTGGATGCGGAAAAACGATGGAGATTTCATCAACAGGCTTCACTTTATAGCTTGCTTTAATGGTTTTTTGGTTGACAAGTACATTTCCTGCTTCAATCGCATTTTGAATACGGTTTCTTGAGGCATTTTCCAGCTTGTGCATCAGGAATTTGTCTATTCTTAACAAAGACTGTCCTTTATCGACTACAATATTAAAATGTTCGTATAAATCCTGTTCTTCTAAATCTTGTCCTGCGTTGATATTTTCCATGAATTACTTGCTATTGGCATTCTCCTGCGTCAAAAAGGAACTATGAAATAGCCATATGATCCTTTCAAATTTAGAGATTGCAAAACTAACCTTTAACATTTACATATTTATAAAGAATTTGGCTTACTATTTGATAGGACGTGCATACCTATTACAAAGCTATTAAATCATCTGTTATGAAAAACTTTACTGAAAACGTCAAAATTGTCCTCAATTTCTTTCCCTACTTAATTAGAAAGATCTACTATCGCCCATAAGCGATAGATAAACTATCCACTTTTCTGGACACAAGTATCTATATTTGTGAACAATGTTTACGAATATATTCAGTCCGCTACAACAGATCGCTCAACCTGCATTGCGGCAGCTTTGGGTAAAGAGAGACGATCTGATTGACCCATATATTTCCGGAAATAAATGGAGAAAGCTGAAATACGTTCTGGAGGAAGCCATTTCAACAGATAAAACTCATCTCGTTACTTTTGGTGGTGCTTATTCCAATCACCTCGTGGCTACAGCCGCAGCCGCAGCAAAATACGCTTTAAAATCTACAGCCTTTGTGCGCGGAGAATGGGTAGACAACGAAATGTTGCTGCTCTGCAAGCTTTATGGAATGGATCTGAGATTTACAGACAGAGATTCGTATAAAGATAAGGCTGAACTTTACAAAAGATACTTCAATGAAGATGATACCGCCTATTTTATAGATGAGGGTGGTACAGGACGCTTAGCGGTAAAAGGATGTGAAGAAATCATAGATGAGCTGCCGGAAGATATCGATCATATATTTTGTGCAGCAGGAACCGGCACTACATCCGCAGGACTTCTCAATGGAATCATCAACAGGAACCGAAAAGCGATATTGCATGTTGTCCCTGTCCTCAATGCGGGAGATTATATAAAAAAACAGATTCTCGATTTAACAGGCTTTTCCGTCAGCGAAGCTCCTGCCGAAAAACTGGTCATTCATCAGGATTTTCATTTTGGAGGATATGCAAAGGTAAATGAAGAGTTGTTGAATTTCATGAAGAATTTCATTCGGGACACCGGCATATTGATCGATCCGGTCTACACGGCAAAACTATTTTATGCCATCAATAGCCTGTCTGAAACCAATTATCTGGATAAAGACTCGAAAATAGTTGCTTTGCATACCGGCGGTCTTCTGGGAATTTTCGGCATGAAAGCGCAGTTGAACCGGATCGTTTAAACGCACCTTGTTTGTTTTTGACTGTTTTTTTTCAAAAAAAACATATTTTTATGGCCAAACGCAAAAAAAAACCTAAATAATTAAACGAGAATGGATAGATTGATCAGTGAGTTTATGAGTAAACTCCAACTTCGGAATGCGAATGAACCGGAGTTTTTACAGGCCGTATTTGAAGTAGCAGAATCGATTATCCCTTTTAGTGAAGAAAATCAAAAATACAAGATTCATAAAATTTTAGAACGCATAGCTGAACCGGAAAGAGTCATTATATTCAGGGTTCCCTGGTTAAATGATAAAGGAGAAGTAGAAGTAAACCGCGGATTTAGGGTACAGATGAATAGTGCCATTGGTCCATATAAAGGCGGTCTGCGCTTCCATCCCTCTGTGAATTTGAGCGTACTTAAATTTCTTGCTTTTGAACAGGTATTCAAAAATAGCCTGACTGGCCTGCCTATGGGCGGTGGTAAAGGAGGTTCTGACTTCGATCCTAAAGGGAAATCTGATGCAGAGGTGATGAAGTTTTGTCAAAGCTTCATGACTGAACTTTATCGTCACGTAGGTGCAGATATTGATGTACCGGCAGGTGATATCGGTGTGGGCGCAAGAGAAATAGGTTATTTATTCGGACAATATAAACGTATTAAAGGTGAATTCACAGGCGTACTGACGGGTAAAGGACCAGAATGGGGCGGTAGCCTGATCAGACCTGAAGCTACGGGCTACGGCGTGGTTTACTTTGTGGAAGAAATGCTTAAAGTCCGCGGAGATTCTTTAAAAGGAAAAAATGTAGTGATCTCCGGATCTGGAAACGTCGCCCAATATACGGCAGAAAAATGTATCGAAGTGGGGGCCAGGGTATTGACATTATCTGATTCTGAAGGCTTTATTTATGACCCAAATGGCATAAATAAAGAAAAGCTCGCTTTTATCATGGATCTTAAAAATAACCGGAGGGGCAGAATAAAAGAGTATGCCGATCACTTTAACTGCGATTTCTTTGCCGGGCAGAAACCCTGGGGTGTAAAATGTGATGTTGCGTTTCCAAATGCCACCCAAAATGAGTTGAATGAACAGGATGCCGTATTACTTACAGAAAATGGTTGCTTTTGTGTAGCCGAAGGCGCAAACATGCCTTCTACACCTTCAGCTATACATGTATTTGAACGAACTAAAATCCTCTACGCTCCAGGTAAAGCCGCTAATGCTGGTGGTGTTGCGGTTTCGGGATTGGAAATGTCCCAAAATTCTTTACGTTACTCCTGGGACCGGGAAAAAATTGATGTCAAATTAAAGCTAATCATCGAACAGATTCACCAGGCCTGTGTTAAATATGGCAGTGAAAGAGACGGTTACATCAATTATGGTAAAGGTGCGAACACTGCCGGCTTTGTAAAAGTCGCCGATGCAATGATCGCACAGGGGGTAGTATAGGCCCCCTACTTCTTTTTATTCAAATCCCTGACCCTGATGTTTCTGAACTGAAGGGGTGATCCATGTCCGAGGAAACCAATGTGTCCGCTATCACGCAATAAGCCTGGATGTTTTTTACCATCTGCGGCACCATTTTTCCGGGCTTCCGTAATGTCTGCATCCAGGATCAGCGTTCCGTTCAATATCACTTTTATTTTAGGCCCGTTGACAATTACTTCCTGGTAATTCCACTCCCCGACAGGCTTAAGAAAACCTCTTTTGGCTGGAATAGTGCCATATACGGACCCATGGTATTGATAAACGTGCAGGTCTTTGTAGATCGGTGCTTCGTTATCCAGGATCTGCAATTCTATACCAGTATACGCCGCATCCCCCGTCAATGGGGCCCGGATACCTAATCCGTTGTTCGCCCCTGGCGTCAATTGAAACTCAAAACGAAAAATAAAGTCGCTGAACTCTTCTTTGGTAAATAAATTACCACCGGATCCTTTACCCGGTCGCGGTCGGATCGCTATATTTCCATCTTCCAGGATATAATCAGTCGTGTTCCCCATCCAGCTGTCCATATTGCTTCCGTCAAATAACACCTTATATCCTTCTTTCTTTTCCTGCGCACTCAATACGAATGGTTTGGAGATCACACGGGGTGGCATCTCAGACAAATATAAACGCAATGCCTCTTTTTGATATTCACTATCGGCTCCTTTGATCGCATTGATGGTTTTTTCAACTAGTTCCCGAACCTGGGTACCCCGATAGGATTTATCGGCCAGGGCTATGCCCATCACTGTATTTGCGGCCACTTGTTGCAATGCAGGATCATCCAAATAATCGCCGGCGAACAATAAAGCATCAAAACATTTAGCCTGTTCCAGGTCTTTCAGAATTTGCTTTTGCTGTGAAGGCACTTTAGTCACAGACATGGCTTCGCTGAGCAGTTTCAATCTCTGCTCTGGCTGGTATTTAGTAACCCGAACTAAATTCAGATAGCCGTTGAGTGCTTTATCTGCATAAACAGCTTGCGCAGGATCGCGACTGATCTTAATTAATTCGGTGATCGCTAAGGCATCAGTCCAGGAAGATAAGGCTTCTATAGCCGCTTTTTTAGTATCCTCATTGCCCGTATTGAAAGCCTCTGATACCGCTTTCAATGATTTGTTTCCGCCCAGACTGGCGAGTATCTTATAGAATAATGGCTTTTTGCTTTCAGGTGCAGCAGCCATTTGTTTTAAGACTGCATCCACCTGCTGTCCGCTATCCGGACTGCTTTTTAATGCGGCAATAATAGCTTCCTGCACCTTCAGCAGTTCAGCCTGGTCCGAGGTCTCTGACAACAAAATAAATAACTGTGATATATTTTCACTGGTTACCGTCTGTTTTAAAGCAGTTAAGGCAGCCTGCTTTACTTGTAGCTCTTTATTCTTCAGCAAGCTGTAGATTATAGGGAGTTCTGTATGTGCTGCTTTTGCAGCCAGAATATTAACCAGTGCAACCTGAACTTCCGGCTTCGCTTTGGGAATAAAAGCCGCTATTTTAGCAGTCACACCTCCCCCTTTTATCCTAAGTAGAGCATTGGAAACAGCGGTGATGTCTGTTGAATCTGCTTTAGCAATGATCTTAAGCAGAGGATCCAGGGACGCTTCCTGACCAATCTGCCCAGCCGCACGGATCGCTGCAGGCCTAACTGACTGATCTTTATGTTTAAGTAACTTAAGGATTGCAGGGAAAGCAGTTTTTGATTGACTTTCACCAAGCATATTTAAAATCGCTACTTGTGTGGTAGAATCTGTTTTTGCGATCTTTTTGACCCAAAGATCCGCTCTTTCTGGTGTAAGATGCGGTAAAGCAAGTTTCAAAGCAGCAGCCCGATAGTTAAATTGCTTGTCATTCATCGCAGCCAACAAATATTCGTCACTTTGCGTGGGACTGAAATCAGAAACAATTTTTAACGCTGCTGTACGCACATGTACCTGGTCATCACCTGTTGTTTTCTGAAGAATATTTTTGGCAATTTTATTGGCCTGTTCCTTTTGTCCGTCTTTCATCAGCTGCTCCGCATAGTACAAATAAGCTGCGACTGCATTGGTATTTTCATATTTAAAGCCACTTTTCTCTGCTGCTGCTGCAAGTATCGGTTCAGAGGAAGGGTCTGCGATCTGTGAAAGTGCATATAAAACCGTTTTGACCAGGTTTGCGTCCGTACTATTGGCCAATGCTGCGATTGACTGTGCCGCCGTTCTATCCTTACCATCGCCCAATGCCGCTATAACCGAAAGGCGCGCAGCGCCTGTTGCCTTAGAAAGACCAGAAAGTAAAGCCCTTCTGGCCGATATTGAGTTGACCTTCACCAATGCGCGGGAAGCAGGATCTGCCAGATCTGCATCAGCCAGGTATTGGGAAAGTACGCCAACAGCAGCATCCGAACCTGTCAGCTCCAGCTGACTGATGATAAAGGATTTGTTTTGTTTATCCGTTAGTCTGTCCAGTGCTTTCAGATAAGCGGTTTCGCTCATCTTCTTCCAGGCCTGTTTGCCCGGCTGGCTCACATAGCCTGAGAAACCACTCGCAACATATTCTATTAAAGCATTATTGCCCTTGCCTGGAGCCGTCAGTCCACTAATCAGTGTTGCATAACCCTCCACACCCAATTGCGAAATCTCTTCCATATTGCCATTGAATTGTTTGGTATCCCTTGCCGGCAATTGGGCCAGCAAATCAGCAATGCGGGTAGTCACTGTGCGCTGGTCGGTTGTTTTATCCTGTGCAAAACCATTAAACTGTAACACAACAGCTGCAATCAGGACAAAGAATATCTTTTTGATCATCAAAGTAAGAATAAGATGTTTGAATTAAGGTTGATTAA
>Ga0160464_100166_pt1 | contig 71072 bp, 72 predicted proteins | sample HID1971I_E11MG_FD_108275 | JGI IMG/M metagenome (GOLD analysis project Ga0160464, IMG submission 108275) | Enriched millipede-associated microbial communities from UW Madison campus, WI, USA - HID1971I_E11 MG | ecosystem: Host-associated > Arthropoda: Insects > Digestive system > Unclassified ... | reverse complement strand
GCCGTAGGTTTCGAGTTCTTCCTGCGGCAGGATGCCCGCTTCGAAAAGCGCGGCGTACAGCGCGATCGCATAGTGGCCGTTCGAGAGCAGGAAGCGGTCGCGCTCTTCCCAGTCGGGGTCTTCGGGGCGATAGTTCATCGCGCCGAAGTAGGCGACGGCCAGCACATCGGCGATATCGAGCGCCTGGCCGATATAGCCCTGGCCCTGCACTTCACCCATCAGCAGGGCATTGCGGCGGATACGGTAGGCACGCTCGGCGAGCGTGACTTCCTCGATGACGGGAGTACTCATGTGTTGTCTCCTTGATTGAACTGGTTTCAGCGATTGACGGTCTTGGCGGGCACGAAGAACACGAGCACTGCGCCCAGCACGATTGCGATCGAAATAAAGATCAGGCCCGCTGTCGATTTGCCGGTGAAGTCGTTGAGCCAGCCGACGATCGCGGGCGAGAAGAAGCCCGCGAGATTGGCGAAGCAGTTGACCGCGGCGATGCCCGCCGCCGCCGACATGCCGCCGAGCACCGCGGTGGGCAGCGACCAGAATTGCGACGACGATGCGAGAATGCCGGCCGCCGCGATGCTCACGCAGACGATCGACGCACCCACGCTGCCGAGCATCGGCAAGGTGGCGAAACCGGCTGCGGACACGAGCATCGGAATGGCGAGATGCAGGCGGCGTTCGCGGCGCTTGTCGGCGCTCGCACCGATCAGCGGCAGCGCGATGATCGCGCAGAGATACGGAATCGCGGTGAGAATGCCGACCCACAGCGGGTCCGCTACACCTGTGCGGCGGATGATCGTCGGCAGCCAGAACGTCAGTCCGTACTGACCCATCACGACGCAGAAGTAGATCGCGGCCATCAACCACAGACGACGATCGCCGATGAACGCGCGGATCGATACATGCTTCACGGTTTGCGCGTTGTCCTTTTCGACATTGCGCTTGAGCAGGGCCTTCTCTTCGTCGGTGAGCCACTTCGCGCCGGCGATGCCGTTGTCGAGATAGAACAGGATCGCGATGCCGAGGAAAAGCGAGGGCAGCGCTTCGAGCATGAAGAGCCACTTCCATCCGGCGAGCCCGTGCATACCCTGGAACGCATGCATGATGTAGCCCGAGAGCGGACCGCCGACCATACCCGCGAGCGGAATCGCCATGAAGAACAGCGAGAGCGCTTTGGCGCGACGTGCGGCGGGAAACCAGTAGGTGAGATAGAGAATCACGCCGGGCGCGAAACCCGCTTCGGCGACGCCGAGCAGAAAGCGCAGGACATAGAAGGTCGTCGGCGACTTGACGAAGACGAAGCTCGCGGAGATCACGGCCCACGTCAGCATGATGCGCGCGAGCCAGTTGCGGGCACCCACTTTATGCAGGATGACGTTACTGGGCACTTCGAACAGAAAGTAGCCGAGAAAGAAGATGCCCGCGCCGATTCCGTAGATGGTTTCGGAAAAGCGCAGATCGTTGAGCATCTGCAGCTTGGCGAAGCCCACGTTCACGCGGTCGAGATACGCGCCGAGATAGCACAGCATCAGAAACGGAATGAGGCGGCGTCCGACCTTGGCATAGGTCTTCGCCTCGAAGCTGCTCGCGCTCGCATCATCGGATGACGCGAATTCAGCCGTTGCCGACGATGCGGCCAGTTTGGATTTCATAGATGTCTCCAGCCATGTTTGACGCCCCGGTTATCCGGGTGCGCCGTTACGTGCGATCAGTGAATCAACATGCCGCCGTTCACATCGAGCGTCACGCCGGTGAGATACGACGACATATCGCTTGCAAGAAAGAGGCATGCATTGGCGATATCCGCCGCATCGCCGAGACGCGCGAGCGGAATGCCCTTGATGATGTCCGCGCGCATCTCGGGCGTGAGCTTGCCGCCGGTGATATCGGTTTGAATCAGGCCCGGCGTGATTGAATTCACGCGGATGCCGTCGCCGCCGAACTCGCGCGCCATCGCCTTTGCAAGACCCAGCACGCCGGCCTTCGCCGCGCTGTAATGCGGTCCGCCGAAGATGCCGCCGCCACGTTGCGCCGACACCGACGACATGCACACGATGCTGCCGCTCTTCTGCTTCTTCATTTGCGGAATCACGGCTTGCGACATATAGAGCGTGCCGAGCAGATTCACGCCGATGACGGCATCGAAGTTATCCGCGCCGATCTCCAGCGTCTTGATCGGCTGCGTGATGCCCGCGTTGTTGATGAGCACGTCGATGCGCCCGTACTTGTCGATCGTCGCACTGGCGGCGGCGACGCACGCGGCCTTGTCGGTGACATCGCAGGCGAGGCCGAGATGGCCATCGCCCAGATCGTTCGCGGCGCTTTGCGCGTCCGCTTCCTTCAGGTCCAGCACGACGATGCGCGCGCCCTGTGCCGCGAGCGCCTTCGCCGTCGCCTTGCCGATTCCGCGCGCCGAAGCCGCGCCCGTGACGATCACTACCTGCTTGTCGAGCAACATCGCTGTCTCCGTTGGTTGTCTGGTGTAGGCGCAGTTTCCGCGCCTTTGACCTGACGATCAACGCAGTTTGGTTCAACTATTGCTGAGAAATTTTCAGGTATTGGCCCGACGCTCGATTTGCTGATCCATCCACAGCAGGAACTTGGCCACGCGCGGCAATCCGGCGTTCTGGCTCGGGTAAACCAGATGATGCGCGCCGACTTCAACGGCGTATTCCTTGCCGAACACGGGGACGAGCGAGCCCCGTTCGAGATGATTCGACGCGAGCATCGTGCTCTCCAGCGCGATGCCGTGACCGAGCGCCGCCGCTTCGAGCGACATGTACGAGCGATCGAAAGCGAAATCGAACGCCTTGCGCTTCGTCGCGACGCCGAATTTGCCGAACCACTGCTGCCACTGCACGAGCGGCGATTCGGAAAAGATCAGGCGACGGTCGAGCAGATCGTCGGGCGAGGAGACAGGGAAGCGTTCGAGATACATGCGTGACGCGAGCGGCGCGATGGTCTCGTGACGCAGCGTCTTCACTTCGACATCGGTCCAGTGCGCGTAGCCGTGACGCACGTCGATATCGTAATAACCCGAGGTGAACGAGACGTCCTCATACGAGCACGCGAGATTCATCTGGATGTCGCCATTGGCTTCCTGAAACGCGGCGAGACGCGGCAGCAGCCACATCAGACCGAAGCTCGGGCTCGAATGAATCCGCAATATCTCGACCGATGTCTCGCTCGACGCGCGCTCGGTTGCGCGGTTCAGCTCGGCGAGCGCGCCGGTGACATCCGAGAGATATTGCGAGCCGGTCGGCGTGAGCACGAGGCCACGGCCCAGACGCGTGAACAACGGACGCCCGACGATGTTCTCCAGATTCGCGAGCTGATGGCTGACGGCGGAGGGCGTGAGGCCGAGTTCGTCGGCGGCGCGATTCACGCTCTTCGTTCGCGCGACGCTCTCGAACGCGATGATGGACTTCAGCGGAGGGAGGCGCATGGGTTCTTATTTCGGCTCTTTCGGCACACGCCCCATCAGAAAGAATTCATCGTTGGGGCGCATCGAAATCACGTTCGCCATGCGATTCGACAAGCCGAAGAACGCCGTGATCGCCGCGATATCCCATGCGTCTTCATCGCTGAAACCATGCGCATGCAAGGCGGCGAAATCGGCGTCGTCCACGGTGCCCGACGCGCGGCACACCTTCAACGCGAAATCGAGCATGGCCGTCTGACGCGGCGTGATATCCGCCTTGCGATGATTCACCGCGACCTGATCCGCGACGAGCGGGCTCTTTTCATAGATGCGCAGAATCGCACCGTGCGCGACGACGCAATACAGGCAATCGTTCACCGCGCTCGTCGCGACGACGATCATCTCGCGCTCGCCCTTGCTGAGACCGCCGTCCTTCAGCATCAGCGCATCGTGATAGGCGAAGAACGCGCGGAACTCGTCGGGCCGATGAGCGAGCGTGAGGAACACGTTCGGCACGAAGCCCGCTTTCTCCTGAACCTCGAGAATGCGCGCGCGGATATCGTCGGGCCAGTCTTGCGGATCGGGAACGGGATAGCGGCTGATGGGCTTTGACGTCATGACGTCCTCGAAGGCGTTGATCGAACGCCCATTGTAGAGCGGCGCTCTTCAACGCGTGACGGTCAGCGACAACAGCAGCTTCAGCAGGCTCTCGACATTCACCGGCTTCACGAAGTGATAATCGAATCCCGCCGATTGCGCGCGCAAGCGGTCTTCCGCCTGTCCATAACCCGTGATCGCGATCAGCAAAGGCGTCGTGTCGCCCTTGCGGCGCAGGCGTCGCGCGAGCTCATAGCCGTCGATGTCGGGCAGGCCGATATCGAGCAGCGCCACATCGGGTTGCAGCTTCGGCGCGGCTTCCAACGCTTCCGCCGACGAATACGCGACACGCGCGACATGTCCCTCCGATTCGCACAGCATCGCGAGAGAGTCGGCGGCATCGCGATTATCGTCGACGACGAGAATGCGCAGCGCCGCGCGCGTCTCGCGCATGCTCGTCTCCGAGAGCGCGAGCGCCGAATGCCTTTCGTGATGATGCAAACGCGGCAGCCGCACCGTGACGGTCGTGCCCAGACCCGGTCCGGGGCTTTGCACGGTGATCGTGCCTTTATGCATCTCGACGAGCTTCTTGACGAGCGACAGCCCGATGCCGAGCCCGCCGTTCGAACGGTCGAGCGTGCGCTCGCCTTGCGAGAACAGTTCGAACACTTTCGGCAGAAGGTCGGCGGAAATGCCGGTGCCCGTATCGGCGATGATGATCGATACCCATCCGTCATCCGCCTGCACGCTCACGGTGATGCGGCCTTGCTCGGGCGTGTACTTGCTCGCGTTGTTGAGCACGTTGACGAGGATCTGCGAGAGCCGCGTGGGATCGCCGCAGACCCAGGTGGTGGCATCGGACACATCGACATGAATGGTCTGCGAGCGCGACTCGACCATGCCCGCGATCGCCTCGACTGCGTGATACACGGCCGTGCCGACAAGAATCGGTTCGAGTTGCAACGCGATGCGTCCCTGCGTGATGCGCGAGACTTCGAGCAGGTCGTCGACGATGCGCGTCATATGCTCGACCTGCCTGCGCATCAGGTCGATCAGATCGCGCAGATGCGCGTCGCCATCCTGATCCTTCTGCAACAGCGCGATCGCCGTGCGCAACGGCGCGAGCGGATTGCGCAGCTCATGCGCGAGCATCGCGAGAAACTCGTCCTTGCGGCGTCCCGCCTCGCGCAGCATCAGCTCCATGTGCTTGCGCTCGGTGATATCGATTACGCTGCCGATAATGCGAAGCGGCTCGCCGTCCTTGCTGCGCTGAAGCAGCGCGCTGCCCTGCATCCATTGTTCGCCGTGCAGATTGCGCACGCGAAACTCGAAGTGACCTTCGGGGTTTTCGCCCGCCGCGATGCTGCGCATATAGCGATCGAGCGTCGCGCTGTCGTCGGGATGCACGCGCGCGAGCGCCGCGTCGTAGCTGAGCGTTTCGGTGATCTGGCGCTCGCCGCCGGTTTCGAGAAAGAGCGTCCACGTCGCGAGTTCGAGCGATGCGATATGGATCTTCGCGGCCTGCATCGCCACCGTGAGACGCAAGCTGCGCGCTTCGATCGCGGCCTGCGCTTCATAGCGCGGCGTGACGTCGGTCGTGGTGCCGAACCATTCCTGCAGGTTGCCCTTCTCGTCGTAGAGCGGCGCGGCATGCGCCTGCACCATGCGATAGACGCCATCGCGCCGGTACATGCGAAAGGTGAGCGTGCGCGCGGCGCCTTCGCGCAATGCTTCGAGCCACGCCTGATGCGTGCGTTCGCGATCGTCCGGATGGATGTAGTCGAGCCAGCCCCAGCCCGACAGCACGTCCGGCGAGGTGCCCGTGAACTGCTCCCATTCGCCGCCCGAAGGCCGGATCTCGCCGTTTGCATCGGCGGACCAGACGAGCGCGCCCGTCGTTTCGACGAGTGCGCGATAGCGGCGTTCCGAAAGGCTCAGGCGTTCCTCGTCGGCACGTTGCGCGCTGATGTCGAAGCTCACGCCGTAGACGCGCGCGAGCACGCCGTGACGGTCGAACTCGGGATGTCCGCGCATGCGCAGCCAGCGTCGCTGGCCCTTATCGCCATCGAGCACGAAGTCGAACTCGAATGGTCCGCCTTCACGCAACGCTTCGGTCAGTTCGCGCTGAAACAGCTCGCGATATTCAGGAGCGACGCGGTCCCACACTTCCGCAAGCAGAACCGATTCGGTGCCGGGCGGAAAAGAGTAGAGCGCGGCGAGTTGCGCGGTCATGCGCACGACGCGCGTCTTCATGTCCCATTCCCATGCGCCCATGCGCGCGCCGGCGAATGCGGCCTGAAGCCGCCGCTCGCTTGCTTCGTACAGCGCCCAGGCGTGACGGCACTCATGGATGTCGATCGCGACGCCGACCGTATCGCTGATCTGTCCTTCCTCGTCGCGGCGCGCCTGAAGATGCAGCGTGTGCCAGCGGAATGCGCCGTCGTTACGCAGAAGACGCACATCGGCGTTGCGCAGCAGCGTGCCGTCGCGCATTTGCCGCAGTGCGTCGAGGACCGGAGGAATGTCGTCGGCGTGGACAAAAGCATTCCAGTGCCGTCCGACCAGTTCCGGGAAGGGAATGCCGAGATAACGGCACGCCCACGGATTGGCGTACTGGATCACCCCGTCTCGCGTCGCGCGCCACACGAACGACGGCAGAAAATGAGCAGGATCGTGCATGGGCGTCTTGCTTCCTTATTCCGGCGAGACGCGTCGCCGGGCGCGGCATCGAACGCTGCGATAGCTTAGGGATACCATACAACAAAAGCAATCCGGAACGCCGCGCGCCGGCGTCACGGTTAGCATCGCGCGAGTGCCTCGTATGTAATTTGTACGTGCTAAATGTCTATTCATCTAAGGAATCGCACGCCAACCCCGCCATGCGCGAAGACGGCGTGCGCAACTGCGGCGGCTAACCCGCTTCGCCGACATCCTTCGGATTCGGCAGCTTGCCTTCCTTGCCTTCGTCGGCGGGCTTCGGCGCTTCGGGCTCGTTGGTCATCGCACGCTTTTGCTCGTCGGACAGACGGCGATCCGCCACGTTCGGGTCTTCGGGCGTCTGCTTCGGCGGCGTCGGACGGTCGGCTGGTTCGTTCATGAGAGGCTCCTTGTCGTCATCATCGATCGAATGGGATGAGCGATGAAGGTTCGCAGGGTGCGTGCCCGGCCTGCGTCAGGCATAAGCGATGCTGCCCGACGCTGCGATGTTCTCCATGCCGGGCCGTATCGAACGAACTTTCTTTCACGTCGCTTATGCCGGACACCAAACGAACGCTCATCCGTTTTGCCGCCCTTGCATGCGCGATGTTCTCGCCCTATGGCCTCGCCGCGACGCTCGCTTCCACGTCCTATGGCGCGACGCAACAAGGGCAAGCGGTCGCGCAATACACGCTCTCCAATGCGCGTGGCGTAACAATGAGCTGCATTACATACGGCGGTATCGTTACGCGCCTCGATGTGCCCGACAGGCGCGGGCGTCGCGCGGACATCGTGCTCGGCTTCGGGTCGCTCGGCGACTACGAGAAGTACAACGGCAAGATTCACTTCGGCGGTCTGATCGGGCGCTATGCGAACCGCATCGCCGATGGACGTTTCGAACTGGACGGGCGCAGCTACAAGCTGCCCGTCAACGAGCCGCCGAACACGTTGCACGGCGGCCCGCACAGTTTCGACGAAAAAGTGTGGACCGTGGTGAGGACGTTTCAGGGCGCGCAGGGCGCGGGCGTGCAACTGCGCTATGTGAGTCCCGATGGCGAGAACGGCTTTCCCGGCACGCTGACCGTCGATGTGACGTACACGCTCACGGACGACAACGAAGTGCGCATCGACTATCGCGCGAAGACGGACAAGCCGACTGTCGTGAACCTCACGAACCATAGCTATTTCAATCTCGCGGGCGAGGGCAGCGGCGGTGTCGAAGGGCAACTCGTCATGATCGCGGCATCGAGCTATACGCCGGTGCGCGCCGATTCGATTCCAACCGGCGAGACAGCGAGCGTCGAGAACACGCCGCTCGATTTGCGCGCGCTGACGCCGATAGGCGCGCGACTGCGTTCGTCGAATCAGCAGATGCGTTATGCGCACGGCTACGATCACAACTGGAAGCTCAACAGGAACGGCCAGCGCAATGGCGAGCCGGGCTTCGCGGCGCGCGCTTACGATCCGTCGAGCGGTCGCGTGCTCGATGTCTACACGACGCAGCCGGGCCTGCAGTTCTATACGGGCAATGGTCTCGATGGCAGCGCCATCGGCACGTCGGGCACGGCGTACCGGCAGACCGATGGCTTCGCGCTCGAAGCGGAGCATTTCCCGGATTCGCCGAATCGTCCGGCGTTCCCGTCGACCGAGCTTCGGCCCGGCGACGAGTATCACGAAGTCACGGTCTGGAAATTCGGCGTGCGTTAGCGTCAGAGCCGGGGCAGATCGGTCGGGTCCACCTGCGCGCCCGGCACGCCCTTCGTGTGCGCGCTGATTGCGAGTTCATGCTGCAAGGCCGCGCGGCGCTCCGTCGATGGCTGCGCGTGATGCGCATTGTCGAGTGCGGGAATCACATAGTCGTTCACCATGTGCCGGAACGTCTGGAGGTTCTTCGCATCGCGCAGGCCGCCATCGACGGACATGACGCTCGTCATCACGATCACCGTATTGCGCTCGGGCAGCACCGTGATGCATTGCCCCTTGAAGCCCATCGCGTCGAATTCCGGCTCCTTCTGCACGATGTTGTTGATCCACCAGTAGTAGCCGAAGTACGGCGCGACGCCGGGCGATGTCATCTGCGTGATCCATGTCTGCGGCACGATCTGGCGTCCTTGCCAGCGGCCATGATCGAGCACGAGCATGCCGATCTTCGCCATGTCGACGGCGCGCAGACGCAAGCCCCATCCCGCCGACACGAGTCCCGAACGGTCCGCGCGCGCCCATACCGCGTGCTTCATGCCGAGCGGTCCGAAGAGATTGGCCTGCGCGTAGCGTTCGACTGGCTCGTGCGCCGCGGCGCTCAGCATCGCGGCGGCGAGGATCGGGTTGATGTCGGTGTATTCGAACTCGGAGCCGGGCGCGGTCTTGGGGTTCGTTTCTGCCGCGAGCTTCAGCCGATCGGGCGCGGCGTAGTAGATCGGATCGTCCTTCGGCTTGAAGTCGTAATGCAGGCCGCTCGACATCGAGAGCACGTGCTTCAGTTCGACGTTGCGCTTGTCGGCGAAATCGGCGCGCAGGTCGGGACGCCACGCGGCGAGTTTCGTCGCGACGGAATCGTCGAGACTGATCTTGCCTTGGCCGATGAGCATGCCCGCGACCATCGACGTCACCGACTTCGTGACCGAGTACAGCTCGTAGTTCGAATCGCGCGATGCACCCGCGCCGTAGCGCTCGAAAATCAGCTTGCCGTCCTTCACGACGAGCAGGCTGTACACATCGAGCTTCTGCTCGCGAATCCATTGCGACAGACGCACGAGCTCGCGCGAATCGACGCCCGCATCTTCCGGCGATGCCTGCGTGAGTCCCGCTTCACGCAGCGGCGCGGCTGCATGAGCGTTCGAGATCGACATCGCGACGATGGCCAGCGCGATGCACTTGAGCAGCAAACGTAGTGTCATGGATCAGGTCTCGGGTGCGTCGTTGAATGCGGCCGCCGTGCCGGGCACGCCCTGCGTCTTGTTGCTGCGTTCGAGTTCTTCCTTCAGCGCTTCGGTCTTCGCGGCCGTCGCGACGGGGCGCGCCGCCGGGGTCAACGCGGGCAGGATGAAGTCGTTCACCATGCGGCGGTATTGATTCAGATACGTGGCGTCGCGCAAGCCGCCATCGGTCGGCAAGAGGCTTGTCATCACCACGACAGCATGTTGCTTCGGCAGCACCGTGATGAATTGCCCCTTGAAGCCCATCGCGCCGAATTCGGGCTGGCCTTTCTCCACGACATGCTGAATCCAGCAGTAGTAGCCGTAATCGGCGGCGGCGGGCGAGGGCGTCGTCATCTGCTTGATCCACGTGCGCGGCACGACTTGTCTGCCTTGCCAGCGGCCGCCGTCGAGCATCAGCATGCCGATTTTCGCCATGTCGACGGCGCGCAGCCGCAAGCCCCAGCCGCCCGCGACCGCGCCGGTTTCATCGACGCCGGTCCAGCGGTAATGCGACATGCCGAGCGGTTCGAACAGCTTCTTCTGCGCGAAGCGATCCTCGCGCTCGTGTGCGGCGACGCTCACGGCGGTGCCGACGAGCACCGGATTCACGTCGATGTAATCGAAGTCGGTGCCCGGCGTCTTCGCGGCTTTCGCCGTCACCGCGGCACGCAGACGATCCGGCGCGCCATAGTAGAGCGGATCGGTGCCTTCGCGCGTCTGATAACTGAGGCCGCTCGACATCGACATCAGATGACGCAGCTCGATGTTCTCCTTGTCGGCGAGTTGCGCGGCGAGATCGGGCCGCGCTTTCACAATGAGCGGCGCGACCTTCGTCGATGGATTCAGCTTGCCTTCGCCTTCCAGCACGCCGACGAGCAAGGACGTGATCGTCTTCGTGACCGAATACAACTCGTAGTTGTTATCGCGCGTGAGGCCGTCGCCATAGCGCTCGAACACGATCTTGCCGTCCTTCACGATGACGAGACTGCGCACATCCATCTTGTCCGCGCGTATCCACTCCGACATGCGCACGAGTGGCGCCGAATCGACGCCGACGGATTCCGGCACGACGTTCGGCATATCTTTTTCCGCGGCGTGCGCCGTCATGCAGAACATCGCCGCGGTCAGTGACAACAAAGGCAGCTTCATCGCTTGCACCTTCATTCGAGATTGGGTTTGCCGGCGGGCAGAAAGCGTCCGCGTCCGCTCTTCACGTTCAGAAGCCTGCCGTCTTCGACGAGCAGTTCACCACGCGAGAAGCAATGACGCGGCCATCCCGTCACTTCGATGCCTTCATAAGGCGTGTAATCGACCGCGTGATGCAGCGACGCGTTCGCGATGGTCACGCGCTTTTCCGGGTCCCACACGACGATGTCCGCATCCGCGCCCACCGCGATCGTGCCTTTCCTCGGATACAGCCCGTAGAGCTTCGCGGGCGCGAGCGACGTGAGTTCGACGAACCGGTGCAGCGAGATGCGCCCTTCCTTCACGCCCTTGAACAGCAGCGGCAAGCGCGTTTCGAGACCGGGAATGCCGTTCGGAATGTGATCGAACGACACTTCCTTGCCGCCCGGTTTCTTGCCTTGCGGATCGTCATAAGAGAAGGGCGCGTGATCGGAAGAGACGAGCGAAAACACGCCCTGGCGCAACGCTTTCCACACCGCCTGCTGATTCGCGGGATCGCGCGGCGGCGGACTGCATACGCATTTCGCACCTTCGTATTCGCCGTGACCGAGATCGTCGGCGGTCAAGTACATGTATTGCGGGCACGTCTCCGCGAGAATCGGCAAACCGCGCGACTGGCCCCAGCGAATCTGCTCGATGGCATCCGCGCCCGAAACATGCACGATCAGGATCGGCACATCGACCAGTTCCGCGAACGCGATCGCGCGATGCGTCGCCTCGCGTTCGACCACGGCGGGCCGCGCGAGCGCATGCGCGTGCGGCGCATGCAGACCTTTCCCTAGCAAACGTTCGGTCAGCCAGCCGATGCAATCCGAGTTCTCCGCATGCACCATCACGAGCGCGCCGTGCTCGCGTGCGACCGTGAGCACGTCCAGCATCTGACGGTCATCGAGCTTGAGATCGTCGTAGGTCATGTAGACCTTGAACGACGTATAGCCGTTTCTGATCAGACGCGGCAACTCTTCCGCGAGCACATGCGGCGTCGGATCGGCGACGATCAGATGGAAGCCGTAGTCGATCAGCGCGCGGCCTTCCGCGCGGCTGTGATAGTCGTCGACGGCTGCTTGCAGCGATTGTCCCTTGGCCTGCGCGGCGAACGGAATCACCGTGGTCGTGCCGCCGCATAACGCGGAGCGCGTGCCGCTGAGAAAGTCGTCGGCCATGCGCAGGCCGTCGGGCATCGGCTGATCGAGATGACAGTGGCCGTCGACGCCCCCCGGCAACACCAGCATCCCGCTCGCATCGAGTTCGCGCGGCGCGTCGGGCAGTCCTTGCCCGAGCATCGCCACGCGGCCGTCGCGAATGCCGATGTCGCACGAAAACCGGTCCGACGCGGTGACGACGTCGGCGTGACGGATCACGAAATCGAGTTCGTTCGACATGGCTCGTCCCCTTAGATGACTTCGCTGAAGAGACGTCCCCAGCCCTTGACGCTGCGCGTGTCGTAGTCCGCAAGCTGCAGCGATTTCCATACGACGGTCGTGATCGTGTCGTAGATCGGAATGCCGGTTTCTTCTTCGAGCTCGGGCACGAGATGCGCGGCGTTCAGGTTGGTGCAGAAGATCGAGATCGCGCGCGGCTTGTCCTTCGCCACCTCGCGCACCATGCGGCGGATTTCATCGGGCTGAACTTCCGAGAACGAGAAGTTGACCTTCAGGTTCAGATGCCGCTCAGCGATGCAGTTCAATCCAACGCTGCGATAGTTCGCGATGATCTTCTCCTGCACGTCGTCGAGATAGGGCGTGACGAGACCGAATTCGCGCGCATCGGTCTTCTTCAGGATTTCGTTCAGCGCGAGCACGGAGGTGGTCGCGGGAATGCCCGTCGCTTCCGTGATGCGGCGGCACAGACGCTCGTCGGCCTCGAAGCCGAGCCAGCCCGACGACGTGCCGTTCCATGCGATCACGTCCACTTTCGCGTCGGCGAGCAATTGCGCCGCCTGCAGGATCTTCGAATCGTCGAACTGGCCGAGCGCCTGATCGGAGAGCGAAATCTCCGTCACCGGAAAGCGCGCGAAATGCGCGGAGACGCCGGGCAGATTCGAAACCATCGCGCTCGTCAGCGGTTCAAGCGACGTGTTGGACGAGGGCGTGAGCATGCCGAGCAAAGTGCGTTTTTTCATCGTGATGTCTCTTGTGTGAATTGAGCGAAGCGTTGCTGCGTGAACTTGCTATCCCGTTCAGACGGGAATCTTCTTTTCGTAATCGATGGCGCTGGAGCACACGAGCAAGCCGATGCCGGCCGCCGCGAAGAACATCAGCGCGAGGAAGTAGGAGTGCGTGAACTGCACGATCGCGCCGACGATGATCGGCACCGCCACGCCGCCGATATTGCCGCCGAGATTCATGAAGCCGCCGAGAAAGCCGATCTTGTTGCGCGTGCCGAGCGACGACGGAATGCACCAGTAAAGACCGCACCAGCGCAGGAAGAAGAGCGTTGTCGAAAGCAGGGCGACGACCGCGACCGCATTCGTCACATAGGCCACCGAGAAGATCGACACGGTCGCGATGACCGCCGCGATGCCGAAGAGCGTGCGCATCACGACATTCGGACGCCCGCCCGCGGCCTTCCACTTGTCGGCAATCCAACCGCCGATCAGTTCGCCGATGAAGCCGCTGAAAAAGATGATGAAGCTGGAGCCGCCCATCTGCTTGATGTCGAAGCCGTGGACCATGTGCAGGTAATTGGGCATCCACGTGAGCAGGCCGTAGAACACGCTGTTGAAGCACATCCAGCCGAAGAACATGCACCACACCGAGCGGTACTTGAAGAAATCGCGCGTGCGGCCCGAGAGCGTGGACGGCTCGGCGGCGGCGTCGCGGGCATGCGATTCCTCGATATAGGCCGCTTCGAGTTCGTTCACGCCCGGATGCTCGCGTGGTGTATTGCGTACATAAAACCAGGCGAGGACGCCCGCGAGCACCGTGCCGACGCCGGCCACCGCGAATGCGAGCCGCCACGATCCGAGCGTCGCGATGAGTCCGGTGATCAGAATCGCGCCCAGCGCCGCGCCGAGCGGTGCGCCGCCGTCGAGCAGCGTCGCGCCGCGGCCGCGCTCGGTCTGCGTCATCCAGATCGCGTTGAGCTTGCCGCCCGCCGGATAGATCGGCGCTTCCGATGCGCCGAGTCCGAGACGCGTGAGCAGCAGACTCGGCGCGTTCGTGCAGACCGCCGCGATCGCCTGAAAGAAACCCCAGAACACGGTCGCGGATGCGATCACGATGCGCGGCTTGAAGCGGTCGGCGAGCATGCCGCCGGGAATCTGCATCACCGCGTAGGTCCAGAAGAAGGAGGAAAGGATGAGCCCCTCCATCGCCGGGCCGATATCGAACTCCTTGGAAATGAGCGGCATCGCGACGGACAGCGACGCGCGGTCGATGTAGTTGATCGCGATGAGGCTCAGCATGACGACGAAAATCTTCCAGCGAACGGTGGATTTGCCCACCGTCAATGCGGCAACACCGGATGTTGAAGACATGTACGGGCTCCTGGATAGGCGGATGTTTTCGTGACGTCGCGCAACGTTGAACAGAGTATAGGATTAGAAATTTATAATTACAAACAGTGTAAACGCTTGGTTTTATTGAAATTTAAAGTGCACGATGACGGTGCAGGGTTTTCACCAAGTTCGTGATAAGCTTGCACTGCGATGAACCAGACCACTAAAAGCCCCCTCCTTTTGCGCACGCGCGGCATGGCCGCGGAGATCGCCGCGCGCCTGCGCGACATGATCGACGAGGGCGAGTTGCCGCCCGGCGCGCGCATCGACGAAAAAGAATTGAGCAGCGCGTTCGATGTCTCGAAGACGCCCTTGCGCGAGGCGCTGAAGGTGCTGGTGTCGGAGGGGCGCGTGACGCACCGGCAGTACATCGGTTATCGCGTCGCGGAGATCGATCTCGACGATCTCGCCGCCACGTTCGAGCTGCTTCACGGACTCGAAGCGATGGCGGGTGGCCTGGTGCAGCAGCGCATCACCAATACGCAAATCGCGGCGATCGCGGCGAAGCATCGGCGCATGGTGGAATGTCACGACGCCGGCAAGCGCGTCGAGTATTTCAAGCTGAATCAGCAGATCCACCAGATGATCGTCGATGCCGCCGACAATCCCGTGCTCGCGAGCGTCTATTCGACGTTGATGTCGAAGGTGCATCGGGCGCGCGGCGCGGCGAATGCCGACACGCTGCGCTGGGCCGAATCGGCGAGCGAGCACGAAGCCATTCTGGCCGCGCTCGAAAATCCCGCGCGCGAAGGTTTGCCCGCGATCCTGCGCGAGCATTCGGAGAACACCGCGCGCGAAGTGCTCGCCGTGCTAGAGCGCGCAAAGGGCGATGCGCCCGCCGCGCCCATCGGCGATCTCGCGCGCGAGGAAGCGCCGGGCTGAACGCCTGAACGTCTTTACCTCAGCACGCTCCACAACGCGAGCGTCAGCACGAGTCCCACCACCGAGACGATCGTCTGCAACACGGACCACACCGCGACCGTGCGCTTGAGCGTGAGCCCGAAGTACTCGCGCACCATCCAGAAGCCCGCGTCGCGTGCCCACGAGAATGGACAGGAACGGCGCGAGCTTGAGCACGATGATGATCGCGAGGCCGAGCGCGCAGGCGATCAGCAATTGAGTGTCGTGGGCCGACAAGGGAGTCAGGCTTGTGCGATTCACGGTGACCTTGAGCTAACGCGCATCGCTTTGAATGCCGATGCGATTACGAGGAGCTTTCGTGTCCCGCGCATGACCTCGCGTGTTCGTGGCGAACCATGCGCGGGACGCGAAGCCCCGTCGTAATAGCACTTTTCGACGCGACGGTCAAAATCGACCGCGCGTCGATCGTGCTCTCTCAGGCCGGCCTTGCAATCGGCTTGCCAGTTATTACTGGCATTTTTCGTTTTGCATTCGGAATGCCTCTTTGCGTTTTGCATTCCGCATGCGTGTTCAGTGGATGACTACGCGGCGGCCTTGTCGGGGCCGGCGGCGTGATCCTGTGCGAGAAGATCGAACAGCCGCAGTACGCGAGCGCGTTGCGTGGACACGAGATCGCTTTCGTCGCCGAGTGCGGCGAGCCGTCTTTTCCAGTAGGCGCGATCGAGACAGGCGAACGCCTTCTGATTGCCCGCGACTGCAAGCGAGCGGATCATGTGCTCGAGATGATCGAGTTGCGCGTCCGCAATGCGCGCAGGCTTGAGCGCTGCTCGCGTGCTTTGCGCGGCGCGGCTGGCTTGCAATACTTTCGACTTTTCCATGTTGACGCCCCGAAACGCCTTTTTGCTGCATGCGGCTGTGTATTTGTTCTTAGTCAGCCGTAAACCAATGAGTGGGAGACAGCGATGTGACAGCGGGATGACGGCAAGGAATCGCCGACCTGAACCGCCCGCGACGCCGCACACGCTGCTCCTCGTTCAGCACGATATACCTGCATTTCGAATTCGCTTTACCATGCGTCTCATTTGCCGGCGCGCATCGTGTGCGCCACTGCTCGAAAGGACTATTTGAAACGACATCGATTCCATGCCCGCCGATTCCGATCCACGCACGCTATTCACCCGCTTCTCGACGCAGGCACTGCCGCGCGAGCGCCAGTTGCTCGCATGGCGCGATCGCGTCGGGCATGTGGTGGATGTTCTTCCCGATAACGATCGCATCGCACGCGGCTTTGCGGGCAGCATCGATCTGCATGCGGCGGGCGGCCTCGTGTTCACGGAGGCGCGCACCGAAGCGCTGGTGCTCGAGCGATCGATCGCGCGCGTCTCGACCGACACGCGCCGCGATTTCGCGTTTCATGTGTATGTGGAAGGCGAGTCCGGCCATGTCAGCGGCCCGAGCGTGAAGCGCACTGCGCCGGGTTCGATGCGCGGCATCGTCGCGTTCGATCTGAATCAGCGCTTTCGCGTCGAACGTCCGGCGTGCCGCGTGCTGACGATGTTCGTGCCGCGCTCGGTCGTCGCCGCGCATATCGATGACTGCGATGCGCTGCACGGCCGCGTCGTGCCTGATGACGCGCCGCTCGCGCGCTTCGTCTTCCAGCATTTCGATGCCACCGCGCGCGCACTGCCGACGCTGGAACGTCCCGATGCCATCGACGCCCTCGATGCCGGCGCGCAACTCCTGCTCGCGGCATTCGCCGAAAAGCCGCATGCATTGCACGACTCACGCGCCGCGCTGCAAACGGCGGTGAAGGGCCAGGTGAAGCGTTATGTCGAGACGCATCTCCATGAAGCCGATCTCACGCCGATGAAGATCGTCGATGCACTCGGTCTGAAGCGCGCGACCATCTATCGATGGTTCGAGCAGGAAGGCGGCCTCGGCGCGTACATTCGACATCGCCGTCTGCGCGAAGCAGCCGATGAACTCGCGCGGTTTCCGAACCTGCAGATTGCCGATATCGCATTCGGTCTCGGCTTCAAGAGCGCATCGGATTTCACGCGCGCGTTCCGTCGCGCGTTCGATGTGAGCCCGCTGGAAATGCGTCTGCGTGCGCTCGACCTGATGCGCGCGGCGGACAGCGATCCCGTCATGCGCATGCACGCCGCGCATTCGAGGGGCGTTCGGGGAAGCGGCTGAGTGCGAAGAGCGTCACGCAGTTCGCGGCGAGCAGATACCACGCGGGCGTCATCACATTGCCGGTCGCGCCGATGAGCCATGCGACCGCGAGCGGGGAGAAGCCGCCGAAGATGACGACGCCGAACGTGTAGATCACCGAGAGACTCGCTGCGCGCCGATGCTTCGGGAAGGCTTCGAGCATGAGCACCGAGCCCGCGCCCGCGTTGTTCAGCGCGATGGCGACATAGAGCAGGATGATCACAAGCGCGAGCGTATCCGGTGCGCCTCGCGTGAGCGCATAGAACGCGGGATATGCCGTCGCGAGCGCGCCGACGAGCGATGCGTATTGCAGCGTCTTGCGGCTCATCAGGCGATCGGCGGCGAGCGCGACGAGCGGCGTGACGACGAGAATCACGAGACCGGAAAGCGACGCGATCATGAAGCTGATCGCCGGTGGCCGCTGCAACGTATGCGTCAGATAGCTCGGCATGTACAGCACGGCGATGTAGATGCTCGATGAAGGTGCGGCCATCATCAGGATGCCGCATGCAAGCGGGCGCGCATGTTCGCGAAGCACGATCGAAAGCGTCGTGCGCGCGGGACGCGCTTTCGATGCCCATGCATCGCCCGGCACGCGGCGCAGAAACCAGCCGAGCGGCGCGATCAGTCCGCCGATGACGAAAGGCACACGCCATCCCCATTGCACGAGTTGCTCGTGCGACAGCAACGCGGACGTGCACGCGCCGACGAGCGCCGCCGCGCATGCGGCCGCGCCCTGGCTCGCACCGCGCCAGCTGACCATGAAGCAGCGTCGTTCATAGGGCACGGACTCCATCAGCAGCGCGGATGCCGGGCCGATCTCGCCGCCCGCCGCGAGCCCTTGCAGAAGCCGCGCGAACACGATCAGCACGGTCGCGCTCGCGCCGATCGCCGCATGCGTCGGCAGGCATGCGATCAGCCAGGTGCCCGCCGCCATCGACGCGATCGATAGCCGCATGCCGGCCTCGCGGCCGTGCCGGTCCGCGTATCGTCCGATCAGCATCGCGCCGAGCGGACGCATCACGAAGCCCGCGCCGAATGTCGCGAGCGAGAGCAACAGCGACGCAGCGGCGTCGTGCGCGGGAAAGAAGAGCTGTCCGATGATCGCCGCGGAGAAGCCGTACACGGTGAAGTCGTAGGCGACGAAGCCATTGCTGATCACCGTCGCGACGATGATGCGCGTCAGACTCCCAGACGTTTTTTGTTGTTCGGTTTGAGTCATGAATGAACGGAGATGGATGCATTCGAATCCGGCTTCCGATATTAACGGCCGCATTGCTCATATTATTAATGCTTCGTCGTAATCGTCACGAAGACAAGGCGAGTAATATACGATCACCTTTCAGATTCGCTGGCTTCGTAGTTCGCTTACGAACGAGGAATCGTCTTCATGGATGACGCCACGCGCGAGTTCGACCGGCTGCGCCCTCGCTTGCAGGGCATCGCCTATCGCATGCTCGGTTCGGTCGCCGAGGCGGAAGACATCGTGCAGGACGTATGGCTTCGCTGGCATGCGGCTGCGCGCGAAGCTATCGAGAATGCCGAAGCCTGGCTCGTCGCCGTCACGACGCGCCATTCGATCGACCGGCTGCGCGCCGCGAAATTGCAGCGCGAGCATTACACGGGCATCTGGCTGCCCGAGCCGCAAATCACCGAGCCGCCCGCGACGCCCGAAGAAGTCACGGAGCGCGCGGACGATGTGTCGGTCGCGTTTCTGATGCTGCTCGAGCGCCTGACGCCCGAAGCGCGCGCGGCGTTCTTGCTGCGCGAAGTTTTCGATGCCGACTATCCGGAGGTCGCGAGCATCATCGGGAAGACGGAGGCCGCGTGCCGGCAGCTCGTGAGCCGCGCGAAGGCGCAACTGCGCGAAGAACGTCCGCGCCGTTCAGTGCCGCGTGAAATCCACAGGCGTTTGCTGCACGCGTTCGCACATGCGATCGAACACGGCGATTTCGCGGCCATTCACGCAATGCTCGCGGATGACGCGACGCTCGTCGGCGATGGCGGCGGCCACGTGCAGAGCTTCCCGGAGCCGCTACTCGGCGGCAAGCGCATCGCGCAGCTTTTCTATGCGGCATTCCTGCGTCACGGAAAGGGCGTGCGCATCGAACTCGTGATGCTCAATGACCAATGGGCGCTCTTGCGCTTTATCGACGGCAAGCTCGAATCGGCCCAGACCTACGATATCGAAGACGAGCACATCGTGCGTATTCAGGTGCAGCGCAACCCGGAGAAGCTCGAACGCATCGCGGCGCGTTACGGGCACGCGTGATGGATTGCCTTTGCGATTGATGCGCGCGAAGCAATAGCGTGCGCACGTTCGCGCGTCTACCGCGAGAAGGCGCGCAAACTTACGATGACATCCGTGCCGGCCATGGAGCGCCGGCGATATCTTCAACCAGGCATGGAGTCATCATGACGCAGCGAATCAACTACGTTCAACAATCGCCCGAACTGTTCAAGAAGTTCTATGAATTCAGCCAGGTCCTGCAGGAATGCTCGATCGAGCGGACAACCCGCGACCTGGTGACGCTTCGCGCATCGCAGATGAATGGCTGCGCCTTTTGCGTCGATATGCATGTGAAGGAAGCGAAGATTCACGGCGAGCGCGAACTGCGCACGCATCACGTGGCGATCTGGCGCGAGTCGACGCTGTTCTCGCCGCGCGAACGCGCCGCGCTCGCGTGGACCGAAGTGCTGACGCGCATTCCCGAACATGGCGTGTCCGACGAGCTCTATGGACGCGTGCGCGAGCAGTTCTCGGAAAAGGAGCTATCCGACCTGACCTACGCCGTCATGGCGATCAACGGATGGAATCGTGCGAATGTCGCATTCCAGACGGTGCCGGGTTCGTCCGACAAGGCCTTCGGCCTCGACAAGGCAAACCTGTCGTGATGTGTTCGCGCCGTCATTCGATCATGGGAGAACGGATCATGCACAGCATCAAACGCGTGGGACTCACGCTCGTCTTCGGATGCGCGGCGCTTGCCGCGAGTACGGCGCAGGCAGCGCCGGAGGCCATCGTCAAGGAGCTCATGACGAAGCCGCTGCCCGAATATCCGGGCAAGGAAGCGCTGATGATCAGCGTCGAGTATCCGCCGGGCTCGGTCGATCCGGTGCATCGGCATGACGCGCATGCATTCGTGTATGTGCTCGAAGGCACGATCATCATGCAGCTTCAGGGCGGCAAGGCCGTGACGCTCAAAGCCGGCGATACGTTCTATGAAGGCCCTGAAGATATTCACACGGTGGGCCGCAACGCCAGCAAGACGAAGCGCGCGAAGTTCATCGTGCTGCTTCTCAAAGACAAGGGCAAACCGGTTCTGACGCCGGTGAAATAAAAGAAATCGAGCATGGCGTGTCACAAAGTGCAGGGCGTGAACGTCTAGTGAGACAGAGCCACTACGTTTCGTGCCGCCATGCCATCAGATCTTGCGTGTCATTCCGACGATTCGCTCGCCTATAGCTTCGTGACGAGTTATGCGGGCGTCGTTTCGTTTCTTGCGGTCGCCAATGAAGGCAGCTTCGCGAAAGCGAGCGATCGCCTGGGTATCGGCCGTTCCGCCGTCAGCCGCAACGTGCAGAAGCTGGAAGCACAGCTCGATGCGCGTCTCTTTCTTCGCACCACGCGCAGCACGTCGCTCACGCGCGAGGGCGAGCTCTTCTACAAGAACTGTCAGCCGGGCGTCGAGCGCATCGTGCAGGCGCTCGAAGACATGCGCGAACTGCGCAACGGGCCGCCGCGCGGACACTTGCGCATCGCGTCCGCGCCGGGTTTCGGCCGCAGGGTCGTCGCGCCGCTTCTGTCCGGCTTCCACGCGCGTTATCCGGAGATCGCACTGGAACTCGTGCTCAACGATCGTCCGTGCGATTTCACGGCCGACCGTGTGGATGTCGCATTTCGCGACGGTCATATGGAAGACAGCGAGGTCGTCGCGAAGCAGTTGATTCCGATGCAGATGGTCGTGTGCGCATCGCCGGAGTATGCGTGCCAGCACGGCTTGCCGCGTCGTGTCGATGAGCTCGACAAACATCGCTGCATCAATTTCCGTACATCGGCGGGGCGTATTGCCGACTGGGAGTTCAAGGTCGATGGCCTGCCGCACAAGCGCTCGCTCGCCGCGAAGCAGACGTTCAACGACATCGACCTGATGCTGCGAGCGGTGCTCGACGGGCAGGGCATCGCGCAACTGCCTGCCTATCTCGTGTGCGATGCGCTCAAGGCCGGGCGCCTCGTCATATGTCTCGCTCAACATGCGCCCGACGACGGCGGTCACTATCTCTGCTATCTCAGCCGCAAGCAACTGCCCGCGCGCGTGCGTGTATTCGTCGATTACATGACCGAGCATACGCGCGCGCTCGATCTGCATTGCCTGACGACCCACATGACGAACAGGAGCGATGCGACGGTCGTGATCGCCGATTGATGCATCGAAGGCAACACCGCGCGTCCGCTGAAGGCGCTACCGGATGCGTGCGCGTCCACCTACGATGCATCACGCACGACACATTCAGCGAGCGCGACACCATTCGCGCATCGCTTCAAAGGAGAACATCATGAAGATCGTAGTGATAGGCGGAAGCGGACTCATCGGCAGCAAGGTCGTGAAGAACTTGCGTGCGCGCGGACATGAAGTGATCGCAGCGTCGCCTGCATCGGGCGTCGATACGATGACGGGCAAGGGCCTGAAAGAAGCGCTGAAGGATGCGCGCGTGGTCGTCGATGTGGCCAACTCGCCTTCGTTCGAAGACAAGGCCGTGCTCGAATTCTTCGAAACGTCGGGACGCAATCTCTTCGCCGCGGAGAAGGCGGCCGGCGTCGCGCATCATGTGGCGCTTTCGGTCGTCGGCACGGATCGCCTCGCACAAAGCGGCTATTTTCGCGGCAAGATCGCGCAGGAGAAGCTGATCCGCGAATCGGGCGTGCCGTACACGATCGTTCAGTCGACGCAGTTCTTCGAATTCCTCGGCGGCATTGCGAAAGCGAGCGCCAATGAAAACGCGGTGCATCTGTCGGATGCGTACATTCAGCCGATCGCCTCGGGCGACGTTGCGAGCGCCGTCGCGGATCGCGCCGTCAATGCACCGGTCAATGGTGTGGTCGAGATTGCGGGCCCGGAGAAGTCGCGTCTCTCCGATCTGATGCAGCGCTATTTCAAAGCGACGGGCGATGCAAGGACGGTCGTCGTCGACGAGAACGCGCTCTACTTCGGCGCACAGCTCGCAGCGGACACGCTCTTGCCAAGCGCACAAGCGCATCTCGGCGCGGTGAATTTCGATGCGTGGTTCGAAGAGACCCGGAGCGAGGTTCAAGCGGCGCGTTGAACGATTCGTAGAAGGGGCCGTCATGGAGCCGCTCCAGCCGCCGCCCGTCAGCCTGCTCGACAAGTATGAAGGTCGCGACGTGCAGCCGTTGTATTCGACGACCGTCACCGTCACGGGCGGCGATGCGCGCCACGGCCGCGCCTCGGGTGCGGCCCGCTCCGACGACGGCAATCTCGAACTCGACCTGCGTATGCCGCAAGCGCTCGGCGGCCCCGGCGGCGGCACGAACCCCGAACAGTTGTTCGCCGCGGGCTATGCCGCGTGCTTTCATGGCGCGCTGGTCTTGCTCGCCGCGCGCGCGGGTATCGTGGCCGAGGGCGCAAGCGTGTCCGTTACGGTCGAATTCGGCCGCGATCCGATGGACGGCCTCTTCGTGCTCACCGCGCACACGCGCGTTCAGATGCCTGGCATCGAACGCGCGGCAGCGGAAGAACTCGTGCGCAACACGGAGCGCTTTTGCCCTTATACGAAGATGGCGCGCAAGGGCATCGTCAATATCGTTTCACTTGCAACGAATAACGATGCCACGGATCATTCGGCAGGCACGCGCGCCGTCTGATCGAGTTGGTTTGCTTGACGCGATGCATCGCGCCTGCTCAACGCGCCCAGTGCGAACGCCGCAATGAATGCGGGAATCGCGAGCAGCGTGAAGACCGCGCTGAATTGCAGGCCCATGCTCATGAGAAGTCCGCCGGTCATCGCGCCCGCCACCGCGCCCATGCGTCCGATGCCGAGCATCCAGGCAACGCCCGTTGCGCGGCTTCGCGTCGGATAGAACGATGCCGCGAGCGCCGACATCGACGTGACCGCGCTCGTCACGGCCGTTCCCGTCAGGAAGATGAGCACCGCGAGCCAGAACTGATCCGCGACGCCGCGTCCGACCGTCAGCACCAGCGCCGCCGCGAGCACATAGGCGCATGCGTTGACGCGTCGCGGATTGGCCTTGTCCATCACCCAGCCCAGACACAGGTTGCCGAGAATGCCGCCGAGCGGAAAGAGCGACGTCGTGAGGGCGGCGCGTTCGGCGGAGAAGCCGGCGTCCTTGAAAAGCGTGGGAAGCCAGTTGGTCAGCAGATAGAAGATCAACAGGCCCATGAAATACGCGAGCCATAACATCGATGTGCCGAAACGATAGGGACGCGAGACGATGAGTCCGAGCGCGGACTTGTCCGCGCCGCCCGTGCGCGTATCGGCGGCAGTGAACGCGATGCGTGCGCCTTCGTCGAGACGCGCATCGTTGGAGATGCGTCGCAGCACGCGCGCTATCTTTTGCGCGGGATGTTTTCTCAGGACCATGAACTGCGCCGACTCGGGCAGCAGAAAGAGGAGCAGCACCGTGAGCACGATCGGGCCGATGCCGCCGGCGACGAGCACGCTCGGCCAGCCGAAATGCGGTATGAGCCACGCGGCGCACAATCCGCCTATCGAAAGGCCCACTGAGAAGCCGCAGAACATCGTGTTGACGACGACGGCACGAATGCGCGCGGGTGCATACTCCGACATCAGCGTGACGGCGTTGGGCATCGCAGCGCCGAGGCCCAGGCCGGTGAGAAAGCGCCACGCGGTCAGCGTTTCGACCGAGCTTGCCTGTGCCGACGCGAGACTCCATACGCCGAAGAAGAACACGGAAAGCGCGAGCACCGCCTTGCGTCCGATGCGGTCGGCAGCCGGTCCCGTAGCGAGCGCGCCGATGCCGAGCCCGACGAGCGCCGCGCTCATCACGGGACCCAATGCTGCTCGCGTGATGCCCCAGTCGCCGATCAACGACGGCGCAATGAACCCGACTGCCGCCGTATCGAAGCCATCGGCCGCGACGACGAGAAAGCACAGGATCAGGATGACCCATTGATACGGCGAGAAGCGCTCGCCGTCGATGAAGCTCTGGACCTCGATGGTCCCGAAGTTCTTTTCCATGCCGGTATGTCTCCATTCGTTTATCTAAAAGCTATCGCAAGAATGCGGCCTTCTTCGTGCCGCTATGCCGGGCTCTAACGCAATGCGGGCGAAAGGCTCCTGAACTCGACGCGCCTGATGATGCGGCTCTCCTGCGCGACGATCAGATGCGCCGATGCCTGTAGATATGCGGGCCATTCCGGATCGTTGTCGCGCGCGGTGCGCCGCTGGTCGTAATCCCCGATACTCTCGTAGCCCCACAGATGCACGACCTGATTCAATGCCCCGATATCGCTCATATAAAAGCCGACCGGCGCGCCGAGGTACTTGAGTTGTATCGGCATCGCGAGACGATCGAATACGTCGATGAATTCCGCCATGCCGCGCGGCTTGATCGTGTAGATACGATGATCGATGAATGGCTTGCTCATGCTGCGCTCCTCAATTCGCTGGAATTCGCGCGCGCGTCGATACGGCCCGCGAGATGTAGCCCGGTGAGATACCCGAATGTCATGATTGGGCCGAGCGTGATGCCTGCGCCGGGATAGTTGCCGCCCATGACGCTCGCGCGATCGTTGCCGACTGCATAGAGCCCGGGAATCGGCTCGCTGCCTTTGAGTACTTGTCCGTGCGGATTCGTTGCAATGCCGTCGAAGGTGCCGAGGTCGCCCATCACGACCTTGAGCGCGTAGTACGGGCCATCGCCGATCGGTGCGACGCAAGGATTCGGCTTGTGCGCGGGATCGCCGAGATAGCGGTTGAACGAAGTCGTGCCACGGCCGAATGCGTTGTCCTTGCCTGCCACCGCGTCGCGGTTGTATTCGCGCACGGTCGCTTCCAGCGCGCTCGCGTCGATGCCTGCGTGCCGCGCGAGTTCTGCAAGCGTGCGGCCTTTGACGAGATAGCCGCTTTTCAGATGGGACTGGAGCGGAATCGGTGCGGGCTTTGCAAAGCCGAGGCCGTATTTGCGGATCGTCTCGTGATCGCAAATGAGCCACATCGCCGTTTCCTTTTCATCACGGCATCCTTCGATCATCGCGGCACCGACATCGTGATAAGAATTCGATTCGTTGGTGAAGCGCACGCCGCCGCGCGTCACGCCGATCACGCCCGGCTTGTAGCGATCGAGCAGATGCGGAAACACGCCGTATTTCCCGTCTTTCAGCGGCACGCGCGAGACCGGCATCCATGCGGCAGGCTGCGGATAGCGGATATCGACGCGGCCGCCCACGCGCTCGGCCATGCGCGCGCCATCGCCGGTATTGCCTGCGGGCACCGGCGATACATGCTCGCCGCCGCGCCGCACATGAGGATAAGCCTTCGCAATGCGTGCGACATCATGCGAAAAGCCGCCGCACGCGAGCACTACGCCACGCCGCGCGGTGATGCGCGTTTCGCGTCCATCCGCGATCACGGTCGCGCCCGTCACGAGGCCCTTCACCGTAGTGAGTTCCTTCGCGCCCGTGTTCGTATGAATCGGAATGCCGAGGTCGAGCGCGGACCTGGCGAGGCGCGCGGCGAGGGCATTGCCGCTCGTGATCTGCACGCCGCGCTTATAGAGCGCGAGTTCCCCGATATGACTCGCAAGCCGCTTTGCGACGTACCACGCCGATGCAAGCGATTTCGTCGCGTTGAAGAAATGCTTGAGATCCGCGCTCGACGAATTGAACATCATGCCGATGAACGTGATCGTCTTGAGCGGCGGGCGCAGGCGCGCGATGTCTTTGCCCAGTGCGCGCGCATCGAAGGGCTTTGCGACGACAGAACGCCCTACATCGACACCGCCCGGCGCATCGGGATGATAGTCGGGGTACAGCGTCGGCAGGAATTCGACTGAGGTCTCGCGCTCGAAGAAGTCGATCATGCGCGGGCCATTGTCGAGAAACGCATCGACGGCGGCTTCGTCGTACATCGCGCCGGTTTCGCCACGCATGTATTGAATCGCGGCTTCACGCGTATCCTGAACCCCGGCTTCTTTCGCGTGGCGATTGCCGGGTATCCACAGCACGCCGCCCGAGAATGCGGTCGTGCCGCCGAAGTATTGTTCCTTCTCGACGACGATCACGTCGAGCCCTTGCTTCTTCGCTGTAATGGCCGTCGAAAGGCCGCCGGCGCCCGAGCCGATCACGAGCACATCGCAAGCGAGATCGGACGACCGCGTTACGGTAGTCATGATGATGTCCTTTGATTGGAAGCGGGCGCGTTGCGCACCCGTGAGATGGAAGGCCGTGTTTCAGGCGGTGCGCGGCGCTTCGAAGCCGGGACGCGGAACGAGGTCCATCAACATGCATTCGAAGCCGCCATCGACGGCAAGCTCAGCGCCGTTCACATACGCCGCGCGCTGGCTCGCGAGAAACGCCACGACTTGCGCGATATCGCGCGGCTCGCCGATACGCCTGCTCGCGGTCATCGCGCTGCGGCGCGCTTCGACATCGCCTTGCTCATAGAATGCCTTCGAGAGCGGCGTGCGGATCATGCCGGGGCAGACCGTGTTGCTGCGCACGCCACGCGCCCCCCATTCGGCGGCGATCTGGCGCGACAGCATCGCGATGCCGGCCTTGCTCGGGCTATATGCGCCGCTCCAGGTTTGCGGATGATGCGCCGCCACCGATGCGATATGCACGATGCTGCCCGCGCCACGCGCCAGCATGCCGCGTCCGAATGCTTGTGCGCACAACATATAGCCCGTGAGATTGACTGCGAGCATCGCATTCCACGCATCGAGCCCGATATCTTCGATGCCGCCCGCTCTCAACAAACCCGCATTGTTCACGAGCACATCGACATGGCCGAACTTTCGCTCGACCTGATCGCGTGCGCGGTTCACGCTCGCCGCATCGGCGATATCGCAGGCAATGGCAATCGCATCGATGCCGCTTGCGCGCAGCGCTTCGGCCGCTTCGTTGCAACCCGCTTCATCGCGATCGAGCAATGCGAGGCGAGCACCCGCATCCGCGAATGTCGATGCAATGGCGCGGCCGATGCCGCCCGCCGCACCCGTCACCACACACACGCTCGATTCGAGCCCGAGCCAATGCGGCGCGGTCTGATCCCGCGCGACCTGATTAGTCATCCTTGTCTCCTGAGTTCATTCGATGCGAAGGCGCGATAGCCTTGCCCGTGAAAAAAGTATATTCACGGCCTTGCATAAAAAATTGGACAAAGGCGGCAGACGACAGGACAATTTGTGCATCAGGAGACGCCCGACATGAGGAAAATCCCTAACTACAACCTGTACGGAGAGTCGGCGCGCCCGCCGTGGTATGACGCGTTCAACTTCGAGTGGATCGCCGAGCGCAGCGCGCCGAACGACTGGCAGATCGACGCGCATCGTCATGACGCGCTCTTGCAATTTCTGTACATTCGCGGCGGCGGCGGGCAAGTGCTGATCGAGAACAGCATGATCGATATCCTGCCGCCGTGCGTCATCGTGCTGCCTGCGCAAACGGTGCATGGATTCAACTTCGCGCCGGACGTCGATGGTCTGGTCGTGACCGTCGCGCAAAGATCGATCGAGGCGCTCGCATCGATCGCCGCGCCGGGGCTCATTCCCGTGCTGCAACGCGCGGGGCTTTCGCGTATCAGCGCCCAGTCCGTGAAGGAAAGCGCGTTCATGCCGATCCTCGAATTGCTGGAGCGCGAGTTTCGCGCGACGAATCGAGGACACATGGCGGCGGGGATGTCGCTGCTGATTGCACTTTTCGTGCATGTCGCGCGGCTATGCGAGAGTGCGTCCGCGCCGAGTGTCGCATCGACGGAAAGGCGCGTGCAACAGATCAAGCGCTTCAGGGAACTGGTGGCCGCGCACTTTCGCGAGCATCAGCCCGTGGATTTCTATGCGCAAAAGCTCGGCATGACGGTCACGCAACTCGGACGCATTTGCCGCGAGGAGATATCGAGCTCACCGCTCGCGATGATCAACGAGCATCTCGTGCGCGAGGCGCAGCGCGATCTCGTTTATTCGAGCATGTCGGTCAAGCAAATCGCGCATGGATTGGGCTTTGCCGACATCGCATATTTCAGCCGCTATTTCCGCAAGCAGACCGGCGTCACGCCGACGCAATTTCAGTCCGAAGCGCATAAGGCGCTAGCCATCCAATAGCCTGTTCGCACTGATGTCGGAGGGTTGCCACCGTCATGCAGGCGTGCGATGCTTCGCCGTGCTGCGAATCAATCAAAACAAAAACGGCCCGAGCGAGACCAGTCCGGTTCACTGATCCTTTTGAGGAGGGAGCATGATCGCACTGTTATCGCATCGCGCGGCGCACGAGGCGTCGCGGCGTTTCCAGTTCAAGGCACGCGGAGTGCTATGCGGCTGGCTCGTCATGAGCGCGGCTGCAAACCTCGCGTATGCGGACGCGCAAACCGGTTATACGCTGCCGCCTCCGCCGAGCGAGTTATACGGCGATCTTTTCGTCGCCGTGCAGACACAGGGCATTTATCCCGATCAAAAGACCTTCGTCGACGCGACACCCAAGATCGATCCCGCGCAGATCGTGCAGGCCTATCATCAGCAGATGTCGGTACCGGGCTTTTCGCTGAAGACGTTCGTCGCGCAGTACTTCACGCCGCCGACCGATCAGGTCATCACGCCGCCGCCCAACCAGTCGCTGCGCGAACATATCGACTGGCTCTGGCCGGAACTCACGCGTCTCACGACGACCGCCAACGTACCGCCCAACAGTTCGCTGATTCCGATGCCCAAGCAATATGTCGTGCCGGGAGGGCGCTTTCGCGAAGGTTACTACTGGGACACGTATTTCACGATGCTGGGTCTTCAGGAAGCGGGCCGCGAAGATCTCGTCGACGACATGCTCGATAACTTCGCGTATCTGATCGACACGATCGGACATATTCCAAACGGCAATCGCACGTACTACGTGAGCCGGTCGCAACCGCCGTTTTTCTCCTATATGGTCGAACTTGCCGCGCACAAGGAAGGCGGGCGGGTCTATCAGAAGTATTTGCCGCAGTTGCGCAAGGAACATAGTTACTGGATGCAGGGCGCGAATACGTTGCAGCCCGGCGACGCAGTGCGCAATGTCGTGATGCTGCCGGACAAGACCGTGCTCAATCGCTATTGGGACGAGCGCGACACGCCGCGCGACGAGTCTTATTCGGAAGACGTCGCCACCGCCAAACAAGTTACGAATCGCCCAGCGAACGAGGTGTATCGCGATCTGCGCGCGGCGGCCGAAAGCGGCTGGGACTTCAGTTCGCGCTGGTTCGGCGACAACATGACGCTCGCCACGATCCGCACGACATCGATCGTTCCCGTCGATCTGAATAGCCTGATGTTCCACCTCGAAACGACGATTGCTATCGGTTGCGGCGAGGCGCGCGATTTCGGTTGCGTCGGCGAGTTCATCGGACGCGCGGCGAAGCGTGCCGTCGGCATCAACAAGTATCTCTGGAACAAGAACGGCTATTACGGCGACTACGACTGGAAGCTCGGACAACCGCGCAATAACCCGTCGGCGGCGATGCTGTATCCGCTCTTCGCCAACGCGGCGTGGCCGGATCGCGCGCACAAGACAGCGGAGACAGTCGAAGCGATGCTGCTGAAGCCGGGCGGCCTCACGACGACCACCTACAACACGACGCAGCAGTGGGACGCGCCGAACGGCTGGGCGCCATTGCACTGGATCGCGGTGCAAGGTCTGAAGCGATACGGGCGCAGCGATCTCGCGCAGCAGATCGGCACGCGCTTTCTTGCCGACGTGAATAACGTCTACAAGACGCAACAGAAGCTCGTGGAGAAGTACATCGTGGAAGGCGAGGGAACGGGCGGCGGAGGCGGCGGCGAATATCCGTTGCAGGATGGCTTCGGATGGACCAATGGCGTCACGCTGAAGCTGCTCGACCTCTACGCACCGGGTCAATAAGACAGAGAAACGAAGGCATCGCCGTGATCCTTCATGCGGCGATGCCGTAGTATCGACTTTACTTCGCCTGCTTCTGCCGACGATACTCCTGCACCGGCAAACCGCCCACGCCCCAGTTCTCCATCTCCACTTCTTCGATCACGACGAACGTGGCGTCGAGCGGCTTGTTCAACACGTCGAGCAACAACTGGCTCACGCCTTTGATGAGCTGCGCTTTCTCATCGGCGGTGACGGCACTCGTGCCGGGCTTGCTGCCTTCGCGTGTCACCTGAATCGTAACCATCGGCATGACGATCTCCTTGAATGGGAAACAGCGAAGCGCCCGCGAAGGGCGCATTCGCAACCGGTGAAGAATCGATCAATCAATGTCCCGCGCTTTGACCGCCGTCGACGTGCAGGATCTCGCCCGTCACGAACGGCGCGGAATCAAGATACAGCACGGCGTTCACGATGTCGCTCATTTCACCCATGTGTCCCATCGGATGCAGCGCGCCGAGGGCTTCGTGCGTTTCGGGCGCGTGCATCGGCGACTTGATGATGCCGGGCGACACCGCATTCGCGCGAATGCCGGACTTCGCATATTCGATCGCGAGTGACTTCGTCGCGGCATTCAAGCCGCCTTTGGTCAGCGACGCCAGCACCGAAGGCACACCGCTCACCGCATGATCGACGAGCGTCGTCGTGATGCTGACGACATGCCCGCTCTTGTTCTTCTCCATCTGCTCGACGGCGAGTTGCGTGATGTTGAAGAAGCCGTTCAGGTTCACGTTCAGGAACGCCGCATAGTCTTCCTGCGTATATTGCGTGAAGGGCTTGGCGATGAAGATGCCGGCGTTGTTGACGAGCGTATCGATGCGGCCGAACTTTGCGATCGCCGCATCGACTACGCGTTGCGCGGTGGCGCGATCGCCGATATCGCCCGCGACGGCTATCACGTTCGGATCGTCCGGCTGCGTAACGGAACGGGCGGTCGCAACGACGCGATAACCTTTCGCGCGAAAAGCGTTGACGATCTCAGCGCCGATGCCTTGCGACGCGCCGGTGACGATAGCGACTTTGTTTGCGTTGCTCATGATGAACCTCGATAGATGTTGATTTGGGCCTGTTGCGGATCGGACCGACGGCTCCGATGGCTCGTAATTTATGCCCTTCGAGATTCGTTGCGTACACACGCGATGGACAATCAGTCTTGCATGTGAGGAACAAATGCGTCGCGGGCGAATCGATCAGACGAATCATTCAATGGGAGATACACGTGAGCGTGCGCAACGTGAAAGCATTCGTATTCGATGTATTCGGCACGGTCGTGGACTGGCGCGGCGGCGTCGCGCGCGAGGCCGCGCCGTTCCTGCAACGCCACGGCGCAACGGGCGCTGCGCCTGAAGCCTTCGCGGATGCATGGCGCAGCCGCTATGTGCCCGCGATGCGCAAGATCATCGGCGGCGAGCGATCGTTCGTGCGGCTCGATGTGCTGCATCGCGAGAATCTGGTGGATGTCTTGCCGGAGTTCGGCATCGATCCGAAAGCTGTTCCTTCCGAGGCGCTCGACGAACTCAACCTCGCGTGGCATCGACTCGACCCGTGGCCGGATTCGATAGCGGGCCTGCAACGGCTCAAGGCGCGCCATATCATCGCGCCGCTTTCGAACGGCAATATCAGGCTGATGGTGGATATGGCGAAGCGTGCCGGACTGCCCTGGGATGCGATTCTCGGCGCGGAGATCGCGCAGATTTACAAGCCGGATCCGCAGGCCTATTTGCGCACGGCGGATGTGTTGATGCTGAAGCCGGAAGAGGTCTGCCTTGTCGCCGCGCATAACGACGATCTCGCTGCGGCGAGAAAGTGCGGCCTGCGCACTGCGTTCATCGCGCGTCCGTATGAGCGCGGTCCAGGTCAGACAATCGATCTGAAAGCCGAGAGCGATTGGGATGTCGTCGCGAACGACATGAACGAACTGGCCGATGCCGTGGGCGCCTGAGCGCCGATAACATCGGCCGATGAAGCGACTTTAAGCGCCGTTAAGCGCCTTCGACGACGCGGAAGTCGCGCACCACGGAATCGCCCAGCACTTCCAGCGCGTGCTGATAAGTCGCGCTGTTATAGGCGGCGACGGCCGCATCGAGCGAATCGAATTCGATGACCACCGTGCGCTCGATCGCGCCTTCGCCCTGCGCCATCGCCGCGACGCCGCGAACGAGGGGACGGCCGCCGCCTTCCGCGATGGCTTGCGTTGCGATCTTCGCGTATTCGGCGGCTTGCTCGGGCTTCATGATCTTCTTGTACACGCTGACCCAATATCCTTTTGCCATCTGTATCTCCAATGTTTGACGGGCGCGTTGCGCCATGAGGCGAACGCAATGCGCGATTGCGTTCAGTCCGGCGGCCAGCATAGCAAATTCTCGAATGCGGATGCCCGCGCCGTCCGCGCACTCGATTCTGCGTGTTTCCGTGAAAGGTGCTTTCTTGCGCTAGGGGTTAACCCGTGAAGACGAGCGTCATAGACTGCCATTACTGCTTTCGAACGACATCCTGTTCGAAGCCAGGCACCTCATAACACTGGAGTTTCATCATGAAGTCGATCATCCGCGCGGCCGTCGTCGCAACCGTTCTTGTCGTTCCTGTCGCTTCGTTCGCTCAAAGCCAGATCACGCGGGCTCAGGTCCGTGCGGAACTCGCTGAATTGCAGAGCGTGGGTTATCACGTGGGCGACGGCGATCAGGCTCACTATCCGGAAGCGATTCAGGCAGCCGAAGCGAAGCTCGCCGCACGCGATGGCGCGACGGCTTATGGCGGTGCGGCTAACGGCACGGGGCAATCGGGCGGTGCACGCGTGTCGCAATCGGACTGGAACGCGATGTACTCGCGATAAGCCGTTACTTCAGGCGGAGGATTCAGTCCGCAGCATACTTGCGGTCGAGTTCGTCGAAGAGCGGCTTGTTCACGAGACGTTGACGTTCGGCGAACGGCGCGACAACTGCCGGATCTTCATCGAGCCGTCCTTGCGATTTCAATGCGCCGAGCGCGGTCTGCATGCCGCGCACGGCACTTTGCAGCGCGGCATTCGCATACAGCACGAGACTGAAACCCAGGCGCGCCAGATCGGCCTGATCCGTTACGGGCGTCTTGCCGCCAATCACGATATTGATGAGTTGCGGTGCATCGAGCAGCTTCGGCAGCGATGCGATCTGCTCCGGCGTTTCGATAGCTTCGACAAAGAGAATGTCGGCGCCCGCTTCGACGAATGCACGCGCGCGCTCGATCGCCGCGTCGAAGCCTTCCACCGCGCACGCATCAGTGCGCGCGATGATCTGAAAGTTATCGTCTTCGCGCGCATCGACCGCCGCGCGTATCTTCCCTACCATTTCATTCGTCGAGACCACGGCCTTGCCCGCGAAATGGCCGCACTTCTTCGGCATCACCTGATCTTCGAGTTGAATCGCATCGGCGCCCGCGCGTTCGAGCGTGCGCACTGCATGACGCACGTTGAGCGCATTGCCGAAGCCCGTATCCGCATCGACGATGAGCGGCACGTCCACTGCATCGCGAATGCGCGACGTATGCTCCGCAATTTCCGCGAGGCCGATGAAGCCGAGGTCCGGCATGCCGAGCGACATGTTCGTCACGCCCGCACCGGTGATGTAGATCGCTTCGAAACCCAGATCGGCCGCGACGCGCGCGCTCATCGCATTGAACGCGCCGGGCAGAAGCAGGGCGCTGCGTGCGTTGACCCGTTCGCGAAAGGCGGCACGGCGGCGTGAAGAGGAAGTGGTCATGGCTTCGGGTCCGGAAAGTGAGTTCATGTTCGGCGTCTGCAATGCTAACTCGCGATGCGCTTCGGCGCTCGCGTGACTATCACGCGAAGCGAAACAGGGCGCGCGCCGAATCGCGCAACACGATGGTACGCAGCGATGCGTCCGGAATCCAGCGGTCGAGCGCATCGCGGGAGGCGTCGTAGTCGATCAGCCTTTGATGCTGCGTATGCGGCCAGTCGCTGCCCCACACGAGCCGCGCCGCGCCGAAGGAATCGAGCAACGCGGACGTGAGCGCTTGGCCGATCGCGACGCCGCTTTCGCCGCGGACGCTGCGATAAGCCGCCGATAGCTTGACCCACACGCGCCCGCTCTTTGCGGTCGTCAGAAGATAGCGAAAGCCCGGATCGTCGACGCCGAATGCGGGATCGGGTCGGCCGAAATGATCGACCACGATCGTGCAGCCTTGTTCGAGCAGCGGCGTAATGAGCATCGGCAAATCGATCGCATCGCGATGAATCTCGACATGCCAGCCGAGCGCATTGATGCGCCTGAACAATTCGCGCCAATGAGATTCGCGCAGATCGGGCAGAGCAAGGCCGATCAGATTCAGCCGCATGCCGACGACACCATGCGCCGCGAGATGCCGCAATTCATCATCGCTGATGGAAGAATCGATGACCGCCACGCCACGAAAGCGTTGCGGAAAGCGCTGCAGCACATCGAGGAAAAACGAATTGTCCGTACCCAGAAAACTCGGCTGCACGAGCACCGAATGCGATATGCCGTTCGCGCGCAAATGATCCGCGTAGGCATCGAGCGTCGCGTCGTAATCGGGTGCATGACGGCGATGCGGTGCGAGCGGAAGGCCGCGCACGAAGACATGCGCGTGACTGTCGATGGCTTCGATTGCCGCGGGCGTCGTTGCGAGCCATTGCTCGTCGACGAGTGTGGAGTGGAGTGTATGCATCATGGATAAATCAGACATGCGTGGGCGATCGCTCGCTCGATGCAGCTTGAGCGGGCACGGTCGCAATGCGACGGCCTTTCGTTTCGGGCAACAGCAACGCAGCCACGACGACGAGTCCATATGCGATGCCCGCGTCGATGCCGAGGGCTTGTCCAAGCGGCATCGAATTGCCCATGTGCCCGACGAGCACCGGAAACACAGCGGACACCACGCGCCCGAAGTTGTAGCAAAAGCCGACGCCCGTGCCGCGCACGCCTTGCGGATACAGCTCGTTGAAGAGCGCGCCGAGCGTCGCCGGAATGCCTGCGGAGAAGAGCCCGAGCGGGAAGCTCAGCATCAGCATTGCAACATCGCCAATAGGCAGAAACACATACACGTTGACCGTGACCGCGCAGCAGATCGCGAAGAGAATCACGTTTTTCCGGCGGCCGATCTTGTCCTGCAACCACGCGCTGACAAAACATCCGATGATGAACGCGGTAATCACGACGGCCAGATAGCCGCCCGTGCCGAGCACCGACAAGTGACGTTCGGTTTTGAGGTAAGTCGGGAGCCATGTCGTAATGGCGTGATAACCGCCATGCGCGCCGAGTCCGATCAATCCGCCGACGATCGTCGTGCGCAATACCGACGGATGAAAGATGCCGGCGAGAATAGCGAACGTGCCTCGAGGTTGCTCATCACCTTGTTCGACAGGTTTCGATTCGCGCGGCGGCTCTACGATATTGCGGCGCATATAGACCACGAGCAACGCGGGCAACAGACCGACCGCGAATAGCACACGCCAGGCCCAATCGGGTGAAACGTATGAGAACACGATGGTATAGAGCAATACCGCACCGGCCCAGCCGAAGCCCCACGCGCTTTGCACGATGCCCATAGCCTTGCCGCGATGTTTCGCGCGAATCGTCTCGCTGAGCAATACCGCGCCCGCTGTCCATTCGCCGCCGAAGCCCAGTCCCTGAAGCGACTTGAGCACGAGCAATTGCTCGAAGTTCTGCGCGAAGGCGCTGAGAAACGTGAAGAGCGAAAACCAGAGAACCGTCACCTGCAATGCCTTGACGCGCCCGATGCGATCGGAGAGCACGCCCGCAAGCAGTCCGCCCAATGCGCCCGCGACGAGCGTCGCGCCGCCGATCAGACCCGCCTGTCCCTTGCCGATGCCCCAGGTCGCGATGAGCGTCGGGATAACGAGGCTGAATACCTGCGTATCGACGCCATCGAGCGCCCAGCCTGCGAAGCATCCCCATAGCGTGCGTTTTTCCGCCGTGGAAATCTCACGGTACCAATTCATCTTGCGTCTCCTGTGCTGGCGCCGGGCCGGCTCTTGTTCAATATGTCACTGCATTCTAGAAACGAATCGCGGCCTCGCATACTATGGATACGTTCGTTTTTCATAACATTTTGATATGCTCGCGACATGGAGACGCGCAACCTCAAATACTTCCTCGCCGTGGTCGATGCAGGCAGCGTGACACGCGCGGCCGAGGTGCTCGATATCGCGCAACCCGCGTTGAGCCAGGCGCTTTCGCGCATGGAACGCGATCTGGGCGTGAAGCTCTTCGAGCGCACGCGCCGTGGCGCGCAATTGACACCGGCAGGCGAAGCGATCGTCGAAGACATACGATTGAGCGTAGCGCGTATCGATGCCGCATCGCACCGCGCACGGGAGATCGGCGCGCAACGTGGCGGGCGGCTCACGATTGGCTTTGCATCGGCGGCGCTTTTCAGTCTCTTGCCTCGCGCAATTGCGGCGCTGCGTGAGGAAGTGCCCAATGTCGAACTCATGCTCAGGGAAATGAGCAATGCGGAGCAGGCGAGCGCGCTGGAGAAAGGCACGATCGATATCGGTTTGCTGCATACGCCCGTTGCGGTAGGAGGGCGTATGCGCGAGAAGATGATCGCAAGAGAACGCTTGCTCGCCGTGCTGCCGCTCCCGTTTGCTATCGGCGACGATGGAAAGGTCGGCCTGAAGGATCTTTCCGATGCGGGCCTCGTGTGGTTTCCCAGCGATCAGTTACCGGTTGTCCGCGCGGGCATCCTGAGTGCTTTTCGTAAGGCAGGTTGTGAAGCAAACGTCGTGCAGGACGCGAATCGCTCGCTGACCGTGCTCGCTTGCGTCGCGGCGGGATGCGGCGCATCGCTGCTGCCGCAATCGGTGACGGCGCTGCAATTCGCTGGCGTGCGCTTTTGCGATGTGCGCGACGGCGATAACCTGCCACCCTTCGAACTCAGCGCAATATGGCCGATGCGCTCGCGTCCCACACTCGCGGATCGCTTCGCGGCCTTGCTCGAAGCATGAGGAGACATGCATGAATGAAATTTCGAACGATCTGCCTTTGCCGGAGGGCATTCGCGCGCGCATGATCGACAACGGCAACGGACTTTCGATGCATGTGCTCGAAGCCGGATTCGATGCACCTGAAAGGCCCTGTATCGTGCTTTTGCACGGCTTTCCCGAACTCGCCTATAGCTGGCGCAAAATCATGAAACCGCTTGCGGATGCGGGCTTTTATGTCGTCGCACCCGATCAGCGAGGTTATGGACGCACGGTCGGCGGCGCTGCTCTATTCGATACCGATCTCGACGCGTTCAACTTTCCGAACCTCGTGCGCGATGTGCTCGGCCTCGTCTCGGCGCTGGGTTATCGCAGAGTTGCATCGGTCATCGGTCATGACTTCGGGTCGCCTGTGGCCGCGTGGTGTGCGTTGATTCGCCCCGATGTGTTCGCGTCCGTCGTGATGATGAGCGCGCCTTTCGCGGGGCCGCCCGCATTCGCGTTCAATACCGCGAAGGACGATGCGAGCCTCGCGCGCGTCGAAACGGCGCCATCGGTCATGGCGGAGGCAGTGGCGGGGCTTCAATCGCTCGATCGGCCGCGCAAGCATTATCAATGGTATTACTCGGGCGCGCAGGCCAACGATGATATGTGGCATCCGCCGCAAGGGCTCGCCGCGTTCTTCCGCGCGTATTACCACGTCAAGAGCGCGGACTGGCCGGGCAATCATCCTCATCCGCTTGCATCCGTCACGCCCGATCAACTCGCGATGCTGCCCACGTACTACGTGATGAATGCGGATGCGACGATGCCGCAGACCGTTGCGGAGCATATGCCCGCCGCCGATAAGATTGCCGCATGCGCGTGGCTTTCCGATCAGGATTTGAACGTGTACGCGAGCGAATACGCGCGCACCGGATTTCAGGGCGGATTGAACTGGTATCGCTGCGGCACAGACCCGCACTATGCGGCCGAATTACGGCTTTGGTCGGGATGCACGATCGACGTGCCGTCATGTTTCATCGCGGGCGCGAGCGACTGGGGCTATTACCAGCGTCCGGGCGATTTCGAAGCGATGCGCGTTCTGGCCTGCACCAATTTTCGCGCGACGCATCTGATCGAAGGCGCGGGGCACTGGGTGCAGCAGGAGCAGCCGAGTACCGTCGTCAGCCGCATCCTGCGGTTTCTGAGGCAGGATGCGCCCGCGATCTAGCGAGTGCGCGAAGAGTTGTATCAAGAAGTGTATGAAGTTTCCTCTTGTAAGAGTTGCCGGTGCATCGGCATTCGCAGGAACTTCACCGAAAGCGCCAGTGTCCACGAGCCTCGCGGCCTTCGAAGGTCGGCATCAACCGCGAGGAGAGTATCGATGGATAAAGGACGTGTTGCCGCGCTCGACGCAGGCCGGGCGCTCGCGATCGTCGGGGTAGTCGCAGTACACCTGTCGTTTCAATTCCCCAATCTGCCCGGCGCCGTGACGCTCATCGCGCGCATGGGTCAATACGGCGTGCAGCTTTTCTTCGTGATCAGCGCGATCACGATCTTCATGACGCTCGAAATGGATCACGCGCGCTGCGCGGATGTGCGTCATGTCACGTTGCGCTTCTACATCAAACGTTTTTTTCGCATAGCGCCGTTGTATTACGCGGCGATCGCGGTCTATGGCCTCATCAGCTATGGCGCGACGCGTTCGGGTATCGAGCGGGCATGGATTCTCGGCGCGCATGGCCCGATGGACGTTCTGCTCAACATGCTCTTTCTGCATGCGTTTTCGCCGACCGCGATCAATAACGTCGTGCCGGGAGGATGGTCGATCGGTGTCGAGATGCTGTTCTATCTGATCGCGCCGCTGCTGTTCTTCCTCGCGATGAATCGCGCGCGTCTGCTGCTCGCTACGGCGCTGCTGCTGGCGCTCTCTTATGCGACGATGTCGATGAGCGACTGCAACGGCAGCCTCGATTGCAATGTCGCCAATAACACGTTCAGCTACTTCTGGCCGCCTGTGCAAGGGCCGTGCTTCATCATCGGCATGTGGGCGTGGTATGCATTCCGCTCGCATTTGCTCGGCGCGTCCGATGTCACGAGGCGCATATCGTGGCTCTATTTTTCGCTCGCATTGGGCTTTGCACTCGCGACCGCCGCGCTCGGCGTATGGCTCGACAAGGCGCATGCACTCGCTCCCGTATTCGCTGCGTGCAGCGCCGTCGCGTTTCTGCTGTTCGTGTGCTCGCATCACGCCCGAAGACGCCGCGATAGCGCGCGAGCGGCGCAGCGCGCCACGTTCGTCCGACGTTGCGCCGCCGCGCTCGGCCGCGAAAGTTATGGCATCTATCTCTGGCACTTCATCTGCGTCTATGCGACGTTTCATTTCTTCGATCACACATTCGGAGAAAAGAACGGTGAGACTTCGCTCGCGCTATTCGGCGCGACACTGATCGTGGTGCTGGTCGTTTCTTATGCGCTTTCGCGCGTGTCGGACCGTCTGATTCAAGGGCGTGCGACACGCTTGTCGAGACGCCTGCTCGCATCCGTGGACAGACGTTTTCGCCTGACGCGTGAAGCTTAGCCGCGAGGATTCGCTTGAGCCGTGAACGTCACCGCCATGTCGATGCGCCGACCGCGCGTGCGATACAACACGATGCTCACGGCCAGCGTCGCCAGTTCGGTGATGGCGACGGTCATCCAGATGCCGTTCGGCCCGAGCCATTCGGTGAGAAGCCACAGCATCCCCAGCAGCAACATCCAGCTACGCAGCAGCGCGACGATCATCGACGCGAGCGGCGCCTCGATGGCGGTCAGATAGCCGCTGATCGCGACATTGATCGCGGCCGGCAGGAACGCGAGCGCGCACCACGGCAACGCGTCGCGCAGGAGCGCTTGCGCCGCCGCACTGTCGGGCACGAAGAGCGCGCCCAGCGGTTGTGCGAGCGTGAGAATCGCGAAGGCGGCAGCTAGCGCGAAGCCGGCCGTGACCATGATGCCGATCGAGAATGCGCGCGACACGGCATGCGCATTGCCCGCGCCGCGCTGAAAGCTCACGATCGGCTGCATGCTTTGCACGAGCGCGACCATCGTGACCGAGGCGATCATCGTCATGTATTCGACGACCGCGAACGCGACGAGACCCGTGTCGCCAAGCCAGCGCAGCACCGCGTGATTGAACGCGAAGAGCGTGACGCTCGGCGCGATCTCGCCGAGAAACTCCGATACGCCGTTATACGCCATGCGCCACGCGTGATCGAGCCGCGCGAATGCGTGGGCCACGGGACGAACGTGCCGGGCCCTGACGAAGTGATAGGCCAGCATCGGGATGCAGGCGAGCGCCTGACTGATGCCCGACGCTAGCGCCGCGCCGCGCATGCCCCATTGCATGTGACTGACCATCCACCATGTCAACGCGACGTCGGCGACGCCGCCCGCGATCAGGCATACGAGGCCGAACCTGGCCGCGCCTTCGATGCGCAGGAAGAGTTCGAGTGCATAACATGCGGTCGGAAACAGGACGAACGGCGCATAGGCATGCAGGAAATCTTTTGCGAGGCGCGCGAGTTCACCGCGAGCGCCTGTCCATTGCACGAAGGTATCGGCATAGAAATAAATGGCGAGTGAGAACGCCACGCCGCATAAGCCGAGCAGCCAAAGCGCTTGCGTGAACGCTTCGGCGGCTTCGCGCTCGCGCCGCTCGCCGAGCAGGCGTGAGACGAGCGTCGATCCGCCGACGCCGATCATCACGCTGAATGCATAGGGCAGATAAAGCAGGGGGACGAGCAGATTCAACGCGGCAAGCGCATCGGCGCCGACATGGCGTCCGATAAAGATGCCGCTGATGACGGAGTGCATGCAGTACACCCATGCCGCGAGCACGGTAGGCACGGCGTAGTTCGAGAATTGACGAACGAGGGATACGTTTTTGTTGAGCGAAACCATGACTGACAACCCGAGATTACTCGCTAGCACGCCAATACCAGCACGCGATGCATTCGACGTGCGAGTCAAGGTTATGGCATGCGAATGAGCGCTGTATGAGCGCGCCGAAAAAACTCGGGCGGGCTGCATATGAATGAAACGAGACTGCGTAGCGCGTGGCTGGCGGCGCGAGAATACGCCAGCGGGCTATAAGAGGAAAGGCGTGACGAGGCTAACGGCGCATGATGCGCGAATGCCGCTTCAGGCTTTCACGATGCATCGATTGCGATGCGGTGGTTGGAGTGACGAGCACGAACAAAGGTTCCTTCGTTCGCTTTTAAGCGAATCATGATTCACGCACGAGATCATTAAGCGCTAGCCGCCCGACGCCTCCAGAGGGCGGTCCGGTTTCACGCGCAAACCATACGCAGTCAGCATGCGATACAGCGTCACGCGAGATATGCCCAGTTCATCCGCAGCTTCTCCGAGACGGCCGCGATGACGCAGCAGCGCCACTTCGATAGCCTGCCGCTCGGCTGCCTCGCGCGCTTGCGCAAGTGTCATCGGCGCGGCTTCGGCATATTCGCCCAGTTCCAGATCGGCTGCGAGAATCTGGCGTCCTTCCGACATGACGATTGCGCGACGCACGCGATTAATCAATTCGCGCACATTGCCGGGCCAGCCATAGTTATGAAGCGCTGCGATCGCGCACGGTGAAAAGCCGCGCAGCCGGCGGCTCGCATCCTTTCTGAAGCGATCGAGCATGTGATTCGCGAGCAGTTCGATATCCTTGCCGCGCACGCGCAGCGGCGGCTCGTCGATCTGCAACACGCACAAACGATGGTACAAGTCCGCACGGAAGCGGCCTTCGATCATCGCCGACTGCATATCGACGTGCGTCGCCGAAATGATGCGCACATCGACATCCGTAGACCCTTGTCCGCCCAGACGCTCGATCTTGCGCTCCTGCAGGAAGCGCAACAGGCTCGCCTGGCTTTCGAGCGGCAGATCGCCGATTTCATCGAGAAAGAGCGTGCCGCCGTCGGCTGCTTCCACGCGTCCGATCTTGCGTTGATTCGCGCCCGTGAACGCGCCGCGCTCATAGCCGAAGAGTTCCGATTGCAGCAGATGCGCGGGTATCGCGCCGCAATTGATCGCGACGAACGGCTGATCGCGGCGCACCGAACGCTCATGAATCGCGACTGCCGTGAGTTCCTTGCCCGTACCCGATTCGCCCGAGATGAAAACGGGCGCGTCGGTCATCGCGACTTTGCGAATCGAGCGATACAGCGCCTGCATCGCATCGCAGGAGCCGACCATACTGCCTTCCTTGCAATCGTCCTTGCGGGGATCGTTGCTGGCGGTGTCGTGCAGCGACACCATGCCGTACGCATGCCCGACTGCATCGACGATACGGTCCGCGGAAGAGGGCACCGTCACATAGTCGAAACAGAAATCGCGAATCAGCCGGCAAATCTCGGGGTTATCGACATGCTCGGCGTCCACGGTCGCGACCCAGCCGATCTGATAGCTTGCGAGCATCGCGGTGAGCGTGGCCGCTTCGGCGGCGAAGCCGCGGCTCGTCAGATCGACGATCCCCGCGGCGGCGCGTTTGCCGTGCTTGGCGGATTTGGGCGGCTTTGCCGGATCGATGCGCTCGATGGCCCAGCCGCGATCATGCAAACGCCCGGACAAATCGTCCGATACGGCCCGACCAACGAAATAGAGCGTTCTGGCTTCCCCGTACATGGCTTTTCCCGGTTTTTTTTTAGGTGTAGCGGCAAGTATGCGCCCGGTTGCCGCAATGTAAAACGTCTCGCAAACGATAACCAGATTTTGATTGTTTACATTGATCGGCGGAATCGATTAAGTACGTGAGAGTAATCTTTGCATTACGTTCGTGCAGAAATTAAATGCACGCATGTGCTTTAGGGCGGTCAACCATATGCTGGGAGGCTTTCGTCCGAGGAGATATGGCGGAACAAATTACTTATTCACTTATGAATATGATTTGTCCAGCATGTATCTGCATAGCTGAAAGTGGCCGGCGCTGAAATGTCAGATAATTGATACCTGATGCATTTTTGTGGCGCTGTCATTGCGAGCGTAGAGTTCGTAAACGCGTCCGTCTGATGAATACCCGTTCGAACATGGAAAATCCAGAGAATCGCACTTCAACCTATCAGCCGCGTTTGCTTCTGGTCGACGACGATCCGGCGATGATCCGCGTCATCGGCGAAATGCTTGCGGAATTTCCCAACCAGCGCTTTGCTCTCACGGGCGAGGCCGCGCTGGCCCTGGCGCGCGAATCGACGCCGGACCTTATTCTTCTCGACGCCAATCTGCCCAACATGACGGGCTTCGATGTCTGCGAGATTCTCAAGGGCGACGCGAAGCTCGCGCGTGTGCCGGTCATTTTCATCACGAGTCACGACGCACCCGCGCTCGAAGTCGATGCGTTTCGCATGGGCGCCGCCGATTACGTGATCAAGCCGCTCGTCGCGCCACGCTTGCGCGCGCGCGTGCGGGCGCAGCTCCGTTTGCGGCATCGCGTGATGGAGGCGCAGGCAGCGAAGCCCGCAATGGCGAAACCCACGGGCGTGCGCGTGCTCGGCATCCTTTCTGACGACATGGTCGAGGCGCATCGCCATGCGCTCGAAGCCATCGGCGCACTCGATTTGGCGAAGGATTGCGAAGCCGCTGTGCGTCTCGCTCAAAGCAAGGAGCCGGATGCAATCGTGCTGGATGCGCGTTGCTGCAACAACCCGTGCGACGCCGTGCGTACGTTGCTGGCGGAACTGGCTCACGTGCCTATCGTCGTGCTGGCCGATGCGCGCGATATCGAAACGGAGCAATGCACGCTCGATGCCGGCGCAGCGGATGTCATCGCGAGTCCGGCGAGGTCAGCAGTGTTGCAGGCGCGTGTGCAAGGCGCGTTGACTTCGGCGCGGCAAGCGCGGGAAGAATTGCGCGCGCAGCTCGAATCGGCGAGGGGCGCGAGTGTTCATCCGTTTCCGGTGTTCGCTCGCGATACACGCGCCGGCTAGGTTATAGCGTCTCTTTCATTTCAAACCTGCTCGAGCATGTCGCGCGCGATCTCCGATGCGCGCGCGAAATCGAGCGCTCGTACGCGTGCGAGAAACTGCTCGAAGTCCTCGCGGTACGCGCCCGGCGCATGAGGCGACAGGTTCTCGGATAGCGCGATCGCCTGCAGATTCGATGCATCGAGCAATTCGATGATCGCAGCGAGCCGAGCACGCCAGTCCTCATCATCGAGCGGTGACTTGCTGGTCTCCGAGTTCACGGACGACGGCGGCCGGCCGAATTCATCGACGAGCCGTGTCACGCTCGACGCAAGCAATTCCCGCATGCGCGGCAGCTTCGCGCGCGTTGCTGCGAGCACTTGCGTATCGGTTTCGAGCGTGCTTGCGAGCTTCGCGAGCGCCGCCGCGCCAACCGTGCCCGCGCTTCCCTTGATTGCATGCAGCATCGATGCGGCGCTTTGCATATCGTGTGCAACGAGCGCCGAGTCGAGCCGCGCCAGTTGCCTGTCGGTCTGTGGGCTGAAGCGGTCGATTGCATTACGGATTAAATCGACATTTCCACCGAAGCGCGCGACGATCGAATCGCGCGGCTCGATGATCGTCTCGGCATCGGCGTCCTGGGTATCGACGTGCGTGCGCAGCACCGCGACCAGCCGCTCGACATCGATCGGCTTGCCCACGTGATCGTTCATGCCGGCCTGCAAACAGGCATCGCGATCCGTGCCCGATGCATTGGCCGTCATCGCGATGATCGGCAGCGCGGCGAAACGGCCATCCGCGCGAATCAGACGCGTCGCTTCGAGGCCGTCGAGATCGGGCATCTGCACGTCCATCAGCACGGCATCGAAATGGGCATTGGCTGTCACGATCCGATCGACGCCTTCGCGGCCGCCATCGGCAAGCGTCACGGACGCGCCTTCAGCCAGGAGCAGGCCTTCCGCGACCTGGCGGTTGAGTTCGTTGTCCTCGACCACGAGTAACGCAAGTCCCGCAAGGCGGGCTTGCTTCGCCGGCGGCTGCATCGTCGTTGGCATCGCCTTGCTAGCGCGAGGCAACGCGGCGCGAATCGCGGCGGCGAGCTGCTTCGGTGTCACGGGCTTCGTCAGAAAAGCGGCGAAGGGCGCAGCGCCGCCGTCCTGCGACTCTCGCAAAACCTCGCGTCCGAAAGCAGTGACCAGCAGCACGAGAGGCGGCGTCGCGCGGCCCTTCATCGCGTTGATCTGCCTTGCTGCGTTCAGGCCGTCGAGTCCCGGCATGCGCCAGTCGAGCAGGGCGATAGCGTAGGGCGCATCGCTCAGCGCAGCGTCGCCGATGCGCTTGACCGCCTCGGCCCCGCTCGTCACGACATCCGCCTGCCAGCCGAGCGAGCGCACCGTGCGCGCCATGATCTCGCCCGCGATCGCGTTGTCGTCGGCGATGAGAATGCGCGCGCCGTGTTCAGGGATCGCGACGTCGTCAAGCATGAGCGCACCGGACGTGTCCACGCCGAGCGTGATGTCGAACCAGAAGCGGCTGCCTTCTCCGACGCGGCTTTCGACTTCGAGCTGGCTGCCCATCATCGCGAGGAGCCGTTTGCTGATGACGAGGCCGAGGCCGGAGCCTCCATAACGCCGCGACGTCGATGCTTCCGCCTGTGTGAAGCCCTCGAAGATGCGCCCGAGCTGTTCCTCGCTGATGCCGATGCCGCTGTCGCTCACCGCGACGCGCACGCGCACCGCGTCGCCCGCTGACTCGTTCGCGTCTTCGCATCGATGCACGCTCACGACGATTTGCCCCTTCGACGTGAACTTGAGCGCATTGCCCGCGAGATTGGTGAGCACCTGCTGAAGCCGGAAGCTGTCGCCGATCAGCACGGCCGGCAAGGACGCATCGAGATCGAACAGCACTTCGACATCTTTCGTGCCCTGATTGCCCGACAGCACGATGCCGAGCTCCTGCATCAGCTTCTCCGGCTCGAACGGATGGCTGTCGATTTCCAGCTTGCCCGCCTCGATCTTCGAGTAATCGAGGATGTCGTTGAGCAGGTTCAGCAGCGATTTCGCCGCCGTTTCGGCCTTGCTCACATAGTCCTGCTGGCGCGCGTTGAGCGTCGTCAGTTGCACGAGATGCAGCATGCCGAGCACCGCGTTCATCGGGGTGCGGATTTCGTGGCTCATGTTCGCGAGAAACGACGACTTCGCCGCGCTCGCCGCATCCGCCTGTTCCTTCGCGTTGCGCAGATGGAATTCCAGCTCGTATTGGTCGGTGATGTCGTAATTCACGCCGGTCATCACGACAGCCGTGCCGCTCGCGTTGCGTTGCGTGCGCAGGCCGGCCTGGATGCGCCGCGTCGTGCCGTCCGGCAGGACGATGCGAAACGGCGGCAAAGTCTCGGTCTCGCCCGCCGCGACCGCGCGCAGGTCGCTCATGATCGCGTCGTGATCTTTGGGATGAACGCGCAGGCGCCAGTGCTCGAAATGCAGACCGTTGTCGAGCAGTTCCGGCGGGTACTGATAAAGATCGAACATGCGCGCATTCCAGTGCACCTTGCCGGTCGCAATATCCCAGGACCAGATGCCCAGCTCGGCGATGTCGGCGGCAAGCAGAAGCTGGTCGCGCGCCTGAGCCAGCTCGGTCCGCTCCTTTCTCTGCCGGGAAATATCCGTAATGACAGATACAAAATGCAAAACGCCATCGAGCCGCATCGCGCCCGTGGAAACGTGCGCGGGAAACGATGTGCCGTCCTTCCGCTGCCCGGCAAGCTCGCAATCGGCGGTCGCCACGCCATTCTCGCCCTTGAATTGCATTATGTATTCGTTATACGCATCCAGGTATGGCGGCGGTACCAGGATCCGGATGTTCTGCCCGATGACCTCGTCGGCCTTGTACCCGAACACCTTTTCGCCCGCCGAGTTGAACGAGCGGACGGCGCCGCGCTCGTCCACGGTGATGATCGGGCTGATCGCGGTATCGAGCACGGTTTGCGTCGTCGCGAGGCTGCGGGCGAGTTCCTGCTCGATGCGCGTGCGCGCGGTGACCTGGCGCACGAGCCGCGCGCCGAACATCGCCAGCACGAGCGCGAGCACGGTCGTGACCGACGCGTGCCAGAGCGTGTCGCGCCACCACGGCCCGAGGATCTCGTCTTCCGAGAGCGCCGCCGCGACGAAGAGCGGGTAGTCCTGCAATTCGCGCAGGCTGTTCAGGCGCTTGATGTGATCCTGTGAAGAGCGCGTCGTGAACACGCCGGAGCGGCCCTGTTCCAGATGCGAGCGAAAGAGCGCCGTATCGATCACGTTCTTGCCGACGAAACGGTCCTCGAACGGACGGCGCACCACCATCACGCCCGAATTCAGGACGAGCGCCGCCGCGCCCGACTGGCCGAGATCGAGGCTGTCGTAGAAACGCGAGAAGAAGTCGATGTCGATGGTCGCGAGCGCGACGCCCGCGAAGCTGCCGTCGGGCGCATCGATGCGACGCGATATCGGCACGACCCACTTGCCCGTCGAGCGGCTTCTGAACGGCGGCCCGATATGCGAATTCTGATCCGTACGTGTACGGTGATAGTCGAAGTATTCGCGGTCCGAGTTGTTGAAGCGCGAGTCGAGTTTGGGCTGCGAGTTGACGAGCCACGCGCCCGTCTTGTCGTAGATGAAGAGGCCGTTCAGTTGCGGCAGTTGCTCGACGCGCGAGACGAGCGAGCGATGCAGCCGGGCGAGGGCCTGCGGCGAGGTGCCGTCTTCCTCGACGCGTTCCACCATGCCGATGAGCGTCGTGTCGGCTTCCTTGAAGGTGTCGTTCGCGTGCTGCGCCATCGCGCGCGCTAGGTTCGATGTCGCCGTCGTCATCTCGTCGATCTGCACGCGGCGCGCGGCGACGCTGCGCCCGATATCGGTACCGATCAGGAGCATGCAGACGATGACGATGAACACCGTCATCCTGAACGTGAGCGATTGGCGACTGAGCACGCCGTGTCTCCGAATGAGCGATTGCAGGGCGCCGGATCGGGCGCTGCCGTATCTTATCGCGCCGTCCGGGGCGTTCGTCAGACGGCCCAGCGAGGCAATGCCGCGTTTTGCGCGGCCATCAATCTGTCTACGGCGCGGCGGCGCAAAACTTGACCCCGCACGACGGGAATATTTTCGCGGTTTTATCCGTATCGCAAGCATGGCTCCGGCTTCGGACATGTTCGAGGTTCGCCGTCTTTCAGAACAGAAAGCGTTGGCTCGCGCCCGACACTAGTGTCGCCCGGCGTGCGGTCGAGTTCGCGCCGAGCCTTGTGGCACAAGAGATTCGCATCACTGGCACGGTGGCTGCATTACATTTCGCCACCGCCGCCTCAGCGACTCTCCGGGTTAACCCGTTTTTAACCTTCGCTCAGCGGCATCTCATCAAGTAACGTGCTGGTGCAAGTGGAGCGAATCATGTTGGGATACCTAATCAATGTAGGAAAGGACTTCATGCTGCCGCATCTGATCTGCTGGACCGGGATCCTGCTGAACCGTGCGGAGCATGGCCGCCGCGATGCCTATCTCGGATCGTGCGCGGATATCGGTGAACTCGAGCGCCGCATGCGCGCGTGCGACAGCGACAGCGAAACCTGATCAATCACGAGGCGAGAACGAACGATGATGGCTTTGAACGACGAACACACCGGCGCGCCGGTCATCGCGCTGCATTGCTCGGGCGCGGGCGCGAGTCAATGGCGTCTCTTGGGCGACACCCTCGACGCGCTCAATACCGACGACACGCGCTATTCGCTGATCGCGCCGGAGCATTACGGCTGCGACAGCGTCGGACCGTGGAGCGGCGAGCGGGCCTTCACGCTCGCGGACGAAGCCGCGCGCACCGTCGAGATCATCGATCGATCGCGCGGCAAGGTGCATCTCGTCGGACATTCATATGGCGGCGGCGTCGCGCTGCGTGCGGCGCTCGAGCGGCCGCGCGACGTTGCGAGCATCACGCTGTACGAGCCATCGGCGTTTCATCTGCTGAAGGGGATGGGCGCGCACGGCGCGGCGGCATTCGCGGAGATTCTCGCGATTGCGGCGCGCACAGCCGAGGGCGTCGTCGCGGGCGATCTGCGTGGCGCGGCGCGTTCGTTCGTCGACTATTGGGGCGGGCATGGCGCGTGGACCGCGCTGCGGCCGTCCGTGCAGGCGATGCTCACGCGTTGGGTGCCGAAAGCGCCGCTCGATTTTCGCGCGCTGATACACGAGCCCACGCCGGCGAGCGCGTATGCGAAGCTGCGCATTCCGACGCTCGTGATGCGCGGCGAACATGCGCCCGCGCCGACGCGGCTGATCGCGGAGTCGTTACCCGATCTGATGCCGGCGGCGAAGCTGATCATCGTGCCCGAAGCGGGGCACATGGGGCCGATTACGCATGCGCAGGCGGTGAACGAGGCGATCGCACAGCATATCGCCACGTGCGATGCGCGGCCCGTCAGTTAGCCCATCGATTAGCTCGTCAGTTAGCCCAACAGCCCGTCGCGCGACGGCTCGCTTTTTCCCTGACGCTGAATGAGCCGCGCGCGAAACCAGAATGTCCACGCGAGCAATCCGCCGTAAATCGCGTAGCTCACGACGGGCGACACGACGAGATAGCGCTCGACGGGCCACGTCCACGCGAACCAGAAGCGCAGCACGGTTTCGACCGACAGGCCGACGCCCCACACCAGAGTCATGAGCCGCAACGATGCGCGCAGCGACGCACTTTCGCTCCAGTACGCCTCGAAACGCTCGGCGCCGTTTGCCTGCTCGCGCGTGACGGTGGCGCGGGCAAGATAGAAGATGAGCGGACGCTGGAAGAAAAGCGAAATCAGGAAAACGATGCCCGTCGCGCCCGCCGCGAGCGATTCGCGTACGAGCAGGATGCGCGGGCTGCCGCCCATCGCGAGCATCACGATCGACAGCGCGATGCCGAACAGCACGAGCGCGGAAAGCGCATCGACGCGACGCGAACGCGCAAATTCGGCAATGCTCCACACGAGCGGCGGCGCCGCCGATGCGTAGAGTGCGCCGACATCGCCCCAATACGGCAGTGCAAGCCGATACGCCAGCCACGGAAGCAGCAGATTGGCGGCAAGTTCGAGCACGAGACCGGGCTTGATTTTTTTCATGGACTCACGAGTGTGCACTTAAACGCGGAACCGTGAGCCAAGTATAAAAGATCAAATGTGCGCGAATGTACGCATACGCGCGTGCCGAACCGGCAGAGAGGATATGAGAAAGCGAAGCCGTCTGCCCGATCCGGCAGACGGCTTCGCATCGCTTACTTCTTCTGGCCCGCACCCGCGGCGGTGGCCCCGGGATTCACGCCATTCGCGGCGTTCGCCGCGTTGGGGTTATAGGTGGAATTCGCGTTGTAATTCGGGTTGGTCGTGGCGGCGTTCGGCGTGTTGGTGGTCGCCGGGGGCGGCTTGAGCGGCTTGGGCTGCAGCGTCTGGTTGATGACGCCCATCTGGCCCATCTTCTTCGCGGCCTGACTGTCCGCGCTGGCTGCCGTGGCGAAGCACATACCGGCAGCGCCGGCGATCAACGCAATTTGCAGAGCGCGACGTTGCGCGCGATTGCGGCTCTTCTTCATGACGGCCTCCCTTGGGCATCACGCTCGCCGCGCGGATGCACGGCGGCGTTCTCATTGTGTGCAAGGACGGTGCCCGGAAGTAGGAGGGTTTTGCCTAGGTGCATTTCATGCGCTCTGCGACGTTACGGCACAGCCACGCTTGATAAACGTCTAACAAATGGATTCGCCTGGTCGGTACTATGTACTTCGAAGTATTTACGACGAACGCACCGGAGGATCACCGCATGTTTCCCGAGTATCGCGATCTCATCTCGCGGCTGAAAACCGAGGACGCCCATTTCTCGAAGCTGTTCGAGCGCCACAACGAGCTCGATCATCAGATCGCCAACATGGAGACGGGCGTTGCGCCTGCGAATTCGTTCACCATCGAATCGCTGAAAAAGGAAAAGCTGTTGTTGAAGGACAAGCTGTATGCGGTGTTGAGAAAGGCGCACGAAGCCGCGTGAAGCAGGGAAGACAATGAAGAGGAAGGCATGAAGTTGATATCGCCAGAAAAGGCAGCTGAATCGAATGATGGCGACATCGCAGCACGCGCGGTCGAAGCGGCGCATGAGTTGCTGACGAGTAGCGTCGGCGACATTCTTCAAGGCTTCGACCCGCACGACCACGAACAAGCGGATTCGCTGGTCGATACCGTGAGAACGCTGATCGGCGGAATGTCGCCGGGTGAAGTCGCCATGCTGCGCGCTCATCTTTTCGATGGCGACGCCGTGCTTCGAACGGGCGGCGGATCGGCCGACCCGGACGACGAGCTCTCGCCGTCGTGGCGCGAAGGCAGTTATCCGTATCGGAATCTGATGTCGCGGCGCGCGTACGAAAAGCAGAAGTACCGGCTTCAAGTCGAATTGCTGAAGTTGCAGGCCTGGGTGCGTGACACCGGCCAGCGTCTCGTGATTGTCTTCGAAGGGCGCGATGCGGCAGGCAAGGGCGGCACCATCAAACGCTTCATGGAGCATCTCAATCCGCGCGGCGCGCGCGTGGTCGCACTGGAAAAGCCGTCCGAGCGCGAGCGGGGGCAATGGTACTTTCAGCGCTACGTCGGCCACTTGCCGACGGCGGGCGAGATCGTCCTGTTCGACCGCTCGTGGTACAACCGCGCGGGCGTCGAGCGCGTGATGGGCTTTTGCACGCCGCGCGAATACGATGAATTCATGCAGCAGGTGCCCGCGTTCGAGCGGCATCTGTCGCAGGGCGGCACGCATGTCATCAAGCTATGGTTTTCGGTGAGCCGCGCCGAGCAGCGCCGTCGCTTCAGGGAGCGCGAGATTCATCCGCTCAAGCAGTGGAAGCTGAGCCCGGTCGATCTCGCGTCGCTCGACAAGTGGGACGCGTATACCGAAGCCAAGGAAGCGATGTTCGCGCACACCGATACCGCCGACACGCCCTGGACCGTCGTGCGCTCCGATTGCAAGAAGCGCGCGCGGCTCAACGCAATGCGCTACGTGCTGCACAGGCTGCCGTATGCGAATCGCGATCTCAAGGCGATCGGCGCGGTCGATCCGTTTATCGTCGGGCGGCCGTTCTAGCTCGCGTTCGCGCCGTCCATCAAGGTCTCGGCGAGCAGGCGCGCGTGTGGCGTGAGCGCGTCGAAGTCGCGGGCGCACAGATGCAGGCGGCGCGTCGCCCACGGCTCCGAGAGCGGCACGATGGCGAGTTCCGGCCGCTCCAGCATGCGCGCCGACGCCTCCGACAAAATCACCAGCCCGATGCCCACCTCGACCAGCATGCCGACGTTGTCGATGCTGCGCATGCGGATGCGATAGCTGATCTGCTTGCCGAGCCGTGAAGCGCGCTCGGCCAGATGCAATTCGAGCGCGGCATCCGATAAGCCCACGAAGGCCTCGCCGACGATCTCCGCGAACGCCACCGCGCGTTCCCCCGCGATGCGATGCGCGCGGTTCGCCACGACCACCAGTTGATCCTGCGCGAGCAGATGCGTCTGTAGTTGTCCGAGGTCCGCGGTGTCCGACACGACGCCCAGATCGGCGCGGCTTTCCGCAACCGCCAGCACGATATCGACGCTCGGCCGCTCATCGAGATCGATCGAAAGATCGGGATGCACGGCGAGAAAATGCGAGAGCCTAGGCGGCAGGAAGGCGGCCAGCGCGGCCGTATTGGACATCATCCGGATTCGGCCCTTGAGGCCCGTCGCGAACGAGCGCAGTTCGCCGCGCATCTGCTCGACCTGACCGAGTATCGCGCGCGCGTGGCGCACGAAGGCATCGCCGGCGGCGGTCGCCTGCACGCCGCGCCGGTTGCGTTCGAGCAGCGGCGCGCCGAGCGCGGCCTCCATCCCGGCGATGCGCTCGCTCGCAGAAGCCAGCGCGAGATGCATCGCCTGCGCGCCCGCCGTGATGCTGCCGCGCTCGACCACGGTCAGGAAAAGCCGCATGTCGGTCAGATCGAAACGCATGCTCCATCCTTCGGTTTAGCCGAAGCCTCGCATTGGAAATGCCAGATTGTAAGGGCCGCGCGGCCTCGTTAGCATCTGTCGCATGGAACCCTTTATTCTCGTCATCGGCGCTGGTTTTCTCGCGGGCGCGATGAACGCACTCGCGGGCGGCGGCTCGTTCGTGAGCCTGCCCGCGATGATCGCCGCCGGCTTGCCACCGGTTCAGGCGAACGCATCAAGCACCGTCGCGCTCTTTCCCGGCGGCGTGGTGAGCGCGTGGGCGTATCGCGACGGGCTCGGTCCCGTCGGCTCGGTGTCGATCCGCAAGATGCTCGTGACGACGCTCATCGGCGGCTTCGTCGGCGCAGCGCTCCTGCTGTCCACGTCGTCGAAAACGTTTTCCTTCGTGCTGCCGTGGCTTCTCCTTTGCGCGAGCTTCACGCTCGCGTTCGGTCGCAAGCTCGGCGAGGTGTTGCGGCGGCGCTGGCATATCGGCGTGGCGGCGGTGCTGTCGATCCAGTTCCTGCTCGGCGTGTACGGCGGGTACTTCGGCGGCGCGGTCGGCATCATGATGATGGCCGTCTGGGGCCTGCTCGATTCGCGCGACCTGAAAAGCCTGAACGCGCCGCGCACGCTCCTCGTGAGCGCGGCGAACTCGGTCGCGGTGCTGACCTTCGCGGCGGCGCAGGCCGTGCGCTGGCCGGAAACGATCGCGATGCTGCTCGCGGCGATCGCGGGCGGTTACAGCGGCGCGCAAATCGGCCGGCGCGCGCCGCCGCACTGGATTCGCGCGGGCACGCTGGCCGTCAGCGCCGGCATCACGATTGCATTTTTCGTCAAGACCTACGGGCCGATGCTGTCGCATCGATGATGCGCGTGAATCGCGCGAGGGAGACCATCATGATTCCCGCGTTGCTCGAAACCATCGGTGCGCTTTCGCTGCTCGTGAGCGTCGCGGCGAAGATCGCGTTGCTGCGCGGAATGTGCGACGAAACCGGGCCCGCCGCGCCGGAAGCCGTGTCGGCCGGGCATGTCCGGGCCGCATGCGCCAGTCGCCAAGAGCGGCACGAAGCACGTCGCGAACGCCGCGCGCGCGTGCCGCTCAATGCGCGTTGCGTGCGAGCGGGGGCAGGCCGAGCGGCACTCTCGCGGCCTCGTAGGCACGGATGAAGCGCGGATCGTCGTCGAGTTCGCGCGCCATCCACTTCGAGAGGTCCGCACCACAACCGGGATCGGCGATGTCGCGAAAGCACGGCGAACTCGCGGGCATCATGCTCGCGGCCCAATAAAAACCAAAGAGCGCCTGTTTTTCGGCGGGTTCCATGGCGATTGCCTGCGGATCGGTTCCGGAGAACCAGTGATCGAGCCTGGACGCGAGAGACGCTTCCGTTTCGTGGCTATCGTAGGAGAAGACATAACCGCCGCCCGCCTGCGCCGTGTGGAAGTCGTTCATCACGACTTCCGTGACGAAGCGCGCCGCCTTCTGGTTGGCCGCGAACGATTGCGCGTGCGCATCGCAAGTCAGGATCCACATGGAGACGAGCAATGCCTTTGTTTTATGCCGAACGAAGGTACGGCATTTTTTCCGATTGCTTGTCGAGTTCACGCAGGTGAGTGGAAATAAATTCGCGTCTTCGCGAATGGGTATGGCCTGAATAAGATGACGATTCTACTGATCTATTTATATCTCGCTTGTCTGATCGAACCCGTCGAAGACAAGCTTATTCGCGCACCAATGCAAAACGGCCCGGATGGGCCGTTTTGTGCCTTAAGGCGACAGCGCCGAACTTACAGCGGCTGGATCGTCGAAGCTTGCTTGCCCTTCGGGCCTTGCTTGACTTCGAAGCTCACCTTCTGGTTCTCCTGGAGCGACTTGAAACCCTTGGACTGGATTTCGGAGAAATGTGCAAACAGGTCCTCACCGCCGTCGTCCGGCGTGATGAAACCAAAACCCTTCGCATCGTTGAACCACTTGACAGTACCTGTTGCCATTTTTTCCGAACCCTATTGAGACGATTAAACGTTGAAGTTGCGCTTCGAATTTCGAGCGACACAGAGTTTTACCATGCCAGAATGCGGAGTTCAAATAAGCGTTTCTGCTAAGAGACACAACATAAGCGCGTCATACTTCACGCGGCCAGCGCCGGTTTTGCGGAAATCTTTTTGATCGGACATTATCCGTCCGCCCGGTCGATTATTCTCGACATTTCGGTCAGGCAGATGACCAAAGGCATACTCATATGGCTCATACGCTTTCCAATGCGGCGCAACGCGTTACAGCCGTTTCCGCCCGGCTCGACGCCCCCGAGATCGCCGAGGCGCGCCGTCAGCTTGCCGCCTGTTTTCGGCTCGCGGCGCTGCATGGCTTCGAAGAGGGTGTCTGCAATCACTTTTCCGCGATGGTGCCGGGCCGCGACGATCTGTTCTTCGTGAACCCCTATGGTTATGCCTTCGGCGAGATCACCGCGTCGCGTCTGCTGATCTGCGATTTCGACGGCAATGTCATCGACGGCGAAGGCGAGCCCGAGGCGACTGCATTCTTTATTCACGCGCGCGTGCACAAGCTGATGCCGCGCGTGAAGGCCGCTTTTCATACGCATATGCCGAACGCGACCGCGCTATGCCTGCTCGACGGGCCGCCGCTCTTGTGGCTCGGGCAGACGTCGCTCAAGTTCTACGGCCGCACGGCGGTCGACGAGCACTACAGCGGTCTTGCGCTCGACGATGCCGAGGGCGATCGCATCGCCGGTGCGATGGGCGACGCCGATATCCTCTTCCTCAAGAATCACGGCGTGATGGTTGCGGGTGCGACGATCGCCGAGGCGTGGGACGATCTCTACTATCTGGAGCGCGCGGCGGAAGTGCAATTGCGCGCGATGAGCGCGAACCGTCCGCTCAAGCCGGTGCCGCACGATATCGCGCAACGCACGTATGAGCAGATGCGCGCGGGCGATGCCGAAAGCGCGCGGGCGCATCTCGCAAGCGGCATGCGGCAGTTGCGCGCGCGGAGTATCGATTTCGAGTCGTGATTACTTTCGCGTGCCGAAGCGCCTGAACCATCCGCGCTTGCCCATATCCGTCTGTTGAAGGAACACGGCGATAACAATGATCAATCCTTTCAGCACGAGCTGCGTATTGCTGTCGATATCGTTGAGCAGCAGGATATTGCTCAGAAAGCCGAAGATCAGCACGCCGGCGACCGTGCCCGACACGCGCCCGACGCCGCCAGAAAGGCTCGTGCCGCCGATCACCACGGCGGCGATCGCATCGAGCTCCCAGCCCATGCCGGCATCCGCTTTTCCCTGGCGATACTGCGCCGCGTAAAGCACGCCGACGAGCGCGGACAAGAGCCCCGAGATCGCATACGCCGCCATCTTGTGACGCGCGACATCGAGCCCCGACACGACCGCGCATTTCTCGTTTCCGCCGATCGCATACAGATACTTGCCGAACACCGTGCGATTCATCACGAAGCCGACGACCACGGCGATCGCGAGAAAGAAGAGGGCGGGCACGGGCACCACGTTGAAAAGCAGCGCGCGCAGTGCTTCGATATCGGAGGTCGCATTGGTGCCGCTATAGATCGAATAGACGGCCGTGTCCTGGCCCGCGATCAGGCGTGCGGCGCCGAGCACGCCGACCATCGCGGCGAGCGTCACGATGAACGGCTGCATGCGCCCGCGCGTGATGATCCAGCCGTTGAGCGCGCCGAGCGTGAAGCCCGCGAGCGGCACGATCCACATCACGGCGAGCAGGGGCATGCGATGCCCGCCGTGCAGCGCGATATACGCGCACGCCGACGCCGCGACGAGCAACGCAACGCCCGCCTGTATGGCAACGGATGAACGGTCCGCGACGCGCACCGTCTGCGTATCGCGGGCGCGCACGATGCCGCGCACGACGCCGAGCGCGGCGAACACGATCGCGAACATGGCGATCGCATCGAGCACGAGCGATGCATACGTCGCGCGATTCCAGCCATCGGTCGTGAGCAGCATGGCGGTGAGCACGCTGCCGAGACCCATGATCGCGCCGACCGAGAGATCGATGCCCGCCGTGATGATCACGAGCGTCATGCCGATGGAGATCACGCCGACGTTCGCCACCTGACGGAACACGTCGGAGATATTCGCGCTCGACAGAAAGATGTTGCCGCCATCGGCTGCGTGCGGCGATGTCAGCGCGCCGACCACCAGCAGCACGATGAGCCCCAGGTAATACTTCAGATACGTGAGGAACGTGCTCAGGTGTCGCTGGCGGGCGTTGGCCGCGGGCTCGGCGAGTTGGTCCTGCGCGTGCAGCATGGTGTGAGTCTCCGGTTCTTCCTTCAGGGCGAGGCCATCTTGATGAGCACATCGCCCGAGAATTGTTCTCGTGCCAGCACGCCGCGTGCGTGTCCTTCGCACATCACGAGGATCCGATCGGAAAGCAGCATCAGCTCGTCGATTTCCGAGCTCGCGACGATCACCGTGACGCCCTCGCGTGCAGCCGCGAGTATCTGCCGATAGATCTCCGCCTTCGCGGCGACATCGACGCCGCGCGTGGGTTCATCGAGCAGAAGAATGCGCGGCTTCGTCATCAGCCATTTGCCGATGATGAGCTTCTGCTGGTTGCCGCCCGATAACGTGCTCGCATCCTGCGCGAGAGTGCGATGCTTGACGTTCGATGCCCGCGCCTGCGAAGCGGCCCACGTGTGCATGCGTGCGCGCCGATAGAACGGAAAACCCGGCGCACGCGAGAGCGACGGCAACAGCAGATTCGCTTCGAGCGACTGATCCAGCACGAGCCCGTCCTTCTTGCGGTCCTCGGTGACGAACGCGAGTCCTGCGGCGGCCGCGCGATCGGGTGAATCGATCGTGCGCGCATGATGCGCCACGCGTATCTCGCCTTCACGCCGATACGGCGAAACACCGAAGATCGCCTCCAGTATCTCCGTCTTGCCCGCGCCGAGCAGCCCCGAGATGCCGAAGACTTCGCCCTGCTGCACGGAGAACGAGACAGCCGACACGAGCGCGCGCGCCGGCCCCGACAACGTGAGTCCGCGCACGGTCACCGCGAGCGGGCGTTCTTGCGGCGCTTCGGCTTCGGTGCGTTCGGGCGGCGCGAAGTCCTTGCCGATCATCATCGAGACGAGCGCCTCCGACGATTCCACCTGCCGCATCTGCAAGGTCGCGATGCGCCGTCCGTCGCGCAACACGGTGACGCGATCGGCGACCGCGAACACTTCGCCCAGACGATGGCTGATGAGCACGATGCCGATGCCTTGCGCGCGCAAGTCCTTCGTGAGTGCGAGCAGCGCGTGCGTTTCGGTATCGGAAAGGGCGGATGTCGGCTCGTCCATGATGAGCACGCGCGCATCGGCGAGCAATGCCTTCGCGATCTCGACCAGTTGCTTCTCGCCGACGCGCAGCGTGCCCACGAGCGTCTCGGGCTGCAGGCGAAAGCCCAGTTGCGCGAGCACTTTCGCGGCGGCCGCGCGCATCGCGCGGCGATCGGGAAAGCCCATGCGCGTGCGTATTTCCTTGCCGAGAAAGATGTTATCGACGGCGGAGAGCGTGTCGACGAGATTCAACTCCTGATGAATGATCGCGATGCCCGCGCGCGTGGCGTCGTTCACGCTCGTCATGCGCGTCGGCTCGCCGCGCACGCGGATGCTGCCCGCATCGGGCGAATAGAGGCCGCCCAGAATCTTCATCAGACTCGACTTGCCCGCGCCGTTCTCGCCGACGAGCGCATGCACCTCGCCCGCCGCAACATCGAAGTCGACGTCCGACAGCGCGGCGCTCCCGTTGAACGAGATCGACAAACCCGCGGCTTCGATGAGCGGCGCTGCGACGGTTGCCATCGCGTGTCTCCGTTTCGCTCAATGGCTCGCGATGTACTGCTTCGCGTTGTCGACGAAGATGCCTTGCGTCGGCAGCGTGACCTTCTTCGGCACCTTGTCGCCATGCAATACCTTGAGCGACTGACGGATGCCTTCCGCGCCCGGCGTCGGGTACATGAACGTGCCCGCGAGCAGTCCTTGTTCGACCCATGTCGCACCTTCCTGCGGCAGGCCGTCGATGCCCACGAACTTGATGCTCTTCTCGCGGCCCGCATCCTTCGCGGCGAGATATGCACCGTAGGCCATCGGGTCGTTGTGCGCATAGACCACATCGATCTTCGGCTGCACGCGCAGCACGGTCTTCATATAGTCGTAGGCCTTGTCCTGCTTCCAGTCGCAATCGACCCGTTCGCCGACGCGCTTGATGCCTTTCTCCTTAGCGATGGCCTTGTCCGCGCCGTCGTGACGATCGTGCGCGGGCTGCGCGCCGAAGCCGCCCCAGATCTCTACGAGATTGCCTTGCGCCTTGCCCGGCCCGCCCGTCAGCTTGACGATGAAGTTGCCGGCTTCCTCGCCGATCTGCACGTTGTCCCCGCCGATGAACTGCGTGAACTGGTCGCCGTTGACTTCACGATCCAGCACGAACACGGGAATGCCTGCTTTGAAGGCCTTTTCCACGACGCCCGTGAGTCCCGCCGACTCCTTGGGCGAGATGAAGATCGCGTCCATCTTCTGCGTGATGAAGTTCTCCATGTCGGCGTTCTGCTTGTCGGTGCGGTCGCCTGCATCGGCGATGATCAACTCGACCTCGGGATGCTTCGCGGCCTCGGCTTTCATGTCCTTGTTGAACTGCACGCGCCACGGCTCGACGGTCGTGACCTGCGAGAACCCGAAGCGATACTTCTTCTGCTGCGCGAACGCCGGTTGCGCGATGAGCGCGGATAACGAGCCGATCGCGCCGGCCAGCGGTGCGGCGATGAGACTCGCGGTGATGATGCGTCGTTTGCTGTCCATTGCGTCTCTCCTGTTTTGGTTGCCAGCTTCGGGTCTGGTTTTCAGGGCTTGCTGATGCTCTCGCTGGTTCTGATCTTCGATGAAAAATAAAACGTTATAGCGCCGTCAGCGATCCGCGAGGGCGGCGCGCTTGCGGGTTTCCCTGGTCATGGTCTTGCTCGGCGGCGCGGTGCTTTCGCGCACGCGCAAATCGGCTTTCATGCGCAGATGCACCGGCTCCGATGATTCGCCTTGCAACTGCTTGTGCAGCAGTTGCCAGATCGCGCGCCCCACCGCTTCCACGGGCTGATGGATCGAACTGATGCGCGGATGCAGCACCGACATCCACGGCGCATCGTCGAAGGAGAGCAGTGAGATGTCGTCGGGCAGGCGCAGTTCGGCGTCGCGTATCGCGCGCAATGCACCAAGCGTCGCCACGTTCGCGCCCGTGAACAGCGCGGTCGGCCGCTCGCGTTCCGACAGCAGCCCGAGCGTGGCCGCATGGCTTTCCGTATCCGTCATCCCGCACACGACGACGCGCGCATGACGCGCGAGCCCCGCGCGCTTCATCGCGTCGAGATAGCCGTCCGCGCGCTCGCGGCTGTTGACGAGATCGAGCGCATTGACGATGAACGTGATGCGCTTGTGCCCGAGCGCGATCAGATGATCGGTGCCGTCGCTCGCGGCGCGGCGGCTATCGGTGGTGACGGTATCGGCGGGAAAGCTGTTGTCGACGCGATCCGCCATGACGAGCGGCACGTCGCATTCGCGCAGCTCTTCTATCGCGTGATCGTAGCCATGACACGGGATGATGATCATGCCCGCCACCTGCCGCGAGAGCACGAAGCGGATGCGTTCGGCTTCGCGCGCGGGATCCTCCTGCGCATGGGCGAGCAGCAGTCGATAACCGCTCGCGAGCGCATGATCCTCGACCACGCACAGCAACTCGATGAAGAACGAGTTGGTCAGATCCGGCACGACGAAACCGATGGACGTCGAACGGCTGCTGCGCAATTCCGCTGCAAGACTGTTGCGCCGGTAGCCGAGCTTGCGCGCCGCGTCCCGGACCTGCTGCCGCCGTGCGGGACTCACGCCTTCCGCGCCCGCCATGACCTTCGACGCGGTGCCGAGTGAGACGCCCGCCGCGTTGGCGACGTCCTTCAACGTGCGGGCCGGTTTTTTTCGTGAGTCCAAGGCGCGATGTCGTCGATATTTTGAAACGTTTCAAAATATTAGGAAGCGCAGGCGAACGGAGCAAGTGAGTGTTTTTACCGAGCCGGAGTGCGCCGCTTCACATCGAGACGTCGTGCAGGTCCTTCACGATGGGCGGGCCGATCCTGAAGTCTGAGAAACGCACGTTGAGACCGCCGCGCTCAGGCGTGCAGCACATCGGGCCGACGAGCCAGCGCGCAGTCGCACCGCCCGGCGCGAAAGGCGCGAGGCGCATGAGGGTCCAGTTGGTTTCATCGGTGCTGCATTGCACTTTGAGGACGCCTTGCGCGATCGTCATGCGCAGCCGGAAGCGGTTCGTGTCGGCGCGCGAGCTGAGCGACCAGTCGGAGAGCTCGTTCGTGAGTACAGTGCTGAAGCTGAGCGCGCCGTCGCTGTATTCGGCGCCCGCCTTGACCCAGCGCTCGGCGCTTTCGCGCACCATGAGGCCGGCCTGGTCGTATAACGAGGAGAAATCGCCATCGACAGCGACCTCGGCCGTGAAATCGCCGTCCATGCTCGCCGCCAGAACGTGGCCGTTATCGCGCACGAAACCGTAGTGGGTCTTGCGCCAGAAGTCGGTGTGCGTGTCGGTGGTGACGAAGAGCGTGTCGTTCTCGACACGCCATTGCGCCGGCTCGTTGATCCATCGGCATTGCTCGAACATGGCGTCTCCGTCGCGTGAGGATGGGCAGCGCAAGTATGTCACGGCGCATTCGTGATGCGGTACAGCGCATTCGAACGATCGTACGATAGGGATTGCTGCGCTGACTGCACTAACATGTACCGGCACTTACCGTCATTTTTTGGAAAGAGAGAACGATGGTCAAGCTGATGATGATCCTGCTGGGCGTGGACTATTTGCGCAATCGCTGGCGCAGTCTGCTGGTGATCGGCTGGCTGTTGCTCGTTATCGGCATCGGTGTATTCATCGATGCGCTCGACGGCGCGCTGGGCTTTCCGATCGCCTTCGTCGGCTGGTTGCTGCTGATCGAGGCCGCGCTTACGCTGGCTGTGGCATGGGCTGGCGTCGGCGGTCAGCGCAGGTTGCGCTACGCGAAGGGCATCGCGTTCGCGCTCACGGCGGCACTTATCTTCGAAGGCAATCATCACGGCCACTTCATTCTCTCGATACTGATCGGTCTTGCGTTTCTCTTCGATGGCCTCTTGCAGGCGACGTCGGCGCTCGTCGTGCGTTACCGGCGCTATCGTGTCGCGTTCGGCTTCGCGATCTTCGAGATCGCTCTCGGAGTCTTCATGATTCAACCGTTTCCGACGCACTATAAAGGCACGGTGCCGTACTGCATCGGTGCGTTCTTCATCTTCGCGGGATGGAATCTCATCATGATCGCGACGCGCGTGCGCAAGCTGACGAGCAACCCTGCCGTATGGGGCGATGCGAGCGCGGAAGCGGCGAGCGTTGCGGGCAAGGAACATGACAGCGCGCTTCCGGCATTGCAGGCGAGAGAGTGGGACGGCCCGCCCGCCGACGATGAACCAGCGCTCACGGTGCACGTATGGACGCCGGTGGGATCGTCGAAGGCAGAAACGCAGTGGCATCCGATCGTCGATCGTTATATCGCCGCGGTGGATCGCAATGGCGTGATCTCGACAGGGCATGCCGCGCTCGAATCGCCGGAAGGCATCTACGTGAGCCTCTATCCCGCAGTGGAAATCGACCGCTCACCCGAAGACTTCGCGCGCCTCTTGCGCGCCACGCGCGAGAACGACGTGCCGGGCACGTTTCAACCGAGCTATGCGATCGAATCGAAGGCATGGTGCCCATCGACCGTGCGCGTGCGCATTCGCAATTACGATCCCGCGCGGCTCGATAGCTTCTGGCGCAACTATCGCGAGGATACGACGTATAACCTCACGCACCGCAATTGTTCGAGCAGCGTGTCGCGCGCGCTCGATGCCGCGCTGGAAGGCGCGGCAGGGCGCTTGTACGGTGCGCGCGCGGGCTGGGGCGCGCTCTTCAGGATGATCGTCACGCCGGAACTGTGGGTCGCGGCGCAGGTGCGCAAGCGCGCGGTGACGATGGCCTGGACGCCCGGCCTCACGCTCGACTATGCGCGCGCGCTCAGCATGGTCGCCGATCCGCGTCCTTATGGCTGGCTCAAGGTCGCACGCATGGCGCTCACGAAAATGCGCGAATCGCGGCGTGCATGGCGCGAGGAAGGGACGCTTGCGCCACGCGGCGGATCGAACGTCGATCCGCCCGCGCGCGTTTGATGAGGCGTGCCGCCGCTAAAGATCGAGGTCGTCGGCTTCCTTGCGCGCGCGGCGTTCCTCGTTCGCGCGGCGCGCGCGCAAGCGCTGACGCGACAACTGCGCGATCACTTCGCCAGTCGATGCGCCTGCCGGGATTTCATTGCGGATGACCTTGGGCACCATCGGCAATCCCATGCGCTGCCGGCGCAGCGCGCGGGCGATGGCGGTGCGGCATTCCTGCCCGTGACAATCCCATTCGTCACGGATTCGCTCACAGTAGGGACATTTTTCCATTCCTAAAGTCTACCGCGAAACAGTGACCGCTTTTGTGCACCTATGCGCACCAGACGCCGCTTGCCGCGGTTCGCGCCGCATAGTCCTTGAAGGAGCGGGCTTCGCGATTCAGGGCGGTGCGCACGCCATCGGCAGGCTGCTCATTGCGGCCATCGAGCACGGTGGTGAAGAGATAGAGGATCAGATCGGTGTCCTCGTTCGATACGCCCGCTTCGAGCAGACCGGCGCGAAACGCATCGGCGGGTACGGGCGCGAGATTCAGGTCGCGCCGCGAAGCCTTCGCGATACATCCGAGCGCTTCGGCGAAAGAGATCGCGCGAGGGCCGGTGAGTTCGTAAAGCCTGTTTTCATGGCCCGGCTGCGTGAGCGCCGCAACGGCTGCGTCGGCGATATCTTCCGCATCGACGAAAGGCTCCTTTATATCGCCGACGGGCAGCGCGAGCGTGCCCTCGCGAATCGGATCGAGCAAAAAGCTCTCACTGAAGTTCTGCATGAACCAACTGCAACGCAGGATGGTCCACGTCGCGCCCGAGCGTTGCAGCGCTTCTTCGGCGGCTTGCGCTTCCTCCTCGCCGCGCCCCGAGAGGAGCACGATTCGTTCGGCGCCGCTTGCCAGCGCGGTGTCGAAGAATGCGCTGACCGTATCGAGCGCGCCTGGTACAGCCAGATCCGGCTGATACGTGACATACGCGCGTTTCACGCCTTCGAGCGCCGCGCGCCATGTCGCGCGATCGTTCCAGTCGAAGCGGGGCTGCGTGGAGCGCGCGCACGCGCGAACCGCGAGTCCCTGTGTGCGTAGCCGCTCCGCCACGCGTCGTCCCGTCTTGCCGTTGGCGCCCAGAACGAGGATGGGCGCGGCGTCGAAGTCCGATTGAGCCATGACTGTCTCCTGAGTTTAAAACATGAGAGTTGCTCACGTTTTAAACATGATAGATACTCACATTTGACTGTCAAGCATTTTCGAGCCTGCTTTCATGCGGCAAAGGAGTCACCATGCAGGAGAAGCCGCCACGCATCGCAGCGAAGGGAAGCGTCGCGCGCAGAAAGCCCGCGCAGCAGCGCAGCCGCGAACGCCTCGATCGCATCCTGGAGGTTGCGCAGCAACTGATTGCGGAGAAGGGCAGCGAGCACGTGAAGATGAGCGAGATCGCCGAGCTTGCGGAAATATCGATCGGCTCGCTCTATCAGTATTTCCCCGACAAGCGCGCGATCGTGCGCACGCTCGCGGAGCTGTACGCGGACGAAAGCCGCCGATGCGTGCGAGAAGCGCTCGATGCCGTGCAGAACAAGGCGCAACTGCTCGACGCGTTCGCCTCGCTGGTCGACCAGTACTACGAGATCGTGATGGACAAGCCTGTGATGCGCGACATTTCGTCGGCGCTGCGCTCGGACAAGGAATTGATGAACATCGAGATTGCGGAGAGCCGCGCATGCGGCGCGTTGCTCGCAGCGGCGATCCGGCGCGTGGCGCCGCGCGCGGACAGCAAGCGCGTCAGCGCGCTCGCGTTCCTGATCTGGCAGCTAGGAGAAGAGACGATGCGCCTCGCCGTCGCGCACAAGCGCAGCGAAGGCGCCATGCTCGTCGATGCCTACAAGCGAATGAGCCTGCGGGCGATCGACGAGGCATGAAGACGACGCGCGCTTATCCGCTCAATTGATTCGAGGTACTCGGGCGGCGCTCGCGCTGATGATGATCGAGGCTGCGCCTCAATACTTTCTTGACGAGCCCCTTGAGGAAGTGGATCGAGCGGTCGGCGCGCACGTTCAGATCGAACGGCGCAAGCGCGACGACTTCACGCCCGCCGTGCGCGGTGAGTTTCTCGCGCATCTTGCGATGATCGACGGCCATGGCCGTGAGCGTCTCCGATGCCTGTTTGAACGACGCACGATCGACGCGCGCGCAAACATGGCATGCGCGATGGAAGAGCTTGTCGAATACGGTGAGCCAGTAATCGTCCGTCTCGCTCCCGTCGCAACGCGCGAGCGCCTCCTGGCCGGACACGCGCAGATTCAGCATATCGCTCAGCTTGGCGGTTTGCGTGATGCTGCCGAAGCGCCGGCGATAGCCGATCAGCGCCTTGGGAATACGATAGATGCTGTTCGCGCGAAGATAGGTCGCGGGCACGAGCGCCATGTCCTCGTAGTTTCGTCCGACGGGAAACGGCGCTTCGTCGAAGAGGTCCGTGCGATAGGTACGCGCCCATGCGAAGGTATGGAATCGATCCGCGAATTGCTTCAACGCCGCGCGATCCATCGGGTGGCCGCCGCTCGTCGCGTCGTCGGCGATTTCGATTTCGTCGAGCTCGCGCCCGTTATCGTCGATGATCTTGACGTTGTATTCGACCACATCCCATTTGCGCTCGGCGAGCACGGGAATGATCGCGTCGGTGAAACCCTTCAGATAGATATCGTCGCCGTCCAGGAAGCCGACATACGGCGTGCGCACCGCCGCGAGGCCCGTATTGCGCGCGGCGCTCAGGCCACGGTTTTCCTGATGCAACAATTCGACGTGCACGCCGCGATCGCGCTCCACGATGGCGCGCGCTGCCGCATAGGTCTCGTCGCGAGAACCGTCATCGACCACGATGATCTTCATCGCGTCGATATGAGGTTGGGATAAAAGGGATTCGAGCGCTTCCTCGATATATCCCTCGATGTTATACGCCGCCACGACGATGCTGAGCAGCGGACCGGTGTCTCGCAATGAGTCACTCTCAAACGGCATAGATGACGCTCTCCGTCGATGATTGGGTTTCCGTGTGCCACGCGCGTGAATCGCGGCACGGTGAGACATGCAGTTGGTCTGATGGCGACGCAAGGGACGCGTTGTTGTTGGAGCATGTCACGTCATATGGCGGGCCCCGGATGTCCCCGCCTGATGTGCATGTCGATGGAAAACACGTTAATAGAGCAGATCGGAGGGGTTACGTTCCCCGACAGTCTGCAAGTTGATCCTTCAGAAATACTAGTAGAAAAACGAGGACGTGACGCCCGCGAAGCTGGAATGCCATCTGAAGTGGCTCGCAAACGTTATCGTCCGGACTCGTTGCATAGTCCTCCGTGCGTTTGGACACATGCGAAGTTCATTGAAAGTAAGGAAGCGTGACAAACCGTTTCATGTTGCAAGCGCTGTTGGAAACGTGAGTACATTTTTCTTCTTTCACACGTAAAGCAGAAAAAAGTTCATGTCCGGATGTCGCGCTTCCACTCGCTTCAATGATGTATGTAGAGCGATTGCCCAAGCGCCTGCGGCGAAGGCTGCGTCGTCCAGCCGCTTTGAACGCTGCCCTCTATGCCGGGTCCGTAATCTGAATTGGCCTTATGCGACTGTTCGCTCTGCGCTTCGGTGTCGCCACGTCTGGCCGGCGCGGGCGTTTGCGCATAGGAAAGCATCGGCACCATGACGGAGGCTGCGAGCAGCGCGACTGCGAGTTTCTTCATGATCATTCTCCTTGATTGAGTGGACCTCGATAAGGAGACTAAGCGCGAAGAATTAGCCGATCGTGAGTGCTTCGCCAACGCTCAGACATTCTCCGGCGTGTAGAGCTGCGCTGGCAGTGGATACTGGCTCGCTTGCGCGGCTTCGCCCGGCAGCGCCTGCAAACTCCGCAGCATCGCCTGAATGGCGGTCTCCGCGATGCGCTGAAGCGGCGTGTCGATCACAAGGTCGATGACGCCTTCGACGAGCGCCTCGTATCGGTCGGGCATCAGATCGCTGCACACGGTGACGATGCGTCGTCCCGCGCCTTCTTCGCGCAGCGCGCGAATCACGCCGCCCACGCCGCCGCCGGGAATATAGAGGCCGGCGAGATCGGCATGGCGAGCGAGCATCGCCAGCGTTGCTTCATAGGCGAGTTGCTTGTCTTCGAGATTGATCTGCGTGTCGAGCACGCGCAACCCAGGCGCGTGCTCGCGCAAATACGAGCGAAAACTGATCTCGCAGCTTTCCTGACCGAGATAGCGCGGCGTGCCGACGAATACGCCGACCGTGCCTTCGTCGCGACGCGTTAGACGACTCACGGCCCACGCTGCGGTACGTCCGCTCTTGCGCGGATCGACGCCGATATAACCTGCACGTAACGGCGCGCTCAAATCCGACAATAACGTGACCGTCGGCTTTCCCTGTGCGTGAAGCGTTTCGACGGCGGCGGTCACATGCGGATGATCCACCGCAACGACGCCGAGCGCCTGCGCTTGTTCGCCGAGCGAAAGCAGCGTGCGCGCAATCGACGCCGGGTCCAGTTCATCCATGTATTCGATGACGGCGGTGCAATGCTCGGGTTCATGACGCGCGGCCGCGTCCGTCAGGATGCGCGCGAAGGTCTGATAGAACGGATCGGCGCGCTTCTGCAGACAAAAGCCCAGCGTGTATCGCTCATGACGTTCGCCGCGTTGCGCGCGCAGGCGATCGCGCATCAGTCCGGCGCCGTGATAACCGATACGCTCGGCCGCTTCGATCACGCGCAACGCCGTGCCTTCACGCACGCTGATGCGGCTGTTGAACACGGGATCGACGGTTGCGGGACTTACCCCGGCAGCTTCGGCCACTGACTGAAGAGTGGGACGCTTGCTCATCGTTGATGTAAATGATGGATTTTCAGATCGCGCGATGATGCCTAAAGATAGCAAATGCGCGCGAACATTGCACAGCCGACGCTTCCGCTCCTATCATCGATCCAATAATAAGCAATGATGTAATTCCAATCATCGGATGAGGTGACATGATGGAATCCGGGCAAGGGCATCGCGCGGGCGAGCGGGACGGCTATCGCGATTACCAGTTGATCGGCGGCGCGTGCGAGCGTGCGAAAGCCGCGGGCCTCGTCAATGCCGAGTGGTACAAGTGCGCGGTGCCGCGCCCCGTGATGAAGAGCCTGATGCAGCGCGGTGACGCACGCGCCATCCGCGACACGTTGCTGTGGTATGCGGCGATCATCGCGAGCGGCGTGCTTGCATGGTTCGCGTGGCAAGCACATTCGCTCTGGGCGATTCCGGCATTCCTTCTTTACGGCGCGCTCTACTGCGGTCCCGCGGATTCGCGCTGGCACGAAAGCGGTCACGGCACTGCGTTCAAGACAGCGTGGATGAACAAGGCGCTCTATCAGGTCGCGTCGTTTCAGGTGTTTCGACGGCCGACGATATGGCGCTGGAGCCACGCTCGGCATCACACCGATACGCTCGTCGTAGGGCGAGATCGCGAGATCGCGGTGCCGCTGCCCACGGACTGGCTGAGCCTCGCGCTCAACGTGTTCGCGCTGAAGCACGCGGCGGCTGAAGTGCCGAAGATCGTCTCGTCTGCGTTCGGCAATATCGGCGAAGAGGAAAAGACCTACGTGCCGGAGTCGGAGTGGCCGAAGGTGATTCTGGAGGCGCGCATCACGCTCGCGATCTATGCCGTGGTGGTCGGCTCGTGCCTCGTTTTTCATTCGATCCTGCCGCTGCTCTATATCGGCTTGCCGAGCCTCTATGGCGCGTGGCTTTATCTCTTCTTCGGCCTCACGCAGCATGCGGGCATGCCTGAGAACGTGCTCGATCATCGCAAGAATTGCCGCACCGTGATGATGAATCCCGTGTTCCGGTTTCTCTATCTGAACATGAACTATCACGTCGAACATCATATGTTTCCGATGGTGCCTTATCACGCGCTGCCGCGATTGCACGAAGCGGTGAAGGACGACATGCCGCCACCCTATACGAGCTCGATCGCGGCCTATGCGGAGATCATTCCGGCGCTTGCGCGTCAGAGACGCGACCCGTCGTATCACGTCGAACGGCCCATGCCCGCCTCGACCGCAACCCAGGCTTGAACCGGCATAACGACATCGAGAGAGAGGAGACGACCCGCCATGACGCAATGGATCGATGCAGCCCAGATGGACGATATCGAAGACGAAGACGTGATGCGCTTCGATCACGATGGCCGCACCTTCGCGATCTATCGCGTGAACGATGAGGTGTATGCGAGCGATGGCCTTTGCACGCACGAGCATGTCCATCTGAGCGACGGGTTCGTGATGGACCATGTCATCGAATGTCCGAAGCACAACGGACGTTTCGATATCCGCGACGGCCGGCCGCTGTGCGCGCCCGTTTGCGAAAAGCTGCGGACGTATCCCGCGAAAGTGGAGGGCGGCCGCATCTTCATCGAGATCTGACGTCGTGATCCGGCAAGCACGCGGATCACCACACGGAGAACAAAGATGACTCAGTTCGAAGGCAAGGTGGCGGTCATCACAGGTGGCGCGCAAGGTCTGGGCGCGGCCGTGGCGGCGCTCTTCGCGGAGCGCGGCGCACAGGGCATCGTGATTTGCGCGCGATCGAAGGACAAAGGCGAAAAGAAAGCGCGCGAGCTTGCCGAAGCGAGCGGGGCGCAAGTGCGTTTCGTCGCGGCCGATCTCGCGCGTGTGGACGATTGCCGCGCGGTCATCGCCGCCGCCGACGAGCAATTCGGCCGCATCGACGTGCTGGTCAACGCGGCGGCAACGACAGATCGCGGCACGATCCTCGATACCGATCCCGAGCTCTTCGACCGCATGTTCGCGACGAACGTGCGCGCGCCTTTCTTCCTGATGCAGGACACCATCCGCATCATGAAGCGCGAAGGAACGGAGGGAGCGATCGTCAATATCTGCTCGATGTCGGCGATGGCGGGGCAGCCGTTCATCGCTGCATATTGCGCATCGAAAGGCGCGCTCGCCACGCTCACGCAGAACACGGCTTATGCGCTGCTGCGCAATCGTATTCGCGTGAACGGGCTGAATCTAGGCTGGATGGCGAGCGAGGGCGAGGACCGCATTCAGCGCACGCATCATGGCGCGGACGACGACTGGCTCGAACGCGCCGCGGCCGCGCAGCCCTTCGGACGCTTGATCAATACGAACGAAGCGGCGCGCGCGGTCGCCTATCTCGCGAGCGCTGAGTCAGGGCTCATGACGGGATCGATGATCAACTTCGATCAATCGGTATGGGGCGCATATGACGACGCGCCGCATCCGCAAGAGCCGCTTTGAATCGGCGATGACTTAGAAGCCGTTGCGGAAATAGGAATAGAGCACTGTTAACTTTTCTTGTGAGTTGGTAGCTTCCTGGATTGTTTGCTCATGCAGGAAGCGATGACTAAAGAACTTATAGACGACGAACTGT
>Ga0160464_100165_pt1 | contig 71152 bp, 64 predicted proteins | sample HID1971I_E11MG_FD_108275 | JGI IMG/M metagenome (GOLD analysis project Ga0160464, IMG submission 108275) | Enriched millipede-associated microbial communities from UW Madison campus, WI, USA - HID1971I_E11 MG | ecosystem: Host-associated > Arthropoda: Insects > Digestive system > Unclassified ... | reverse complement strand
TGGCGCAGCTAGAGGTTGAGCAGCCCGACCTGATCCTGCTCGATCTGATGATGCCGGAGATGGACGGCTTCGAGTTTATCGCTCAGTTGCGCAACGACGAGCAGCTCGGCAGGATTCCCGTTATCGTGTTGACCGCCAAGACGATTACCGCCGAGGATCGCAACAAGCTGAACGGATTCGTCAAGGATATTATCCAGAAGGGCTCGTTTAATCGTTCGCAGCTGTTGCAGGAGATCAAGGACTGCCTGGAGTAGAAAGGAGTTGGCACGCATGAAGGTCATATTGCTCGTAGAGGACAATGAGTTGAACAGCAACATGCTCTCGCGCCGTCTGCGCAGGCGAGAGTATGAAGTGGTGCTGGCCGAGGATGGGCAGCAAGGCGTGGAGCTGGCGGTCAGCCGTCGCCCCGATCTGATCCTGATGGATCTGAGCCTGCCTGTGCTAGATGGGCTGGAGGCGACGCGACGCATCAAGTCAGACCCTGAGCTGGCGCATATCCCGATCATCGCGCTGACGGCGCATGCGATGAAGACGGATCAGACGCGGGCGCTCGAGGCGGGCTGCGACGATTTTGATACGAAGCCGATCGATCTCGATCGGCTGCTCGGCAAGATCGAGCAGGCGCTGGGCGCGTTGTAACCGGTCGATTGGTCGGCTTCGGCTGACCCAGACCCGATCATAGCAAGCCAAAAACCCCCGGAGATGGGGCATCTGTCGAGATGCCCCGTCCCGGGGTTGTGTGTCGTCCGCCCGATCCTCAGATGACGTCGGACTTGGCGAGATCTTCGCGGATCAAGTCGGCTGCGAATTGACCGCTCAGCGTCACCATCGGCACGCCGCCGCCCGGATGTGTGGAGCCGCCCACGAAGTAGAGGTTGTCGAGCATCGGGCTGCGCTGCGGGATTTTGAAGCCGCCATTGAGCTTGCGGTCGGTGACGGTGCCATAGATGGAGCCGCCATTGGCTCCGTAGAGCGTGCGCAGGTCGTCCGGCAGGAAGGTATGCTCCCACTCGATATGCTGTCGCAGGCCTGTAGCTCCGAGCCGTTCCAGCTTGTCCAGCACGAGCTCGCGATACGGCACGCGCCAGCGCTCCCAGCTCTCGCCCGGCGCGAGCGGCGGCACATGGGTGAGCACGAACCAGTTTTCCTTGCCCTCCGGCGCCTGCGAGGCGTCGGTCTTGGAGGAGATGCCGACATAGATGGTCGGATCTGCGGCAGGACGCTTCTTCACGAACAGCTCCTCGAACTCCAGCGCGGCGTTTTCGGCGAACAGGAAATTGTGATGCTTCATATGATCGTATGTGCGATCGACGCCAAGCAGCATCACATGGCCGGAGACGGTCGGCTCGAACTTGGACAGCCGCTTGACCATGCGGGAGCTCTGCGAATGACCGGAGAGGATCGTCTGATGCGCCGGGATCGCCTCCAGATTGCTGACGACGATATCGGCCTGCAGCCGCTCGTCGCCGATCCGCACGCCTGCCGCCCGGCCGTTCTCGACCAGCACTTCATCTACCTCGCACGAGGTGCGCACCTCTACGCCGAGCTCTCCCAGCAGACGCAGCATCGCACGGGCGATATTGTACATGCCGCCGTCTACAAAGTAGATGCCGAGTCCCATCTGCACGTAGATCAGCTGCGACAGTACGGCCGGGGCGGCGTACGGCGATGAGCCGACATACATGATCAGGAAGTTGAACAACTGGCGCAGCTTCGGATGCTCGATGTACTGCTCGGTTGTCTGCGCCATCGTCTTGAGCGGGTCCATCGCCAGCAGCTCCTTTAGGCTGTGCTGCTGCCGCAGATCCGACAGACCGGACAAACTGCGAGCGTAGAAGCTTTTGGTGCTTAACTCGTATTGCTTGCGGCAGTAGTTGAGATATGGGATGAACTGTCTGCGATCGCGCGGCGATAGTTCGCCGATCTGCTCGAGCATGGCTGGCAAGTCGCCGAGCAGGTCGATATGGCTGCCATCCGGGTAGAGCGCGCGCCACTGCGGCTCGACGCGGATCAACTTGAGATAGTCCTTCAGTCTGCGCCCGGCAGCCTGGAAGAGCTGGTCGAGCACCCAGGGCATCGTCAAGATCGATGGGCCGGTGTCGAAGCGATATCCTTTGCCCTGGCGAATGTTCAGCTTGCCGCCGGCGCGTTCGTTTTTCTCCAGCACGATGACTTCGTGGCCGTCGGCGCGCAGTCGGATGGCGGCCGACAGACCGGCCAGACCGCCGCCGATAACGATGATTTTTTTAGTTTTCATCGGTTCCTCCTGATTCGATGATGAGAGATTGGTCGATACTGTCTGGTAGATTCATAAGCTGCGATAGGTTTCCAGTACTATCCATTGTGGACGGGATTGCCTCATATCATACAGGGTCAGGACAAATCTGCGCGAGCTGTACGGGAAGGAAGGATAGAAGATGGCTGACTGGATAGGGATATTGCACGCAGCAGGCGCGGCTCTCGGTGTCGTGCTGCTCGGCGGGAGGCCGGGCTGGCGCATCGGCGCAGGACGACGAAGCAAGCTTGGCGTAGCAGGGGCTCCGAGCTCCGAGCCGCTCATGCCGCCGCTGTCGATCATCATCCCGGCGCGCAACGAGTCGCGCAACCTGAAGCGACTGCTGCCGATGCTGCGGCTGCAAGGGTGCAGACGGATGGAGATCATCGTCGTCGATGACGGCTCGACAGACGACACGGCTCGCACGGCGTCCGAGCGGGGGGCGCGCGTCATCCAGGCGCCGCCGTTGCCGGCAGGCTGGCAAGGCAAGTCGTGGGCATGCTGGAATGGCGTACAGGCGGCAAGCGGCGCCTGGTATATCTTCCTGGATGCCGATACGCAGCCCGAGCCCGGGTTCGTGGAGCGGATCGGCGCGCTGCTGCGCAGACAGGGCGGGTGGGTGACGCTGCAGCCCTATCATGAAGCGCCTACCTTTCGCGAGCAGTGGTCGCTCTTCTTCAACATAGCGGTGCTGGCAGGCAGCGGCGCATTGTGTCCGCTCCCCGGACGCAGGCGCGCCTTCGGACCTTGCGCCGCCTGCTGGAGCCGCGACTATGCGAGCGTGGACGGCCATCGCGCCGTGCGCGGGGCGATGCTGGAGCATCTGGAGCTGGGCGAGCGCTTCCGCCGTACGGGGAGGCGGGTGAGCAGCGGGATAATGGCCGATGCGCTGCGCTTCCGCATGTATCCGGAGGGCTGGGCGGAGCTGCTGCGCGGCTGGACCAAGAGCATCGCGATCGGCGCTGGCGCCTCGCATCCAGTCTATCTGAGCCTGAGCACGGTGTGGCTCGCCGCATTGCTCGGCTGTGCGCTGCAGGCGATGGCGATCCCCGGCTTGCTGGCTGCCGGCGATGATTACGGCGCGACAGCGGCGGCCGTTGTCTATGTCATCGCCTGTTTAACCGTGGGCTTGGCGGGACGGCGTGCAGGTTCGTTTCGCGTCTATACGAGCCTGTTTTATCCGTTGTTCCTCCTCTTCTTCTTCGGGCTGTTCGCTTATGCGCTATTGCGCTCCTATGTTGTGCGCCTCGTGAGCTGGAAGGGGCGGTCGGTTGATGTTCGCTGATCCTCCGCCTGGCTTGATCTGGCTGCTCAACGGGTTGGCGCTGGGGATCTCGCATCTGCTCGTCGCTTGGGCCTCGACACACGCACCTTCGACGTGGTTCGCGCGGGACGGCTGGTTGACAAGTATTCGGGCTTTTGAGCGAGAAGGGCGTTTGTACGAGAGGCTGCTGCGGGTGCGATCGTGGAAGCCTCTGTTGCCCGATGGCGGCGCCTGGTTCCGCAGAGGCTTCCCCAAGGCGCGTTTGAACTCGCGATCTCCAGATTACTTGCTCCTGTTCGCAGCGGAGACGCGGCGCGGCGAGTGGGCACACTGGGTCATGCTGCTCACGCTGCCGCTGTTCGGCTTGTGGAACACGGCCGACGGCATGCTTGTGGTGACAATCTGGCTATTGGCGGGCAACCTGCCCTGCATCGTCGTCCAGCGGTATAACCGGGCGCGGCTGCTGCGCGTCATAGGCGAGCGGGGACGACTATGCTATACTGGAGAAGAAAAGTCACGGCATGACGCGAAAGGAGCGGGTACCATGAAACTGTTCGTAGCGGAGAAGGCAGCGAGCTGGTATAAGCAAGAGCTGGCGTTGAGCGAGGGCGATCATGTGCGACTATTCGTGCGGATGGGTGGCTGCGGCAGCGTCGTCCCTGGCCTCTCGCTTGGGATTATGCGCGACGAGCCGCGACAGCCTGGCCTCGAGGCGCAGGTCGAGGGCGTCAACTTCTATATAGAGCAAGACCAGCTGTGGTATCTCGACAATCGGGATCTCCACATTACCTTTGACCCGGAGACCGAGGACATCCAGATGGATGTCCGATAGACGTCGCATCCGATAGGGTCCATTGCCAGCCCCTCAGCTTAAGCTGAGGGGCTGTTTGCGCGCGCTGTTTTGCCTGTGCCAAGAGAGGGGATAGCGCTAGCCAGTACGCCTCGATCTGCGATACGCCGTTAGCCATGGCTCTGCGAATGCGTCGTTGCGCCTTGTATATTATGCGTCTGGCGACTCATAATACCATCATTGGAACATGCAGTGCGGTCATCGCGCTGCGAGCGAGGAGGCGTACAGGACGATGTCTTGGCTGGCTGTTTTGGCGCTGCATGCGGGACTCGTATTGGCGAATCCTTTTGCAGCGCCGTCGGAGGAGTGGCAGATCCGTCTGCCTGACGAACAGATCATCGAAGTGAAGGAGCAAGATTACGCGCTGCCTGGCCTGCGGATGCTGGACATGAGCAGGGTCGGTGCCTTGTCGGAGCGCATCGCCAAGCAGGTGTACGTGCCCCCCGAAAATGCCAGGATTGGCCCGGACGGGTCGATCCGAACAGAGCGCGTGGGCAGGAAGCTGGACGAGCGCCGGTTTTACGAGTGGTTTGCCGCCCATTACTACGGGGATGGGGATCATGGCCAGACGCTCCAGTTGCCGACCGTCAAGCTGTACCCGCGCGTCGACGGCGAGCTGTTGGCAGCAATCCGGGAAAAGCCGATCGGCTACTACGCGACGTATTTCAACTCACGCAACAAAAGTCGCTCCCATAATATCGATCTGGCTGCCCGTGCGATCGACGGGACGGTCGTCTTCCCGGGCGAGCTGTTCTCCTTTAATCGCACCGTCGGCATCCGGACTCCGGATCGAGGCTACAAGCCGGCGCCGATCATCGTCAGGGGCGAGCTGTCGGAGGGAGTAGGCGGAGGTATCTGCCAGGTGTCCTCGACGTTGTACAATGCTGTCGATCGAGCGGGCCTCAGGATTATCGAGCGGTATTCGCACAGCAAGCGGGTGCCATACGTGCTGGCCGGGCGCGATGCGACGGTGAGCTGGGGCGGGCCGGACTTCAGCTTCCGCAACGACTACAATCAGCCGGTGCTGATCAAGGCCTTGTCGGTGCATGGCAAGATGTTCGTCACGGTCTACTCCAGCGAGCTGATCGAGTATACGCCGCGCGAGGTGCCTGGCATGACCCGGGGCGAGCTGCCGGAGGAGGAGTCTGTGAGCTGATCCATCGATCCGGGACGAGCTGCGCGACCGAACCTGTCTCATCATGGTATACTTGGCAGAGCACGCGACAGGATGGTGCGACGCCCGCGAGCGCGCGTCAGTCCGCCTGTCGACAGTCATTGCCGGGAGGGGAACAGGGTGAAGGACAGTAAAAAAGGAGATCGGCCGCGACTGCCAGACTCGCTTGAGGAGCAATCGGCGGAGGAAATGGTGGCCCGACTGGCCCAGGAAGGTTATGTGGAGCGAGGCAGCCTGCAAAACCAACGGTTGGAGGGAGAGCTGCGAGGCAAGGCGACGATCGACTCGTATCATTTTCGGCATGTCGACGCGACCGCTCTCCGAGTGGAAGGGATCGAATGGGTCGATGTTGTGTTCGAGCATTGCGATTTGTCCAATCTTGATTTGAGCGGCGCGGTAATGCACCGGGTAGCATTCCGGGATTGCAAGCTGATGGGACTGGACTTGACGGATGCTACGCTGCGGCACATTGCTTTTGATAACTGCGACATGCGATATATCAATCTTCGCCATGCGGATCTGAAGCGTGTGACGATGGATGGCTGCGCGCTGACGAACGGCGACGCTTACCAGGCGTCTTTTGCCGAGGTGTCGATGACTCGCTCCAATCTCGATCAGATGCAATTAACAGGCGTCAAGCTGGCCGGGATGGATTTGAGCAGCTGCGAGTTCAGCGCGATCGACGCCCTGCCCGGAGATTTGCAAGGCTGCCGGATTGCCCCGGCGCAGGCGATTGCCTTTGCGCCGCTGCTTGGTCTGATTATCGATTGAGGACGGCTGGACGGCTGTCGGACTTTTAAGCTTGTTTTCAGCAAACATTTAATCTTGCATAAGCTTCCTTTCATATTGGCTTCAGACTGGGACGTTAATCTATGAATAACAACGAACCACACCAATGAACCCAATACGGAGGGATGCAAGATGGACAATCGCTATCCATACGATGAGATGAAGCGGGACGTGCAGGAGCAACGGTCAGAGGAACGCACGGTATATGAGGTCTACTCGCCGCTGGACGGCAGTCAGACGCTGGAAGCGGTCAAGCGGCCATCGCCTGAACGGCCGCGCGGGAACGGCTCTCGCGGACGCGGCATTTTCCCGGCCTTTATGGCGGGCGCGCTGCTGATCGGGAGTCTGATGTTTGCATCCGATCATTATAATCTGTTTACGGGAGACAGCCCGACGAGCGCTGGCACAGGCAGCCCGCAAGTCCAAAATGTATCCTTTAACCCCGCAGTCGGAACGAACTCGATCGCCGATATAGCCGAGAAGGCTGGACCGGCAGTCGTGCGAATCGGCGCCGAGACCCGGCAGGGGGGCGGCGTCAACTGGTACGGCATGCAGAGCAACTCCTCGCAAGGGGAGCTCGCCGAGAGCGGACTCGGCACGGGCTTCCTGTTCGATGCCGACGGTTATATCCTGACCAATGAGCATGTCATCCATGGCGCCGAGAAGGTCACGGTGAAGCTGCAGGGCTATGATGAGCCATTCGTGGCCCAGGTCGTAGGCAGCAGCTATGAGCTGGACCTGGCCGTCCTGAAAATCCAGGGCGACAAGCCGTTCCCTTATCTGGAGCTGGGCGAGTCGGATCAGATGAAGATCGGCGAATGGGTCGTCGCCATCGGCAACCCGTATGACCTCGACTATACCGTCACGACCGGTGTACTGAGCGCCAGCGAGCGGGAGATCAGCATCCCCGATCAGGAGGGCACGCGCAACTACAAGCATCTGCTGCAGACGGATACGGCGATCAATCCCGGCAACTCGGGCGGACCGCTGCTGAACATGAACGGCCAGGTGATCGGCATCAACACTGCGGTCAGCAGCGAAGCCCAAGGCATCGGATTTGCAATCCCGACCAGCACGATCAAGTCGGTGCTGGATAATCTGCTCAGCGATACGCCGATTCCATCCCCCTACATCGGTGTGAGTCTGCAGGACCTGACGTCGCAGATGCGCAGCAATCTGGGCCTTGGGGAGGATGAAGGCGTCGGCGTTGCTTACGTGCAGGCTGAAGATCCGGCGGGTCAAGCGGGCTTGCAGCCGGGCGACATCATCGTCGCAGCGAATGGCGACAAGATCGGCAACGCCAAGGATCTGACCTCAATCATCCAGAATGCCGGTGTCGGCGATGAGCTGAAGCTAACGGTGAAGCGAGAGGATCAGCAGCTGACGATTGACGTTCGCATCGGCGATCGGAGTCAGGCCGCGACGATGGGCTAATTTGTCGCTGCGCGCGGTTGTTCATAATACACAAGACGCTCTCATCCCACTGCTTGTGGAGGTAAGAGCGTCTTTGCGCAGCGTGCGAAGAAATTGTTCCAACCAGACAAAAAGTTTGGTAAAATAAGACCTTGTGGCCCGGTGTGGAGAAATGTCGAAAAAAAGTAGTAGTTGACGATTCTTTTTATTTCCTATAGGATTACTTGTATTAATAGAAAAAGGGAGAGAAACAAAAGAGATGAAACGAGCACCATTTCAAAAACTATCATTACTGCTGCTGACGGCTGCCTTGTTCGTCACCGGCTGTGGGCAATCGAACAGCGGATCGGGCAAGGCGGGGGATGAGGACAAACGCGTCATGGTCATCCGTAAAATCGGCGGCGACGATCATACGGCTCAATTTTTGGCGGGGGCCAAAAAAGAAGGCGAAGCGCTCGGCTACAAGGTCGATACGTTCGCTGCAAACGGCGATTCGACCAAATTCCACGACGCGCTGGCGCAAGCGGCATCCTCGAACTATGACGGCATCGTCCTCTCGCACGGCGATGATCCGGCAACTGTCGAAGCTGTGCAAAAGCTCGTCGCGGACGGCGTGCCCGTGGTCGCTTTTGACTCCACCGCCGACCTGGCGACTGTCGAAGGCGTCACGCTGACCTCGCAAAAGGACGAGTCCCTGGCGCAGCTGGCGCTGGATCGCCTGAAAGAGGAGCAAGGAGATGACGCCAAGATCGTCTATCTGTGGGTCGACGGCTTCCCGCCGATGGTGCGCCGCAACGCGGTGTTCCAGGACATGCTGCAGCAAAACCCGGGTTGGTCCGAGGTCGAGCGGTTCGGCACGGCGGCTGGCGACGTATCGGTACAGACGCAAAACGCAGTTGCCGCGATGCTGACCAAGCACCCGAAGGGCGAGATCGACGCGATCTTCGCAACCTGGGATGCGTTCGCTATCGGCGCTGCCCGGGCGATCAAGGAAGCGGGCCGCGACGAGATCAAAATCTACGGCATCGACGTCTCGAACGCCGACCTGCAGCTGATGCAGGAGGAGAACAGCCCGTGGGTCGCAACAGCTGCGGTTGATCCGATGATGATCGGCGAAGTGAATATGCGGCTGCTCGCCAAAAAGATGAAGGGCGAGGAGACGCCAGCCGAGTATAGTCTGGATGCGAAGCTGATCGACGTAGAGACGCTGTCCCAATCGACAGAGCCGGTCAACATGGTCAATCTGGCCGAGCTGATCCCTGGCTGGGGCAAGACGGACGAATTCGAAGAGGACTGGATGAAGGAGCTCAAGCAGGCATCGGGCAAGTAAGATGAACCTGCCCGCCGCAATCTGGCTATAGTAGGCAAGGCTGCCGTCCTACAAGGCAGCCACTCAAGGCGCTCTTATGTCTGACATAAGAGCGCCCGATCCTGTTTAGGGGGAAGGAGTGCATCAATGATGAAGCAACCGACGCGGGACGGTCTGGAGATGCGGGGCATCTCGATCGCTTTTCCTGGCGTACAGGCGCTCCGCGAGGTCGACTTCGCGGCTGCCAGAGGTCGGACGCATGCGCTCATCGGAGCCAACGGCGCAGGCAAATCGACGCTCATGAAGGTGCTGGCCGGTGCTTACGACCACTACGAGGGCGAGATTCGGATCGATGGCAAGCCAGCGCGTATCCGCAAGCCGCGCGATGCCAAGGACCTGGGCATCCAGATCGTTTACCAGGAAGTGGATACGGCACTGATCTCCTACCTCAGCGTAGGCGAGAACATCATGCTCGATCAGATGGTGAGCGGTATGGGCGGCCGTCAGGTGATCCGCTGGCGTCAGCTGCATCAGTCGGCTCAGACTGTGCTCGATCGACTGCGCGTCGCGATCCCGACGCGCAAGCTCGTCAGCGAACTGACGCTCGCGGAAAAGCAGATGGTGCTAATCGCTCGGGCAGTCGCCGTCGACTGTCGCTATCTGATCCTCGACGAGCCGACGGCGCCGCTCAGCAGCAGCGAGACGGCACGTCTGTTCGAGCTGGTGCGACAGCTCAAAGAAGAAGGCGTCGGGATCATCTTCATCTCGCATCGTCTGCCTGAGCTGTACGAGATCTGTGAGGACATCACGGTTATGCGGGATGGCAGGAAGGTCGCATCGGCAGCGCTCGCCGAGATGGATCAGGCTGCCGTCGTCCAGCATATGCTGGGCCAGCGGATGGAGCAGCAATTCCCCGAGCGCGTCTCCCAGCCGGGCGATATCGCCATGGAGGTCGAGCGGTTCGGCGATGATGGGATGCTGCAGGATATTAGCCTTTACTTGAGAAGGGGAGAGGTCGTCGGTCTGGCTGGGCTGGTCGGTGCAGGCAAGACGGAGCTGTGCCGAGCCTTGTTCGGAGCCAGCTCCGGCATCACCGGCGAGCTGCGGCTCCAAGGGCGCGCTGTGCGGCTGCGGACGCCGCATCAGGCGGTGAGCCAGGGACTGGCGCTGATCCCCGAGGAGCGGCGACGCGAGGGCATCTTCGTCCATGAGCCGGTAGGGGCCAATCTGACCTCAGCTGCGCTGTCCCGCTACTCGCGGGCGCTCGGCTGGCTCAGCCCGGCTCGCGAGCGGCAAGCCTCTACAGCGATGATCGGCAGCCTTGGCATCAAGACGCCTAGCGAGCGGACGCTCGTGCGCAATCTGTCCGGCGGCAATCAGCAAAAGGTGGCGATTGGCAAATGGCTGTTGGCCGACAGCGAGGTGTATCTCTTCGACGAGCCTACCAAGGGCGTCGATGTCGGCGCCAAAAAGGACATCTTCGAGCTGATCGCCGATCTGGCCGCGCGGGGCAAGTCGGTCCTTTACGCCTCCAGCGAGCTGAGCGAGATTATCGGCATCACCGATCGCGTCTATGTTATGTATGACGGTCGGATCGTCCGCGAGCTGGTCACGGCCGACACGGATGAAGAAGAACTAATGGTCTATTGCACCGGGGGAGGACAAGCATGAGTGCATCGGCTCAAGCCAAGCAGAAACCATCGTTTTCATTTCTTGATTTTATGTACAAATACGGCACGTTGCTGACGATCGTCGTGCTCATTATTATATTCGGACTATTTACCGACAATTTCCTGACGAGCAGCTCGCTCATTAATATTTTGCGGCAGATCTCGATCATTACGATTATCGCCACGGGTCTGACCGTCTCGCTGGCGGTCGGCGGCTTCGACCTGTCGATCGGCTCGACGGCTTCGCTGGCCAATGCGATCGTCATCTCGCTATTCGTCTGGCACGGCCAGTCGCTCGGCGTCGGCATCGGCCTGACGATCCTGTTCTGTCTGCTCGTCGGCGTGCTCAACGCCTTCCTCGTCATTAACTTCAAGATACAGGACATGCTGATGACGCTAGCGACGATGTTCATCTTCCAGGGCATCGCCCTGACGTATACACGCGGAGCGACCGTGTCGCAGAACATGATCCTGCCGAGCGGCGAGTACGCCACCGGTCAGATCCCGGCGCTCTTCGGCAAGCTGGGCAAGGAGCCGTGGCTGATCGTCATCATGCTCGTGCTGGTCGTCCTCGTCCATCTGTTCCTCAACTACACCAAGCATGGGCGCTACATGTACATGATCGGCGGCAATCGCGAGGCAGCGGAGCTGTCGGGCTTGCCGGTGAGCCGCTACCGACTCGCGGCTTATCTGATCTCGGCGCTGCTGGCGACGATCGGCGGCATCATGATCGGCGCGCGGGTGATGACAGCCGAGGTGAACTCGGGCGCGCCGATGCTGATGGATGCGGTCGCCGCCGCCTTTATCGGCTACTCCGTGCTCGGCGCGGGCAAGCCCAATGCGCTCGGCACCCTGGCCGGCTCCGTGCTGATCGGCATCCTCTCGTATGGCCTGATCATGATGTCCGTGCCGTACTACGCGATGGACATCGTCAAAGGCGCGGTACTGGCACTGGCGCTTGCTATTACTTACTACAAGCGCAAGCATTAGACCAGTCGCCCTCACAAGGCCGAAGAGACACGCGATCGAATCTGCTCTACCCCCTATAATCAACCGAGACGGCGCTGACAGGCAGCGACCCGGTGCGCAGCCATTCAACCGCTTGCAGGACAAGCGGAGAGGAATGGCTGCTTTTTGCGTCCTCCAGCGGCAGCCAGAGCGCGCCTTCAGAGTCCTGATCCTCGAACATTCCGACCGCCTCGACGGTATCCTCCCGGTTGACCTCGAATGCATAGAGTAGCGCGATATGATGGAGGTACTCGTCCGTCCGATCCGCCATCGTCCAACGCACATTGAAGTCGCACACCCCAACAGGCTTCAACGCGTGAGCGCGATAGCCCGTTTCCTCGACAACTTCTCTTTGCAGCCCTTGCTCTAGCGTCTCCATCGGCTCCAGGCGCCCTCCAGGCAGATCATATTTGCCTGTGTAGGGCCCTTTAATTTTGCGGATGACCAGCAGTCGTCCGTCTGCGACGCATATGCCATACACTCCTATATGTCTGTGGAACGCATCGAGCGCTTCCGTCATCTCATTCAGCCTCCCGTGTTATGTGCTGTATTATGGCCACTCCGAGCGTCAAGCGTTATTCGTCGCCTGCCATTTCTGTCATACCTCTCATCGCACAATTTCTCACCGTACATTCCTTCACCGTACAATCCCTCACCGACATTTCTTCATCGCACGATGCGCTTGCGGTACTCGCCCGGCGTGACGCCGGCGTAGCGCTTGAACATGCGGATGAACGAGTTGACATTATGATAGCCGACGAGCCCCGCGACATCCTGGATGCGAAGCTCGAGGTTGGCGAGATGCTCCTTGGCCCGGCGGATTCGCAGGTCGTTGAGGTAGTCGCTGAAGTTGGTGCCGGTCTTCTCCTTGAACGAGCTGGACAGATACCCCGGCGTAATGTTCAGCTTGTCCGCGACGAGGTCGAGGTTGATATCCTCATGCAGATGCTCGTCGAGGTAGGCCATCACGAAGCTTGTCACCGGGTCCTTGGTCTCTTGCTTGCTCTGGATGACTTGGGCGGCCGGCAGGATCAGCTCGCGATACCAGACGCGATGCTGCTCGACCGAATAGTAGTCTCGCAGCCGCCGCAGCTGTTCCGGGTCGACCGGCAAGTCCGTAATGTTCAGTTGGGTCAGCGTCTTCTGGAGCTGCTCCGCGACGCCGCGCGCGAAGGCGAGATAATCCTCGATCGCTGCGTCCTGCTGCTGCAGCTGCTCGAGCTGGCGGTCGACCCACTCGAGGATCGCAGGCTCGCTCCCCGAGGACAAGCGCGTATGCAGCTCCTCGCTCTGCGACACCGTGAGATGGAAGGAGCGGATAACAGCGCTGCGCGGCTCGACGATGATCTGCGTGTCCTCATTAAGCCTGCGCTCCTTGAGCAGCTGCGAGAGGGCCGCATACGCATCGGTGAATGCCGCATCCTCCGGATAGACGGGACTGACGGCGATCGTCAGATACATATAGTCGTCGACCTTCAGCAGCTCCTTCAGCGTCTCCAGCACATCCATCACCGCGCGCTGCGACGCCGGCCGGAACAGCAGCGACATCAGCTGGTTATGCTCCATCTGCAGCGTCACCGGCTCCTCCGTGGCGTCCTTCAGCAGATTTTGCACCAGCTTCCACAACAGCTGGATCTCCTGCGCATAGTCGCGATCCGGATGCTTGAAGTGGATCTGATACAGCACCGCGATATACGGTCGGTTCATCTGCACGCTGTCGTCGAGCTCCTTCAGATTGAGATTCATCGGGATGTTTTTCACTTTGTTCGTATAGGCGTACTGCCGGACGAGCGTATTTTTGTTGTCCAGATCGAGCTTGATCCGTTCATTGGTCTTCAGGATATGGCTCATGCGGTCGCTGATCAGGGCGAACTCCTTGATCGACGTCGTCGCCGCAGCGGCGCCTTGCTTGCGCTCGAGCATATCGATGATCCGCTGGATCGGGTTGGTGAGCCGGACGCTGAACAGGACGGCCGTCACCAGGCTGATCAGGATCGCGGCCGAGAGCAGCGTGATCAGCAGGATATTCAGTCGCAGCATCTCGGCGGTGATGCTGGCGATCGGCGTGACGCGCACATAGGTGAATCCGGTCGCTTCGCCTTTGGCATAAAAGTAGAACTGATCGCCGTTCCGCTCGTGCAGCTTGCCCTCAGTGGCGGCAGGCTGGCGGATTTCCACGGAGGCATGGGACGAGTAGAGCAGACTGCCTTCGCGATCGAGAATATAGAACGGCGTATTACCGGAGTAGGCATAGGCTTGATACAGCTTGTTCACATTCATCATCAGGATGCAGTAAACATCCTCATAAGGCGCAGCCTTGACCATCACAGGCATCAGCAAGCCAAGCGAGCGCTCGGTGTTGACCGACGACTCGGTGAAGCGTGCGGCAGGCAGCATCTGCAGGAAGTAGTCATGCGTCTCCTGAGCGGCCCAAAATTCCGGCGGATACGCTTCGCTCTCATAGTAGCGGCTGAACATTTGCCGGGCGCTGCTGGTGCCGTCCTTTTCCAGCACATAGTCCGCGTCCTTGAAGTACAGGATGAAGTTTTCGATATGTAAGAACGGATTGGTGTACAGCGCGATGAGCTCTTCCTTGACCTCGCCGATCACATCATAGCGACGGTTCTCCTGGACACGGCTCAGCACGCCCATGTTCGCGACCCACTTGTCGGATTGCATGAGCGCCATCAAGGTGCTGTGCATGAGACGGAAGTGATTTTCGAAATTGCCGACCGACTGCTGGATGCCCAGCTCATTGTAACGGACGATCTCATCGTACAGCTTGTTGCGCAGGTACAGATAGCTGCCGACATTAAAGACAGCGAGCAGGATGATCACACTAAGGAAGCTCAGGACGAGCTTGGTCAGCAGGGAACCGGAAGCCAGCCGGAATCGCGCCAGTCGTTTCATCATTGTTGTACTACCTCCCGGGTCATGGCGATGGATCGCTTCGAAATCTTGCAACGCGATATATTAGCTAACATCGTTTTGAAGCTTCATTATATATATGATAGCGTTTTAGGCCCTTCAGAAACAATATGCACTTTTCATATTCCATCTACATCTTTGCGAGAATCGCCGATTTGTGTATACTTCCCGCATGTTGGCGATAGATTTTGGCTCGCTGCGCCAGCTATACTCGAGTCACAGGTCCTCCGCCGTCAGACGGAATGCAGGACGATATCTAGCGACGAGGAGACATGCGTATGGCGCAAGCAAAGTCAACACCTAACATGATCAGGGAGGTGAATGTCAGACCGGAACGTAAATCGCGGATGACGCGGCTGTGGCAAAACAACAAGTATTTGTGGCTCTTGTTCCTGCCTTGCCTGATTTACTTTATCCTGTTCCGCTACGTGCCGATGTTCGGTCTGATCATCACCTTCAAGGATTACAACCTGTTCAAGGGCGTATGGGAGAGCAAGTGGGTCGGGCTCAAGTACTATAAGATGTTTCTGGAGAACCCCGACTTTCTCCTACTGATGAAAAACACCTTCTTGCTTGGCCTCTACAAGCTGGTGTTCGGATTCCCGGCGCCGATTATCCTGGCGCTCTTGCTCAATGAGCTGAAAAACGCCGTCTTCAAACGGTTCGTACAAACAGTCAGCTATCTGCCTCACTTCATCTCGAACGTTATCGTCGCGAGTATGGCGATCATGTTCCTTTCGCCCTCTGGCGGACTGATCAACAACCTGCTCGGCGTATTCGGCGTCGGCCCGATCAACTTTATGATGAAGCCGGAAATGTTCCGCGGCGTCTACGTCCTCTCCGAGATTTGGCAGCATATCGGCTGGGAGACGATCATCTACCTTGCCGCACTGACTGCTGTCGACCCTCGACTGTATGAAGCGGCCAGCATCGATGGTGCGAGCCGGATGCGCAAGCTGTGGCATGTGACCTTGCCAGGCATCTCGCCGGCGATCGTCATCACGCTGATCCTGAACATCGGCAAGGTGCTGGAGATCGGTTTTGAGAAGGTGTTCCTGATGCAAAATCCGGCGATTTACGAGACGGCGGATATTATCAGCACCTATGTGTATCGGGTCGGGATGGAGCAGGGCAACTTCAGCTACGGCGCCTCCATCGATCTGTTCATGGGGATCATCAGTCTGGTGTTCATCTATGGCGCCAATCAGTTCAGCCGACGAGTCAGCGAGACCAGTCTATGGTAAGGGGAGGGGGAGACGCATGCTAAGGAAGCTAAGTCCGTTTCATCTGATCAGTACCTTTATATTATTGTTTGTTGTCGTCGTCACGTTGTATCCCTTCGTACACATGCTGGCGGTATCGCTCAGCTCCGACGTCCATGTCATGCGCAACGAGGTCAGTCTGTGGCCCAAGGGACTCAACTTCAAGATGTATGAGATTGTGCTAGGCGATCCGAAGATTTGGACAGCGTACAAAAATACGCTCATCTACACCGTGCTCGGCACGGTGATCGCGATGGTGGTTACTTCGATGGGCGCTTATTCCTTATCGCGGCCGCAGATGGCCTTCCGTACGCCGCTGACGATGCTGATTGTCTTCACGATGTTTTTTAGCGGCGGCATGATCCCGACGTTCCTGGTCGTCCGTTCGCTAGGCCTCGTTGATACGCTATGGGGCATGGTGCTGCCGGGTGCGGTCAGCACGTGGAATCTCATCCTGATGCGCACCTTCTTCTCCGGCATCCCGCGCGAGCTGGAGGAGTCGGGGCGGATCGACGGGCTCAACGACATCGGTATTTTCCTGAGGATCATCGTTCCGCTGTCCAAAGCGTCCTTCGCGACGATCGCCTTGTTTTATGCGGTCGGGCTGTGGAACAATTTCATATTCCCGCTGCTGTACTTGCGCTCGCAGGATATGTTCCCGCTGCAGGTGCTGCTGCGCAACCTGGTCCTGGCCGGCAGCGTAAGCTCCGGCGACGTCACCCGGATCGGAGGTGATAACCAGATTGTCGAGGAGTCGCTCAAGTTCGCCACCATTATGGTGTCGACGTTGCCGATCCTTATCGTGTATCCGTTTATTCAGAAGTATTTCGTCAAGGGGGCTATGATCGGCGCGGTTAAGGGCTAGGGTGTATCTGCGCTGCCTGGCGGCACGAGGCGCGCTTGCGCGATGCCGCGCCGCCGGGGTATGCTGTCCACAACAATATGAGGGAGAGAACACAGCATGAAAAAACCGTATTCAATCATGATGACCGGCTTGCTCTCGGTTGCGCTGTTGGCTGGCTGCACGTCGGGCAACGGCAACTCGGGCACCAACACGCCCGGCACGACAGGAGAGACGAACACGCCGCCAGCCTCCGAGCAGACGGAGCTGCCGAGCAAGACGTTCACAGCGCTGCTCGATAACAACGCCACCTTCCCGTATACGGCGGACTGGCCGATCTGGAAATGGCTGAAGGAGAAAACCGGCGTGACGCTTGACGTCCAAACGCCGTCTGGCAAGCTGGGCGAGTCGCTCAATCTGGCGATCGCGTCGAACAACCTGCCGGATCTGATGTATATGCCGAATCGCCGCGAGTCCAACAAATTTGGCCAGCAGGGCGCGCTCGTCGACATCCTCGAGTACGTCGACAAGATGCCGAACCTGAGCGCATGGATGGAGCAGTACCCGGAGGAGTCAAAGGCGGCGTTGTCTGCGGACGGCAAGATGTATATGTTCCCGAACCAGGGCTTCGGCGAGACGAACCGGATGATCTGGCTGTATCGCCAGGATATCTTCGAGGCGGAGGGACTGAAAGCGCCTGCGACGTTCGACGAACTGTATGAAGCGCTGAAGAAGCTCAAGGCGAAATATCCGGACACGTACCCGCTGTCGCTGCGCTACGGTCAGATCCCGGATGAGATGAACACCAATCTCGCCGTCAACTTCGGCGTAGGCGAGGGCGCTTACTATGACTTCGAGCGCAACGAATGGCTGTACGGCCCGGTCCAGGACAACTACAAGGCGCTTGTCGAGAAGTGGAAGACGTTCTACGATGAAGGGCTGATCCCGCCGGACTTCCTGTCGCTGCAGACGAAGCAATGGCAGGATATGATGTCGACGAGCCAGGCATTCGTGACGATCGACTACATCAGCCGCGTCGACTTCTTCAACAATGCAATGCAAAAGGATGAGCCATCGTACAATATGCAATTCATGCCGCCGCCAGCAGGCGTGCCCGGCGTGCCGCAGCACAACCCGTACCTGCACTACATGGAGGGCGGTCTGACCGTGGCATCGACCTCGAAGCAAATCGAGGACATTATGCAATATATGGACTTCTTCTTCTCTGAAGAGGGGCGCGTCCTCACGAGCTGGGGCGTCGAGGGAGAGACGTACGAGAAGGAAGGCGACACGTACAAGTTCAAGCCGGAATTCACCGATGTGACCGAGATGCGCAAGCAGACCGGCCTGCAGACGAGCGGCACCTACGCATGGATCGACTACAACGCGCATCTGTCGCTGTTCTCCGAGGATCTGCAAAACGCCTATACCGAGGCGGCCAAGTACGATCCGGCCAACATGCAGCCGCGCCCGGCGTTCACCGAGGAGGAGAACGAGGTCATATCGCTGACCGGCCAGGCGATCAAAAAGCATCGCGACGAGAGCTTCGCCAAATTCGTCACCGGCTCGCGCGATCTCGCCGAGTGGGACAGCTATGTCGCCGAGCTGGAAAACCTCGGTCTGCAAAAGCTGCTCGATACGTACAAAGCAGCCTATGACCGTCAACAAAATGTCGAGTTGAAAGTGAACTAGATATGAAGGCGGCAGGCTCCGCTCGCCTGGCGAGCGGAGCCTGCGTGCGCTTCTCTTCCGGTACCATCAACCATCAAACGAAGCGAGAGGATGATGATTAATGACTACGCCCCGCCGAAAGCTGCGTTGGACTGCAAGTCTGCTCTGTGTGCTCGTGCTAGCCTTAGTAATGCCTGTCGTAAGCTTGCCAACGGTCGCTCATGCGGCCGGCTCGATCACGCTCGATACGCCGACCAGCGGCGCGACGGCGACAGGAGGGCCGGTGACAGTGAGCGGCACCTACGCCGGCGTCTACGATGTCCGTCTCTACATCAACGGCACCGAGCAGGTGGAGCCGCAGCTGACGCCTAGCGGCGCCGATGCTGGCACGTGGAGCTACACGCTCGCTACCGCCCAGCGGCATGGCAGTGTCGAGCTGGTCGCCAGAGGGTTGGACACGACGACGCGCTACGGCGTCTGGAGCGACAGCGCGTTGATCGACGTCGACAATGCCGCTGCGGCCGCGCCGACCGTGACGATAACCAGCCCGGCAGAGGGCGTCGTGCTGAGCGGCGTCGTCAGCGTGACGATCGACGTGCAATCGGCGACGCCGGTCAATCTCGTACAGATCCGCGTCAACCGCAGCGCCTGGCAGCCTGTCGCGCTGAGCGGGCCAGGTACGTATACGTACAGCTGGGATACGACGGGGCTCGGCGATCGCACCTTCAGTCTCGAAGCGCGGGCGACCAATGCGCCTGGGCGGTACGGCTATAGTCCGACGGTGTACGCGCAAGTGGGAGCAGGCACCAACGAGCCGTTCGCGATGCCGCATCAGGACCGGGCGATGTGGATCTGGGAGCCGGAGAGCTACAAGCTGCTGCTCAATCCCGGCTCGCGCAGCGTGCTGGAGAGCTTCATCAATGACACGACCTTCGACGGCGAGCCGGTGACGACGCTGTATCTCGCTGTCGGCAGCTATGCCGGATATCGGGCGCTCGAGGAGCAGACGGAGCAGCTCAAGTCATTGATACGCTGGGCACATGCCCGCGATCTGCAAGTCCATGCGCTGATCGCAGGCGGCACGTCGCCCGCCTATATGGGCGCATACGAGCGATATCATCATCATGCGGTGCGCGAGATGGAGCAGATCGTCAACTACAATCTGTCGGCGGCGGCCAATGAGCGGTTCGACGGCATCAACGTCGATATCGAACCGTACATCTCGCCAGACTTCAAGGACAGCAGCAAGTTCCTGCAGGGCGAGTATCTGGACGGGCTGAGCAAGATGATTGCTCGCCGCGACGCTGCGGGCATCAATCTGCCGTTCGGTCCGGCGATCCCGAAGTGGTACGACAGCTCGGAGCAAGGGGCCAACATTAGCTGGAACGGCCAGACGAAATGGCTCTCCGAGCATATCCAGGACATCTCGGACTATATTTCGATCATGGATTATCGTGATACAGCGGACGGTACGGCGGGCATCATCGCCGGTGCAGCGGGAGAGATCGCCTATGCCGAGCTGATCGGCAAGCCGGACTCGGTCGTCATCGGCGTCGAGACGCTAGACATTGCGAACAGCGGCGATCCCGAGACGATTACATTCTGGGAAGAGGGACGGCTCCATATGGAAGCTGAGCTGGACAAAGTCTATACCGCCTTTGATCCAAGCTCCGCGTTCGGCGGCATCGCTGTCCATCACTATGACTCGTACCGGATGCTGCCGGCCTTCTGGGGCGACGGCGGCTATCGCTGGCAGCCGCCTGCCGACACGACGCCCCCCTCGGCGCTCGCTGGTACGGTCACGGCTGCGGCGCAGGATTACCAGACGGTACAAGTGCGCTACGGCATGGCGACGGACAATACCGAGGTCGACCGCTACATCGTCTATCGCAGCGAGCAAGCCGGATTCACGCCGACGGCGGCTGATATCGCCGGTCTCTCGCGCAGTCAGACGTTCCAAGACAAGGGCCTGCTGCCTGATACGACCTATTACTATCGGATCGCCGCTCGCGATCTGCAGGGCAATATCGGCCCTGCAACCGCCGAGGTGTCGGTGACGACCGGCAGCACAACGCTGCAGCCGCTCATCGTCAAGAACCTGAACATCAGCCATTCCGCAGGCAAGTTCCGGGCGTCCTTCACTGTAGCGGAGCTTGCGACAGGCGCTCCATTGCCAGGCGCACTGGCCGAAGGCAGGTTCACCTATGCTGGCGGCCGCTACGCGCAGGCGACGACGGATGCGTCGGGCGATGTCGTCATCGCCTCCGAGGATCTGTCGTCTGCGCTGCAAGCCGGCTTCGAGCCGCGACGCATCGCTCTGGCGGGCTACTACTATGCCAGCGCCTACGACGAGCCGCATACGACAACGTATACGCCATGGCATGGGCTCAGCGCTCTGACAGCCAGCTCCGGCACATGGTCGCAGCCCTTCGCGACCGCACAGACGGTCTATACATTAACCGTGCCTGCCTCGGTGACGTCGCTGACGCTCACCCCTACCGCGGCCAGCGCCACGAGCGTCATCGTCGCAGGCGGCGAGCGGGTAGCGAGCGGCAGCGCCGCTGCGCCGCTCGCGATCGGCAGCGGACCAGCCACAGTGTCAGTGCAGGTGTACAACGCCGACGGCACAGCAGACAACTACGTGCTGCGCATCGCGCGCAGCTGACCCCTATGAACAGGAGGCTTGACTGACCATGACCACATTGATTCCTCAAGCGCAGCAGGTACAGCCGCTGGAGGGGGCGCCCTGGCGGGCGCCCGAGCGGCTCTATGCCCGGCTGCGGCTGCGCCAGGCCGATCCGCGTCTGGCCCGTTATCTGCAGCGGCGCTATCCGTCGATTACGCTGGAGGAGCAGACAGACGCAGACCGCTGGAGCGTCATCCTATCCGCTCAGCCGATCGCAGCAGCGGACGCCGACGTGCCGTTGCCCGAGACGTTGACTGATCGTCCGCAGGGCTATCATCTGACCGTGGAGACGGAGCGGGTGCGGATCGCGGCTGCCGATGCGTCTGGCTTGTACTATGGCTTGCAGACGCTGCTGGCGCTGACGGAGAGCGAAGCAGCAGGCGTCCCGCTGCAGGCGGTGACGGATTGGCCGGATACGGCGCTGCGCGTCATGAACTACGATCTGCGCCAGACGCATTCGACGCCGGAGCGGCTGACCGCATATTTGAGTGAGTTCGCCAGGGTCAAGATCAACGGCCTGCTGATCGAATATGAGGACAAGTTCCCGTTTCGCAGCTATCCCGAGCTTGTCCATCCGCACTATGCGCTGACCGAGCAGGAGCTGGCGGCGCTGCAAGAGGCGGCGCATGAGCAGTACATCGAGATTATCCCGTTGCAGCAGAGCTTTGGCCATCTGGAGTACGCGCTGCGCCACGACGCCTACAAGCGGCTGCGCGAGACCGAGCGCTCGACCGGCGAGCTCTGCCCGTCGCAGGACGCCTCGTATGCGCTCGTCGCCGGTCTGCTCGGAGAGATGATCGACCGTCATCCGCAGGCGCGGTACATCCACCTCGGCTGCGACGAGGTGTACAGCTTGTGCGAATGCCCGGTCTGCATCGAGCGGTACGACGGCATCCGGGAGCGGGCGTTCATCGACTTCCTGAACAAGCTGATCGCCTTCGCAGCCGAGCGGGGCAAGACGCCGATCTTCTGGCATGACATGCTCGACAAATGTCCACCGGAGGAGCTGGCTCGTCTCGATCGCCGCGGCGTCGCGATGATCTGGATCTACAACGGCCGCAACATCGTCAGCGATGTGAGCCGGCTGGCGGACAAATTCCGCGCGCTCGGCATCGAGGTGATGGGCGCGCCGGCGGTCCGCAGCTTCGACTGGGCCGAGCATCAGAATTACCCGGTGCTGGATAATCGGACGGACAATCTGATCCAGTGGGCCGAGGTGTCGGAGCAACTGGCGCTCGATTGCATCGTCGGTACGAACTGGACCGGACCGTTCAGCCTTGGCGTGCCTTACGGCGTATTCGAGACGACCTGGTACCCGATGCTGCTCCATGCCGAGCTGGCGTGGAATCGGCAGGCCGACACCGACAGCTACATGACCCGCTTCATGGGACAGTTCCACGGCATCGGGGAGAGTGCGCTGAAGGCAGCGCTCGGCAACTACCGCATCGAGGATTACTATGACAGCATCTGGAAGGTGCTGGAGCTGGTGGAGCGTCATCGCGAGGAGGCGGAGCTGATCGCGATCATGCATGACTACGAGGTGGCGACGGACCGCTCGCGAGCGATCCACAAGTATCTGTACCGCTGGGAGCTGTTCCCTGGCGATCCGGCCGAATGGCGCTCGCTGCTCAACAACTACCAGCGCAACCGCCGCGATCGCGAGCGGACGCGTCCGCGCATGCAAGCGCTGCTGGAGCAGTACCAGACGCCGGAGATGGCTTCGCATTTCGTGCTGTCGCGCTTCTATCTGCATGATTATCTGGAGCGGACGATCTACCGCGAGATTGGACTGCATTTGGAGGAGGAGTAGGCGAGCGTTACAGTCATGACGGTTACGAGTTCATAAAAAAAGCCGAGTCGGCGCAGCGTATACAATACGTGCGTAACTCGGCTTTTTTGACGAGGATCGTGGCCACCTGGCCACCTCGATCAAGGCTGCTCGTTCGGCAGATGCGGCTCCGGCTCTTGCTTGTACAGTCTGGAGTTGGTCGTGACATAATTGAATACATTCGTCACGATGACCTTCAGCACCGCGTAGCCAGGTACCGCGAGAACGATGCCGACGATACCGAACAGGTTGCCTGCGGTCAAAATGACGAATATAATCGTAATCGGATGGACCTGCAGCGTCTTGCCCATAATCTGCGGCGAGATGAACTTGCCCTCGATCAGCTGAACGACGGTCCAGATGACGATCATCTTGACCAGCATGAGCGGCGAGGTGACGAGCGCAACGATCATCGCAGGCGTAATCGCAATCGCCGGTCCCAGGTAAGGGATGACGGCGGTGCAGGCCGCGATCAGTGCGAGCACCAGCGAATACTTGAGTCCGATGATCAGATATCCGATGTAGAGCAGTAAGCCGATGCAGCAGCTGACGAGAATCTGGCCGCGGATGTAGCCGCTGATCTGATGATTCATCTCGCCCATCACGCGTTGCGTCCCCGGCCGCATCGCGACAGGGAAGAAGCGAACGATGAAGTCCGGCAGCCTGCGGCCGTCCTTGAGCAGATAGAAGAGGATGAACGGCAGCGTCACGATGGCGAGGACGACGTCCTTGAGCGCGCCGACGATCGAGCCGATGCTCGACCAGGCCGTCTCCAATGCCGAGGTCAGACGCTGCGTGATATTGCCCGTCAGATTAAGACTATTGAAGTCGACCCACTGCTGCAGCTGACTTTGGATGCCGCTGTCGAGGAACTCCTCGAACTCCGTCTGGATCTGCCCGGCGTAGCCAGGCAAGTCGGCGATCAGATTGGTCACCTGATGCGTGATGATCGGAATCACCGCTACGAGCAGCAGCGTGATCAAGCCGATGATGAGCACGAACAACACGAGGATTGAGTAGATTCTCGGCACCTTGCGGGTTTCCAGATAATCGACGATCGGACTGAGTAGATAATACACGATGCCAGCTAGTACGATTGGCAGCAGGACCGTTTTCAGGAGTACAGCGATCGGGGTAAATATAAACGAAATTTTGTGGAATACGAAGATGTTCAGTCCCAGCAGCAGCAAAATCATCAGGAACACCACAAACTTGTTGTTCAAGATCATTTCTCTGAATCGACCGGTGTTGTTGCGCAATGACTCCATCCTTCAGCCCGCCTTTGCATTCATAGGGATAATCAGCCTGGATTCCGCTGTTCTTCCATTATATCCGGCAAGGGCGCATAGAATCAAATGACAGATACACAAAGGAGAAGCACAATGAGCGAAACGATCCTGATCGTCGAGGACGAGGAAAAAATCGCCCGCCTGCTCGAAATCGAGCTGGGCTTCGAGGGGTATACAGTGAAGATCGCTCGCACGGGGCTGGACGGCTTGGAGGCTTATCGGTCGGGCGACTACGATCTGATCCTGCTCGATGTCATGCTGCCCGGTCTGAGCGGCATCGAGCTGCTGCGGCGCATCCGGGCGGCGGACAGCCAGACGCCGGTGCTGCTGCTGACGGCCAAAGGGTCGGTGGAGGACAAGGTGTCGGGACTCGATCTCGGGGCCAACGACTACATCACCAAGCCGTTCGTCATCGAGGAGCTGCTGGCCCGTATCCGCGCCTCGCTCCGGCAGCGCGCGCTGCACACGGAGCCGCCGGCGACCGAGCAATGGCTAAGCTGCGCCAATCTGAGGCTCAACGAGACGACCCGCGAGGTGTATCGCGGCGAGACGATGATCGAGCTGACGCCGCGCGAGTTTGACCTGCTCGTCTACCTGATGAAGCATCCGCGCCAGGTGCTGAGCCGCGACCAGTTGCTGACGGCGGTCTGGGGGTATGCCTATGCGGGCGATACCAATGTGGTCGATGTGTACATCCGGTATGTCCGCAAAAAGCTGGATAACGGTGAGGGCGACGAGCTGATCCATACGGTGCGGGGCGTCGGCTATGTGCTGAAGGATCAGCCATGAAGCTGCGGACGAAGATCAATCTGTATACCTCCGTCCTGTTCGCCGCGTTGCTCATCCTGATGAATCTGTCGATCTACTACACGTTCGGAGAGATGATGATGGATAGCGAGCTCAGGCGCGCCGAAGCCGAGGCGGATCATATCAGCAGCGGCATCCTCAATGCAGTCAAGACGGTATCGGCAGCCGAGGCGCTGCGCAGCTATGTGCCGGTCGACGGCATGGTCCGGATCGTCGGCGACGGCGGCATCGATTACCCGGGCATCACCTCGCCTGGACAGGAGTCGCTGATGGAGCTGCCGGCCCGTTATGCGACAGAGCGTCGAGCGGGTACGATCCGCCATGACGGGCAGCTGTATGCGGCCGTCTCCGTGCCGGTCATCTGGACGACAGGCGAGGTTGTCGAGATCCAGCTCCTCCATCATCTTGGAGACCGTCAAGCTACGCTGCAGACGCTGCGCATCGTGCTGCTGGCGATGACGTCGCTGGCGCTCATCCCGGTGCTGTTGTCGAGCAGACTGCTCGGTCGGCTCATCATGCAGCCGATCGCCGCGATGACCGCGACGATGCGGGACATCCGCAGCAGCGGTCAGTTCCGCCGACTGGAGCTGCAGGAGAGCTCCCGCGACGAGCTCGTCGAGATGGGCGTCACCTTCAACGAGATGATGGACCTGCTCGAGGCGAACTATGAGCGGCAGGAAAAATTCGTCTCCAATGCCTCCCATGAGCTGAAGACGCCGCTAACGATCATAGAGAGCTACGCAAGTCTGCTGCGACGCAGAGGGCGGGACAACCCGGAGCTGATCGGCGAGTCGGTGGAGGCGATCCATTCGGAGGCGGTCCGGATGAAGCAGATGACCGAGCAGCTGTTGTTGCTGGCGCAGCGCAAGGAGCAATGGGACGTCGAGCCGGGGACGGTCGATCTGACCCAGTTGGCGCTGGACACGGCTAGAGCATACAGCAATGCTTACGAGCGAGAGGTGATCGCCGAGGCCGAGCAGGTCGAGCTCGCCTATACCGACGAGGCAAAGCTGCGTCAGCTGCTCTACATCTTCCTCGACAATGCCCGCAAGTTCAGCGACGGGCCGATCCGCATCGTCGTCGACGCCGATGGCGACGAGCCTTGCTTGCACGTCATCGACCAGGGGATCGGTATCCCGGCGTCGCAGCTGCCCAAGGTATTCGACCGGTTCTATCGCGTCGATGAAGCGCGCAGTCGCCAGGATGGCGGAGCTGGACTGGGTCTGGCGCTGGCCCGCGAGCTGGCGGAAGCGATCGGGGTGCGGATCGAGCTGGACAGTACGCCTGGCGTCGGTACGAGGGCGACGATCCGGTGCAGCCTGACCGGCAGCTCGGACGATAAGGGAGATCGGGAGAAGGGAGGCGAGCGGCGATGAGACGAATATGGCGAATGCGCTGGCTCGTGGCGGGTGTGCTGCTGCTGGCGCTGGCAGCGATGGCCGGCATCCTGCTGCTGCGGTCCGGGCAGGAGCCTGCGACGACGCTGACCTCCTCTGAGGTGAGCGAGCGGGTGCTCGGACAATATGGCGGCGAGATCGTCCGACTCGATCGGCTCTCGGACAGCTATCGACTGACGCTGGAGACCGAGCGTGGTATCTACGAGCTGCTGCTCGGTAGCGGCGGCGAGACGCGCAGCATCCGGCGACTCGAGGCGTACGAGTTGCCTGGAACGGGCGGCGATCCGGGCGAGACGCCGGGCGGAGCGCCGGAGCAGCCTGGCGGCGAGACGCCGTCGCTGCCGCTCACCGAGCAGGAGGCGATCAAGGTGGCGCTTGGGCAGGTGTTTGGCAAGGTCGAGGATGTCGAGCTGCGCAGCGCAGGCGGCGAACGTTATTATCTGATCGAGATCGAGACGCCACAGGGGCGCGAGGCGGATATCCAGGTTCATGCGATTACCGGGACGGTCATGTCGGTCACCTGGGACGATGACGAGGATGAGAGATAGTTGTCCTTTTTCTCATCGATTTCTAATGTTGCTGTTCGTCTCCTCTCAGATGCGGCAGGTATAGTATTACCTGTAGAGACAAACAAGCCAAGGAGGAGATCGACATGATGAAACGGAGACTATGGATTGGCGTACTCGGGACAGCGATTGCTGTAGGCAGTGTATATGGGGTAGCGAGCGCAGCCAATGTTGGCAGCCAGGAGAAGACAGCAAAGTCGACGACGGCGGCAACGACCTCAGCGGGCAGCAGCACGACCAATATCGGCTTCGCAGCAGCAGAACAGCGGGCGCTCGCCGAGTATAACGGCCGCGTCGAAGGTATCGAGCTGAAGCAGCGTAGCGGCTCCGCCTACTATGAGGTCGATCTGGAGAAGGGTCGGACTGAGGTCGAGGTGAAGATCGATGCGGCGACTGGCAAGACGCTTAAGGTGACCAAGGAGACGGATGACGACGATGACGATCACAAGTACGATGAGCAACGGCTGATCGGCGCTGCGCAAGCAGCCGCGGCGGCGCAGAAGCATACGGGCGGCAAAGTCATCGAGGTCAGTCTCGACCATGAGAACGGCCGGGCGATCTACGAGGTCGAGCTCCGTACGAACCAGGGCGAGACCGACGTCGACATCGACGCCTATTCTGGCAAGGTGCTCAAGGTCAAGCACGACGACGATGATGATGATGATGACCGCGATGACGACTAAGTAAAACGACAATGGGTAAAATCGCATCCTAAAGACTAAGAGCCTCCCTCCTGTGGGTAACAGGGGTGGAGGCTCTGTGTGTTAAAGGACCGCCCTCGGCAGTGACAAATGCGCGGGCTTAGATGGGGCGGCCACTCGAGAGCAAGGGGGGCGGACGCCATACCCTTAGCGGATATTGCCAGTCATCACTTGCCGCGCTCGCTCAGCTCGCGGATCATCGCCTTCAGCTCGCCGACCTCGGCGCGCAGCGCCCGCAGCTCGCTGCCCTGATCGGGCGTCTCCGGCTTGCCCTCTTCATTGGCCCGGTCGAGGTTGGTGACGATGACGCCGATGATCAGATTCATGACGATAAAGGAGCCGAGCAGGACGAATAGCGTAAAGTAAATCCACGCCCACGGCGCACTGTCAAGCATCGGACGCATCATGCCGCTCGCCCACGAGTCGAGCGTCAGCACTTGCATCAAGGTCAACAACGTATGATGCAGCGTCCCGAAGTACTCCGGCGACACTTCGCCGAATAGCATCGTCCCCGTCACGGCAAAAATATAAAAGAGAATCGAGAGCAAAAACGCAATGTGAGCAAGCGAAGGCAACGTCAGCAGCAATGCAGTGACGATCCGCCGCAACGCCGGCAAAATCGAGATCGCCCGCAGCACCCGCAAAACGCGGAGCACGCGCAGCACCGTAATAAACGAGCTGCCGACAAACAGATGTCCGCTGGCAACGATAATGAAGTCGAACACATTCCAGCCGTCTTTAAAAAAGGAAAGCGTCGGTCGACTGGCAATCATGCGCAGGACGATCTCCAGCGTAAACGCCCATAGCAGCAGACGATCCGTCCATTGTATCCACGGGAAATACGTATCATAAATGTAAGGGTAGGTTTCAAGGCCGACGAGAACCGCATTGATCAAAATGAGAGCCATCACTACTTGCGTGAATCTCGGGTGCCCGACCAAAGCTTGTACCTTCAACTTGCGCAATTCCTCCTCCAAATCGTTCTCATCTGACGCCACACCAAATCGTACCATAATCGGCGCATCCTGAGAAGCGGCAATGTCAGATTTGAACACGCATGAAAATGCAGATATAATGAAAGAAAACAGTCGCTATTAGTGTCAACGTAATAGTAGAGGGAGCGCTATGTTGAACAACCAAAATGAATTGCTGACCATTGGAATGAATTTTTTGCTTACGAACAGCCGGACTTTTTTTATCCCGATCAGCCGGCTCAGCGGCGAACTGCAGGAGGCAGTCGCCTCGGCTTATCTGTGCATGCGGGCGATCGATGAGATCGAGGACCATCCCGAGATGCCTCGCGACGCCAAGGCCCATCTGCTGAGAGAGGTAAGTAGATGGCTAAGCTCTGACGAGCCGGAGGAGGCGCTCGATCGGGTGTTCGCTCCATACAGCGAGCCGCTGCCCGAGGTGACGCTCAGACTGAAGGACTGGGTGCGGCTGTGTCCTGCGTCGGCCGCATCGCTCGTTAAGAAGAGTACGGCAGTGATGGCTGCAGGCATGGCGGACTGGGTGGACAAGGACTGGAACGTCCAGACGCTCGAAGACCTCGATCATTACACATATTGCGTCGCCGGGGCGGTAGGCGAGTTGCTCTCAGATCTGTGGCGTTGGCATGACGGCACAGAGACCGATCGGGAGAAGGCGGTCGCCTTCGGCAGAGGGCTGCAGGCCGTCAACATCCTGCGCAATTACGGGGAAGATGAGGAGCGCGGCGTCAGCTTCTTCCCGGAGGATTGGAATCAGGAGCGGATGTTCGCCTATGCCCGGCGCAACCTGGAAGGCGCCGACGCTTATGTCGAGACGCTCCAACCGGGACAGATCCTGGAGTTCTGCACGATCCCGCTCGCCCTCGCGCACGGCACGCTGGAGGCGCTCAGCAGTGGCGACGGCAAGCTCTCGCGGGAGCGCGTCATGAGCATCGTCAGCCGGGTGACCGAGCAAGGCATCCAGTAAGAGCAGAGAGGCAGCATAGCAGTGGTCGGACGACAGCGGATCCCCGCCCGATTACATGCGATCTGGCAAGACCAATAGCAAAGAAGAGGGGCAGCCCTGGCGTCAGGACGACGCTGAGGCTGCCCCTCTTTGCTATATCGTGCGGTCAGAGCGCGAAGCTTATCGCGTCGAGGAATAGAGACCCTGGAGCACGCCGCGCCAACCATGCAGCTCCGTCTCGAGCCGCTCGGTCAGCCGCTCCAGGTCGCTGCGCAGCCGCGCATGGTCCGCACCGGACAACTGGGCGGCCTCTGGCATCGTCTGTCCTGTCGGCGCGGCTGCCGCCTCGAGGATCGCCAGCAACTGCTCGATCTGCATGAGCAGCGGCGCAGCGGCATCGGAGGCAGAGAGACTCGCTGCGCTCGGCTGGGCTGAGCCTGGCGACTCTGTTGCCAGAGCGTCGGCGGGCCGGATGTCCGGGAAGAGGACGGATTCGGTTGGCGCAGCAACAGTAGCGGCCGGGTTGGACGGGATAGGCGAGTCGACCTTTTCAGACTGCGCAGACTGCGCGGCTGGAGCGGTCTGTGCAGTATCCTCGGCCGGCGTAGCCGGCGGAGCTTCTTTCGTCTTGGGCTTTGCCTTTGGCTCCGCAGGCTTGGCGCGCTCGGCCCGATTTTGCTCGTAGACCGACCACGTCTCGTACAGCTCGCGTCCCGACTTGTACAGCAGCTTGTCCTTGGTCGAGGCGGAGATGTCCTTCGATTTGAAGAGGCGCGCGATTTTTTTGACATCGCTCACCGGCATCTCGTCGCGCGCCATGATGAGGGCGAGCGGATCGCGATGCTCCAGCGGCAGATCCTTGAGCGGCAGCAGCTGGTCCTCCGTCAGCTTGTCCTTGCGGATGGCCGTGCCGCTGACGACGAGCTTTTTCACCGCTTGGCCGAATTTCAGCAGCTCCAGCTTGTTTTTGATATAGGACTCCGGCTTGCCCAGCTTGCTCGAGAGATATTTGACCGAGCTGCTGAAGCGGGAATCGTTCATTAGCTTGTGGAACGCATCTGCTTCCTCAATCGGCGTGAAGCCTTCGCGGGTCAGATTCTCGGCGATCTGCTCCAGGTAGATCTCTTGCTCGCTGGCGGCTTCGGAGATAATGCACGGGATGCTGGGCAGCCCAAGCGCCAGGCAAGCCTTGTAGCGGCGATTGCCGTAGATGATTTTATAGCGGTCCTTGCCCGATGCGCGTACTTTGATCGGCGAGAGCAGCCCCAGCTCCTCGATACTCTTCATGAGCTCCTGGAGCGCCTCCTCGTCGAATTGGTAGCGAGGCTGGTCCTTGTCCTCCTCGATGCTGCCGATCGGCAATTGGATAATGTTCATTCCTGCTTCGACTCCTATCTTCAGGTAATCCAGTCAGATACGACCGTTCAACTTTCGCTCCTCTATTATAGCCCATCTAACCTATCTGTCAGCAAGTCTCTTAGGAGAGGGGACGATGATTAGAATTCGGAGGACTGGATTAAACCTTTTTCATAAAGTAGGAAATCGTCCCTGGCTCTCGTATAGTTTAGGAGGGTGAACTTACCTGCATGGAAGGGAGAAGCAAAGACATCATGACTAACGAAACCGGCGCTCAGGGCGTCCGCAACTTTACGCTTTCGACAGATATTTTTCAGAAGCCTGACCTCGACATCTACACGCAGATGATGTATTTCGTACTCAGCTCCTACGGCGGGGAGAACGGCATGCCGCAGCTGAAGGATGTGGCTCGTAAAGGCCGAATGACGATCAAGCAGGCAATCTCGGCGATGCAGCGGCTCGTCGAGCTGAAGCTGGTGCCGCACAAGCTGTTCCGCCAGATGGTCGGCGAATTCCAGGATGACCGGCTGTCCTGGGCAGCCAAGGGCTTGCTGACGTATTGCAAAACGCAGGATAACGTCACGGTCAGCGGCCTGCTGGCGATGTCCGATCAGTCCGGCGAGGACGAGCAGAGCATCCGCAAGGCGCTGCTCGAGCTCAAGCAGCACGGCTATCTCGAGGAGTACCCGGCACTCGCCAGATTGGCGAACGGCTAATAACCACACAAAAAAACGGCGGTGCATGGGCTTAGCCCTGCACCGCCACTTTATTTAGAAACATAAGAATAATCAGACTGTTGAAAAGACCGAAGAGGCACGGAATCGAATCTGTAGAAGCGTAGCCTATGCTTCCGAAGTCGCTTTCTTCCAGAAAGCGTTGAGTCCCCGGATTTCAACCGCTAAAGCGGTGAAAAATCAAGAAATCTGGGGACAACAGCGATCGGAAGATCGATCCCGTGACCGTAGGTTTGGTTTTCAACAGTCTGATCAGAACGGGAAGAAGAGCGGCAGCAGCGGCACGATGATCGCCCCGAGCAGCAACTGCACCGGCAGCCCGAGCTTCACATAATCCTTGAAGGCGTACCGTCCTGCGGTCATGACCAGCGCATTGGGCGGCGTCGAGAAGGGAACGGCGAAACACATCCCGGCAGCAATCGAGACCGCGAACATAAACGGCACCGGGCTAACGTCAATGCCGACGGCAGCGGCCAGCGCGATCGGCGCGAACAGCACGGCGCAAGCGGTGTTGCTAATAAACAAGGTTAGCACCGAGGTTGCAAAATAGATGCCGGCCAGCAGCATCATCGGCCCCATGCTGCCCAATCCCTCTACAAGCTTGGTCGAGAGCAGGGTGGCTGCGCCTGTCTTCTCCAGCGCCGTCGACATTGGGATCATGCCGCCAATTAATACGATGCTTTCCCAATTGACCGTCTTGTAGGCGGCATCCATGCTGCGCAGACAGCCGGTGAAGATCATGAGCACCGCTGCGATCAAGACTGAGACGACAGCCGGGAACACCTCGAAAATCATCAGGACGACCATCAGTACCATGATGGCGGCTGCGAGCGGCGCCTTGCCGCTCATCGGCACCGAGGCGGCCGCCTCCAGCGGCTCGCCGACGACAACGACCTCGTTATATTCGCGGGAGAGTCGATTGATGCTCTTCCAGCTGCCCTGGATGAGCAACGCGTCGCCGAAGCGAATTTTCTCATCCTTCAGCCGATGCAGCTTGTAATCCTCCTTGCGGCGGATGCCGAGCACATTGATGCCGTAGTTCTCGCGGAGACCGATATCCTTGACCAACTGACCGACCAGGATCGAGTCGGGCGGCAGCAGCAGCTCGGCGATCCCGATCTCGCTGGATGCATACGGGTCGGCGGTCTCTACTGCGGTCTGCTCGGCGACCTTGGCGTCGAGCAGACTGAGCTGTCCAGCGACGGCAAACGCTTCGACCGCCTCGAACTCGCCGTACACATAGACAATATCCTGTGCGTGCAGTACGGTAGCGGGTCCGGCCGACTGCTGATCGAGCGTCTTGAAGAAGCGGTTGCCGTTGCCTCGTCTTCGCAGCTCAATGATATGTACATTGTACTGATTGGCGATATCGAGCTCACGCAGCGGCTTGCCGAGCAGCGGCGAGTCATCGCCGACCTGCAGACGGAACAGATTGCGGGCGAGCTGATATCGCTGCTCCAGCTCGGCCAGCGAGCGGCCGCGGGCCGAGCTGCGCGAGGAGCCGGGCGGCGTCTTGGGCAGCAGCAGCTTGCCGAGGACGACGATAAGTACCGTCCCTGCCGTCAGACAGACGAGACCGATCGGCGTAAATGAGAAAAACGACAGCTCGCCGAAGCCGTTGTTCATCAACGTCTCGCGAATGACAATATTGGGCGGCGTGCCGATCAGCGTCAGCGTGCCTCCGAGGCTGCTGGCGAAAGCCAGCGGCATGAGGAGCCGGCCGGGGCTGATGCCTGCACTGGCGGCGAGACTGACGACGATCGGCAGCATGACGGCGACCGTCCCCGTATTGCTGACAAACGCGCCCATGAGCGCAGTCGCCAGGATGACGGTAATAAGCAGGCGCGTCTCGCTCGTGCCTGAGAGGCGCAGCAGCTTGCCGCTGGCGATCTTGGCCAGCCCCGTCTGGAAGATACCGCCGCCGACGACGAACAGGCCGATCATCATGACGACGACCGAGTTCGAGAAGCCGGCGAGCGCTTCGCTCGGCGAGAGGATGTCGAGCGCGACGAGCACGAGCAGGGAACAGACGGCGACCAGATCGGAGCGGACCTTGCCGCTCATGAACAAGATCGCCGCCGCCGTAAGGATGACGAGCGTAAAGATCATGTCCCAGTTCATGGTTTTCTCCTTTTTGTCTCTATAGATTGATCATTTCACTATAGCACGACTGCCGGTTTTGGAACATAGCAGCAGCAGCGCGCCTCGTTCGCTATACAGCTAAGTATAACTACTTTGTGAACAAAAGTCGGCTTTTTTCATCATTTAACGACATAAATGAATTATTTAATCCCATTAATTAATGGCGTAAAATAACGCGATGCCCACGATACAAGCAAGGAATACGCGCCTTGAAGCCGGTTGTGAGGCTCGTCACAGCTGCTGCGAGACTTGTTCATCTGGCTAAAGCGTATCGCAGGCTTGGCGGCTATGGAACATTAGCTTTGAAACATTGTTGCGATGAGTTGCGTATAGGTTTAAGAAGACAACGAATGTTGGCGCTCCATACTGCGAAAGGAGGTTGCCCAATGCAACCGATATTGCGAGGCTTGGCCTGGATATGCGGCATCTTGGGGCTAGCAATATGCATTTTGTTCATCATCACAGGCAGCGTCTGGTGGGGGCTGCTCGTGCTGCTGGCAGGGGTCGTCACGGCTGCCGTACTGGCGTCGCTCGAGCAGCTTCTTGATGTCGCCGAGCGCAATGCCGACCAACTCGACGCAATTGCAGCCGAGGTGCTGCCGCCTCGAAGCTCCCGTCCTGCCATTGGCAATTCGCGCATGAAACGGCTGGAGGAGATCAAGGATTATACGTTCCGAGCCGGCGACTAAGCAGGCTCCGCTGCCTGCCTGTGTCCATCTCGCTGCGTAGAAGCGTCCTTCGACGGGTAATCTATGTGAGATTGCACAGGAAAAGGAGTGGAATGCATGGCAAAGGCATTTTTGGAGGCGGTCAAAAGCCGTCGTTCGATCTATGGCATCAGCAAGGAGCAGGCAGGAAGCGACAGCGAGCTGAAAAAAATTCTCGAAGAGGCGCTGCTGCATACCCCATCGGCCTTTAATTCGCAGAGCGCTAGGCTCGTGCTGCTGCTCGGCGAGCAGCATGACAAGCTGTGGGAGATCACGACCGAGACGTTGCGCGCGATTGTTCCGGCTGACCAATTCGCCTCGACCGAGGAGAAGATGGGGGCGTTCCAGGCGGGCTATGGCACGGTGCTGTTCTTCGAGGACCAATCGGTCATCCAGTCGATGCAGCAGCAGTATGTCAGCTACCAGGAGCGTTTCCCGGTCTGGTCGGAGCAGTCGTCCGGCATGCACCAGTATGTCGTCTGGACCGCGCTCCGGCTGCAAGGCTACGGCGCTTCACTGCAGCATTACAACCCGCTGATCGACGAGCAGGTGGCGGCGGAGTGGGATCTGCCGGAGACGTGGAAGCTGATCGCCCAGATGCCGTTCGGCAAGCCGACCGCCGAGCCGGGGGAGAAGTCGTACCAGCCGCTCGAGTCGCGCTTGCGCGTATTCGATTGACCGTCGCCAGCCGTGTGCGTCCGCACGCGGCTTTTTGGTGCTGGGCAAACGCTAACAAGCTGGTATATGATGTTAGATATACCAGATCTGAATTGGAGGCGTGCAAGCATGAGAGAGCATCATCGCAAGGCAGCGGAACGAATGGTCGACTTATGGCGGGAACGCGAGGAGTTGCTGGCGATTATTGTCGGCGGCTCGGTCGCCAAGGGGACGGCGAGAGCCTCGTCCGATGTCGATGTGTACATGGTCATGACCGATCAGGAATTCGAAGCGAGGCGGCGCGTACACGATTTGTTCTATTATAATCCCGACATTTGCGACTACGAGGGCGGTTATATCGACGGTAAAATCATTCCTTATTCGTTTGTCGTACAAGCGGAGCAACGAGGCAGCGAGCCGACGCGGGCGTCGTTCATCGGCTCAGAGGTCTTCTTCAGCCGCATCCCCGATCTGCAGGCGCTCGTCGACCGCATCCCGGTCTACCCCGAGGCGAATCGCGAACGCAATATGAGGGATTTCTACGCTCAGGTTTTGTTGTACGGTCGCTACTTCGCCAAGCAGGCGATTGATCAGGACAATGAGTTTATGCTCCGCCATGCGGTTAGTCAGCTGGTGCTGTTCGCTTCGCGCATGCTGTTGGCTTATAATCGCGTCCTGTTCCCTTGCCACAAGTCGCTCATGGCGGCGACCGCCCAGGCAACGCAAAAGCCGGACGGTTATATGGACGCTGCGGATCAGCTGCTGCGAGAGCCGAGCAAGGAGCGGATCGACGCGTTCCTGACGATGATCTCGGACTATCAGGAGTGGGGCATCACGTATGATCAGGCGGTCAGCTTGTTCGTGGAGAACAACGAGTGGAGCTGGCTTGAGCAGGAGCCTGCGATTCAGGACCGGTAGCGCGAGGGCATCATTTTTCCCGTGGCGCGATATGCGTTATAATGTAGGGGCACAATTTTCAGGATCATCAGGGGAGGCTGTCCATGCGACGTTTATTACATATTATCGAATCGAAAACGATGGAGCGCGCGTCGCTGCAGCGGCTGTTCGATATGGCTGCGACGATGGAGCCGATCGCGAACAACGGCGGCTCGCTCATTCGCTCGGATAAAATTATGTGCTCGCTGTTTTTCGAGGCGAGCACGCGGACAAGGCTGTCGTTCGAATCGGCGATGTACCGGCTGGGCGGGCGCGTCATCGGTACAGAAAATGCCGCCGCCTTCTCCTCGGCCATCAAGGGCGAGACGCTGGAGGATACGATCCGCGTCGTCTCCGGCTACTGCGATCTGATCGTGCTGCGCCACACCGAGGTTGGCGCGGCTCATCGGGCAGCGCAAGTGGCTGGGGTGCCAGTCATCAATGCCGGCGACGGCTCCGGCGAGCATCCGACCCAGGCGCTGCTCGATCTATACACGATCCAGAAGGAGCGCGGAGCGATCGATGGCATCCATATCGCCATGATCGGCGACCTTACCTATGGACGGACCGTACATTCGCTCAGCTATTTGCTGGCGAACTACAATGACATCCGGATCACCTTCATCGCGCCGCCCAATGCGCGCATCCCCGAGAGCGTCAAGCATTATCTCGATGCGAAGGGCGTTGCGTACGAGGAGACCGGCGATCTGGTAGGCGCGGCTTCGCAGGCCGATGTATTCTACCAGACACGGATTCAGAAGGAGCGCTTCCCGTCGCTCGAGCAATATGAGCTGGCTGCCGGCAAGTATATCATCGATCGACCGCTGCTTGACCGGATGCAACCGGATGCGCTTATCCTCCATCCACTGCCGCGAGCAGGCGAGATCGAGACGGATGTCGACGAGGATCGACGGGCGGCGTATTTCCGCCAGGCCCAGAATGGCCTCTATATCCGGATGGCGCTCATCAACCAATGTCTGGGCGCGGAAGCCTAAGCGCAAGTCCCCGAAGGAGGAGGATGTAAAAATGAAGGAAACGGAACAGACCACCAACTGGCGCGAACGCGTCATCCGCCAGCTGATGGCCCAGGGCGCGACGATAGCGGCAGAGCGCACGGATCGACCGGCGGCGCTCGCCGCCCGCCAACCATCGGATGAGGGTGATCTGGCGGCGCGTATCGATCATACGCTGCTGAAGCCCGAGGCGACGCGAGAGCAGATCGTCCAGCTATGTCAGGAAGCCAAGGCGCATCGCTTCGCAACCGTATGCGTCAATGGGGCATGGACGGCGCTGGCCGCAGAGCTGCTGCACGAGAGCGGCGTAGGCGTCGCTACTGTCATCGGCTTCCCGCTCGGCGCGATGGCGACGCGGGCCAAGGTGTTCGAGGCTCGCTGCGCGATCGACAACGGCGCGACGGAGCTGGATATGGTGCTGCATGTCGGGGCGCTCAAGTCCGGCTTGCTGGCTGACGTCTATGAGGATGTCCGCCAGGTCGTCGAGGCGGCAGCGGGCCGCGCGCTCGTCAAGGTCATCCTCGAGACAGGCGCGCTTAGCGACGAGGAGAAGATCGTCGCCAGCATCATCTGCGATCTGGCCGGAGCGGATTATGTGAAGACGTCGACCGGGTTCGGCCCTGGCGGCGCGACAGAGGCCGATGTGTCGCTCATGAACCGCCATACGTCTGCAAGCGTGCTAGTGAAGGCGTCCGGCGGCGTCCGCACGGCGGAGGCGGCGCAGGCGATGCTGCGGGCAGGCGCGAGCCGTCTCGGGACGAGCTCCGGTGTCCAGCTCGTTACAGGTGGCATCGGCAGCGGCTACTGATTAAGCCTTGCGAGACGGCCAGGCCGAGTGCCACGCAACAAGACCCCCATCGTCGCCAGAGTGCGGGATGGGGGTCTGTGCAATGTGGACAGTTGCAATCGAGGCTGCCGATTACTTCTTCACCTTGCCGGTGATAACGGACGGATCGGTTACTTTGCCCATATTGATTTTGGCATAGATATACGAGCCTTCGAGCTCCATTTTGAACAGGCCGCATTCGAACTCGGTGTGCAGATCCTTGAAAAATACGCCCTCGCGCACATCCTTGCCCTCCGGCGCTTCGCTCAGATGGAAGGTGTCGCCGGAGCGAACGAGGTAAGCCTTGACCCCTTGCTCATGCGTCTCCTCCAGTTGGTCCACCGAGCGTTTGACTGCGACGATATGGATGTCGATTGCGCCGACGCGGTTCAGCAAGTTGTTGACGAGCGAGCCCTTGGTCATTTGCTGCCACAGAGTCTGCCCGGACTGGCCGAGGACGAGCTGCGTAATTTTTTTCTCTTCGGCTACTTTGATGATTGCGTCGGCGATCTTCCGATCCTTGCATTCCTTGTTAATAAATTCGCCGCCGGCTTCCTCGACCATCTTTTTCCACACGGATACGTAGCGGACCTCATCCATGTCCAGCTCCTCGTCCGGCACCGTGTCGACGCGCAACACATAGAGCGGACAATTGAGCAGCTGCGAGAGCCGGATTCCCCGTTTAATCAACCGTTCGCCGGTTGGGCCATAATGTACGCATACCATAATGCTTTCCGTATTCATTGATTCGATAAGTCTCCTTTCTCGCCACCATTGTCCTATTAAGTTACGCTATTTCGCGTGCAATTTCAAATGATACGCATCATTTTTAGCGAAAATGTCAGAAACAAGCTGGAATACCGGGCTCCAAGCGGTGAAACGGCATGAAAGCACTTGTTAATGATAAACATTCTCATTATAATGACAAGGAACCGATTAAGGATTATGGACAAGCTGCGAAAGGAATCGGACCATGAAAAGAGTGCTTCTCATCGAAGACGAAAGAAATATGGCGCGCTTCATTGAGCTTGAGCTGAGGCATGAAGGCTTCGAGGTGGCCGTCGCTTATGACGGTCGGACCGGACTGGAGCGCGCGCTCGGCGAGCCCTGGGATGTGGTGCTGCTCGATCTGATGCTGCCTGGGCTGGACGGACTGGAGCTCTGCAGGCAGCTGAGGGGGGTCAAGCGGACGCCCATCGTCATGCTGTCGGCGAGGGACGCTGTGGCGGATCGGGTGTCGGGCCTGGACCTGGGCGCCGATGACTACATCCCGAAGCCGTTTGCGATGGAGGAGCTGCTGGCTCGTATCCGCGTCATCTTCCGCCGGCAGGAAGAGGATCGCCAGTATCTCGTGTACCAGGATCTGAGCATGGATCTGGCGACCCGAAGCGTGACTCGCGGTACAGAGCGTCTCGCGCTGACCAAGCGAGAGTACGATCTGCTGGCCGCCTTTATGCAATATCCGAATCGCGCGCTCTCGCGGGAGCTGCTGCTGGACAAGGTGTGGGGACTGGAGGCGGAGGTGGATGCCAATGTCGTCGACGTGTATGTCCGTTATCTGCGCAACAAAATCGACGCGCCGGAGCGGTCCGGCAGCTATATCCAGACGCTCCGAGGCATCGGCTATATGCTGAAGCGATGAGACGCGGCAGATGGAGACGTTCGGGGCGGCTGCCGCTTCGGTGGAAGCTGACCTTGGGCTCGGCGGTCATGCTGCTCCTCATCTTCGCCATCTACCATATCGCACAGTATATGGCGATCGAGCAGACGATGACCGCCCGGGTCGAGCGGTCGATGCGGGCATCTATGGATGCCATGCTCAATCATATCCTCGAGCGGGAGATGAGCTTCGAGACGGAGCAGCTGCCTGCGCTGCGCCAGGCTTTGCGACGGCTGGGCGAGCAGGGGCAGCTCATCCGCATCACGGACCGGGAGGGACGCGAGACGCTCGTCGTTACGGAGGGCATCCCGGCGCAGGCGGCGCGCTCTGCCGATCCGGCAGCGCTCCCCGAGCTGTCGATCCGTACGGATGACGACGTCCGCTATATGGTGCTGCGCGCGCCGATCACCGTGCTGAGCTACCAGGGGACGATCGAGCTCGTGCGCGGGATGAACGAGACCGCCGAGCTGATCCGCAGAGTCGGCCAAGTGATGCTGTACACGGGTCTGGGCGCGGTGCTGCTGAGCGCGGTCGGCGGCGCCTGGCTGTCCGGCCTGCTGCTCCGTCCGCTGCGGCAGATGACGGCGACGATCCGCCGCGTCCGCGAGGAGGGCTGGCACGCGCGGATGCCGGTACGGACGACCGACGACGAGATGGATGTTCTGATGCGGATGTTCAACGAGATGATGGATGAGGTCGAGCATGCCTTTAACCGCCAACGCCAATTCACACAGGACGCGTCCCATGAGCTGCGGACGCCGATCGCGATCGCGCTCGGGCACCTCCATCTGTTGCGACGCTGGGGCGCTGAGGACCCTGCGGTCTTGAAGGAGTCGCTTCAAGCCTCGACCGAGGAGATCGAGCGACTGCGGAGACTGGTGGACGAGTTGCTCGATCTGACTCGCTCCGAGCAGGAGCCGGAGACTGAGGAGCGCGCGCTGGACGATGCCGGAGCGACTCTGCGGGCGATTGTCGACAAGGTGAGGCCAGTCTATGCCGAGCATTCGGTGGAGCTGGTCTCCGAGGCGCTCGACGGCGTACCGCTGACTTGGTCTGCAGAGCATCTGGAGCAGGCGCTGATCATCCTGATCGACAATGCGGCCAAGTATTCTTCTGCCGGAAAGCCGATTCACATCGAAGGTCGGCGCGAGGGCGATGTGGTGCGTATCATCGTGACAGATCGCGGCGTCGGCATCGCTGCAGCCGACCTGCCGCATGTATTCGACCGCTTCTACCGGGCGGACAAGGCTCGTAGCGCCGATACGCGGGGCACCGGACTTGGGCTGTCGATCGCCAAGCGTCTAGTGGAACGCGTCGGCGGTATGGTCGATATTAGCAGCACCGAAAACGTAGGGACAATGGTAGAGGTACTGCTTCCTGTAAGAGGACATACGGGCGAGACGACAGAGAGGAGGAGAAAGCGATGATTCGAAGGATTGCTGCAGGCGGTGTGGTCTTGCTGCTGGCCGTCATGCTGGCGGGCTGCACCTCCGGTATCCGGCCGACCGGACCGGAGGTGACGGTCTATTCCTCTCGTCACTATGCAGCGGATCAGCTAGTGTACCAGGCATTCACCGAGCAGACAGGCATCCGAATCAGAGAGGTCAAGGGGACGCCGCAGGAGCTGCTGGAGCGGCTCAGGCAAGAGGGAGACGATAGTCCGGCGGATCTGTTCATTACTGTCGATGCCGCCCCGATGGTGCAAGCCAAGCGCGAAGGTCTGCTGCAGCCGCTCGATACGACGACGGCGTGGACGCAGGTGCCGGACGGATGGCGAGACGATGACGGCCAGTGGATCGGCTTGACAGCGAGAGCCAGAGTCATCGTCTATGCCAAGGATCGGGTAAGCGAGGGGGAGTTGCGCAGCTATGACGATCTGGCCTCTTCCCATTGGCAAGGACGTCTGTTGATGCGCTCGCCCGCCAATCAATACAATGTGTCGCTGCTCGCCTCGCTGATCAGCGAGCAGGGCGAGGCTGCGGCGCGGGCATGGGCCGATGCGATCGGGGCCAATCTGGCTGGACCGCCAGAGGGCGGAGATCGCGAGCAGGCGCTGCGGATCGCCGAGGGCGCAGGCGATGTGAGCGTAATGAACAGCTATTATGTCGCGCAGATGCTAGAGTCGGGCGACGAAGAGGAGCGTAAGGCCGCCGCTGGGCTGGGGGTGGTCTTCCCGGATCGGACGAGCGGCGGCACGCATGTCAATCTGAGCGCGCTCGGTGTGCTCAGGCAGGCGCCCCACAGCGCCGAGGCAGAGCGGCTAGTGGACTATCTGATCAGTCCCGCAGCCCAATCGCTGCTGAGCGCCCACAGCTACGAGTATCCGGTGCACCCGGAGGCGGAGCTGCCCGCAGTGCTCCGATCGTGGGGGAGACTGGAGCCGCAAGCGATCGACTTCGACGATTTGGCAGACGGCCAACAGCTGGCTGCTGAGCTGTTGGTCCGTGCCGGCTGGTGATCCTCTGGCCACGATCGGGATAGAATTTGTTTTCACAGCAAATTCTCATTTTCGTTCGCTATAATGAATCTTGAGATCGCAATTAGTGATAACGATATTCATTATCATATTGGATATAGGGCGGAGAACGCCCTTTTCTAATGCTTCGTCACTGAGAATGAGAATTAAATTCAATCGGACGAAAAATCGTTATCGACTGCGGAGATAAAAAGAGATTCGAGGAGGCCATCTACACATGCAAGCAAGTTGGAAGTCGTGGACAATCGGAGCAGCGCTGATCATGGCGTTGGCGCTAGTGGCAGGATGCGGCGGCGGAAACGGCGCAACGGGAGCCAAAAACAATAGCCAGGGGGCAGCCGACCCGGCCAAGACGACGCAGGAGCAGCCTGCAGAGCAGACCGAACAAACCGGCGGCGAGGTCAACATCTATACGGCGCGTCATTACGATGTCGACGCGGAGCTGTACAGCGAATTCACAGCGGAGACAGGCATCAAGGTGAATGTGATCGAGGGCAAGGCGCCCGAGCTGATCGAGAAGCTGAAGCGCGAGGGCGCAAGCACGCCGGCGGATCTGTTCATCACTGTAGATGGCGGCATCCTCAATACCGCCAAGACAGAAGGCTTGCTGCAGCCGATCGAATCGGCGGTCCTTGACGCTCAGATCGGCGAGGGGCTGACGGATACGGATAAGGAATGGGTCGGCTTGTCGACGCGCGCTCGCGTCATCGTCTACGCCAAGGATCGGGTCGAGCCGTCAGAGCTGTCCACGTATGAGGCGCTGGCCGATGAGAAGTGGAAGGGGCGTCTGCTCGTCCGCTCTTCGACCAACTTGTACAACCAGTCGCTGCTCGCCTCGCTGATTTCGATCGACGGTGAAGAGGCTGCCGAGCGCTGGGCGGCTGGCATCGCCGCCAATCTGGCCCGCGATCCCGAGGGCGGCGACCGCGACCAGGCGAAGGCTGTCGTAGCCGGCGCTGGCGATATCGCCATCATGAACACGTATTATGTCGGTCAGATGAGCGTCTCCGACGACCCCGAGGAAGTTAAGGTTGCGGAACAGGTCGGCGTATTTTTCCCGAACCAAGAGACGACCGGCACGCATATCAACATTAGCGGAGCAGGACTGATCAAGCATAGTAAAAACCAGGCCAATGCCATCAAGCTGCTGGAGTTCCTGACGTCGAAGACTGCGCAAGAGAAAATCTCGCAAGCCAACTTCGAATATCCGGTGAACGCAGAGGCCAAGCTGCCTGAACTGCTGGCAAGCTGGGGCGAGTTCAAGACACAGCAGCTCGACTTCGCCGTCTACGGTGAAAACAATCCGAAAGCGGTCGAGATCGCTAACAAAGTCGGCTGGAAGTAAGGATGCGCGCATCTAAGATCATACGGAGATACACGAACGGCTGGCTAATTGCCAGCCTGCTCGGGGCAGCAGCCATCCTGCTGCCCATTCTTTATGTGATGTCGGGTCTGCTCCGTCCCGTCAATGAGAACTGGTCTGCCGTCAAAGCCTATCTGTTAACCGACTATGTGCTCGGCTCGGCGAAGCTGGTGCTATCCACCGGGCTGCTGGCGACGTTTATGGGCGTGCTGCTAGCTTGGCTGGTCGTTGGCTATACGTTCCCGCTGCGGCGGTTTTATCGCTGGGCGCTTGTGCTGCCGCTTGCGGTGCCTCCCTATATCGCCGCCTATACGTATGGCACGATGACGAGCTATACCGGCATCATCCAGTCGACGCTGCGTAATCAGTTCGACATCCGTCTGCCGCATGGTCTGATCGAGCTCAGCTCGACGCGCGGGGCGATGTTTACCCTGTCGATCTTCCTGTTCCCGTATGTTTTCCTGCTGATGCGGACCTATCTGGAGCGACAGAGCGGCTCCTATATCGAGAATGGCCGCCTGCTCGGTCGCAGCGGCTGGTCGCTGTTCACGCGCGTCGTCCTGCCGATCTCACGCCCGGCGATCATCGCCGGCGCGATGCTGGTGACGTTCGAGGTGCTTAGCGACTACGGCGTCGCCAGCTACTTCGGCGTACAGACGATCTCGACCGCCATCTTCCAGACCTGGTTCGGCATGTACGATATCGACTCGGCGATGAGGCTGGCCGCCTGGCTGCTCGTCATTATCGTCGCTATCTTCCTCATGGAGCGTCTGCTGCGGCGCAATCGCCGCTACGGCGCGCTCAGCAGCCGCAGCAAGCCGCTGCAGCCGGTCCGTCTGCGAGGCTGGGCTGCCGCGGCCGCGACGGCAGGCTGCACGCTGGTGTTTACGATTGGCTTTGCGCTGCCGGTCGCCCAGCTCATCCTGTGGACAGGCTGGACCTACAGCAAGGTATGGCGCGCCGACTTCGCCCATCTGCTCGTCAACACGCTGACGGGCGCGGCGTGGGCGACGATCATCGTCATGGCGCTCGCCGTGCTGTCAGCCAAGGCAGTCCGGATGTTCCCGCTCGCCGGCGCTTATGCGCTGTCGCGTCTCATGACGTCGGGGTATGCGATACCCGGGGCGATCGTAGCGATCGGCATATTGGCTGTTTTCATCGCGCTGGATGGATGGCTCTCGCCGCTCTATGTCTGGCTGGGCCGTGCCGAGGGAGCGCTCGTGCTGAGCATGTCGCTGACGATGCTGCTGGCGGGTTATGTGGTCCGTTTCATGGCGACGGGATACAATGCTGTCGAGGCCGGCTACGACAAAATCCCTCGCGCCTACACCGAGGCGGCGCTTACGCTCGGCCACCGTCAGGGCGGCGTCTTCTGGAGGGTCGAGCTGCCGCTGCTGCGCCAAGCGATCCTGACAGGGGCCGCGCTCACCTTCATCGAGATCGTCAAGGAGTTGCCGCTGACACTGCTGCTGCGGCCGTTCAACTTCGACACCTTGGCTACGCGGGCGTATCAGTACGCGATCGATGAGCGCATCTACGAGGCCGCCTTGCCTTCGCTGCTGCTGGTGGCGCTCAGCCTGTTGTCGGTGGCGATCGTATTACGACTGGAGAGGGGAAGAGTGAGATGAGCGAGCTTAATATACAGGGCTTGTCCTATCGATACGAGCGGCGTCAGCCGCTCATCCTGGAGCAGGTGTCGCTGACAGTGCGGACCGGCGAGATCGTCGGCATCCTGGGCGCGAGCGGCAGCGGCAAGAGCACGCTGCTGCGTCTGATCGCCGGACTGGAGACCCCCGAGCAGGGGACGATCCGGCTCGGCGCACGCGTGCTCTCGGACGCGCGCGTCGAGGTGCCGCCCGCTGATCGCGGCGTCGGCATGGTGTTCCAAGACTATGCGCTGTTCCCGCATCTATGCGCGGGAGACAATATTGCCTTTGGCCTGCATCGGATGAGCCGCAAGGAACGCCAGCTGCGGCAGTCCGAGCTGCTGGAGCTGACGCAGATGACGTCATACGCCCGCCGTTATCCGCATGAGCTGAGCGGTGGTCAGCAGCAGCGCGTCGCGCTCGCGCGTGCGCTGGCCCCGGGACCGTCGCTGCTCTTGATGGATGAGCCGTTCAGCAGTCTGGACGCCGAGCTGAGGCAGTCGATCCGCACCGAGCTGCGGGCGATCCTGCGCCGCACCGGCACCACCTGTCTGCTCGTCTCGCACGACCGCGAGGATGTCGAGGCGATCTGTGATCGGACGCTGGTCGTCGCGGACGGGGTCTGGGAGGAAGGGTCGGCGTCGACGACGGCAGCAGATCACGAGGACAAGCATTAGCATCGCCAACGGGCATACCGACGGGGTGCTCCCGTGTTTTTGCTCGTCTTAAGGATGCACGATGCGAATCTTCTGCTCCTCGGCACTCCAGTGGACCTGGGCGCCGAGCGTCTCGCTCACCAGACGCAAGGGCAGATACGTCACGCCTTCCACAATAAACGGTTTGTTGGCGAGTGCGATCGGCCGGCCTTGCAAGAGTACCTCGCCGCTCGCATAGCGAATGAGCATGGAGACGGCAGGCGTTGCCCCCGATGCGTCCCGGGTAATCGTCGTCTCCTTGCGGCTGGCATCCCACGTTAGTGTTGCGCCCATCTGTTCGAAGATCGAGCGGAGCGGGATAAAGGCTTGTCCGTCTCGGATCATAACTCCGCTGCGGAGCGGTACCGGGTCGTTATTGAGCAAGACGTCGACAGGCTTGTGCAGAGCAATCGGCATATCGTGCTCGAACTGCGAGTATCCCGCGCCAAGCTCGAAGGATTTGTTGATGCCCAAGCCCCACAACGAGCCATCCTGAAGCTCGATCATCAGATGACGTGAGCCAGGCTGCACGCTTCGCACCTTCTCCTGGAGCAGCTCAAACTTGGGATTGTGCGGCATCACTTCCCGATACATCGACGTGCGGTACAACTGGCCGTCCTCTGTGAGGACGAGCAGGGAGCGTTCCACGATATATGCTTCCCGCACCTTATCGATCGTTGTGAAGCGGATGGGCTCCGGCTGTTCATGCCACAGCGAGCTGTCCGAGACGCCAGTGACCGTATGCCCCCAAAACCACAAGCGACCGTCGACATCGACGGCAAGATTGGCCAGCCGATGAGCCTGTAGCCAGCGCACGCTGCCTGTGATCGGAATGGGACGGCCCGGCGTGCTCTGTATAACGGAGAGCTCGCGGGTGTTGCGGATCGTCCAAGAGTACAGCTCGCCAGTCTTGGTAAGAGCGAGATTGCCCTGTACGTCGATCGCTTCGCTGACATCAGGGATGCGTGTCCAATCCGCTAGACGCTGAGCGCCGGCGCGGCTTCTCCAGATGGAGCCATCCTCGGTACGGGCGATCAGCGTCAGCTCGCTCGTGTTGTCGTACCATTCATAATAAGCGCTGACCTGTTCGATGTCTGCAGGCGCGGCCAACGGCTGGCTGTCTTGCAGCGACGCCAAATTCAGCTGACCGTCTTGCTTGGGGATGAGATGCAAGCGGCCCTTGGAGTCGATGATGAACAACTCCGTCGACGTTGCATACACTTGCTTCAGCTTATCGAAGTGCGGCAGCGCGACCGTTGTCATGGGCTGACCGGCGAGCAGATCCCCGGCGTAATGAACGGTACCGTCGACGAGTCGGATCAGGTCTCCATCGTAGACGGCGGCCACATCGCCAAGCCCGTCGATACGCACAGGCACGGGTTGCCTGTCGCCCCAGACCCAATAGGTGCCGTCTTGCTTAATCAGGGAATGGCTCGTATAGCTTCGGTAGAGCGGTGTCTCAGAATCAGCGGCTGCCAGCGGCGCCGTCATAAGGGAGAAGGCAAGTCCGGCGGCGAGCCATGTGCGCGTCCATTTCGATTTCAATCGAATTCACTCCTTCGTGATCAGAGTAGCTTGCGCCCCGGCCGAGCCGTTTTTTTGCATTCGTCCGGAAGTCGCGCTACACTGGGGGAAATAACGATGCGACAAGAGGGAAGGTCTGGATGAAAAATCTATTGGTCACGGGTTATCGCGCGCATGAACTGAATATCTATGATGACAAACACCCGGGCATCCCGTTCATCAAGCAAGCGATCCGCGCAAGACTGATCGACCTGGCGGAGGCGGGGCTCGAGTGGGTCATCACGCCGGGGCAGTACGGCGTCGATCTGTGGGCCTGCGAGGTTGTGCTGGAGCTGCGGGAGCTGTATCCCGGGTTGCGCGTATCGATCCTGGCAGCATATGAGCATCCCGAGGCGAACTGGAAGGAAGAGAAGCAGACGTATTATCGGGAGCTGACGCAGCAGGTCGACTACTACGGGGTGGTCAGCCAACAGCCTTATCAGGGGACGTGGCAGCTGGCGGCGCGCGACGACCTGCTGCTGCGCAAGTCGGACGGCATCCTGTTGTTCTACGATGAGGAGCGCGGCGAAGCCAGCCCGCGATTCATCAAACAACGGGCCTGGCGCAAGCATGAACGGGAGGGCTACGGCTATTACCTCATCACGGCGGAGGAGGTGCAGTCGCTGGCTGACGAGGCACAGTACGAGAGCTACGTCGAGTAGCTCAAGACTGGCCCGGCGGCTTGCGGCCCTTCATCTGGCTGCGGCGCAATCGCGTGAACGCGATAACGACGCTGATCATCATAGCCATGAAGGCATAGTTGCCCGCTTCCTCTGGCGTCATCTTGAAGGCGAGGATGCAGAGGGAGGAGACGGCGTTGTAGACGAAGTAGGCGACCGCCAGCAATAAAAGCGGTCTCATAAAATTGTATCTGCGCATCATTTGGGCTCCAATTCTGTAAGGGAATCGGGTCTGGCACGCGGCCTGAGGCTGGCGCCAGACGCATCGTATGACTTAAGCCTACCTCAAATTACCGATCGAGACAACCTTGGGAATCGCGCTTGACAGAGTAGGGCAGCATGCGTTATAACTAATTTTAATTTACACGAAACGCCAATGAACGAATGCAAGTACGCCAGGCGGATAGTCGCAGCGAGCCGGACCTAGTGGAAGCCGGTACGGAAGCCTGGGGGAAACGGAATTCGGGAGGCGGTCTGTCGAACGCATCGCAGGCAGACACGGGCAGACGCCGTTATACGTCGATCGAGGGAGCGAATGTCAGCATTCGCTACTTAGAGTGGTACCGCGGGAGCAAGCTCTCGTCTCTAGCTATGGAGACGAGAGCTTTTTTAATTTATGAAGAAGGAGCTACCCAATGGAAACGATAACGAACAGAATAGCAAGACTGCTCGCTGCGCTGGAGCCGGCTGCCGATGCCGGCGAGCTGGAGGGATGGCTTGAGCGTCCCGCGGAGCCGGAGCACGGCGACTTGTGCTTGCCTTGCTTCAAGCTGAGCAAGCGGCTCAGACGCGCGCCGCAAGCCATCGCCGAAGACTGGGCGGAGCGTCTGCAGGATGAGGCGGTGGCCGAGGCGCGAGCTGTCTCGGGGTATCTGAATTTGTTCATGAATCGCGCCTGGGTTGCAGAGCAGACGCTCGCGGCGATGGAGCGGCAGGGTGCGGCCTACGGCTCCTCGGATCGGGGAGCTGGACGTACAGTCGTGATCGATTATTCGTCGCCCAATATCGCCAAGCCGTTTCACGTCGCTCATCTGCGCTCAACGGTGATCGGCCAGTCGCTGCGGCGGATCTTGAGCTTCTCGGGGTACCGCTGTGTCGGCGTCAATCATCTCGGCGATTGGGGGACGCAGTTCGGTAAGCTGCTCACCGCCTACCGGCACTGGGGCGACGAGGCGCTAGTGGAGCGGGACGGCATCGACGAGCTGCTGCGGCTGTATGTGCGGTTCCACGACGAAGCGGAGGCGCAGCCGGAGCTGGAGGGCGAGGCGAGAGGCTGGTTCGCCCGATTGGAGCAAGGCGACCCGGAGGCGGCGGAGCGCTGGTCCCGCTTTGTCGAGATCAGCCTCGCGCATTTCAACCGCGTCTACGAGCAACTCGGCGTCAGCTTCGACGCTTATACGGGGGAGAGCTTCTATAATGACAAGATGCCAGCGGTGCTGGAGGAGCTGCGAGCCAAAGGTCTGCTGGATGAAGACGACGGCGCGCAGGTGGTCAGACTGGATGACTACGGGATGCCGCCAACGCTCATACTCAAGCAAGACGGCAGCTCGCTTTATCCGACCCGAGACATCGCTGCGGCGCTCTATCGCAAGACGCACTATGATGCCAGCCGCATTCTCTATGTGACCGATTACGCGCAGCAGCTCCACTTCAAACAATGGTTCGCCGTCATCGAGCGCATGGGCTACCCGTGGGCTTCGGCGCTGGAGCATGTGCCGTTCGGCAGAGTCAGCTTCGGGGGCGAGGGCCTGTCGACGAGGAAGGGCAATGTCGTCAAGCTGGAGGAGGTGCTGGAGCAGGCCGTCCAGAAGACGGAGGCGATCATGCGGGATAAGGTGCCGGATAGCCACGCCCGCGCCCAGGCGGCGAGAGCGGTCGGGGTCGGCGCGGTCATTTTCCACGATCTGAGTCGCCATCGGCTGCATGACGTCTCCTTCGAGTGGTCGCAGGTGCTGAACTTCGACGGCGAGACCGGCCCGTACGTCCAGTATACGCATGCCAGAGCCTGCCGGCTGCTGGCGCGCGCAAGCGCGGCTCCACAGCCGGAGGATCCTGCTGCTGCAGGAGGGGCAGAGGAGATCGCTGACGACTCCTTCGTGGTGGATGGAGGGGCGGAACAACTCGATGAAGACTCCCGCGTGGGAGCCGGAGCAGAGCATCTGACGGACGACGCAGCGTGGCCGCTACTCCTGGCGCTTCACCGTTTCCCGGAGCGAGTGGAGCAGGCGGAGCGCAGCCTCGAGCCTTCCGTCATCAGCAAGACGCTGATCGAGCTGGCCCAGGTGTTTAACCGGTTCTACCATCATTGTCCCGTGCTGACGGAGGCTCTGGCGGTCCGCAACGCCCGTCTGCGTCTGGTCGGCGCGACGGCGCAGACGCTGCGCACCGGCCTCTACCTGATCGGTCTGGAGGCGCCGCAGTCGATCTGAGCGAAGAGCTACGTCTCCAGCAGGATGCGGCCGGTGTCGGTCGTGTCATAACCGGCGATCGCGGACAGCTCCTCGCGGAAGGACGGCGAGCGCAGGATCGAGAGGACGCGCTCCTGCCAGTCCAGCCGGTCCGGACGCTTGCGCATGACGAGATCGTATCGCTCCATGATGAGCGGGATGAAGGCGACGGCATCGCCGACGATGGCGGCGGCCTTCTCGATGCCGATGCCGACGTCGGCGATGCCGGAGGCAACCCGGGCGGCGACGGCGAGATGGCTCGGCTGCTCATCGTCGTAGCCGCGGATGCGGCGCCGGTCGATGCCGTGCAGCCGGAGCTGCTCGTCGAGGAGCACGCGCGCGCCGGCGCCGCGCTCGCGGTTGACCAGCCGCAGGCCGGGCTGGGACAGATCAGCCCAGCTGGCGAGTCCGTGCGGATTGCCGCGCGATACGTAGAGCCCGGCGCGTCGCGCCAGCAGATGGACGACGAGATACGAATCGTTGACCAGCAGACGTCGGATGTAGGGCAGGTTGTACTCGCCGGTGTCGCCGTCGAGCAGGTGGGTGCTAACGATGTCGCTCTCCCCGCGATAGAGGGCGATCAGCGAGTCGAGACTGCCGACGTAGCTGCGCAGCGGTCGCAGCGCAGGCAACTCGCGGGCGAGATGATTGGCGAGGATATCGAGGCTGACATCCTGGCCGGTGATGACGATCGCTCCCGGCGGCATTGCCGTCGCAGCAGCGATCGCCCCCGCCCCAACTCCCGCTCCTGTCCCCGTCGCAACGTGGACTGCTGCTGCGGATGTCGCCTGACGCGAACGGGCCTTATACGCTTCCAGATCGGCGGCGTCGACGCGCATTTGCTTGCCGACCTTGTACGAGGGCAACTCGCCTTTTTTGATTAGATCGTAGACCGTAAGCTTGGACACCTTGAGCAGCTTGGCGATTTCTTCGGTCGTGTAGGACATTTCGTGTTCCATGGAGGACCTCCTGGGCAATGTTGCGTCCTTGGTTAATATCCTACTATAATAGCACACTCCTCTGTGCAGGGGACTCCCATCATGATACAATGCCGGAAGTGAAGGACGAAGGAGGGATACAACGTGAGACAAGCGCGAAGCGAACGGCGTCGTCTGGCATGGTCTGCGATGGCGATGCTCCTGCTCTTGCTGCCCGTGCTGCTGACGCTCCGACCTGCCACGGCGCAGGCCTGCGATTGCGATTATCCGCCAGATGCGCAGGAGGCGCTGGAGGAGGCGAGCGCCGTGTTCAAGGGCAGGGTGATCGATATCGCCAAGCAGCCGCGTCGCGACGAGGGCTATGACGCGGTCATCCTGGAGGTCGAGCGCGTCTGGAAGGGCGTGGAGACAACGCAGGTGATCGTCTATACGCCATGGACCAGCTGCAGGTTCCCGTTCCAGGACGACATGTCCTATCTGCTCTATGCGGCCAAGGACGGCGACAATCTGGTCGTCAGAGACTGCGGCCGGTCGGCTGCCGCCGAGAGCCCGAGGGCGGTGGAGGATATCGCGCTGCTCGGCGACGGCCAGGCGCCGACGATCGAGGTCGATCTGCGCAGCCGCTTCAGCCAGTGGCAGCCGATCCTGACCTGGGGGACGGCGATCGGCGGACTGCTGCTCGTCCTGTTGGGCGGCTGTATGCTCGTGCGGCGATTGGCAAGATTGAGATAGGAGGATTGACATTGCAAGAGCGTGTAATCGAGTTGGACCAAGTAACCTGGACAAGAGACGGCCAGCCGATCGTCAGCGGCATCGACTGGCAGGTTGAGAGAGGCGAGCACTGGGCGGTCATGGGGCTGAACGGCTCCGGCAAAACGACGATTCTTAACCTCATTAATGGATATATCTGGCCGACCTCCGGCCGTGTCAGCGTGCTCGGCCATCCGTTCGGCACCATAGACCTGCGTCAGCTCCGCAAGTCGATCGGCTGGGTCAGCTCGTCGCTCCAGGAGCGTCTCTACCCGTCGAGCCGCGCCGAGCACATCGTGTTGAGCGGCAAGCATGCGACGATCGGCCTGTACGACGAGGTCGATGAGACGGACCAGACGCGCGCGCTGGAGTGGATGACACAGCTCGGCTGTGCACATCTGGTCGGCCGGACGTATCAGACTTGCTCGCAGGGGGAGAAGCAGAAGCTGTTGATCGCCCGCGCGCTTATGGCGTCGCCGCAGCTGCTAATCCTCGACGAGGCGTGCAACGGCCTTGACTTCCTGGCGCGCGAGAGCCTGCTGGCGGGGATTGCCGAGATCGCCGCTCGTCCGGACGCGCCGACGCTGCTGCTCGTCACGCATCATATCGAGGAGATCCTGCCGATCTTCAGCCATACGCTGATGATTCGCAGAGGCGAGGTGTTCGCTCGCGGCCGCACGGACGAGCTGCTGCAGAGCAAGACGCTGTCGGCCTTTTTCGAGACGCCGGTACACGTCGGCAGGCAGCGGGGCAGAGCCTGGCTGTCGCTTCCCTAATTCCATTCCTTATGGATTTTTGAGACTGCAGGAACATGTTTTCTGAACATTCCAACAATAGTGTAGCGTCTGGACGGGCGGATATGGTATAGTGTCGTTATCAGGAAAGGAGGTGCGTCAACATTAGTAGTCTTATGTTGAACGCGTCCCTTACCCGATCTGCCGCTCTCTAGAGCTTGGAGTTTGGCAGAGGCGCGGGATGCGGATCATAGCAAGGCAAGGCGCCACGGGTACCGGCGCCGTCCCGGTTGGACGGCACAGCGGCCGCTTCGCTCCGACATGATGTCGGGGCGGGGCGGTTTTTTCAAATTCTACGCATTTATAAGTTTCACATTGATATCAGCTTAGAATTCTCCGACAAAGCTCTTCGCGTCTCAGAGTTTTGCGAAGCAAAACTAGCTTCGTAAGCATGCGCTTAGGACGACGAAGTCGTTTTTGCTTGTGCGATTTGAGTTCGGCCGCAATAAAAGCCTATAATGGAAAGTGAATGGTCGGACTTAATGAAGGAGGATGATGAAGGATGTTGCCAACGGACAAGCAGATCATGGATTATGCAGAGCTGATCGCGATGATCGGCGTCAATGTGCAGCCCGGTCAGACGGTCGTCGTCATGTCGCCGATATCCGCAGCGCGGCTGGCGCGGCAGATCGCTGTCGCTGCCTACGAGGCGGGGGCGCATAATGTCCATGTCGAATACAACGACGAGGAGCTGTCGCTGGTCAAATACAAGCACGCTCCAGAGGAATCGCTCTCGGAATATCCGATGTGGCGGGCCAAGGCGTGGGAGGAGTACGCCGACAGCGGCGCGGCGTTCGTCACGATCTACGCGCCGAATCCGGACCTGCTCAGCGGCGATATCGATCCGCGCCGGGTGGGCGAGACGATCAAGGCGGCCTCGCAGGCGCTCCAGAACTATCGCAGCAAGCTGATGAATCACGCCAACGCCTGGACGCTGGTCTCGTATGCGACGCCGGAATGGGCGGCCAAAGTATATCCCGAGCTGCCGGTCCAAGAGGCAGAGCAGCAGCTGTGGGCGCGCATCATCGAGGCGACGCGACTCGATGCAGCCAACCCGGTGGCAGCCTGGAAAAAGCATAACCGGCGGCTCAAGGATCGCGTCGATCGTCTCAATGCTAAACGTTATAGCGAGCTGCGCTACCGGAGCGAGGGGACGAACCTGACGATCGGGCTGCCCGAGGGCCATTTGTGGCTCGGCGGCGCCAAGGCCAATGCCAAGGGCGATGACTTCAATCCGAACATGCCGACCGAGGAAGTATTCACGATGCCGCACAAGGATCGGGTAAACGGCACCGTCCGCAGCACCAAGCCGCTGAACTACAATGGCCAACTGATCGACGGCTTCTCGCTGACCTTCCAGGACGGCAAGGTGGTCGACTTCCAGGCCGAGCAAGGCTACGAGGTGCTGGCTCAGCTGCTGGCAGCCGACGAGGGAGCCGGGCGGATCGGCGAGGTGGCGCTGGTGCCGGACGACTCGCCGATCAGCAACTCGGGCATCATCTTCTTCAATACGTTGTTCGATGAGAATGCTTCATGCCATCTGGCGCTCGGACAGGCCTATCCCGTCAATCTCGAGGGCGGCTCCGCGATGTCAGCCGAGCAACTGGCAGAGGCCGGAGCGAACCGATCGCTCATCCATGTCGACTTTATGATCGGCTCGGCGTCGCTGTCGATCGACGGCGTGTTGCCGGACGGGTCGGTCGAGCCGATCTTCCGCGACGGCAACTGGGCCGAGAGCTAGCGCCGGACGACGCGAGCTCGGGCGGCGGAGCGACAGCTTCCCACTCTATTGCATTTTATAGCATTCCATCGCCTGAGGGCGCAGGGAGTCTCCCTGCGTCCTCAGGCTTATTTGGTTTGCCGATGATCACATGTCCCACATACAGCTCACGCGTCCAGTCACTCACCTCTTACGTTGCCCACATGTTCCCGCCAGCCTACTCCGCTCAGCGATAGCCCGCAGCGTTGGCCGGGAGACCAGCCTCGATCACCTCGCGCATGTAGCGCCAGCAATCCGGGCGAGAGCCGTCGATATCGTCGAAGCCGTAGTGCGCCGCCAGCCCGCTGCTGGAGAGCGACTGTCCCTGCCAGCGGGCGACGTCCGGATCGGCGGCGAGCGACTGTACCGCCCGGCCGACGAAGCGCGGCGTCTCGGAGATGATGAAGTGCGGCTCCCGCTCGCAGGCGTCGCGCCAGTTCGCCTCGGTCACCCCGAAGTGATCGAGCATGATCTCCGAGCGCATCCAGCCCGGCGTCAGGGAGACCGCCGTGCAGCCATGCGGCGCCAGCTCGCGCGAGAGCCCCCACGCCATGCGGGAGATCGATGTTTTGACGAGATCATAGTAGACGGACAGCCGATAATGCTCGGCGTTGTACTCGGCAGTGCCGTCCGTCATCTCGACGAGCAGTCCGCCCGGTTGGCGTATGAGCAGGGGCAGCGCGTAGTGGCTGGTGATGAGATGGGTGTCGACCGCCAGACGCAGCATGCGCAGGCCGTCCGTCAGCGAGTGCTCCCAGACCGGCGTCTCCCATTGCACGAGGTTCTCGCCGCCCCAGATGTCGTTGACTAGGATATCCAGTCGTCCTTGCTCACGGTCGATCCGCTCGGTCAGCGACTGCACCTGCTCCGGCACGAGATGATCGACTTGGACGGCGATCCCGCGCCCGCCGGCGGTGCTCACCAGCTCAGCCGTCTCCTCGATCGTCTCCGGGCGGTTGTACTCGGAGCGCTGGCTGCGCGTCGTTCGTCCAGTCACGTAGACGGTAGCGCCCGCAGCGCCCAGCTCGACGGCGATGCCTCGACCGGCACCGCGGGTCCCGCCCGCCACCAACGCGATTTTTCCTTGCAAAGTCTTCATTCTGGTTTCCTCCATTTCATGTCTATCTGACTACATATCGATTGTACCTTGAATTTACGACAAAATATGTCGTCATTCCGTCGCAAAAAATAGTTTGTCCTGAAAGTCTATAAAGCTATTTTCATAATCGTCGGGAGCCCTTGCACGACGCCATATATGGTGTTGTCAAGTAGATTCTAGTCCATATATGGGGCGCCCAAATTTACATATGGACAACATTTTGTGTTTTGCTCCGATTGACTTTGTCTATATATTGTTATAAATTAAGTAAACGCACACTACATATTGAGAAATATTTGGATAGAAGCTTTGCGGGAGAGGAATGAGAAGCATGCTGATTGCCTATGATTCGAAGACGGGTAATGTCAAGCGATTTATAGCAAAATTAAATATGCCGGCGGTGCAAATCGACGAGAAAATGACGGTCGACGAGCCGTTCCTGCTAGTTACATACACGACGGGCTTCGGGCAAATCCCCGAGCGCGTCAGCGCGTTCCTGAAGCGCAACTTCCATCTGATGCGCGGCGTCGCTGCCAGCGGCAATCGCAACTGGGGGGCTAACTTTGCCCGCAGCGCCGATCTGATCGCCGAGCAATACCGCGTACCTGTCGTCTACAAGTTTGAACTGTCCGGCACACGCCAGGATATCCTTAGTTTTGAATTGGAGGTGAATCGCGTTGCAACATATTGAACTGAATAATCTGCTGATGAAACGCGATGCCAGCGGATTTTTCCAACTCGACAAGGACCGCGAGGCGGTCGACGCATTCATGGAGGAAGTGGCGCGCAAGAGCGTGCGCTTCGCGGATACGGCGGCCAAGCTGGCCTATATGATCGAGAATGATTATTACGAGAACTTCTTCGACAAGTACGCAACCGAGGATGTCATCGGCGTGTTCGAGCTGGCGGCCGCTCATCCGTTCCGCTTCCAATCCTATATGGCGGCTTCGAAGTTCTATACCGACTATGCGGTCAAGTCCAACAACCGCTCGCAGTATCTGGAGCACTTCGGCGACCGCGTGGCGGCGGTGGCGCTGCATCTGGGCAGAGGCAACGCAGCAACCGCCCGCACGCTCGCCGTCTCGATGATGGAGCAGCGGCTGCAGCCAGCGACGCCGACCTTCCTCAATGCCGGCAAGAGCCGCAGAGGCGAGATGGTATCGTGCTTCCTGCTGGAGATGGACGATTCGCTGAACTCGATCAACTATGTACTCGGCACCTGCCTGCAGTTGTCCAAGATCGGCGGCGGCGTCGCGGTCAATCTGTCCAAGCTGCGGGGCAGAGGAGAGAGCATCAAGGGCGTCGAAGACGCAGCCAAGGGCATCATGCCGGTGCTCAAGCTGCTGGAGGACGCCTTCTCCTATGCCGATCAGATGGGACAACGCAAGGGCTCGGGCGCCGGCTATTACAACATCTTCGGCTGGGATCTGCTGGAGTTCCTCGATAGCAAGAAGATCAACGCCGACGAGAAGACGCGGCTGAAGACATTGTCGATCGGGCTGATCGTCCCGAACCGGTTTTACAAGCTGGCTGAGGACAACGAGATGCTGCATGTGTTCGCGCCTTACAGCATCTATCAAGCGTACGGCGTCCATATGGACGATATGGATATGGATGAGATGTACGACAAGCTGATGGCCGACGACCGTGTCCGCAAGAAGCCGGTCATGAGCGCTCGCGACATGCTCACCCGGATCGCGATGGTCCAGCTCGAGTCGGGCTACCCATACATCATGAATCGCACCAACGCCAACAAGGGGCACGCGCTCGGCAAGATCGGCCCGGTCAAGATGTCCAATCTGTGCACCGAGATCTTCCAGCTCCAGGAGACGTCGGAGATCAATGACTATGGCGTCGGCGACGTGATCCGTCGCGATATCAGCTGCAATCTGGCTTCGCTTAACATCGTCAACGTCATGGAGCGCCGCCAGCTGCGCGAGTCGGTGCATGAGGGCATGCTCGCGCTGACCGCCGTCAGCGACATGACGACGGTAGCCAATGCGCCAGGCGTCGCCAAGGCCAACCGCGAGCTCCATTCGGTCGGACTGGGAGCGATGAATCTGCACGGCTATTTGACGAAAAACCGGATCGCTTACGAGAGCAACGAAGCGCAGGAGTTCGCTCGCGCCTTCTTCATGGCGATGAACTACTACTCGCTGGAGAAGAGCATGGAGATCGCTCGCGACACCGGCATCCGCTTCGCCGGCTTTGAGCAATCCGACTATGCGGACGGCAGCTACTTCGAGCGGTATAAGAGCATCGACTATCGTCCGGTAAGCGCGCGCGTGCAGGAGCTGTTCGCCGGGATGGACCTGCCAGGTCCGGCCGAGTGGGCGCAGCTCGCGGCCAAGGTTGCCGAGCATGGCCTGTACCACGCGTACCGACTGGCGATCGCGCCGACGCAGAGCATCTCTTATGTGCAGAATGCGACGTCGAGCGTCATGCCGATCACGCAGCAGATCGAGACGAGGACCTATGCCAACTCAACGACGTATTATCCGATGCCATACATGAGCCCGGACAATTTCTTCTATTATAAGTCTGCCTATCAGATGAACCAGTTCAAGGTGCTCGATCTGATCGCCGAGATTCAAGAGCATATCGATCAAGGCATCTCGACGGTGCTCCACGTTAACAGCGACGTGACGACGCGCCAACTGGCTCGCTACTATGTGTATGCGGCCCGCAAAGGCTTGAAGTCGCTCTATTATACGCGGACCAATCGGTTGTCCGTTGAAGAATGCATTAGCTGCTCGGTGTAAGGTTAGGCGCGAGCGCAAGCGGAAGGGGAACGGAACGAAAATGACGCAAGGCAAAGCGATACAAGCGGTCAACTGGAACCGCCCGGACGACGATTTTACGGCGATGTTCTGGAATCAGAACATTATGCAATTCTGGACAGACGACGAGATCCCGCTCTCGGACGACAAAATGTCGTGGATCACGCTGAGCGACGCTGAGCGTGCCTGCTATATGAAGGTGCTGGGCGGCTTGACGCTGCTCGATACGGTGCAGGGCGGCGTCGGCATGCCGAAGATTCTCGAGCATGTCGACGGCCTGCAGCGCAAGGCGGTGCTCGGCTTCATGGCGATGATGGAGCAGATCCATGCCAAGTCGTACAGCAGCATCTTCACGACGCTGGCGTCCACCTCCGAGATCGACGAGGTGTTCCGCTGGGTGGAAGGGCATCCGCAGCTGCAGCTCAAGGCGCGGACGATCAGCCGGTATTATGAGAATATCGGCTCCGTCAAGGAGCTGTATATGGCTATGGCGGCTTCGGTTCTGCTCGAGAGCTATTTGTTTTATAGCGGCTTCTTCTACCCGCTCTACCTGGCCGGGCAGGGCAAGATGACGTGCAGCGGCGAGATCATCGACCTTATCCTGCGCGACGAGAGCATCCATGGCGTCTACGTTGGCATGCTGGCACAGGAGATCTATGCGACGCTCGACGAGGCTGAGCAAAAGGATCTGTACGAGACGCTCTCGGGCCTCTTGCAGTTCCTGCATGCCAACGAGGAGCGGTATACCGAGGAGCTCTATACGCCGATCGGCCTGACCGAGGAGGTCAAGTCATTCCTCCGTTACAATGCCAACAAAGCGATGATGAATCTCGGCTTTGATCCGGTGTTCGAGGATGACGAGGTCAATCCGATCGTCTTTAACGGCCTCAACACGCGGACCAAGCAGCATGACTTCTTCTCCAAAAAAGGCAACGGCTATGTACGTGCGATGAACGTCGAGCATTTGCGCGACGAGGATTTTGATTTTAGCGATCTTGCGTAGTGTCGGGCCGACTCTATCCATCTAACCGCCAGCTGATGTTTAGCGGCGGTTTTTTTCCTATGGCGGAGGCTTGACGGCAGGAACCGGCCGGTCGGACGGCACCGCGCCGAATCGCCACCAGTAGACGAGCATATACAGGATCGGCACGCTGTTCATTAGCATCGCGTAAGCCGCAATCGCATAGGAGCGAATCGATTTTTCGTATTCGATTGTATTCGCCGCGTATTGCAGGACGATTGCAGCGAGACTGCTGGCGATCAGGAAGACGAGCGACTTGGCCTCGATGCCCGTGACGCGGGAAAAACAGAGCGAGGCGACATAAAGCTGGAACGATGTACGCATGAACATCGTCGTCGACCAGAAGGCGATAAGCGCAGGGTCCAGATTGGACATGAAGTCGCTGTAGCGGGCAAAGCGGATCAACTCCAACAGCGGGTATTGCAGCTCCTCGCTGACATACGGACCAAAGTTCATGAGGATAAGCAGCCAGTAGGTGATCAGGATGACGATAACGGTCAAGCCGCCTAACATAAGCGCTCTGCCGATCGGCAGCAAAAAACTGGTGAATGGCGCGAGAAACAGAAAAATCGCCCATTCCGAAAACCAGGGCATCGTATTCAACGAGCCGCTTACAATCTGCCCGAGATCGTGATGCGTAAGCATGGAGACGATAATCTCCTTTTGCCTCCCCTCTACAATAGCCGGGAAGACGAGCAGGCTGGCAACAACCTGCAGGATGAAGATGCCCTCCGACATGTATACAATCGTCAAAAGACCCTGTCGGCTGGTCAAAGCAATGCAGAGGACGGTCAACAGCGTCACCATCCACACTGGCGTATCAGGCAAATAAATCGTTCGTAGAAAGATGATGAAGTTCTCTACATCGACCGAGGCCAACGCGACAGCATAGATACCGACCAGCAGCAGCATGAGACGATGAAGCTTCTGACCTACGATATCTGCGCCGAAATCGTCCCATCCGCGGTCGGGGAACGTCTGCCCGAGCTTGACGGTGAACAGGAGGAAGATCAAGCTGAGCCCGAATCCTCCCAATACCGACAGCCACCCTTGGTAGGAGCTCATCTTGAACAGCCGCTGAATCAGAAAGGATATCGGCTCGGAATAAAGGTATACAAATGCAAAACGGTATACCTGCGCGGACGACAGCTTGACCATGCTCATCCTCCTCTCAACAATTGATCCGCCCACCCGAACAGCAGCCTAAATACATCATTGGGCGAGGGCCACCAGCTTATTTGCACAGCCAGGCTGTTCCAGATGAGCAGCCCGGCGCTCAACGTCCAAAACCACGCTTTTTTTTGAGGTTGGCTGCGCTTGATCGACGCCAGGTCCAGCATCAGCGCCAAAGCGATAAAAACGGCGATTACCAACATCAGACATCCTCCATCCCTCTACAGTCAAGTCGAAGTCTATCTCCTCGCAATGCCAGAGCAGCATTTTTCTAATCGGGCGATTTCGAGCCGAAGTATTGAATATTGATATCAGCCTCGATCCGAATGTCGATGGCATCCTTAACATAGTCCTGCCAGCTGACCTGATAATCTTTCCACAGCTTCGGATACATCCATTGCAGGCGATAGGCAAGCAGCAGGATATCTGAGCCATGGCGCCTGGCCTTGTCCAAGGCGCTCTTCAGATTACGCTCGATGATGTCCTCGAGCTTGGATTCGATCTGCTTGGCATAGTCCAGATTGTTGTACATATCCGGCATATTGTTGCGGAGCGCGCCTTTGCCCTTCAGGATGACGTGGAAGACAGGCTTGCCTGCCTCCTTGCGCACCCGCAGCTTGGATTCGAGCTCATAGAGCTTGATGCTGCCTGTGTGATCCTTGTCCTGGAAGGACAGATAGGTCTGATCCAACTGACCCCGTGCCCACGATACGGTCGATGTCTGTGCCAGATTGATCGTGTCGACCATGCGGCCGTCCAGGAAGATCGCCCCGCCCGCCTGACCTGCCCACACGCTCGGCTGGTTGTTCTCGCTCACCATGTTGATCGTATGCGTCTCCAGGAACGGCGTCGTTGCGCCAAGATCAAGTGCATTGGACGTCATCATGTCCTGGATCTGCGTACTGATCAGGTTTTTCTGATTGGAGAACTCGCGCAGCACCTCGTTAGGGGATTCCTCGAAGACAGGGGCCAGTTGAGTGACCTCCTTTGCTTGCCCGGCAGCGACCAAAAGGAAACAGCTGAGATGGAAGAGCGGCTCGTGATTGATCCAATCCAGCAGCTCCTCGATGCCTGCGCGCGCATACGCTTGTCCTACAGTGACGACTCGTGTATGCCCCCACGACAGCTTGCGGGAGAGGTCGATCTGGATCGACTCCAACGCCTCGGGGATCGTCTTGCCGCGCTTGGACAGGATCGCATAAGGCTTGCCATGCGCACCGCCGCCCTCTCCGACCTGGGAGACAAGTCGATTGGGCAGCGGTGCGCTGATCGTCACTTCGACCTGGCCGTCCTCGGTCCGGTCAATGTACAGGCCGGTTACAAAGGTGCGTTCATTGATCTCCACCTTGGACCAGCAGCCTCCAAGTACGGTCGTCATGGCAATCAGACAGACCAGCGCCAGCTTGCGATGGAGCAGGCTGTTCATCGGGAGCCCTGTCGACGTTTGTTGGGACTGCCATAGCTGGATGGCCGCTGCTTCATGACGAACATCGGCAACCGTACGAAAGTGTCCTTCAGGTCGCGCCAGATGAAGGGTGCCAGCGGCTGCATGTAAGGAACACCAAACGAACGCAGATTGACCATATACAGATAGACCAGATAGCTGGAGACGATCACGCCCAAAATGCCCAAGGTGCCGCCCATGATCAAAAACGGGAACCTCAGGAGGCGAAACGCCAGCGACAGCTCGAAATGCGGCACGATAAAAGAGGCAATGCCTGTAATCGAGACGACGATAACGAGCGGCGCCGAGACGATGCCTGCCGCAACGGCCGCCTGACCGATGACGATACCGCCGATGATCGAGACCGTCTGGCCCAGGGGCTTGGGTATACGGATGCCTGCCTCGCGCAAGCCCTCGAACGTCAGCTCCATAATCAATGCCTCGATCAAAGCGGGGAAGGGGATGTTCTCCCGAGCGGCTGCGACTGTAATGAGGAGCGACGTCGGCACGATCTCCGGATGGAAGGTCGTAATCGCCACATAGAGCGAAGGCAGCAAAAATGAAATCAAAATAAAAAACAGCCGCACCAGCCGGATAAAAGAGGCGAAGTGGAAGCGCTGGTAGTAGTCCTCTGCAGACTGCATCAGCGTAAAAAAAGTTACCGGCAGGATCAAAGCATACGGTGTTCCGTCCTGCAAGAGCGTGATTCGGCCCTCGAGGAGGGAGGCCGCTACCGTATCCGGCCGCTCCGTATATTGATATTGCGGGAACGGCGAGTAGGGCACCTCTTCGATGAACTCTGCCAGATAATTCATGCCCAGCACGCCATCGACATTGATCCGTTCGAGACGGCTGTGGATCTCGTCGACGAGCTCTTGCCGGCACAGACCTTGGATATAGACCAGATTGACCACGCATTGGGTATAAGCGCCGATCTGGAAGCTCTTCACGGTGAAGTCCGGATGCTTGACGATGTGCCGCAAGAGCGACATATTCACCTCCAGATCTTCGATGAAGGCTTGCTGAGGGCCGACGACGACCACTTCATTGCTCGACTCCGGCACCGATCGCCTTTCGTATTGAGTCAGAGGGAACAGCAGCACGGCGGGCAGGCCGTCGCAGAAGAAGGCGGCGTGCCCGGACAGGATCGCATCGGCGATCTCCTTTTGATCCGTCGAGCGTTGATAATCCAGTGAGAAAAAACTGCGGCTTTCGATCTGCTCCAACCATCGGTGGTCGTCGGGTGTGTCCGACGAAGCCCGGAGCAGCGGCGACATAATGCTCTCAACAAGCAGCCGGGTATTGACGATACTGTTAATGTAGGCCAGTTGACAATTAAACGGGGGTACGCGGAACGGTTGAAACACGACATCCGAACTCGCCTCTAGCTGAACCCGGGTTTGCTCAAGCAGCGATTGCTTGCGCTTCATGCGCCTCGCCTCCTTGTCTTCGCCAATTTAGTCTGCTACATCGATTGGTTGATTATGCGAAGACGTCCGGAGTCATGCAATAATTGAAACCTTTTCCGTTATTACATCGTTCTACATAAAGAGCTATTACTATCAGGAGGGGAATTAATGAAGAAGTGGATGGTGCTTGTTGCTGCCTTGTTCACTTTGACCGGCATTATGTCTGTCGGGTCGTCCTCTGCCTCGGCTCCGAGCACGCCGGTCCATGTATTCATCGACGGCGTGTATCAGAAGGATATGAGGATGGTCGACAACTATGTTTTGATACCGCTCCGGGACTATGCGCCTAATCGCTTGGGCTATTCCTTCCGGGACGAGGACAAGACGATTGAAGTGTTTGATTTTTTCGGTAAACTTCATGAGCTCAAGAGCGGGGAGCGAAGCGCAGTCGTCGGAGGGAAGAGCATCGAGCTCAAGACGCCGGTGATGGTAAGTGAAGAGGGCCGAACCTATGTGCCGCTAAGCTATTTGGCCGAATATATGGGAGCGCAGGTTCATTATAAACCGGCAGAGAAGCGGGTTATTGTGAGGACGCCTCTCGGGCAATTGAAGTATGATACCTTGAGGCGTGGCGCGTTGTGGTATGCGAGGACGATGGCGCTCGAGCTGCAACAAACCTATTACGGGTTTCCGGGCGGCTATAACCGTCCGGCCATCGAGCCGAGCGGCGAGGGCTTCACCACGCGCATTTATTTTCCTCGCGGAGAGGCGCTTCGCTATCTGATGGAGTATAGGGGGTTGTTGACCTATGTCGAGATCGACGAAGACGGCATAGCTGTCGTCAGATGGGTCAAGGATACGTTAAAGGATGGCGTAGAGCTGGGTGAACGTCCTGCTCCATTCGAGGAAACGGTCTATGTCGAAGACCGTTTCATGACCGATGAATTTGCCTATGGAATCATAGATAAAGATGGAAACAAGCAAGAGCTTGGCAAAAGGGGCAGGTATTATCAGATCTATATGGATCCGATCGGAGACGAAGTGCGAAACGCTGGCAAGTAACCTGCTCTAGGCGGTCGGAAGAAGCGGTGCCTCCTAAAGAGCCAATAGCTCTTGCCGCTTATGGCTCGTAATGAGACAGACTGCGCCGGTAATGCTCGATCATCATCGTCCGCAGCCGTTCGGGCTCCAGCACCCGCACTTCAGGGCCGTACCGCAGCAGCAGGCGCGACGTATACTCCAGCTCCGTCTCGGGCACCCAGTCCTCCCAGATGCCGTCATTGGTGCGAGGCTTGAGCAGCGGATCGGACGACGCATCCCGGATGCCCGCCGCCGTGAATTGCAGCCTCACGCGCAGCCCCTCGCGAGCGGGCGGCGTCTGCAGCCATTGCTCCAGCGTCGGCAGGGTGGCGGCGTCTGGCTCGCCCGGCTCCACTGCGATCAGCTCGGCGACCCGGTCGACCCGGTAGAGGAGGGTGCGCTCCGGCAAGGCCAAGGGCATATACCATCGTCCGTGCTCATAGTAGATGCCGAGTGGATAGCCCTCGGACTGACGCTCGCCTGACGGCCCCTCGTAGCGGAAGACGATGCGACTGCGCTCCATCGCCGCCTCGAGCAGCCTGGTCGTCAGCGGCGCGGGCAGCTGCGGCTCCGGCGAGCGGATCGCCGTATGCCGCCGCAGCCTGTCGAGCGTATCCCGTACGTCGGGCGGCAACGAGCCGTAATATTGCTCCGCCAGATGACTACGGATCGAGCCGAAGGGGAAGTCGGGGATCCGCTCCAGCACTTGCAGCAGCAGGAACAGGCCAAGCGCCTCATGCAGCGTCAGCCGCAGCGGCGGCAGCAGACGATTGGGCAAGGCGCGATAGCCACCGCCCGGGCCGGTCTTGGCGTAGAGGGGGAAACCCAACTGCTGTAAGTACGCGAGGTCGCGTTGGATCGTGCGTACCGATACGTCGAAGCGCTCGGCCAGCTCGGCCGCCGTAAATGATTTACGGGCATCAATGATCTGCATCATCGTTAATCGTCGCTGGTTCAATCGTCAACCCTCCCAGAAGTTCCAGCCCTGGCTGATGGAGCTATCTTCTACTGCGTGATCAAGTGCGAATTGGACTGAAGTCCAGTCCGGTCCTCGGCCATGGTCGGTAGCCAGATAGGGGCGAGATACATATAATTGGCTATAAGTTACTTGATATAAAGGGGTAAGGAGACATCGTTATGCGTAAGTGGTCAAAGCCGTATCCGTTGTTGCTGTTGCTCGTCATCCCGTTAATGGGCTGGATCTATGTGTGGATCAACCGCGAGCCCGGCCAGATTCATCTGCTCGTCACCGATCTGGACGGCAAGATTCCGTTTCTCAAGGGCTTTATTATTCCCTATATGATCTGGATGCCGTTTCTGTATTTGACGCTCATCTATTTTTATTATCGGGATCGCTCGCTTTATTATCGGACGCTCATCGCCTACACGGTCTGCGTGCTGATCTGTTACAGCATCTATATGATTTTTCAGACGACCGTTCCCAGGGATGCCATGCTCGGCGAGGATTTGCTGAGCCGGATGGTGTTGTTCGTCTACACGAACGACGCGCCGTTTAATTGCTTTCCAAGCATCCATTGTCTCACCAGCTATTTGCTGCTGCTCGCGGCCAGCCGCAGCGAAGCGATCAGCAGAAGGGCGGTTTCGGTCATCGGGATTATATCCTGGTCGATCATCGCCTCGACGGTATTCGTCAAGCAGCATGTCGTGCTCGACGTATTTGCCGGGGTTGCGCTCGCGCATGTCGTCTTCGCTGTCGTCCAGCGCATCGCTGCAGACCGCGCCCCTCTGGCCAGACAACGCAAGCGGATGCCTGCGGAGCTGTCCAGCTAGCCTGAGCTTGCTACATCCGCACATGATCGCCCCTCCAGCAGCTGTCACAAACTGTTGGCAAACGATGTGATCGAGATCACAAGGCGGGCCGCCTCCTCTTCCTATACTGGAATCATGCCAATTATTCCAAGGGAAGAGGAGCGTGACCCGATGTTATCGCCAACGACCATTCAGATTATCAAATCCACTGTACCTGTACTTGAGGTTCACGGGACTGCCATCACCAAACGATTTTATACCCAGATGTTCGCCGAGCACCCCGAACTGCTCAACATCTTCAACCATGCCAATCAAAAGCAAGGCCGACAGCAAACAGCGCTGGCCAATGCCGTCTATGCGGCGGCGCAGCATATCGATAACCTCGCGGCAATCCTGCCAAGCGTCAAACAGATCGCTCATAAGCATCGCAGTCTGGGCGTCCTGCCGGAGCATTATCCGATCGTCGGCAAGCACTTGCTGAAGGCGATCAAGGACGAACTCGGGGATGCTGCTACGCCGGAAATCCTCGAAGCCTGGGCGGAAGCCTACGGGGTCATCGCTTCGGCTTTCATCGATACCGAGCAAGCGATGTATGAGGAGGCGGCAGCTCAGCCAGGCGGCTGGGACGGCTTCCGGGCCTTCCGCATCGAGCGCAAGGTGATCGAAAGCGAGCTGATCGCTTCCTTCTACCTCGTGCCGGAGGACGGCGGGCCGCTCGCCGACTTTATCCCCGGTCAGTACGTGAGCATCCGGATACGTCCAGAGGGCGCCGTCAACACCCATATCCGCCAATACTCGCTCTCGGATGCGCCGGGCAAGCCGTACTACCGCATCTCCGTAAAGCGGGAGGAGCCGATCGGCGAGCTGCCGGCGGGCCAGGTATCCTGCTTCCTCCACGAAGCGGCCGATGCCGGCGATGTCCTATGGCTATCGGCGCCGGCGGGAGATTTCGTCCTCGAGGCGGACGACCGTCGTCCGCTCGTCCTGATCGCAGGCGGGGTCGGCATCACGCCGCTGATGAGCATGCTGAATCATCTCGTGGAGTCAGGGTCCGAGCGGCCGATCACGCTCATCCAGAGCGTGCGCCACAGCGGCGTACAAGCGTGGCGCGAACGCACGGAAGCGCTGGCTGCAGCCGGTCGCATCCGCGTCTACACTTGCTATGATCAGCCTTCGGAGCAGGACCGCGCCAGCGGCCGCGCCTATCGCGAGGGGCGGATCGACGCTGCATGGCTCAAGGAGGTGCTGCCGACGGAGCCGGCGACCTGCTATGTGTGCGGACCGGAGCCATTCATGCGTGCCGTCTACCAAGGGCTGCTCGGCAATGGCGTCGCCCGCGAGTCGATCCGCTATGAGTACTTCGGCCCGATGGGCAGTCTGGAGCTGGAGGAAGCCTCGGCTAGCGTCGGCTCACGCGCGTAGCAGCCGGTTCACCGTCTCGCGGCGCAGCCCGATGAGCTGGCCGATCTCCTCTTGCGTCAGCACATTGGTCAGCGGCTGCGGGCCGATATGCTGGGCAAACCAGTGCTGCAGCGCCGCGAGCTTGTCGGCGGGCGCGGGATGTGTCAGCTGATCGATGCGCTGCTGCATCATCCGCAGCTTGGTCTGCAGCAGCTTGGCAATGTCGAGCGCCTTGGCGGGATGGAGCTCGAGCTCCCGATACCATTCCTGGGAGGGGATCGTCTCCAGCTCGCTGGTGACGAGCGCGATCGCCGTCCCGTGATACGGCTGCGGACTGATCAGGGAGTGATGCGGTATCGTCTCGCCGGGCACGATGATGTTCATGAGGATAGATGTGCCGTTTTCATGGATGCGTTCGATTTTGAGCATGCCGCTGCTGAGTGTATAGAGCGGACCGCTTTCGCCTTGACGGAACAACGTTTCTCCTTTATGAAGACGCATTTTGCTTTGATGTACTCCTCTCCACACATTGCCTCGGTCCTTCGGGTCCGGGGCTTTTGACTTTGATTATAGAAAATTAATTGGCTCCTGTCACACTTTTCCGCTAATCTGGATAATGAAAGTCCCCACCATGAATCTGAAGGACGTGCCTTATGACCAACGAGACAATCATCACGATGGAAGATATGCTGGCGGAAGCCGAGCTGTTCCAGGCGATCTATCCCGATCTGATCGGCGAGATCGAGCGCATCGAGAATACGCGGGGCAAGCTAGGAGAGTTCCAGCTCATGCAAGCGGTCTCCTATGCCAAAAACGGCCTGGGCGTATTAAGCTACGAACGGCGGCAGATTATTAATAGCATCCTCGAGCAATTTTCGATCATCTATTGGAAGGGCGGCAGATATGACGCTATCCAATGGGCGCAGGAGACGTTTGGCTGCTATGCGGAGCCGCCTACGGGTGAAGCGCAGGACAGCCAGGTGCAGGGGCGGCTCGAGGAGCTGACGGTGCGAATCCGGGAGAGGGAGGCCGAGCTGCTCAAGCTGTATCGCGAATACTACATGCTGCAGACCTATCAGCAGGCTCCAGATGCCGACGCGACACCGGAATGACGCCGGAATAGGCCGTCGGGGCGTTGCTTGACGGGCGCCAAGCATCAGCGCTAAGATAGATAGACGAAGTCGGGCAGGAAGAAAGGGCGGACAAAGCGATGAAATATTCTAAAGCGACCAATTATGCACTGCATACGATGCTGCATCTTGTGGCCTCCCCTCCGGACAAGCCGGTCGGCGTACAGAGACTTGCGGAAGCGCAAGGCGTATCGCCAACCTATCTGTCCAAGATTCTCACCAAGCTGGTGAAGGCCGGGCTGATCGAGTCGGCCTCCGGGGCCAATGGCGGTTATCGATTGTTGCGGCGCAGCATCGATATCAACTTCCTCGATATTATCCATGCGATCGAAGGGACCGCTTCGCTGTTCGATTGCGCGCTCGATCATCCGTCGACCTGTCTGATCCAGCAGGTGATGGTCGAGGCCGAGGAGAAGATGGAGCAGCATCTGCGGGACAAAAAGCTCTCCGATCTGGTCGAGCAGATGCAACGACACAAAGCAAGCGCAACTTCTTCTTGAGACGGGTGTAACCTTTTGACGAGCTCCTGCGTCTGAGACTGTGAACAAAGGCAATCATCACAGATCTTAACTCAGAAGGAGCAGATGAGAGATGAAACAAAAAAAATGGTTGATCGCAATAACGGCAGCAGGTCTGCTCGCCACGTCGGCGGGCGCGGGAGCGGGAGCGCTGGTCGAGAAGGTAACCGGCATCCTGCATGGCGATGTCAAGGTGACGGTCGACGGCAGCGAGACGGCATTGAAACCCGTCTACATCGACGGCAAGGCATACTTGCCGGCTCGCGAGACAGCGGATCTGCTCGGCTATAACCTGAATTGGAGCAGCCAGGAGCTGGTGCTGAAGGATCGGGATACCGAGGTAGAGGAGGAGGCCGATCTGATCAACATGAGCGGCGTCATCGTCAGCATCACGGAAGCGAGCGGCATCTATAAGCTCGAGGTGATGGGACATGGGACGAATCCTTGGATCATCCTGGGTGTCGATGAGGAGACGGTGCTGAGCAGCGAGCAGGGCGCGGTCAAGCCAGCCGATCTGAAGGCGGGGATGCGCATCGAGGCGCAATACGGTCCGATCGTCGCGCTTAGCTATCCTGGACAATCGCACGCTGCCTCGATCGAAGTCAAGCAGCAGGCGCTTCTGATCGAGGATGCGATCACAGGCATCCTCCAGACGGATGACGGCTGGAAGCTGCAGTTCAGCGAGCGCCGCGACGGCAAGTTCGAGACGTCGCTTGAGCTGAATGCCGGCAAAGAAACGCTGCTCATCTCCGAGACGGGCGAGCCGCTGGAGTGGAGCGATCTATACCCTGGCGTGCGCGTCAAGGCATACTATGGTCCGGCTCTGATGAAGAGCATGCCGCCGCAGAGCCCGGCTCACGTCATCATCGTCGAAGACGCCGAGCTGACTCGCGAACAGGCCGATGCTTACCGCGATGCGGCCTGGAGCTTCGTCTCCGATGAGCAGAAGCCAAGCGTCATCAGCGACCACAAGATTGCACAGATCGAAGTTGCGCCAGCGAGTGCCGCCGGTATTCTGACTGACGGCGAGGTGGCTGCCAAGGCGCTGGAGGCGCTGGTCAAGGAAGAAGGCCAGATGGTTGTCGTTACGTATTACACAAACATGGATGAGCTGATCGGACCGATCAAGGTCGTGCTGCATCCTGAGACGAAGCAACTGCTCGGTTACTTCATTCGCAAGTAAGGTTGGCGTATAGAAGACTGTCTCATCGAGGCAGTCTTTTTTTTGCGTCAATAAGGGGCTAAATTTATTTCGCACGGATCAAACTTTTGGGATACTAACTACGAATACATAGAGGAAGGCCGGATTGCGGCGGAGAGGCGGGTGAGTCATGAACGAGGAACAGCGGTGGATCAGGCGAATCCAAAGGCGGTCCGACCGGGCGGCGGCAGGAGAGTTGATCGCAGCTTATTATAACGAAATGTATGGGTTCATCTACAAGCAAACGCTTAATGCCGAGCTGGCAAAGGATCTGACGCAGGATACGTTCGGCAGCATGCTGCAGACGATCGCCTCCTATGA
>Ga0160464_100164_pt1 | contig 71206 bp, 62 predicted proteins | sample HID1971I_E11MG_FD_108275 | JGI IMG/M metagenome (GOLD analysis project Ga0160464, IMG submission 108275) | Enriched millipede-associated microbial communities from UW Madison campus, WI, USA - HID1971I_E11 MG | ecosystem: Host-associated > Arthropoda: Insects > Digestive system > Unclassified ... | reverse complement strand
CTCTTCCCATTCCGAACAGAGAAGTTAAGCCCGCCAGAGCCGATGGTACTGCGGTAACACGTGGGAGAGTAGGTCGGTGCCAAATCTTAAAGAAAGCCTTGCAGGAAACTGTAAGGCTTTTCTTGTTTATATTCTTTTGTGTATAGACAATACCCCTTAATCAATCAAACATCTTAATAGCCGGTATATTTTCAAAGGTGGAAGTTTTGGGGAAGGCCGACTAGTCATTTCTATAAGTTCGAAGGGTATAAACCGTAACCAGGTATGGATTTGTGTTGTGTTTTACAGTGTTATATAAGAAATTCTGAATAATAAAGTGATGAGGAACACTAATCTTTATGCAATAATTTTGGTATCTTTGATACAAATTTAAATTATAAAAAGAATGAGTTTTTTCGCAGAGAAAAGAGGGGAAGTAATGGTGCACATAGAGAAGTATATGCTTGAAATGATGCACACCTACTTAAAACCGATTGATACAAATTGGCAACCATCTGACTTTTTGCCTGATTCTACAAGCGAAACCTTTTACCAGGATATAAAAGCATTACGTGAGAACGCCAATGATCTTTCTTATGATTTAGTGGCAGTTTTGATCGGTGACACCATTACAGAAGAAGCTTTGCCTACCTATGAATCATGGTTAGCTATGGTAGACGGTGTAAGCCGTAAGGAAGATGGAGGCTGGATGAGATGGAATCGCCATTGGACTGCGGAGGAGAACAGGCATGGAGATCTGTTAAACAAGTATTTATATTTGTCTGGTCGGGTAGATATGCGTCAGATGGAAATATCTACACAGTATTTAATTGCTGACGGATTTGACATCGGCACAGGACATGATCCTTACAGAAATTTTATTTATACAAGCTTTCAGGAGCTGGCCACGAATATTTCACACAGAAGGGTAGCTTCACTGGCCAAGAAAGACGGAGATACGTTGCTCTCAAAGATGTGCGGTGTGATTGCTTCTGATGAAGCGAGGCACGCTAAAGCCTATAAAGATTTTATGTCTAAGATTTTTGAGGTGGATCCTAATGAGGCCATGATCGCTTTTGAAGATATGATGCGCAAGAAGATCGTTATGCCGGCACACTTTCTTCGGGAAATGGGTCTGAAGATCGGACAGACTTTTGGCCATTTTACAGACGCAGCTCAGCGATTGGGTGTGTATACAGCGGTAGATTATGTAGAGATTATGCAGCAGTTGATTGAAGAGTGGAAACTGGACAGCATGCGCGATCTAAATGAAGCTGGCGAGAAAGCCCGCGATTATATTATGGCATTGCCAAACCGTTTATTGAGAATAGCGGATCGGATGAAAAATCCAACAATGGAATATAAGTTCAGTTGGATACATGCTTAAAAGATATATAGTGATTTAAAAAGACATTATAATGTTATAAATAAAAAAGGGAAACAGATAATCTGGCTTCCCTTTTTTAATATATGCATTCGTCTCTGGTTACATATTGCGGCGATACTGCCCACCCACTTCATAAAGCGCAGCGGAGATCTGACCTAAAGAACATATTTTGCAAACTTCCATCAGTTCATTAAAGATGTTTTCTCCCCCTATAGCTGCTTTTTGAAGCTGTTTTAAGGCTGCAGCAGTATGTTCTGCATTTCTATCCTGATAAGCCTTTAATGTTTTAATCTGATATTGTTTCTCTTCTTCTGTAGCGCGGATCACTTCGCCGGGGACAATAGTGGGCGAGCCATTTTTATTAAGGAAGGTATTGACACCCACGATAGGGTATTCGCCAGTATGTTTCAGGGTTTCGTAGTACAGACTTTCTTCCTGTATTTTCCCTCTCTGGTACATGGTTTCCATAGCGCCTAGTACGCCTCCACGGTCGTTGATCCTTTTAAATTCAAGGAGGACCGCTTCTTCCACAAGGTCTGTGAGGTCTTCTATGATAAATGCACCCTGTAGAGGGTTTTCATTTTTAGCAAGCCCCAGCTCCCTGTTGATGATTAATTGTATCGCCATTGCCCTGCGTACAGATTCTTCTGTAGGTGTGGTAATCGCTTCATCGTAGGCATTGGTATGGAGAGAGTTGCAATTGTCGTAAATGGCATATAGGGCCTGTAGTGTGGTACGGATATCATTGAAATCAATTTCTTGCGCATGAAGCGAGCGGCCTGAAGTTTGAATATGATATTTCAGCTTTTGGGAGCGATCGTTGCCTTTGTATTTGTTTCTTATCGCTTTTGCCCAGATTCTTCTGGCTACACGGCCGATTACAGAGTATTCGGGATCAATACCATTGGAGAAGAAGAAGGAAAGATTGGGTGCAAAGTCATCTATATTCATCCCACGGCTCAGATAGTATTCTACGAATGTAAATCCATTGCTGAGTGTAAACGCAAGCTGTGAGATGGGATTTGCACCAGCTTCTGCAATATGATAACCGGAAATAGATACAGAGTAGAAGTTACGCACCTTTTCATCAATAAAGTATTTCTGGATATCGCCCATCATCCTCAATGCAAATTCTGTAGAGAAAATACAGGTGTTTTGTGCCTGGTCTTCTTTCAGGATATCGGCCTGAACTGTACCGCGCACTGTACTGATGGCGTATGCCTTGATTTTAGCGTAGACTTCTGCCGGCAGAACTTCATCGCCCGTGACACCAAGGAGCATTAGCCCCAGTCCATTGTTGCCTTCCGGCAATGCTCCATTATAAACAGGTCGCTGCTGACCCTTTGCTTTATAAATGGCGTTTATCTTTTGTTTTACCTGCTCTTCCAGCTTATTTTCGATAATGTATTTTTCGCATTGCTGGTCTATGGCGGCATTCATGAAATACCCGAGCAACATGGGCGCCGGGCCATTTATTGTCATAGATACAGAGGTGGAGGCTGCACACAGATCGAAACCTGAATAGAGCTTCTTTGCATCGTCGAGTGTGGCGATGCTAACGCCGGAATTACCGATTTTGCCATATATATCTGGTCTGACGTGCGGATCTTCTCCATATAAGGTTACAGAGTCAAAGGCGGTAGATAAACGGTGTGCGGGCTGTCCAAGGGATACATAATGAAATCTCTTGTTGGTCCGTTCTGGTCCGCCTTCTCCGGCGAACATCCGCGTAGGGTCTTCTCCATCTCTTTTTAACGGGAATACACCTGCGGCATAGGGGAACTCTCCCGGAACATTTTCCGTCAGGATCCAGTACAAAATATCTCCCCAGTCCTGGTAACGGGGCAATGATATTTTAGGTATTTTGAGTTTGGAGAGGGATTCGTAATACAAAGGCTGCCTGATTTCTTTGTCGCGGACCTTATAGACGAAAAACTCTTCCTTATATTTATCTTTAGTTTCGGGCCATTCTCTCAATAGTCTTCTGCACGCTCCATCTAATTGCTCTTCCAAACGGGTATAAATGTCTTTAAGGGCATTGATACTGTCTTCGGAAAATGAATCTGAAGGATTGAGTTTGTTGTCTTCCGCGCTTAATTGAATCACACCCTGCAGCTGGTAAAGCTTACGGGCCAGACCGCATTGTTTATCTACCCATTCATTGTAGGCCTGACTCGCTTCGGCAATTTCAGCGAGATAGCGGGTCCGGTCTGGCGGTATGATATAGATCTTCTCTGATTCTTCTGAAGTCAGTTCCATTCTTGCTTGAAAATCTACTCCGGTGCGTTCTTTAATCTTATTAATTAAGGCGACAAAGAGGTTATTCATGCCCGGATCGTTGAACTGGGATGCCATGGTCCCATAAACAGGAATGGCACTGTCTGAGGCGTCAAATAGATTGTGGTTTCTTTTATATTGTTTGCTTACATCGCGTAAGGCATCCTGTGCGCCACGTTTATCGAACTTATTGATGGCAACCAGGTCTGCGAAATCGAGCATGTCTATTTTCTCGAGTTGGGTAGCAGCGCCAAATTCAGGTGTCATTACATAGAGAGATACATCACAATGTTCAGTGATTTCTGTATCTGACTGACCAATTCCGGAAGTTTCAACGATGATCAGGTCGTACCCTGCGGCTTTACAGATGTCGATACTTTCCTGAACGTTTTTGGATAAGGCCAGGTTGGCCTGCCTGGTGGCGAGGGAACGCATATAGATGCGTGGATTGTTGATGGCATTCATGCGGATGCGGTCGCCCAGTAACGCACCTCCTGTCTTTCTTTTGGAGGGATCCACAGAGATAATTGCCAGTGTTTTATCTTTTACTTCTAACAGGAAACGGCGGACGAGTTCATCTACTAAAGATGATTTTCCAGAGCCTCCGGTACCTGTGATGCCCAATACAGGTGCATTGCTGTCTTTACTGAGTTTTTTTAATTCATCCACAAATTGCTGAGCGGCTTCAGGGTCATTTTCTGCTACGGTAATGGCGGAGGCGATACTTTGGACTTCTTTGTTTATAATTCCCTGAAGATTGCCTTTAATGGAAGTAGAAGTGATGAAGTCTGTCTGTTCCAGCATATTATTGATCATGCCCTGAAGACCCATTTTGCGGCCATCATCGGGAGAATAAATCCTGGTGATGCCGTAATTTTGAAGTTCTTCAATCTCTGAAGGAAGAAAAACACCACCGCCACCACCAAAGATCTTAATGTGACTGGCGCCCCTTTCCTGAAGCAGATCGTACATGTACTTAAAATATTCTGTATGTCCACCCTGGTAGGAAGTCATTGCTATACCCTGTACATCTTCCTGTATGGCACAATTGACCACCTCTTCGACCGATCGGTTGTGACCCAAATGAATAACCTCTGCACCTGACGATTGCAGGATACGTCGCATAATGTTGATGGTCGCGTCATGGCCATCAAACAAGGCAGCGGCAGTTACAAAACGGATTTTATTTTTTGGTTTATAGATTTCAATTTGTTCCATACACAGGGTTTAACTTGGTCTGCAAAGTTAACAAAATCCGGGCAGTGGCTGTAGCCATAAAAAAAGCCGCAGGGATGCGGCTTTAAAATCATAATCTATATATGTTAATTTATTTGAAGCTTAGGGTCTGGTGGGTCAGTTCGGTGATCGGTTTTCCTACACAGCCGTTTGGCATTTGTATCCTTAGCATGGCTGCGATGGTCGCCGCAATGTCGGTCATGTGGTGTTCGGTATTGGTCTTGCCCGGTTTGACGTTCCAGCCCATGAAAACCAATGGGATGTGGGAATCGTAAGGGTTCCATGCCCCGTGGGTCGTACCTGTACCACCGCTGCTGAACCAGTTTGGTTCCAATGCGTAATAAATATCTCCGCTACGGCGTGCGTTATAGCCATTGGTAATTGCCATTTTCATCTTTTCAGGCAATGTCGCAGAACCCAGTTTACTCAGGTCAACAGCATTTTGAAATCCTGGTTGCTTCCTTAGGAAATCGATAGAGAATATTTTCATTGCCTCAAAGTCAACTTTCGATTTGTCTATGTTATCGTGGTCGAAATAGATTTGATTGTTGGTCGATGTTTTGATCGGTTTCTTAATGTTGAACTTTTGTTCAAGCAGGACGTTCAGTTGTTTAGAGATCGCTCCATCGTTGCTATTGCGTCCGGGCAGGCTATGTTCTTTTAGAAAGCCTTGTGCATGTGCGGCACCGTGATCAGCCGTCAGGAAAAACAAATAGTTCCCTTTGCCAACTTTACTGTCCAGGTAATTAAAAAACTCTTCAAGGTCTTTATCTAATCTGAGGTAGGTATCTTCAATTTCTACAGAATTCGGCCCGAACTGATGACCCACAAGATCGGTGGAAGAACAGCTTACTGCAAGAAAATCCGTGATATCGTCCTGGCCCAGGTCTTCAGAAAGGATAGCCAGTTTAGCCATATCCAGTGTAATTGTATTGCCATACGGGGTACTTTTGATCATCTCATAGTCCTTGCCCATATATAGCTTCAATGAATGAGGGAATGCGGATGTCGGTTCACCTTTAAATTTGCGTTCGTAGTCATTGGCATCTTTAGAACTTTGGACGTATGTATCTATAGGGTAAAGCGTGTTCCAGTTTTTCTCATAAAACTTATTGGCCAGCTTGATCTTATTGTAATCCTGTACCCAGGCAGGCAGCTCCTTCATGTAATAGCTGCTCGTAATCCAGTCTCCGGTTTGCGGATCATACCAATAGGCCGCATTGGCGGAATGTCCGGCTGGCAAGATCGATCCACGGTCTTTCAAGGCTATACCGATCACTTTGCTCCTGAAATTGGTCGCCAGTCGTAATTCATCTGTAATGGTATTACTCAGCATGTTTTTTGGGGACATGCGTCCATTCATCGTATTGCTTCCTACAGTGGTGACGCTGGTATCTTCAGCACAATACATCGTACGCTTCAGACTGGCATCGTACCAGCTGTTGCCAATGATGCCATTAATAGCAGGAACAGAACCCGTGTAGATACTGGTGTGACCACAGGCCGTGTAGGTAGGTGTATAAGGTATAAATGTATTTTCGGCAGAGAAGCCCTGGTTGATTAGCCTTCTGAAGCCGCCGTTGGTATAGCGGTTATAGAAGCGATATAAATAATCCCAGCGCATCTGGTCTACGACCATGCCGACAACCAGTTTTGGCCGGTTTACTGAGGTGGGGTAGGTGGTTGTGGAGGTTTTTGAGGTAGCAGTTTTTTGCTGTGCGATACCTGCGGAGCAGAAAAAGACAAGCAAAGCAAACAGACAGTAATTTTTTTTCATTATTTGGTCATTCAGGTTGTGTATTAAAGAGATGTGTGTTAGAAAGTTTGGTAAATTTATAAAACTTCTGACACTACAAAAGTGCTGCCGCCAACATATATCATATCGTTACATTGAGCAGCCTTTTTAGCTTCATTCAGGGCATCTGCCACTGTTTCATAATAATTTCCGTTCAATCCACAGGCCTGCGCCTGTTTCCACAGATCCTCTACTGATAATGCCCTTTCTAAATCGGGCGCACAGAAATAATAGACTGCTTTTTTAGGCAAAAGGTTTAATATGGATTTGCTGTCTTTGTCCTTAACCATGCCGATGACCATATGCAGGTTTTCGTAGGGCGTACGGTCGATATTTTTGATGACTTCTTCGATTCCTGCTTTGTTATGGCCGGTGTCGCAGACAATCAATGGTTCGGTACCCAATGTTTGCCATCTTCCCAGCAGGCCGGTAATCTTTTTTACATTTTTTACCGCCTGCTTTAGCGCCGTTTCACTGATGCTGTATCCGATGGTGTTGAGCACACGGACTGCCTGAATGACTGTGAGGATGTTTTTTAGCTGATAGGTTCCGGTAAGATCCAGCTCTATATTTTTAAAGAGAAGTTCTTTGCCCTGATATACTGAAACCGATAAATGGTCGTGATGCCAAACCGTATTCTCTAAGTGGAGCTGTTGTTCCGCAAAAATGATCGGGCTATCACATGCCAGTGCTTTGTCCTTAAATACCTTTTGAACGACTTTTTGATATTCGCCGATCACTACGGGCACCTGAGGTTTAATAATGCCGGCCTTTTCCTGCGCAATTTGCTTCAGATTTTTACCTAAAATGTTGGTATGGTCCAGGCTGATGTTGGTGATCACGGACAGGTCGGGATGGATAATGTTTGTCGAGTCCAGCCGGCCACCAAGCCCCACCTCAATGATGGCCACATCTACTTTTTGCGCAGCGAAATAATCAAAGGCCATGGCTACCGTGACCTCAAAAAATGAAGGGTTAATGCGTTCTATAAGCTGTTGCTGTCCTTCCACAAAGGTTGTGACAAACTTTTTAGAGATCATTTTGCCATCAATGCGGATGCGTTCCCTGAAATCTTTTAGGTGGGGGGAGGTATAGAGGCCTGTTTTATAACCTGCTTTTTGTAATATCGCGGCCAGCATGTGCGAGGTAGAGCCCTTGCCATTGGTGCCTGCGATATGGATGGTTTTGAACTGCGTTTGTGGATTGCCAATAGCGCCACATAGCTCTATTGTATTGTGCAGGTCTTTTTTTAAAGCTGCTGCGCCAATTCTGGTAAACATCGGAAGCTTGCGGTACAGATAATCCAGCGTTTGTAAATAAGTCATGGATTTACTTAATACAAGTATTTATTTTACTTTAAAATTGAATACAACTACACCGATTTGCAAATCGGGCGCTGAGGAAGACTGATTCAGACGTGCGCCCATTACAGCTTCTTTACATTTTGCCCAGAGCTCCCGGTCATTTAATGTTGTTCCTTTCACACCAGGAACGGCATCGACAACCACACCTTCCCGATTGATGGAAATCCGCACTGCGATCCTGCCGGTCTTTTGTCCATCATCCTGTGGAGTGACCAGATTGGTAAACCTTCTTAAAGCAATTGGTGTTTCTCCAAATCCCGATCCGCCTTCGCCATAATTATTGGCCAGTGGATCACCATTTTTAGAACCCTGATTTCCAGCTGTAGCGCCGGTTCCATCACCACCACCAGTACCGGTATTGGTTTTACCTTTATAGAGTGCATTTTGATTGATCACTGGTTTTGCTGGCTTCTCATTTAAAGTTGTCGTTGGATTGGAAGGCTTGGTCGCAGTTTTTGTCGCTACACTCACTGCCTCTTCTGTATTTTGCGTCTGAATGTCTTTGTCGCTGCTTTGAGAAGAAGCCTGCGGGGTCACTTGCTGATCCGGCACCACCTTATCAGGAGCTTTGTTGTTCGCATTTGGATCTGCTGAAGGCTCTTCAATACTGGTATAATCTGTTCCCATACCTTCTACCGAGGTACCATAATTGACCACCATGCCACCCATACCGGCTTCTACTTCCGGTTCAAAGGTGCCAATGGCAATGAAGAAACTCAGTGCCAGAAAAGCAACCATAATGCCTGTAGAGATGGCAAATGCTTTGGGATAATTATTTTCTTCCTGAGGATAAATCATTATTTCTTAGGTTCTACAGCAAGTACAACTTTCAACTTCAATTTGTTTGCCACATCAAAAACCAGCATGGTATTTTCTATAGATACGCCCCTGGCTACGTATAGTACGATGGTCAGATCAGGCGATTGCCTCTGGTAATTTTCTATTGCCCCTTGCAGGTTTTCCAGCGTGGTCTGTTGCTTTTCTACAAAATAATTTAAGTTCTCGTCTATAGATACAGTAACGGATTTTTGTGCAGAAGATTGCTGACCGGACTCTGATCTTGGCAATAGCAGTTTCACGACCTGGGGATTGACTACCGCCGAGGCCAACAGGAAAAACAGCAGGAGAAAAAACATGATGTCATTCAATGCCGAGGTATGTACCTCAACAGTACCCTTATGTTTTTTACGTAAATTCATTATTTTCCGGGTTCTTCTAATAAATCAATGAATTCTATCGCGTCGGTTTCCATTCTAAGGATAATGCGTTCCACCATCATGTTCAGGATATGATAGAGTACATAGGCTACGATACCGATGATCAGACCTGTGGCAGAAGTGATCATTTTGGTATACAGACCACCTGAAATCGTGCCAATCTCGATCGCGCCTTTGATGGATACATCATGGAAGATGGTAATTACACCGATGATTGTTCCTACGAAACCAAGCATGGGTGCGATACCTGCAATAATCCCCAGTACGTTGATGTTTTTTTCCAGCTTAGATACTTCGAGTTTACCTACATTTTCAATAGCTGCTTCAATATCTTTAATGGGCCTGCCAATGCGTTTCAGTCCTTTTTCAAGCATTCTTCCGAGCGGGGAGTTGTTGTTGCGGCAAAATGCGATTGCATTTTCCAGCCTGCCCTCGTGGATATATTGTTTGATCTGAAGCATTAAATTGGAATCAGATTTGGAAGATTTTCTAATGGTGATGTAACGCTCAATAAAGATAACCAATCCCAGAAATGCAAGAAAGGCAAGTGGGATCATTACCCAGCCACCTTTTACCAGGAGATCAATAAAATGAAGTTCGGGTGGTGGCGGAGCGATTGTTTGAGTTAAAGTACCTGCTGTGTCAATCGCTTGGTTTACAGTATCTGTATAAGCCTGCAGTAAAGTAATCATATTTATTTTTTGGGTTTATTTGTGTAAATGTAAATTTCAGGATCTTTCAGTTCTTTGACCAGTCTCCTGCGCTCAATAATTGCCTGTTCATGGTTCGTGTAAGATGCTATGCTCACTTTTAACCATTTTTTTGCAAGTGTATCAACGATTTTTGCTTTTATGCCTTTGTTTTTCATCTGAATGATGAATTTATCGGCCTCTTTGCGGTTGGCAAGGGAACCGATAATGATTTCATAGGTCGTAACTGCCTCTTTTTTTACTACTGGCGCTGCTACTGGCTTCACCGGCTCCGTTTGCGCCGCAGGTTTAGTTGGTGCGACAGTAGGGGCAACGACAGCAGGGGTAGTGACAGTGTCGGTTACAGCAGTATCGGTTGCGATGGCCGCACGTTCCAAACTGTCCAGGTATACCGAGTCTGCAGCATATGGATCATTTGAGTATTCCATGGAGTCAAGCGGCACACTTTGTTCTACTATTTCTGTATTCGGATTGATCAGTTTTGGATAAAGAAAATAGGCCGCAACCAGCAATGCAAGTATGATGATGGATATGAAGATTATTTTTAACAGCAGAGGCTTCTTATTTTCCTTTACATTGTCTTCCGGATAAGCGGCGTTGTCTGCTTTGTAGGGGTTGATCTCTTTAGGGAAGAAAGTCGGAATTTCGGGACGCTCATCTCCCGGGTTCTCTTCTTCAAGCTTATTTTCTTCAACGACTTTTTCTTCAGCAGTTGCCTCTTTTTCAGGATCAATTTTTATGGACTCATTTTCTTCAGCAGGAGTCGTGCTTTCTTGATCAAGCACTAAGCTTTCTTCCGCAGGAGTATCCTCTTCCGGAGTTTCTTCAACAGGAGTTGTGTCTTCTTCTGTCAAAGCGGTGTATTCTTCAGCAGGGGCTCCTTTAACCGCGACATCCTCTTCAACTACGACATCCTCTTCAGCCCGGGTAACCACTTCTTCAACCAGAGCGGGCTCTTTCTCTCCAATAGCATCAGGGTCGTCTATGAAATCGTCTTCTGGTTGTTCGATCTGAATTACAGGAACCACGGTGTTTTCCGGAGCAGTAACGATTACATTTTCTGATGTTTGCCCGTCTGTAGTCTCCTCTTCATCTATAGCTTCATCCTCCACCTGTTCAATAAGGATTTGTTCCTGTATCAGATGCTGCTCTGTATCTTGAGTATGGTCTTCTTCATCAATATCTTTTTCAGGGGCAGCTTCTTCCAGAGCTGCATCTTCAGCACTGTTTTCCTCAGCAGCAGCTTCTTCAACCGGCTGTTCCACAATCAGTTCTTCCTCCTTCACTTCCGGCAATCCGAAATACTCAAACCCGGCTACAGCGCTTGCGCCTGGTTCAAAAATGATATTGCCGTCTACAGTCGACAGTTTACCTATTTCGCCCAGTTGGGTTTCATTGGTTTCCGACAGTTCCTGCACAGCTTTATCAGAAAACTGCTCAATAAAATAGTTTGCTGAATCTATAGAGATATTTCTCCTGGAGCTTATATACTGGGCCAGCGCTTCACTTTCCAGCATGTCTGTACTGAATTGAAGCGTATAGCTTGGCGGCAGAAAAGAATGCGTCTTTTCATCGTATCTCCCGGGCGACTTGGTTTTATAAATAGTGCCCAGGCCTGGAATGCCCACTTGTTTGCGGTTTTGTAATAGTTCTGCCAGGTATTGTAAGATCTCCATTCCGGTAAAAATAAATATAATTATGAATCAATTTAATAATTAATTCAAATGCTTTCTAAAATGAATAGGTTAACCCTCCGAATACGTTTAAGCCGATGACCGGATAGTACAAGTATCTGCTATAGTCTGAGTTCAGGAGGTTGTTGGCCTTAAGAAAAACAGAAAATTTGTCGTTGATCTTGTAGCCCGCACCTAAGCTCAAATCTACAAAACCTTTTACATTGACCACACTTTCAATGCTTTTATCTGGTACGCTGTACGGATCTGCCGGAGCAGCCGAATAGATTTTCGCTTTGCTGTCTTCCTGTATCGATACGCCGGCATTAAAGTTGATTTTGTCGGTAATGTTGTATAGCAAATTAGAGCTTACACGCAGTTGGGGTTTAAACCATGCTTCTGATTCAGCTGCCGGCTTATAATCTTCGATATTCAGTTTTCCAGTCCATTTTAAGGCATCGCTCACTTGTACCGAAAGTTCACCTTCCAGTCCCAGCAATTTCATAGAACCGAAATCATAGATCACATCAAATTTAGAAGGATCGGCAAAGTTGTTCACAAACAAAGGCATGTCGCTGATCGTTTTATGGTATACCCTGGCTTTATAGCCAAACCCTGGTCCGCCGGTACCCTTGATCCCGCCGCTGATGCTTAACTTTTCTACGCTGTTCTGTATCCGGATGTTGCTGTTCAGGAAAGGGTTTTCATCTGTCAGCTGTTTCATCGAGTTTCTGTTGATGTCGCCTTTTACTTCCGCAAAGACCTGCAGGAAGTCCGGGATTAAGGTGAAGTCGGCGGTTACCGCAGGGAAAATGTGTGTGGTCGACTCGGTACCAAACTCCTGTACCAGGTTGATCCCGGCATTGATTTTTATACCTTTAGCTTCCAGGCGGATGTAAGGGTTTAATTTGAATAGGTTATTGCTTACTTCCGTCAAAGAATCTTTGGTTTTTCCCAGTTCCACAGAAGAGGCCAATCCCAGGTTGAAACTGCTGATCCGTTTATTGAGATAACCAGTCAGCAAGATGGAGTTTTCTCTTGCATTGTATTTGTCGCTCCAGATATAGGCATTGGCTTTTGCGGCATAACTCAAGGCATCCTCATCCGGAGAGAATTTATTCACGACTTCACCTTCGGCCTCAAAATAATTAAATACCTGCTTTGCCGGATCAAACGGGATGATGCCATTTGCCAGATCGAGGCCATAAAACCGCCATCCATTGCGCTGATAGTTCAACCTGCCGCTTAAAGTGGCCTGCTCGCCAATGCTTCTTCCAAAAATACTGAAGTCCTGCTGGTTGGCATTTTGGCCATTCAGTTTCCCTTCCTGGCTGAAATGTTTAAAAAATGCACCGGCCTGTAAGGCTTCATCGCGACCAATGTTGATATAGGCTTCGCCTAATATGGTCGATGCGGAACCCATAGCACCTTTAATATAATTGTTAATCAGCTCGGATTCTTTTTGTTCCACCAATTTCTGTGCATACAGTTTATTGATGTCTGAATTCAGTTCCAGTCTGCGGTCAGTCAGGCCATAGTTGTATTTGGCCTTATAGGTTTTTACCGTGTTCAGATCCGGACTTCTTCTGAGTTTCAGTGCTTCGGCCAGTACAGGCTTGTAGGGGCGTACAACTTCAATTTCCTCAGCTATAGTTTTGGTCTCTTCTTTCGGCGTTTCCTGCGCTTGTATACTGAATGTACCTGCTGTAACAAAGAATAGGGTGATATATGTTAGTCTGCTCAATTTCATGTCGCTTAATCTCATTTAATTTTTTGTAATTTCTCTTTAGCCGTTGGCACGATGTCATCTTTTCCGTCATAGTTGTCTATGATACTCAGCAAGGTGCTTTTTGCCTGCAAGTTGTCTTTCAACGCTACATAGTTGTCGGCAAGTAATAAAAATGATTTTGCTACCCAGTAATCATAAGCAGCCATATTGTTGATCAAGTCGAAACAAGTTTTTGTAGAGGTTTTATAATCCTTTTTGATGTATTGGATCAGCGCGAGGTTATATTTAGATTCAGCCGCTGCGAGTGTTTTGGTTTTGCTGACCACATTCGTAAAGGCCTTTACGGCTGACGTGGTATCGGCTTTTAACAAATACGCTTTACCTGCATAGAGGTCTGCGCTGTTGGCTTCTTCTTCAGATGCCTTATCAGATTCTTTGATCAGGGTCACATATTTCAGGATATCGTCCGGCATTTTTAAGGCATCGTAAGCCTTCAAAAGGTTGTTCAATGCAAAGGTGTAATGAACTTTATAGTCCGCCGTTGTTTCCAGTCTTTTCAGGTACACGATGGCCTCATTGTACTGCTTGTTCTCCATGAACATTTTGGAGATACTCACCAGGGAGCGTTCTGTATAGTCGCTGGTCCAGTCGTTCAGGATAAATTCATAATCCGGTACCGCTTCATCGTACCGTTTCAATTTGACCAATGATTCCGCCCTGATGAATTTGGCGTGTTTGATGTTGATGGGCTTGTTGAACTTGTCGAAGTAGGCATTGACGGCTTCATAAGCACCCTGAGCATTTCCTTTCAGGTACAGGTTGTTTGCCGCCTGAAACATAATGTTGTCCTGCTCAGCTACTGTATAATTGCCTATCGGCGTAGTACCTGCATAAGTAATGAATCCCTGTGCATCACCACGGTCCAGGTAAATGTTCTTAATGGAGGCCAATGCATTTTTAGCCTCTTCCGTACTGGCGTAGTCGGTGATGACCTTCTTGAAAGACTCCAGTGCGGCATCATCCTGATCCTGGTTGTACTGCACCTGTCCGATGGTGACCAGTGCACGGGGCACATAGCTGCTTCTTGGATACTTTTCTATGAGTGAGCTCAGGTCGGATTTTGATTTGTCCAATGCGCCTGTATTGAAATAAGCGTAGGCAATCTCAAAGCCGGCATCATCTGCATAATTAGAGTTGGGAAACTGTTTAAGCAATCCTTCCAGTGTCGTGATTTTAACCGCATCCTGACCTTCCAGTCCCTGGATCATGCCTCTTTGAAACAAAGCATAGTCTTCACCGGCAGCACGCTGTGAGATGATCTTATTGTAATTGGCCATCGCATTGCCGTAGCTTTTGTTCACGAAATAAGAATCCGCCAGCCTGATCGTCGCATCGGTCACGGTATTCTGATCTTTGTCGTTGCCCTTCAAGAACCGCTCAAAATAAGTGGCCGCTTTACCATAGCGTTCATCTTCAAATGCAGCATAGGCCAATGCATAATTGGCATAGTTGTATACATCTGTCTTGTCGGCTCCCGGCATACCCAGAAACTTTTCAAAAGTACTGACCGATTCGCCAAACTTGCGCAGTTCATAAGCGGCTTCTGCCTTCCAATAGGTGTTCAGCGCAGTGATCTCCTGGTCGATCGGGAAAGTCTCAGAACGTAAAAACATAGATAAAGCATTCGGGAAAGCACGTTCATTGTAGAATTGCAGTCCTCTGAAATAGGTGACTTTCTGATAGGCTGCTTTTGCTTCCGGTGTTTTATTAGGGATTGGCTCCAGAATGTCTATAGCCGCCTGGTAATTTTTTGAGGTCAGCAAGATCTCACCCAATAAAGTCTTTGCTTCATTGATCCGTTTTGAGGATGGGAACTGCTTTAAGAAACTCTGTGTGGATTCCAATGCCTGCTGATTAAAATCCAGTTCATAGCTCAGTTTGGCATAATTGATCCAGCTTTCCTCTTGTGTACTTTTTTCATAAGTGAGGCGTGAAGCCCTAAAAAATGCACTTCTTGCTTTTTCTTTGTTGTTCAGTTCGATCAACGATTTGCCCAGGGTGTACATCCCGCTTTGCAGGTATACATCGTCTTTATCCAGCTTTTCGAGCACCGCAACAGACTCTTTGTACTTCTTCAGTTGAAATAAAGTGTAGCCATACTGATAGGTAAACAGGTTGTTGTTGTTGCCCGTCGGGTCTTTGGCATAGAAAAGCTTAAAGTACTTTTCTGAATTTGGATAATCAGATTTTGCAAAATAAGAAGCAGCCACCAGCCCCAGCATCTCGGCTTCGAAATGTTGCTTGGTACTTTGCAGGATAGGCAATGCATAGGCGATCACATCATCATAACGCTCATCCAGGTAATACATGGACGTGATGTAATACGGATAGCTTGCCTCATAATTTTTAGAGCCCTTCAGCTTTTCAAAATTGGTCAGGGCAGTTTTATATTCTTTGTTGAGGTAATTGATGTAAGCAAAATAATAGGTGGCACTTTCCTGATACGGGGATTCCACCTTTTTTACTTCTTCAAACAAAGGCTCCGCTTTTTCTATTTGGTTGAGTTCGAAATTCGCATAACCCTGTTTGAACTGATATTCTACCCGTTGTTTTTGAGAAAGGGAGGAGGGGTCGGTCATTTCAAACCATTCCAGGGCTTTCTTGTAGTTCTTTCTTCCGAAATAGGCTTTGCCCATATGGAAATAGGCCAGCTTGGTATTTGAATTGAGCGGATAGGTCTTGATGAAATTCTGAAACAGGCTCTCCGCATCGCTGTTGTCCAGCTCCAGGGCACAAACAGCGGCATAGAATTTTGCATTTTCCTTGATCAGGCTAAGCTCTGAATGGCTCTCCTGTTTGGCACCCGGCGTATAGCGGATCTGCTCGACCAGTCTGAACTGTTCTGCCGCGGCTACATACTTTTCTCTATCCAGTAACTCCAGTCCGGTCAGGTAATGTTTGTTTAGATTTTGGGTATTGCTGATTTGCCCCAGACTGGACGATAGGTTAAACGCTAAAAATAGCGGAATGAAAAAGTACTTTTTATGCATCGGATTTCAAATATGGTTGGTACGAATATAATTATAGTATCTATTCTTATTCACATAAGAAATTAACATGTGTTAATAACAATGCTTTAACGAATAGAAATTAAGATTGGTATAAAAATGTTTTAAGGATTAATCCCTTTGTGAAGCCAGCAAATACAGTACCGCCATTCTTATGGCTACCCCATTTTCTACCTGTTCCAGGATGATCGACTGCTTGCTGTCGGCCACATCGCTGGTGATCTCCACGCCGCGGTTGATCGGTCCGGGGTGCATGATCACGATTTCCTTGTCGAGGTTGTCCAGGATCTTTTTATTGAGCCCGTACATCATGGCGTATTCCCTTAGAGAAGGGAAATATTTGATATCCTGCCTTTCCAGCTGTATGCGCAGCATATTGGCTACATCACACCAGTTTAAGGCTTTGATGAGATTGTGTTCCACTTTCACACCCAGGCTTTCTATGTGTTTCGGGATCAGTGTGGTTGGGCCGCATACCATCACTTCGGCGCCCAGCCGTTGCAGGCACAGGATATTGGATATGGCTACCCTGGAGTGCAGGATATCGCCCACGATCACGACCTTTTTGCCTTCCACCTGTCCGAGTGTCTGACGGATAGAAAAGGCGTCCAGCAAGGCTTGTGTGGGATGCTCATGCGCCCCGTCGCCTGCGTTCACGATCTGCGCATCCACATGCTTGCTCAAAAACTGACCAGCACCTGCATAGGGGTGACGCATCACCACCATGTCTACTTTCATGGCCAGGATATTATTGACCGTGTCGATCAGCGTTTCACCTTTGCTCACTGAAGAGGAGGAAGCTGCAAAATTGACCACATCGGCTGATAATCTTTTCTCGGCCAGTTCGAAAGAAAGTTTGGTCCGTGTAGAGTTTTCGAAAAATATATTGGCAATGGTGATGTCGCGAAGGGAAGGGACTTTTTTGATCGGCCTGTTGATGACGTCTTTAAAATTATCAGCAGTCTCAAAGATCAATTCTATATCATTCCGGTTGATGTCTTTAATGCCTAAGAGATGTCGGGTTGATAGTTTTTCTGCTGCCATATTTATTTGCTTCTTTCTGATAATAAGATCACCTTGTCTTCGCCTTCTGTTTCTTTCCAGCTTACCCTCACCAATTGATGATCGAGGCTGTCTACCTGGTGCCCGATGTAATTCGGCTCAATGGGCAGGTGTCTTGAAAAACGCCTGTCTATCAGGACCATCAATTCCACTTTCTTCGGCCTGCCAAACGCCAGTAGAGCATCCATAGCCGCCCTGATGGTACGGCCGGTCCACAATACGTCGTCGATCAGCACCACGTTTGCACCTTCAATAATGAAATCTATGGAATTGCTGCTGGCGGTTACCAGTCCGTCTTTGCGCCTGAAATCGTCGCGGTAGAAGGTAATGTCGAGATTTCCTTTTTTGATCTTATCGGTATGGAGGATTTCAGAAAGCTCATGTTTTACCCGATCGGCAAAATAGCTGCCCCTCGGCTGTATGCCGACCAATACGGTATTTGAAAAATCGGTGTGGTTCTCAATTAACTGGTGACAAAGTCGCTTAATTGTGATCTGGAATTTCTGGCCGTCTAGCAGTGTTCTTTTTTGCATGGACAAATTGATTATGCAAATATAGGAATTCGTATCTATTTTGCACGCCGTCATCCTGAATTAATTCAAAAAAAAAGCGTCCCGGTTAGGGGACGCTTTATATACTCGGGTTAAAGAATACTATTTTTTAGCTTTGTTTTCTTCGCCTTCCATTTGCTCTTTTAACTGAGCAAGGACACCAAGATCACCTAAAGTTGATTTCTCAACAGAATCTTTAACTTTTTTCACTGCACTGCTGGAAGCTTTAGCTTCTTTCTTTTTAGCGTTACGCTCTTCGTTGGCAGCCTCAGCTTTAGCCTCTTCCCAGATACGGGCGTGAGAAACAACGATACGTTTTGCATCTTTGTTAAACTCAATGATTTTGAAGTCATTGGTTTCTTCCGCTTTGATGGTACCACCATCTTCTTTAGCCATGTGTTTAGTTGGTACGAAACCTTCTACACCATATGGTAAAGCGATTACCGCACCTTTGTCAGTTACTTTAACAACAGTTCCCTGGTGGATTGAATCTACCGTGAAGATAGTTTCGAAAGTATCCCAAGGGTTTTCTTCCAGTTGTTTGTGACCAAGGCTTAATTTACGGTTGTCTACATCAAGTTCTAAAACAACTACGTCTAATGTATCACCTACTTTAGTGAATTCGTTAGGGTGGTTTACTTTTTTAGACCATGAAAGATCAGAGATGTGGATCAGTCCGTCAATACCTTCTTCAATTTCAACAAATACACCGAAGTTGGTCATGTTTTTAACCACTGCAGTATGTTTGCTTCCGATAGGATAACGTTCTGCTACATTTTGCCAAGGATCTTGAGTCAATTGTTTGATACCCAAGCTCATTTTGCGCTCGTCTCTGTCTAAAGTCAATACTTCAGCTTCGATTTCATCGCTTACTTTCAGGAATTCCTGAGGGCTGCGCAAGTTTTGAGACCATGACATTTCAGATACGTGGATCAGACCTTCAACACCAGGGATGATTTCTAAGAACGCGCCGTAATCTGCAACTGTAACGATTTTACCTTTTACTTTAGAACCAACAGCTAAGTTCGTGTCTAATGATTCCCAAGGATGTGGAGTCAATTGTTTTAAGCCCAATGCAATACGTTTTTTCTCGTCATCAAAGTCAAGAACAACTACATTGATTTTTTCATCAAGGCTCAATACCTCTTTCGGATGCTCTATGCGGCCCCATGAGATATCAGTAATGTGAAGCAATCCGTCAACACCACCCAAATCGATGAACACACCGAAGTCTGTAATGTTTTTAACAGTTCCTTCCAATACCTGACCTTTTTCAAGTTTAGATACGATCTCCACTTTTTGGCTTTCCAGATCGTCCTCGATCAGGATTTTATGAGATACTACTACGTTTTTGAATTCGTGGTTGATCTTAACAACTTTGAATTCCATTGTTTTACCTACGTAGATGTCGTAATCGCGGATAGGTTTAATGTCGATCTGAGAACCTGGCAAGAATGCCTCAACACCCATGATGTCCACGATAAGACCACCTTTGGTACGGCTTTTAACAAATCCGTTGATGATTCTGTCGTTTTCAAGTGCCTCATTGATGGTTTCCCATGATCTTTGAGTTTTTGCTCTCTTACGAGATAAGATTAACTGGCCATTTGCATCTTCAGGGGCTTCCACGAAAACGTCAACAGCGTCGCCAACTTTCAAATCAGGCATATCACGGAACTCCGAAGCCGATACCAAACCGTCAGATTTAAATCCTACGTTCAATACTACGTCTTTGTTGTTGATCGATACTACAGTACCGCTAATGATTTCACCTTGAGTGATTTGATTGAAAGTATCGGTATACATGTCTTCAAACTTTTTACGGTCTGCATCACTGTAATTTCCGAATGCTTTGTCGTCTGCATCCCAGTCAAAATCTTGATCTGGTGTTGCTAATGATGATTTGATCTGTTCGATCGACACTGAATCAGCTTCTGACTCAATGGTTTCTTTCTCAGCCAGACGAGCGTCTGCGCCTTGTAGTTCGGCTGTTTTAGCCTCTAGTTCTTTTTCTGCTACTTGTTTTTTAGCCATTAAAATTAAATCTCCTTTTCCCGTGAGGGACGGCAAAGATAGAAATAATTTTTTTTAATGAAAAGAATTATTGATAAATGTTGTTGATTTTGAACCCATTGGGGAGAAACTTATCCACATTTACCTATGCAGTAAACAAAAAAGTGATTAATTCCTGATCCATGACCAGCCAAAGCATTTTGATTTTATTGGGCAGATAACCAAAATACTTTTTAAATGCACTCGTGAAATGGGTCGCATGTTTATAGCCCATTTTTGCCGATACTTCAGAGATCTTGGCGTCGCCTTTAATCAGTATCGACTTGGCCAGTTCCATTTTATACTGGTTCAGATAGCCATATACGGTAGTCCCGAAAGCGATCTTAAAGTTCTTCTTCAGGTTGAATTCATTGGTGCCCACCATATGGGCCAGGGCGATTAAGGAAGGCGGCGATTCAAAATTGTCCACCAAAATATCCTTAACTTCATGCATCTTGTCTTTCTCCTCTTTTTTCAAAGCCACGTTATCTTCAGTGCCGGCCGACTCTGCCTGCGACAGTTGCTGCACCAGCAGTTCGATCACCTTAGATTCCAGGAACAGCTTTCCGCAAAATCCGGAGTGGGGCGAATTCTCCATACTATATAATATAGAGATGATCTCCGGGGTAATGTGCATGTTCTGTTCAGAAAACAAAAGCAGCTGCCGGCGCGCCTTAGAGGCGGTCAGACTTTGATGAAGCGGATGGGCATTGCTCATATACCGCGATAGGAAAGAAAGACTTAAATTGACAAAGACCACTTCGCATGACTCATCTGAAGCACTGCTTAGGCTCCGATCGGGATGTACCAGCATCAGGTTGTGCTGCCGTGCTTCTATAATCGCTGTACTGCGCCTGCCTTTTTCCAGACCGCATACCAATGCGCCTTTCAATACAAAGATCATCTGACAATAGGCCGTTGCGCTGGCATTCTCTATTTGTTGCGCAGTCTGATCGGGCGTATGGTAGGGACTATCCTTATGAAAATGAACAGAAATGTCTTGTTTGAAGTCAAATGGATTCATCTGAAATTCTCCCTTAACCGTTAAATCTTCTCCCTTTGGCGTCATAAGCTACTGATATCTTTGCGGCGAAGTTAATCTTATTAAGACCTATTCTAAAGAACAATATAAAAAAAGTTACATATATCCGATGAAATACTATTTGCTCCTGGTCCTGATGTCTTGTTTTACCGCTGCTGCAATGGCCCAAACCGGGGTGCTTTCAGGTCAGATAACCGACCAGCACGGACACCCGATCGGAGGGGCCACTGTAAAAGTAAAAGAACTGAACAGGTCTACCATGACCAATGACCAGGGGAAGTATGAAATTCAGAATATCAAATATGGCAGTTATACCCTGATCATCAGCTCCGTTGTCAGTGAAACCAGGAATATGCCTGTCAAAATAGAGGGTCCAACGGCCGTAGTCAACGCCAGGGTAACAGAGAAAAGCAGTCAGGAACTCAACCAGGTATCTATAGAAGGTAAGACAGAAAAGAAAAAGATGGAGACCTCAGGCTTTGCGGTCGGGATCATTGAGACCAAGGAAGCTTCCTTAAGAAACCTGACGACCAATGAACTGCTGGACCGCTCCGTCGGTGTCAGGGTGCGACAAAATGGGGGAGAGGGTTCTCCTATAGAATATAACCTGAACGGGATGTCCGGAAGCACCATCGGTTTGTTCCTGGACGGCATCGAGATGTCTACCTACGGTTCTTCTTTCAATCTAAATACGATTCCGCCTTCTATGATCGAACGGATCGAAGTCTATAAAGGCGTGCTCCCTGCCCATCTAAGCGGGAACTATATCGGTGGCGCGATCAATGTCGTCATGAAAAAAGATGCCTCAGCCAACAACATCACTGCAGCCGTGTCTTATGGCTCGTTCAATACCTACAGAGCCGATGTGGGCGGATTGTACCGCAGTCAAAAAAGCGGTTTCACGGCGCGGGCTTCCGGATTTTTCAGCCATTCGGACAACGATTACGAGATGTGGGGCAAGTTTTCCAAATACACGCTGCCCGGCGGACGCATCGTTAGAAATTACCGTACCAGGCGACCGAATGATGAGTTTGAAACGGTTGGCGGACGGTTTGAGCTGGGCTTTACCGATGTGAAATGGGCAGACCAGTTTTTTATCGGTTATAATGTATCAGATGCCTACAAGGAAATTCCTCATGGCATCACCATGACCAAGCCCTACTTCGGCCGTTTTAATGAATACCAGGCCCATGTATTCAGCATGAACTACGTCAAAAGAAACCTGTTCGTAGATGGTCTTTCCTTAAATGTCAATGCCGTACATGGCAAGAGAAACACCTATCTGCAGGATACCGTCAGTTTAAAATACAACTGGGATGGCACCTTGCTCGTTAAGAATTCAGAAGGACCACCCGAAACATATGGCTACAGCCCCGGCAAAGGGCAGCAGGGCGATGCGGTGATCAGTGACATCGACCGTACCATCACCAATATCCGTTCAAACCTGGCCTATGAAGTTTTTTCAGGGCACCGTGTTTCCTTAAATCATAAATTTGAACGCTCCAACCGGAACGACAAAGATTTATTGCTCCCGGAAAGAAGCAAGTGGATTACCGGTAATGAGCTGACCACCAACATCTGGGCGATGAATTATGAGTCAGAGCTGCTTGACGGCAGGCTGAGGACCAATATTTTTGGTAAATATGCCATGTACAGGACCGATCAGAGGACACCGGTCAGGGAAACGGGTGGTGTCCTGGTTTACGACAACAGCAGGACCAAGAGGGACAACCAGGGCTTCGGGGGAACACTTTCTTATGAACCCGTTAAAAATGCTTTCTTAATTGTCTCTGCCGAGAAGTCTTTCATCATGCCTACGGACCGCCATATCTATGGAGAGCCGGAAAACAACCTACTGCCAAACCCCGATATCCTTGCCGAGCTGGCGGTCAACTACAACCTGGGCGCCCGCTACAGCATTCCGGAATTCAATAAGCATAAAGTATCTCTTTATGGTAATGCTTTCTGGAGAAACGGATTTGATAAAATCATTCAGCAAACGCGTGTAGACGCGGTGATCGAAGGCCGGGAAAACCAGGTAGAAGATATCCAGGTCACCCAGTTCGTCAATTTATCAAAGACGCAATCGGTCGGTTTTGAGGGGGAAGTCAATTATATCTATGACAACAAGCTCAATGCCATGGTCAATTTCTCCAAATTCAACTCCCTGTTTAAGGTCAGACAGGATGAGCGGGGAAATCCGCACAGTCTGTACAATAAACAAGTGCCCAATGAGCCTTTCTTTACGGTCAACGCCAATGTGCAATACCGTTTCAACAATACATTTCAAAAAGGTTCGGTCTTAAACCTTTACTACAATGCCGGCTATGTTGCTCCCTTCAGTACCATTTGGATTGAATCGGAGTGGTTTACTACGCCTACCCAGTTTTCGCATGACCTGGGGGCCAGTTACCGTTTTCCGGGTTCAAAACTGGTGGCCAGTGTAGACTGCAAAAATATGCTGGATGCAGAGGTATACGACAACTTCGGTGTTCAAAAACCGGGGCGGGCTTTTTACTTCAAACTGAATTACACAATCAATTACTTAAAAAAATAGCAATATGAGAACTAATTTATTAACGAAGGCACTTTTTGGCGCTGTAATCGCCCTGAGTACCATGACCGCTTGCAAAAAGGATAAAGGAGACGATACTCCTCAGGTTTCAGGCCCGGATAATATGGAAAGAAAGTATATTACTTTGACAGCGGCTTTCCCTGATGCAGAAGGTACAGCCGGAAATGGTGGTACCCGGGCGTATGCCATTACCCTTGCCCAGGCCCAGGACCCGAATTTTGAAGTCAATGCATTCACCAATGGTTACGGATTGAGGTCTCAGCGTACCGCGCGTGTGCAGGGTTCCAAAAACGGAAACTTCCTGTACAATATTCAATATACCGGAACGGATGGTGGGATCTTCAATAAATATTTGGTTAACGGAGGAAAGGACTTCATAGATACCCGCGAAGAGGTCAATACCGAGCCAATACTGGGTACATCGCCCCGCTGGGTAATTGGCGGAGAAGGTATCGGAATCGGTGTGTATGCTGCGGCTGTGATCCAGGGTTCGGCAGCAGCAGGTGCCGGCGCAACTTTTATTGATGTGGTCAGCACGGCCAAAATAGCTGTGCTCAACCTGGACGATCCTCAGATCACGCGTCAGACTGAGTTTGTGATTCCGTTTACTGCAGCTCAAACAAAAGATGGTTACCAGATTGGCCGTATAGATATGCCAATTTTAAGTAAGGATAAAACCAAAATATTTATTGGCTGTAATTTAACAAGAACAGACGTGACCAAACCTTCAGGCGTCAATGCAACCTCTGGTGCCCAAACCTGGAGTACTGCGACCAGTACACTTGGTACGGCTACTTTGGTGGTAGACTATCCGTCTTTGGCCAATCCTAAACTGATCTACTCTACCCAGAGCACTTTTGGAAATAACGGTTACCGCACCATGATCCAGCACCTGGGCGACGACGGTAATATTTACCAGGCCACTGGTGTAAATACCACAGGTCAGCCTCACATCCTGCGTTTAAGCGGCAGCACGAACGAGTATGACAATACGTATTTGTTCGATTTGAAAACCGCATTAGGAAGCAGTGTTAATGTCGCCATCAGGGCCTGGAGATATATAAAAGAAGGTAAAGGACTTGTTTTATATACGCAAACCGGTGTTGACGGAGGATATTTGGCATTGGTAGATCTAACTGCAAAAACTGCAACCAAATTGACTACTGATAATCAAACTGATATCGGTTTCTCAGGCAGATCGGCCAATACGGCTACTGGTGTAACTGCGATTACCGGTACTTTCAGTCAGTTCCAAAACATTGCTGTTGCCGGAGATAATTTCTACGTGCCTATGAGCCCGAACGGTGTAGATGGCAATTTGTACATCATCAATTACAAAACAGGAGCAGTTGTAAAAGGCGCAAAGCTTAAAAACCAATCTGGTAGCTTCTACCTGGGCGCTTACTAGTCAAATAACATTTCCATGAAAAAGCCGGCTTTTGCCGGCTTTTTTTGTATCCTATCTAGGCTACTTTATCTTCCTGAACAACGCGTAGTTTAAACTTGTCGCGGTAATCCTTGGGGGTCATGCCGGAGCTTTTCTTAAACAATTGCCTGAAGGTTTTGAGGTCGTTGTAGCCGGTATCCAGCATGATCTCCATAATGCTCCTGTTGGTTTGTTCGAGAAGGCGTTTGGCCGCTTCAATGCGTGTTTTTTGTAAATATTCTATCAAGGTAGAACCGGTAGCCTGTTTGAACCGGCGTACAATATTGCGCCTGCTGGCCGGGATTTGCTGTAAGATGTGTTCTATCGTGCCAGGATCGCTATAGGCGTTTTCAATGCAGCGCTGTGTTTTGATCACCAGGTCATCCCCATGATCGTGCACCGGACTGAAAGTGCCAAAATAGCGTTGCTGCTCCCGGTTCATATCGATTGCAAATACCTTGGCCATTTTGATCGCCAGATCTTTATTGCAATACTGCTGCACCAGTTGCAGCATCAGGTGAAAGCTGCTCGTGGCCCCTCCGCTGGTATAAATGCCGTCTTCCTGTGTGACGATGGCGTCCTCTCTAAGCTGGATATGCGGAAAACTGGCCGCGAAAGCCTGGCTGGCATGAATGTGGGTCGTCGCGTTTTTTCCATTGAGCAGTCCGCTGGCCCCCAATAAAAAGGCACCCGTGCAAAAACTGGCCACTTCCGCACCCTGCGCATACTGCTGGTTCAGCCAGGGAAGGAAAGCCATATTGGCCTGTATAGAAGAAGGGAGATCATTGGTATCGAAAGCCGGGATCAGGATGAGGTCTTGCTTTCCGGCATCTTCAAGGGCCACCGGATTATATTTAGCGAATGCAGAGATCTCGGGCGCATAGGCACCACTGTAGGCCAGGTTGATTTTAAAATGAGGCTCTTCTCCGGCATGCACCGCTTCCCTGTTGACCGTGTCAAACAGGTCTAATATAGCAGCCACGCTGAGCAGGCGATAATTTTGGGTGAGTAAAACGGCCAATTGTACCATAGGTTTTTGATTTAATCGAAGATAAATATAGACAATATTGCTTCAAAACCTCAAATCAAAAATGTTCTTCGCTGTCCTTGCCCTGAGCAGGCAGTGCGGCCGTTATAGCTCCATCTCTTTTCAGAATTAATTCCGCATCTCTTCCATAGTTGATTCGACCGGCGTCGGAGGAGCTTCGGAGGAGTGTCGGGTAAGAGCAGCTGAAATAGCCAGAGCAGGATCTGCTGAGGGCCTCTTCATCCTGAAAGAACGAGCTTATACTATTATATTAAATTGTTAAGAACTAGAAAAAATTTAAAGAAATACAGCCACTGGTCTCGCTCTCAAAGAAATCCAATCTCTTAACAGGATATGGTCGTAGACCTTTCAATCTGAAGGTTTTTTTCATGTCTTACACATCCCAAATTCTTTTTGTAAAACGGTTCAGGTACCACCAAATTCTTGATAAATTCACCAATATAAGTTACTCAAAATCAATTTTTTGCACGACATCACAACGGTTTTTGCGTTTAACGGGTGTATAGTCTTTCCTAATTACATTCGCCGCAGAAATTTATAGATTGTGATTTATGGCCAACCAAGCGGAAGATATACTTAAGGACAAAAAACTCTACGACAAAATATTAAAAGAGAACGTAGACAAGTTTTCACCGGAATTTATGAACAAGATCCTTGGATTGAATATCATTGCAAGGGAAGACCTTCGGGAAAGTTTGCAGCATACTGATGAAAAAATATCTGATCAATTGAGTAAGGTAACTGATCATACTTGGAAGACTTATATAATCCACGTTGAATGACAGTCTACAAATGATCCTGCTATGGATAACCGAATGCTAGCCTACCGTGTCATGCTTAGGCGGAAGTATAAACTTCCGGTCAAACAGTATGTGATATTTTTAGCAAAACCGAAATCAAATATGCCCTATGCAATAGATGAAGAACATCTAAAGTTTCAATATCATCTTATTGCGCTACAGCAGTATGATTATAAAATATTTTTGAATTCTCCATTGCCGGAACAGAAATTGATGGCAATATTTGGTAACTTTGATCATCAGGCTCCGGTAGAGGTTATTAAAGATATTTTGCGGGGCATATAGAAAGAAGCTGATGGAGAGCTTAATGCAAAGCGTTACAGGCAGCAACTAAGGGGACTGGTACAATTACGTAAATTAACTGGAGATTTCGGCAATAGTAGCCAGGTAATTTTGAAACCTGCTGTCCACTCATTTCGCTTCAATTGTGCAATAAATAATCTGCAAACTACCCACTTGACTGATTTTAAGCGCATTAGGTGGATTTCTGTTAGGATTTGAACTCTTAGGTCGTCATTCTGGTTTTAAGAGCGTAGCGAAGCGCTAATGGTCAGGATTTTTGATTGAGAAAGGTTTTGTGTAGAACGAGTGATATGAAGGGCGGCGAATGTTACTTTACGACGATGGATCTGTCTGGATACGGAGCATACCCCATCCAAAAACTACGGCTGCTGTCTGGAAAAATTAATTGGACACTTTGGTCTGAAAAGGACTGAACACTATTGCCGGAATCTCCAGTGTATTATCTGAAGTCTTCTATTGTATAGGAAGAATTTAGAATTACTTGTCTCCAAAATCACGGGAATTGAGTTCCCTGAACGCTGCCAGGATTTGAGCCGAATTTTTATTATTTTTATGTACAAGAAGCGAGTTGTAAATCTCTACACCTTCTACAAAAGTTAGTTCATCTTCTTTAATTATACTTCCATCATTATTTTGCCAAAACCAAATATCAAATTTTCTTTTTCTAGCCATTTGACGATTATCAAGGTTGTCACATACATAGACAATTACATTTTCTATTTGCTCAAAAAATAATCGAACTACTTCTGCAACGGTTGTACTTATACGTTCATCTGTAAAAGCCTTTTTTGTATCACCTTCTACTACATCAATATTAAATGTATAAACATAATTCGATATTTCAGGATAAGCATCAAACATATGGCTATAATCAAGGAAGTATATCGCATAGCGTATACCTCGATCTGTTACAAACTCATAATTAAGTTTATTTGTTTCTGTTAAGAGATATGGGTGTGGCAAAGTTATACTTATCTTTTAAATCCGCTAATTTCCCACCCTTTCGCAAATGCTCATGAATAGCCCTTTTATCCTCAAGCATCTTTTTGAAGATAGCAGCACCCTTAGCGTTAAGGGCTTTATTTTGTGTTGGCGTATTCATTACTACAAAGGTAAAGTAAAAAACTTAAATAACAATAAAACTGCCAAAGTGTGAATACGAAGAGCATATTGGATCGCAATTGCATATGATAATTGATAGGATATGTCCCAATATGTTTCAAAATTATACCAAATCGTTCCATTGTTAAATGTGATGGTCTTGTCGTTTCTGTGTAGGGTATCTTTGTATCATATCGCCGGGTAAGCGGTATGAATGAACATAAAGACAATAAATATGGCAACAATAATAGGTGGGCCTTTTGGCCTGATCAGCGGTAAGCGATTGAGGCGTATATCTCCGTGATCTCAGACGACCGGCAAAGTGTAGCGAACAGTCAGTATACCGGGGTAGATTTATGAAAAATGGTGTCCGTGGTTCCGGACACCATTCTTTAACATTTTTGTACCGCTTTTAACGCTTCGGTGCCAGCTTAATGATGTGTAAGCCACAAGGCGAGATTTCGGTGGTCAATTTGCCCTTTTTGGCTTTGAGGGGCAAAATGACAGGCAGGACTTCTTTCCGGTTTTCTGTACTATTGGATGCGTTGATGTTCTTATTGGCCAGTACCCAGATGGATTCGGCGACGTATCCTTCGGGAATGTCGACAGCTATTTTTTGCGAATGCTCATGCGAGCGGTTTACGAGCGACAAATGGATGTTCTTGTTGTCATTCAGTACAGCGGCTGCATCCACATAGGTTAGGGAATCCATGGCGTAGGAAGCCTCGCGGCTGTCTCCTGCAATAGTAGGATTGATGCTTGCCGTTGCAATGGATGGCCCCTGTAGCTTCACGTCTACCTTACTGCCGGTTAGCTGTTCGCGATACTGTTTCATGACCTGATAGGTGGCCGTCTGATAGGCATCGGTATTGCCAACGGTACGGATCAGACCATGGGCGTTGACCGGGAAAATGTAGTTGGCCATGCCCACATGCGGACTTTGACGGATAAAGGCATTCAGCATGCCGGCCATCACGGCTACATCAAATTGCCTTCTGGGTGCCTGACGGCTGAACTTAAATTCACTTCCGTCATTTATGGAATGGCGGTTGTTCCACTCGTCTACGCTGAGGCGTATCGGCTTGTCGCTGCGCCCCAGTTGCTGGTTCATTTTGTCCAGTTGGGCACTAAGCAGGGCCAGGTGGGCTTCCATTTTGGCAGGGGCGAATAGCGTGCTGGTGGGGTTTTGGATTTTTCCATCCTGTACTTTGGAGTTTACGTAATAATGCTGGGTCAGGAAATCCACCAGGTTGCCGCATTCTTCGAGGACTTTTTGGTTCCACTGTAAAGTCTGACCAATGCCCAGCAGCTGCAGGTCTGGGTGATAGTTCCGTATAATGCTGGCCCATTGTTTCAGTTTGGCAGCGTAGACGGCTTCGGTTTCCTTAACATGGCCGCCGCCTCTGGTGGTGAGGTAATTTTCATTGCCCAGGCACCAGTATTTCACATCGTAAGGCTTTGTACGGCCGTTGGCGATGCGCAGTTTTCCATAGGGAGTTTCTGCTCCGCCATTGACGTACTCAATCCAGGTCAGGGCTTCTCCAAGCGTGCCTTTATACTGCGCCTGGTTGCCCATGTTGAAGTTGATGTAGGGTACGGTGCCGATCTCTTCGCACCACTGTAGAAATTCGTCAGTGCCAAACTGGTAGTTTTCTATGCCACCCCAGGCCAGGTTGGGGACGGTAGGGCGCTGGGCGCGCGGACCGATGCCATTCTCCCAATGGTACTCGTGTACAACGGTGCCGCCCGGCCAGCGCATCACAGGGATTTGCAGGTCGCGCAGGTGTGGGATGAGGTGCTTCCGCACATTGCCGGACTGGTCGGCTACACCGCCATAGATCATACTATCGTTGACATTCTCCAGCATTTGTCCGTAGATCATCGGATCGATTTTTACCCTGAATTCCGGAATTTTAAGCGCCACTTTCGTGGTTTGTGCATTGGTTATTGTGGCTGTCCCGAGCATTAGGATGGCGAACAAGGTCATTAGTGTGTTTCTTCTTGTCTTCATTTGTCGCTTCGTTTAAGTGATTGAATATTGGATCAGTATCCCGGATTGGGTGTCAGGTTTTTATTGGTCTGCAGCTCTATGTCAGGTATAGGCCAGAGGTAATTGGCGGCCGTGTTAAACAGGCGGGTTTGGATCACGCGCATCTGACTGGCATTGGCCACATTGCTGTAGTTTGGCGTACCGTTTTCGTCAAAGGTAGGTGCGGAGGACAAATATCCTTTAGGTATCCTGCCATAGCAAGGGCCATTGAGCACTTTGTCGGCAATTTTCCAGCGGATGACATCTGCATAGCGCAAACCTTCGCCAGCGAACTCCACTTTACGTTCTTTACGGATGGCGGTGCGCAGGGTTGCTGTGGGTTGGCCTGATGCAATTTCAGGCATGCCAGCCCTTTTGCGCACTTTGTTCAGTGCTTTATAGAGGTCATCGTCCACCTGGTTGCCTTCCAGTTTGGCTTCTGCATAGTTCATCAGTACTTCGGCATAGCGGATCACGATGGGGTTGATGTCCGAGCGGGTGGCATGGGTTTCTGTAGGGTCGGCATACTTGCGCCAGAGATAGCCTGAATAACTGGCAAAGGTATGGGTGGCGTCCAGGTTGGCCACACGGACGGCAGGGGTCACATTGTAGTTCCAGCATAGGAGGCTGTCTTTATGCGTTTCAAACTGATACCCGTAATATCTTGATCCCGGGAGTGCAATGGTCATAGCCATCCGCGGGTCCCGGTTTTCGAAGGGCTTGGCCGGGTTGTAGAGTGGCGAAGTGCTGATCGGTTGCCCGTCGGTGCAGTCATAAGAATCAATCAGTGACTGTACTGGGATGCGGTTGCTAAAGCCTGCCGCCATGCGTGATCGGAAAGATACCGGGGTCTCATGGAAGATGTCGGTATAGTTGAACTGGATGGCCCAGATGACTTCTTTGGAGGTTTTTCCGGCGCGGTGGGTGATCGTGCCATAGTTGGGCTGCAGCAGGTATTCCGTGCCTTCCTGTTGCATTACTTTAGCTGCTGCTGCGATAGACTTATCCCAGCGCTTGTCGTACAAAGCCACACGCGATGCCAGTGCCCAGGCGGCTCCCTGGGGGATGGACATGGTGTTCGGGCTGTTTTTGACGGGCAGCAGGGTAGCCGCTTCATCCAATTCGGTCAGGATAAAGTCGACAACTTTGCTTTTCGCATCCCGTGCTACGTAGGCCTCAGAAAGGCTTAGCGTCGTCGTGATCAGGGGCACATCGCCATATAAATCTGAGAGCACCGAATAGGCATAGGCTCTTAGGAACCGGGCTTCGCCGGTGGAGCGGGTCACGACGGCCGGACTGGCGCCAGCTACACGGTCGATATTGTCCAGGACAAAATTGCAGCGTGCGATGACGGTATACATCGTGTTCCAGATGCTGTTGACATAACCCGAGGTTGGATTGCCCCACATGGCATGGGGTGTCACGTCGCGGTTGGCAGCAATGTCTGAATACATATCAGATACAATGAGGTATGGGTTTTCTCCAAACCGCAGGTTTAACGGACTGAAGCAGCCGACCACCGCGGCCTGCAGTTCGGCCTCGGTTTTCAAAAACGTGCCGGTAGATGGGGCGTCCAATGGAAATTTTTCCAGATCCTTGCTGCAAGCAAGCAGCAGGGTGGCTATGGTGAGTATAAATATCTTTTTCATGACCAATCTTTTAGAGTTTGAGGTTCAACCCAATTGTATAAGTAGAGACCTGTGGGTAGTAGGCACCATTGCTGTTGGCCGAAATCTCGGGGTCCCATCCCGGCCAGAAGCCATCAAACGTGAACAGGTTTTCGCCGGAAACATACAGGCGCGCGCCCTGTACGCCGATGCGCTGAAGTATGGATTTCGGTACGGTATAACCAAGCTGCAGGTTTTTCACGCGCAGATAAGCTGCGCTGCGCATCCAGAAATCTGAATTTTGCGTATTGTGGCTTTCGCCGAATGCAAACCTTGGGAATACGGCATTGGGTGTTTCAGGTGTCCAGCGGTCTTTTTGGTACTCATAGGCCGTGCCGCCCAAAAGGAAAGGGGTGATGGCACTGCCTGTGAGGTAACCGTCCCGTTTGCCTACCCCCTGTAGTAAACCCGAGAGATCAAAAGCACCATAGCCAACCGATAGGTTGAGGCTATAGGTATACCGGGGTATGGTACTGCCGAGTACTTCGCGGTCATTGTTGTTTACAATATTGTTGTTGTCGATATCCAGGTAACGGATGTCGCCGGGGGCGACCACACCAAATTGTGGCTTGGCATGAATGTAGGTGCCATCGCTGCCAAAGTCTGCCGAAGACAGCAGCCCCTGTGAGCGGAGCAGGAACAGGGAGTTGATTGGATAGCCTTCGCGGTTTACAATGGTGCCGGTCTGCTGGATGCCTTTGATGTCTACGACTTTATTCAGCACATCTGAAAGCGTGGCCGTCGCGGAGTAGCGGAATGCACCGATTTTTTTGGCATAGTCCAGTTGCAGGTCCCAGCCGTTATTTTCGACGACCCCTGCATTTTGGAATGGTGCGCCCACACCCATGGTCTTTGGTATACTCAATTCCAGAAGGATGCCCCTGGTGATTTTACGGTAGTAATCGAAGGTGACAGAAAAGTCTTTAAAAAGACGCATGTCGAGACCAAAGTTGGTCATTTCAGTTGTTTCCCAGGAGATGGCGGTATTGGCCAGGCTCATGATGGCGGCGCCGTTGCGTACGGCATCTTCAGAGATGTATTTCGGATCGAGGGATACGGTAGGGGCAAATGGATAGTTGCTGCCAATCTCCTGGTTGCCGAGGCGGCCCCAGGAAACGCGGAGTTTCAAATCATCCAGGTAGCTCCGGGTGCCGGCCATGAATGACTCTTCCGACAGGCGCCATCCGGCTGAGAAGGAGGGGAATACACCCCATTTATTGCCCTGCGCAAAACGGGAGGAGCCATCGTAGCGGATGTTGGCTTCTGCCAGGTATCTGCCCCGGTAGTTGTAGCCCACACGTCCGAAATACGAAATCAGCGTCCAGTCGCTGGCCGACCCGGCATTGCGCATGTTTGTCGACGAGCCCGCTGAAAGTACCGTATAATCCGGAAAGAGGAAGTTGTCTCGGAAAGCATTGAAACCGCTATTTCTTCCGGTGAGGTATTGATATCCCGCCAGTGCGGAGAGGGAGTGCTTGCCCAGTTCTTTAGAGAAGTTTAGGGTCGCTTCTATCTGGTCGCTGCGGTCGTTTCCAGCATCTTCGTTGAGCTCGTTAATGCCGGGTACAGAAAAACGGAGGGTGCCATTTGCATCATAGGTCTTGACCACATTATTGAAAGAGCGGGTCAGGGGCTGCGCGTAATTGGGTGCGTAGGCTACCCTTGCGGTGATTGATTTGAGGGGTTTATATTCCAGTGCGAAGTTACCGGCGATGGGCGTGCTGGTTTCCTGCCACCAGCCTCCATTCTCGATAATGGCAAGCGGGTTGGCCCCATTTTGGCCTTCTGCAAATAACCCGTTGGTATAGCGTGCGGCCTGAGTGGCGGGCAACTTGTTCATCAGTCCGAATATCAGACCGCTGGAGGTGCTTGCAGAGAGGGCGCCAGGACCAGTAAATGGCCCGCTGTTGGTGACGGATCTGCGGTTGTTGTTGCGCACAAAGAGGTCAAATGAACCACGCAGCTTTGGGTTGATCTGTACATTGGTGTTTAACCGGAAAAAGTAGCGCTGGTAATTGACCCGGTCAATGATGCCATCCTGGTTGAGGTATCCGAAGCTACCGAAAAACTGGAGCTTGTCGGTGCCGCCGGTAATTCCCAAAGCATGGTTTTGCATGATGCCGCTGCCTTGCAGCAGTTCGTCCTGCCAATCCACATCAGGGTATTTGTCCGGATCGGTCGCCTTGTTGGCGATATAATTTGTGATGTATTCCTGCGGAAACAATGGCGAACGGCCCACATTGACATGTGCTTCATTGATGAGGTTCATATGGTCCAGCCCGCCGACCATCCTGGGTAAGTCGGTGGGTTGCTGCTTACCTACATAAGTATCGTATGAAAAGGAGAACTGTCCGGATTTGCCCCGTTTGGTAGTAACGAGGATCACGCCATTTGCCGCCCTGGAACCATATATAGCCGAGGAGGCTGCATCTTTCAGGACGGAGATGGATTCAATCGAGGATACATCGATGTTATCGAGCGACATCACCACGCCGTCTACCAGAACAAGAGGGTTTGAATTGTTGAGCGTACCGATGCCGCGGATGCGGATGGTTCCGCCATCTACACCGGGCTGTCCGCTGCCCTGGGTGATGGTGACCCCTGGTGCCATGCCCTGCAGGGCCATGGAAGTCTGGCCGACCTGTCGTTTCGCCACTTCTTCGCCGGATACAGCGGTGACTGCCCCGGTGAGATTGACTTTTTTGGTGGTCCCAAAACCGACGACGACGATCTCTTCCAGATCAGAGACCAGTGAGGTCAGTGTGATTTTTAAGGGTTGGCTGTTAGTAACGGGCACTTCCTGTCTGTTGTACCCCACGAGGGAGAATACAAGGGTAGATGCGCTGTTCAGTTCTACACGGAATTTTCCGCTGGCATCGGTGGTGGTCGTTGCACTGCTGCTTTTACCAATTGTGACGGAAACACCTTCCAGTGGCTGCCCCTGCGCATCGCTGACTACACCGGTTACGGGAATGCGCTGCTGTGCAAACAGCTGCTGAGATAGGGCCAGCAGCAGGGCAATACAAAATGCGCTGATGCGGCATGCTGGTTTAATACTTGGTTTGCTCATTGGTTTTATAGTTTGGTTAATACGATAATCTTACCCAACTTCCCTGTGAGCATTTGCACACAGAGTAGTGTAAATAAATAAGCCACACTGATGACGATAAAGATCGGCAGGTAGGAAAAATGCTGGACTGTCCATCCTACGGATAGTTGCGACAATATGCCTGCAATTCCGCCGAGCGTTCCGCCAATACCGGTCAGTGTGCCCTGTACATGCCGTGGGAATACTTCGGCAGGGATGGTGATGTTGCCCCATAGCCCATGACCCAGCATAATACCCGCGATGGATATGATGGCTAGTGTCATGCCAGAGGCATTGAAGAGGATGATGCAGCAGATCGGCACGAGGAGGGAGGCGAACAGCATCACGGTTTTGCGGGAACGGTTGAGCGACCAGCCCATGCGGTCCATAAACCATTGAGGGATGATGCCACCCAGGATGGTACCTACGGCGAGGACGACAAAGGGAATCCAGGCGAAAAATCCCATTTGGTCGAGGCTAAACCCTTGCTGCTCCTGCAGGTATTTGGGGATCCAGAAGATCAGGAAATAGGTGATAGGGTCTATAAAGATGCGTGCACAGATGCATCCCCAGGCCTGTCGCATGCTGAGCAGTTGCCAGATGCTGGTTTTAGCCGCTTTTTCAGGCTCGGGAGGCTGTCCGTCAAGGATGAGCTCGCGCTCGGCTTCCGTAATGCGAGGATGATTTTGCGGAAGATAGTAATGCCGTCGCCAAAAGAACATCCAGATCAGACCCAGTATACCGGTCACCATAAAGGCAGCCTGCCAGTTGAATTGTACGGCGATGACCGATACCAGCGGTATGGCGATGGCTGCGCCAGCGGATGATCCGGCATTGAGCATGCCAATGGCCAGGGCGCGCTCGCGCATGGGGAACCACTCTGAGGCGGTTTTGACACCTGCAGGAAAGTTGGCCGATTCGGCAATACCAAGAAGGAAACGGAATGCGGAGAACTGCATGGCGGTCTTGGCAAAGGCATGCAGTATGTTGGCCACAGACCAGCCCCCGACTGCCCAGAGGAAGCTTTTCCGGGTGCCGAGCCGGTCTACCAGCGTACCGCTGACGGTATACATCACGGTGTAGCTGAGCAGGAAGGAGGAGGTGATATAGGAATAATCCACATCGGTCAGGCCCAGCTCGGCCTGTATGGTCGGGGCAAGTACGGAAAGGACCTGCCTGTCCAGATAATTTAAAGCGGAGGCGAAGAACAATAATGTTGCGACGCCCCAGCGGATGTTGCCCGACGATTTAGCCATGAGTTTTGTCTTTAAATGGATTATGATGGGAAGCAGTGGCGCCTGAGCCTTCGCCTCTGTTGAGTACGAGGGAGGAATCGGCTGGCAGCTGATCGGCCATACCGAGGAGGTATTGCCCCTGGGCGACTAGCTGTGCCCTGATCTGGGCTACATCCACACTGCGTATATCACCGCCTTGTTTAGTGAGGTTGGCGGCAGCCAGCCCTGCACCCTGACCGATGGCCATACAGGTGGCCATGACACGTGAAGAGCCGAAGGCGGCATGTGTGGCCGATATGCTGCGGCCGGCGACCAATACATTGTCCAGGCCCTGGGGCAGGAGTGTGCGGTAGGGTACTTCATATACGGCCTTTCCCGAACCGGTGAAGATCTGCTGCTCACCTTCCGGCGGGTGGATATCGATGGCGAATGTGCCGCAGGCGATGCCATCATCGAAAGCCCGGTTGGCCAATACATCGTCTTCTGTGAGCTGGTAGTCGCCCTGAATGTGCCTGGTTTCGCGGACGCCTACCTGGGCACCGGTATCGAGGATATAGGATTCTTCGAAACCACCTACGTATTTCTGCAGGAACTTATGGATCTCCCATGCCTGTATGCGTGTTTCTATTTCGGCGCGGGTAAGGTCTGCGGCATTGGTGCCGTCGATGCCCTGCAATCTGGTCGCATTGACTGCGATCTGACCTTCCTGGGGAAGCTCATAGAATAGGATACGGGGTGCTGCATCCTTTGGAAACTCGCCATTTTCCATGCCCATTTTTACGAGTTGTTTCAATCCCAGGAAAGCGATGGCCTTACTGGAATCGATGTCTGCATCGCTGGGTGAATCTTTCAGCAGGTCGCGGTTGTTTTTCATCCAGCTGCGCAGGTTGGGCATGTCGATGCCACCAATTCTGAAAAACAGGGTTACGGGCTGCATGGCGCCATCTTTCTCCCGGCCCTTGACAAAAGGCGCTTCCGCCATAGCTACGATGTCTGCGTCTGCGGAGCAATCAATGATGTATTTGGCTGTGATGGCCTGCCGGCCGGATTTGTTTTCGATGATGACTGAGGTGACCTGTCCGTCTTCACGCGTGGCGCCTACGGCCCAGGAGTGCAGCAATAGCTCGACACCGGCTTCTTTAACCAATTGGAATAAAAGGTATTTCATGCCTTCAGGGTCGAAAGGAGTCATGGAGGCATTGTCGAAAGTCAGGTCGGTGACATGGCCCTGGGAGGATTTGAGTTCCACCAGGCGGTCTACGAGTTCGCCAGCGATACCCCGGATCACCTGCTTACCCTGTACATCGTGAAAGGTAAACATGGGATTGACCATGGCAATGGTGAGGTTGCCTCCTAAAAAGCCGTAGCGTTCTAAGAGTAATACTTTTGCGCCATTTCGTGCGGCTGATATGGCTGCCCCGATTCCTGCCGGACCTGCGCCTACAACCAATACATCAGGGGAGGCATACACCGGGATTCTTTTCTTCGCTTCTTCGATAAAGTTCATATAAATATTGGATAAAAAATGTTTATATCCCAACCCGTTCGGGGGAGGTCAATACGGTTTATAAATGGTTAGATGAAACAGGTATTGTTTCATACTCTAAAGCGAAACTATATTATTTTTTATTGTTAAACAAGGCTTTATGACGACTTATTTCCCAATAATTTTATGGGAACATTCCCGCAACCGATCCCATATACTGTTTTTTTTTAAGCTTTTTTTTTCACACTTTTGTACGAATGGTTTAATCTACATCACCTATGAAAAAACACCAGGTCACTATTATCGATATTGCTAAAAAGCTGGGCATCTCCAAATCCACGGTTTCCCGTGCACTGACGAATAATCCGAACGTCAATCCCGACACCAGGAAAGCGGTGTTAAAAATGGCCAAGGAGTTGGATTACCAACCGAATATGCTGGCGCTGGGTTTGATCAAAAATGAAACCCGGATACTTGGTGTGATTATCCCTGATATTCAAAAGCCTTTTTTTGCAGCGATTGTGAGCGGTATCCAGCATGCTGTAGCACGTATGGGGTATCGTATTATTATTGGACAGTCGGACGAATCGCCTCAGATCGAAAAGGAAAACATCCAGGGCCTGATGCTTAGCCGCGTGGATGGGTTTCTCATATGCCATACCCGTGATACCCGCAACTTTGATCAGATTAAAATGTTGTATCAAAAAGGTTTTCCACTGGTCTCCTTCGCGAGGATCTGCCAGGAGTTGCCCATACCGAAAGTAGTTGAAGATGATTTTAATGGCCTTTACACCACGACACAGCATCTGATCGAGCAGGGCAGGAGACGGGTGGCACTGTTGGCTGGCCCTAAACATCTGCAGGCGAGTAAATTGCGTCAGCAAGGCTATATGGCTGCTTTAAGGCAGAACGGAATTGTCTACGATGCTGAATTGGTGGCCCATACGCGTTTTCTGTTTGAAAACGTTTCGGCTGCACTGGACCGTTGGCTGGTATTGCCAGAACCGCCCGATGCCATATGTACCATTTATGATGCCGGGGCTATACAGCTGATGCAGCTGTTAAAAGCCAAAGGGTTGCGGGTGCCGGAAGATATCGCCATCACCGGGTTTGGTAATGACCCTTCATCCGGCCTGGTTGAGCCTGGTTTGACGACATTTGAGCAGAAGCCCTATGATATTGGATTGATTGCCGGGAAAAATATGCTGGATATCCTGAAGAAAAGATTTGCGGATGTGCCACCGGAGATTACGATTTCAGAAGGCAGGCTTGTGGTGCGTGCATCATCGGCAATTTGAGAGGTGAACTTCGGTATCCATGTTAAATAATTGATTTATATTTGACTATTGTTTAGCCTGCTGCATCAGGCAGGGTTCTGTTTTTTAAAATAAGACTTTATTGGAAAATATACTGGATGTACTCATCATAGGCGGCGGGCCGATAGGCATTGCCTGCGGATTAAATGCGAAGAAGGCGGGTTTGGGCTAATGGCGATGACCGGGCTTAAGATTCAAACTTCTATCTACTTCAGGCTTTTGATCTGCTCATTGACATAGTCGATCAAAGACAGGATGTCTTTTCGCTGTGGCTGTATTAATAAAACCTTTTGAAAATCGGCGATGGAACTGTTAAATAAAGCCAGCACTGGTTTTTTATCTACTGCTTTTTTTATTTTGTAAGATTTATATATGCCATAATCTTTATAGGCCAGGCCACGGTTTTGCATCAATTGGGTATCTTCTTCTCCATGCAATTCTATCGCTTTAGTAAAATCCGCAATCGCCGACAAATAAAAATTGTCCCTCATATTGTTCAAGGACTCTTTGGGGTCATTGGCTACGTTTTGCCTCGCTTTTCCACGGTAGTAGTAAGCGGAGTAATCCGAAGGCTTAAGCGTGATCAATTGGCTATAGGTAGAAATAGAATTCTCATAATTGCCACACTGAAAATAAGAATATCCCAGCATTTTTAGTACGTTGGCATCATTGGGGGTTTTGGTACTTGCTTTTTCCAATTGACTAACGGCACTTTTGTAATCACCTTTCATCATGGCCTGCATGCCTACTTTGTCGTAGGCGTTATTTTGCGCCAGTGTGCTCATTGAATAAAAAAACAGGACTGCGAAGATTGGACGGTTTAGATATTTCATATTTCAGATTCAAAGAATGTACTTATTCAAGTATCGTACCAGTTTAACCAGGTGTCGAATTCTTAACTATTAACGCAAATATATTTATATTATGATCGCTTCCAATAATTAATTTTATGTGCTGACTTTTTAACATATTGTGCGACCGTTCCAACTTTTGGCACAAGAGTTGAATTTATGGTAGATCATACTAAATTAATGATTTTATAAGGACATGCTGTCATATTGTCGCTTATCAAACTAAACAAGCTTTTAAATGAGTAAACAAGATTCGTTCGATTTTACAACCGCATTGCCCATCATAAATGAAGATACAGAGTTTTTTCCCCTAATGTCGCAACAGGATGAAGACGATATGAACAGTGAGGAAACACCTGAAATTCTGGCGATATTGCCGTTAAGAAATACGGTGCTTTTTCCAGGTGTAGTCATTCCTATTACCGTAGGTCGTGACAAATCCATCAAACTGATTAAGGAAGCGTATAAGGGAAACAGGACGATCGGTGTGGTTTCACAGAGAGATGTATCTATCGAAGACCCAACTTTTGACCAGCTGAACAGTGTCGGTACGGTAGCCCACATTATCAAGATGCTGCAGATGCCTGATGGCAATACCACCGTGATCATCCAGGGCAAACAACGCTTTCGCCTGGTAGAAGAGGTACAGTCGGAGCCATATATCAAAGTGTTGATCAGTAAATTTGAAGAGAGCAAACACCGTGCGGATAAAGAATTTAAAGCATTGGTAGCTTCCATTAAGGAGTTGTCGAGTCAAATCATCCAGCTGTCCCCGAATATTCCAAGTGAGGCCGGCATGGCTTTGAAAAATATAGAAAGCGTGTCTTTCCTGATCAATTTCATCTCGTCCAACATGAACGCAGATGTGGAAGAAAAGCAGAAGATGCTGGAAATGGAAAACCTGCGCGACCGGGCCAATAAAGTCATGGAGCTGCTGACCCTTGAACTCCAGATGCTGGAACTGAGAAACCAGATCCAGTCGAAAGTGAGGGTAGACCTGGATAAACAGCAACGGGATTATTTCTTAAATCAGCAGTTGAAGACCATCCAGGAAGAGCTGGGGGGCAATTCGGCCGATATGGAGTATGACGAATTGCAGAAGCGTGGGAATAAAAAGAAGTGGGCGAAGGAAGTTGGAGACCATTTTAAGAAGGAACTTGAAAAACTGGGACGTATGAACCCTGCGGCACCGGACTATTCTGTACAGATGAACTACCTGGAGCTGTTGGTCGACCTGCCATGGAACGAATTTACTAAAGATAATTTTGACCTGAAACGTGCACAAAGGATCCTGGATAAAGACCACTTTGGACTGGAAAAAGTAAAGAAACGTATTATAGAATACCTGGCCGTACTGAAATTAAAGCGTGATATGAAGGCGCCTATTATCTGTTTGGTAGGCCCTCCGGGGGTAGGTAAGACCTCTCTTGGAAAATCTATAGCCAAGGCTTTGAACCGTAAATATGTGCGCATGGCGCTCGGCGGTATCCGGGATGAAGCGGAGATACGTGGTCATCGGAAGACCTATATCGGTGCTATGCCGGGCCGCATCATTCAGTCTATTAAGAAAGCTGGTGCTGCCAATCCGGTATTTGTACTGGATGAGATCGATAAAGTTGGATCTGATTTTAGAGGTGACCCTTCTTCGGCCTTATTGGAAGTGTTGGATCCGGAGCAGAACAATGCCTTTAACGATCACTATGTAGAGGCGGATTACGACCTGTCCAATGTGCTGTTTATCGCGACAGCCAATTCCCTGAGTGAAGTACACCCGGCTTTGCTGGACCGTATGGAGATCATAGAGGTGAACGGCTATACGATTGAAGAAAAAATAGAGATCGCCAAAAAATATTTGCTGCCTAAACAAAAGGAACAGCATGGTATCAAAACGAAGGACATTACATTGAAATCGAACCTGATTGAGAAAGTGATTGAGGATTATACCCGAGAATCGGGGGTGAGGGGTTTGGAGAAAAGAATCGGTTCGCTGGTGAGGGGTGTGGCTACCAAAATAGCCATGGAGGAAGCGTATGAGCCGGTGCTGACCAGCGAGGATGTAGAGCGGATTCTTGGTGCTCCAAGATTTGACAAAGATTTGTATGAAGGTAATGAGGTGGCAGGTGTAGTGACCGGTCTGGCCTGGACTTCTGTAGGAGGAGATATTTTATTTATCGAAGCCAGCCTGAGCCCGGGCAAAGGTAAGCTGACCCTGACCGGCAACCTGGGAGAGGTAATGAAGGAATCTGCGATCATCGCATTGGCTTATCTTCGTGCCCACTCCGAATTGTTCGGGATTGCCTATGAGCTGTTTGATCAGTATGATGTACACGTACACGTGCCGGCAGGAGCAACTCCTAAAGATGGGCCATCCGCAGGAATTACCATGCTGACCGCCCTGACTTCGGCTTTTACACAACGGAAAGTGAAATCCAACCTGGCGATGACGGGTGAGATCACGTTGCGTGGCAAGGTATTGCCGGTAGGAGGGATCAAAGAAAAAATCCTCGCAGCAAAAAGGGCCAATATAAAGGACATCATACTTTGCGTATCCAATAAAAAGGATATACTGGAGATCAAAGAAAGCTATATCAAGGATTTGAATTTTCATTATGTCAATGAAATGAAGGATGTGATCACCCTGGCCCTGATGAAGGATAAAGTGAAAAACCCGCAAAAGCTATCGGTTAAAGTAAAATCTGATGAGAAGTAAATTTTTTTTTAGTAACATTGTTGACTAAAAAAAATAAACACATGCTTATGAAGAAATTTGCTTTAATTTTTGCACTTGTGGGCACATTGCTGAATGTGAATCAGCTGAAAGCCCAGGAAGACAAACGTGCACAAAATGTATTCGTGGAGATTTTGGGACAAGGTTTGCTTTTTTCAGCGAACTATGATACCCGTTTCGGTAACAGAAGGGACGGACTTGGCGGCCGGGCTGGTATTGGTTATATTGGTGCCGACGGATCAAGTGTGACGACTGTGCCTGTATCGCTCAATTACCTTTTGGGTAAGGGAAAGAATTTTTTTGAGATCGGTCTTGGTGCAACGTTTGCATCTGCGAAGGTTGGAGATTCTTTCATATTTGATGATGAGGATGGATCGTCCAGAGGTAACGGGGTAATTGGTACCATGAGTTTTTCGTACCGCCTGCAACCTGTAGATTCCGGTTTTGCTTTTCGTGCAGGTTTTACACCGGTATTTAACAAGAACAATTTTATTCCTTACTACTTCGGTCTGAGTTTGGGATATACTTTTTAAGATTAATACGTTTATATAAACTCCGGCCTTAAAGCCGGAGTTTTTTTTTACTATGCGCGACAAAAGATCCCTATTTCTCTTTCTACTCCTCTTGTTAAGCCTGCAGGCTTATTCCCAAGTCTATAAAAATGAATTTGGATTTCAAAGCGATAACGACTCTTACCTGGCGCAGGGTTCCGATCGATATTATACCAATGGTTTGTTTATCTATTTTAGGCGCGCCGTCGACCAGTCTAAGCTGAGCGAGGGATTGGAAAAAAAGATCTATGAGATCACTGCAGGGCAAAAGATGTTCAATCCCATTTCCGGACAAGCGCCAAATCCGGACAGACATGATCGGCCTTTTGCCGGATATCTGTATGGCGGTGCTGCCTTAACCTGGCTTACGTCAAGGGAAAGTGTATGGAAAGCGGGAATTGAACTGGGCACTACCGGGCCCAATTCCCTGGCTGAAGATGCACAAGAGTTGCTGCATAGCGTGATTGGATTTTACGAGATTGCAGGCTGGGAGTACCAGATCCGGAATCAAGTCCATGCCAATTTTTCTTTACAATATACGAAGTTGATTGGCCGTTCTGCCGGCGGCTCTACTGATTTCTCTTTTGATGGGTATGTTCACGGTGGTACAATATTCAATGCGGCAGGAGCTGGAATTTTGTTTCGGACCGGACGCATCAATCAACTGTTCAATTCCGGTAGTCACCATGCTTCCATAGGTCATCAGCCCAAAACAAAGGGCTTAACTGAAAGGGAGTTTTTCTTTTATGCTAAGCCTGAATTAAGTTATATCGCATACGATGCGACTATACAAGGCAGTCTGTTTAATGACGACAGTCCGATCACCTACGGGGTAAAACCTCTTGTCTTTGCGCAGACGCTGGGTATGAATTACAGTTCGAAGCGTTTTACTTTTGATTTTGGCATCGTCATCAAAAGCAAAGAACTAAAAAGCCGGGCCTATGCACATCAGTATGGGTCCATCAGCATGTATTATCGCTTTGACTAGATTTTTTTGACCTTGATTATTGCACTTGTTAAGTCTAATGATCCAGGTTCGGCCGTTTTCTTCCTTCTTTTTTTATAGCAACGGATTGTTTGTCGGCCAGCCGCTTCCGGATGACGGACTTGGGTATTTTGGTCGGTTTCCTGACTTTTTGCACCTTTAATCCTGCCTTCAGCAGGTTGAGGAGTTTTACGATCGTCCTTTCTTTATTGAGCAGCTGGCTGCGGTCTTCCTGAGATACGATATGCAGGTTGCCTTCAGAATCCAGGCGGGTAGCCAGGCGCTCCTTAAGCAAGCTGCGCTCTTCCTCACTGAGAAAGAAAGCCTCATCCAGATTGAGGATCAGTTCTACCTTGCTGGAGACTTTATTTACATTCTGTCCGCCTTTTCCCCCGCTTCTGGAGGTCTTGAAGGAGGCAGTTTTGAGTATATCTTCTTTAGCTGGTATCATAAGGCAAAAGTATACATCAAAATATTATCTTTGTGTAGCTATGAAAAAAAATGTTGTTGTAGCCATAGATGGCTATTCTTCATGTGGAAAAAGTACCCTGGCCAAAGCATTGGCAAAGGATCTCGGCTTTATCTACATTGATAGCGGGGCCATGTACCGGGCCGTTACGCTCTATTTTCTTAGAAATCAGGTAAATGTGAAGGACGATGCAGCGGTGCAGGATGCGTTGGCCCATATCGAGCTCAATTTTCATTCACGGGATTACCAGTCGCATATTACCCTAAATGGGGAAGAAGTTTCTGAGGAGATTCGTGAAATGCCTGTATCAGAAGCAGTGAGCGAGGTGTCGGCCAATAAATATGTGCGTAGGGACATGGTGAAGCAACAGCAGCGCATGGCGAAGTCTAAGCACGTTGTGATGGATGGACGGGACATTGGCACTGCTGTATTTCCGGATGCAGATGTCAAGTTTTTTATGACCGCCGATCCAAAGATCAGGGCGGAGCGCCGCTTTAAGGAATTGCAAAGCAAGGGCGATAGGATAACTACGCTGGAAGAAGTATTTGAAAACCTGGCCCATCGGGATTATGCCGATACGACCAGGAAGGAAAGCCCCCTGGTGCGGGCTGAGGATGCAATCATTCTTGACAATACGGACATTACAGAGCAGGAGCAGTTGCAACTGGCACTGGAAGCGGTAAGGCAGCATTTATAAAGCGACCTTTTACTTTATAAATCTTTGGATCGGCGAAATTGATCTTTTGAACTTTGTTGATCTCATATACACTATCCGGATAGTAGGTTAATTCATCGACGGAAGTATATAGTGCGTTTTTGTTTTTGATGGTGATGTGGATGCTTGTAACAGCATCGGCGGAGCGGCGGATGATGAGCGACTTGACGGCGGCCTTTTCATCATTTGAGGTATAGCGTTCGAGCCCGGGTACCTTTTCGACCGTAAACAAACCTCTCCATGCTGCTTTATTGATGTCAGCATCGCTGAAGGCCGACAATTCTTTTTCCCAGTCTTCGATCTTAAGTTCCTTTTGCTCTGTGGTCTCATCGACGCTCACGGTTTTGCTTACAGAAGGGTTACGCGCTTTTAAGCGCGTAACCTCTGATGCAAAGTATGTTTTCAGGTCGAAATAATCTGATGGTGGGCGCTGTTCTGCCGTTTGACTGCAGCTTGTCATTAAGACGGTCAATAGGACGACCATTACCTGAAATTTTTTAACCTGTGGCTTCAATTTATACCAGCTCATTGCCTGTCATGATCGCCGGCTTAGGGATCTGCATAATCTTCAATATAGTCGGGGCTATATCACCCAATTTGCCATCGGCAATATGTCTGTAGTCTTTGTCAATTAAAATGCAGGGCACCAGGTTGGTCGTATGTGCTGTATTGACAGAACCGTCCTCATTCAGCATAAATTCCGAATTGCCATGGTCGGCCAGGATAATAAAGGAATAGCCATGGGCAATGCCTGTGGTGACAACCTTTTCCGCGCAGCGGTCGGCTGTTTCTACTGCTTTAATGACGGCATTAAATACACCGGTATGGCCCACCATATCGGGATTCGCAAAGTTCAGGCAGACAAAATCCGGCCATTCGCTTTCCAGTTCCTTAACGATGGCATCCGTAATGCCTTGTGCGCTCATTTCAGGTTGAAGGTCATAGGTTGCTACTTTAGGAGATGGAACAAGGATGCGCTTTTCATTGACAAACTCCTGCTCCCTGCCTCCAGAGAAAAAGAAGGTTACATGCGGATATTTCTCCGTCTCTGCGATGCGGATCTGAGTCTTATGGTTTTTTTCAAGGACTTCACCCAGTGTTTCCGAAAGGTCGTCTTTGGTAAAGATCACTTTTACATTTTCAAAGCTTTCGTCGTAGCTCGTCATGGTCACATAGTTGAGGGCCAGCTTGTGCATCTGAAAATCCGGATAATCCTTCTGGCAAAGTACAGAGGTGATTTCGCGGCCCCGGTCGGTGCGGTAATTGAAACAGATGACCACATCATCAGGGTGTATAGTAGCTACAGGTGCGCCATCTGCGGTGACCACAAGCGGTTTGATAAACTCATCCGTCACACCTTCATTGTAAGAATCCTGTATGGCCTGCAGCGGGTCTGTTACCGCTTTGCCAATTCCTTTGGTCAGCAGGTCGTAAGCCAGCTTTACTCTTTCCCAGCGCGTATCCCTGTCCATAGCGTAGTAACGGCCAATTAAGCTGGCGATCTTTCCTGCGGAAGTTTTTAAATGTTCCTGGAGGTCGCGGACAAAACCCAGGCCTGAATTGGGATCCGTATCCCTTCCATCAAGGAAAGCATGGATGAAAACATTTTGAAGATCCTGCTCTTTCGCAGCATCGCAAAGTGCTTTTAAGTGATTGATATGGGCGTGTACTCCACCGTCTGATACCAATCCTATAAAATGCACGGCCCTATTATTGGTCTTTGCGTAACGAAAAGCATCCAGTAAGATCGGATTTTCGTGTAAAGTATGATCGGTAATTGCTTTATTGATCCGTCCGAGTTCCTGGTATACTACCCTGCCTGCACCGAGATTCATGTGTCCCACTTCGGAATTGCCCATCTGGCCTTCCGGCAAGCCTACTGCTATTCCGGAAGCTTCCAGTCGGGAATTGGGATATTTTTGCAGCATTGAGTCAAAGAAAGGCGTGTTGGCCATATATGCTGCGTCTGATTGGTCTTGTTTCCCGTATCCCCATCCATCTAAAATCAGCAGTACTATTTTTTTAGTATCCATGTAGTTTTATATTATAATTATAGGTCATTAAAGGCGATAAGCCCATCACAAATATAAGTCTAATGTCTGTTTATGTATAAGTTAATTGAAATTTATGATCTATTAATGGCATAGTTTATGTTGTTGCTTGATATTAGATTTATAGAAATGACCAGGCCGATCCTTTTTTTGTATGTGTTTTTCGTGCAATTTCTACCTTCAGTTATCACTCAGGGTGATATTGTAGATGAATTGTCTGAACATTTTAAGTCTGGTAATACGAAGGATATTGCTAAATATTTCTCTAATTCTGTGGAATTAATCATCAACGAAGAAGAAGATGTCTATTCCAAAGCACAAGCCGAACAAATACTTCGTGATTTTTTCAATAAGCATAATCCCTCGAAATCTTCTGTTGTACATTTGATCAATACCAATCCTAATTTTCGCTTTGGGATACTTTCATTAATTACTAAAACAGGCAAGTTCAGGGTTTCCATTACTTTGAAAAAGTCGGGCGCCAGCTTCTTTATAACCGAGTTGAGAGTAGAGCATGATAAATAATATGCTGGTTTAGGCCAAAATTGTTATTTTTGCGTCAAACATTCATTTTGGATAAGCAGATATTAGATCAATTTATAAAAAACGCTATCGCAGAAGATCTGGGTGATGGTGACCATACCTCGCTTTCTACGATTCCCACTGATGCGCAGGGCAAAGCAAAATTAATAATCAAGGAAAAAGGCATCCTCGCTGGTGTAGAGTTGGCTTTACTTATTTTTAAGGAAGTTGATCCAGCGCTTCAGGTTACTGTCTTTATCGAGGACGGCACTTCGGTAGATGTGGGGGATATTGTACTCACTGTAGAAGGACGCGCCCAGTCTATCCTGCTTGCCGAGCGACTGGTGCTCAATTGCATGCAGCGCATGAGCGGTATAGCAACTACGACCAATAGGATCGTAGCGCTTTTAAAACCTTATCATGCCAGGCTACTGGATACGCGGAAAACCACTCCTGGATTGAGACATTTGGAAAAATGGGCAGTCAAAATAGGCGGGGGAGTAAACCACAGGATTGGTTTGTATGATATGATTTTAATTAAGGACAATCATGTCGATTATGCCGGCGGTATACAACAGGCGATCAATGCGGCCAACAGTTATTTAAAATCTAAAAATAAATCTTTACAAATAGAAATTGAGGTTAGAAATCTACTGGAGCTTAAGGAAGTTCTGGAAGTTGGGAAGGTAGACAGGATCATGCTGGACAATTTTAGCTTTGAAGACCTAAAGACAGCGGTTCGGTTGATTGATCATCAATACATTACAGAAGCGTCGGGCGGTATTGTAGAAAGTAATATAACCGAATATGCGGCTTGCGGTGTTGATTATATTTCTATGGGTGCGCTAACACATTCCGTGAAAAGTTTAGATATGAGTTTAAAAGCATGTTAATTTTCCTGAGTGTTTGATGCAGTTTTTTTATTATTATTGTAGGTAATGATTTCGGTCTATTCTATTTCAGCAGTTATTTTAGCCTACCTTTTCGGATCCATCCCCACAGCGGTATGGTTGGGACAGGCATTTTACGGTGTAGACGTCAGGGAATATGGCAGTGGCAATGCCGGCGCCACCAATACGTTTAGAGTGCTCGGTAAAAAAGCAGGCCTGGCAGTGATGATCATTGATATCTCTAAAGGCTACACTGCAACCAAACTTGCCTACTTTATAGGTCTATCGGTTACAGGTCCTCAAAACTCTTCTCAATTTATCAATTACGAACTTGCCCTTGGCGTGACCGCTGTAATGGGACATTTGTTTCCAATATTTGCAGGTTTCAGAGGAGGTAAGGGTGTCGCTACACTTTTTGGAATGATTTTGGCAGTTAACTTCCCGGCAGCAATGCTGTGTGTTCTTGTGTTTGTTGTCGTTCTTTTGGTGACTAAATATGTTTCTCTAAGTTCTATATGTGCGGGTTTTACATTCCCGCTAAGCATTGTATTCGTGTTTCAGTCTTCGGTGAGATCAGAAGTGCTGTATGGGATGTGTGTATGCGTATTGATCCTGGTGACACATCAAAAAAACCTGGAACGGTTACTCAAAGGCAAAGAATCCAAAGTTTATTTGTTTAAAAAGAAAAACTAAAATACGTACTCCATGAAAAGTCTACAATTAATAGCCGCCACCGCTGCAGTGGTACTAACGGTTTCTTCTTGTTCTACAGTTCCGCTGACCGGCAGGAGCAGGTTAAACCTGGTGAGTGACGAACAGGTATTGCCGATGGCATTCCAGGCTTACAGTGAATTTTTGACAGAGAATAAAAGTGCGGTTTTACCGGCCAGTAATGCACAGGCATCCAAGGTAAAAATGATTGGAAACAGACTGGTCGTTGCTGTGAAAAATTACATGAACAACAATGGCCATGCTGATCTGATCAAAAACTACAATTGGGAAGTCAACGTGGTGCAGAGCAAGGAACTCAATGCCTGGTGTATGCCAGGAGGAAAGATTGTAGTATATACCGGTATTTTACCGGTAACCAAGGATGACGCAGGTCTGGCTACTGTAATGGGGCATGAGATCGCCCACGCCATTGCGGGGCACTCCGCCGAACAAATGTCAACTCAAATGGTCGCTCAGGGCGTCGGTGCATTGGGAAATGTTGCTACATCCAACAATCCGAAAACACAATCTATATTCAATACTCTATATGGCGTTGGAACTCCTTTGGCAACTTTGAGTTTCAGCCGCAATCATGAGCTGGAAGCGGACAGACTTGGCCTCATCTTTATGGCGATGGCCGGTTACAACCCTCAAAGTGCGACCGGTTTCTGGCAGAGAATGTCTGAGGCCTCTGCCGGCAGTTCAAAACCACCAGAGTTTTTGAGTACACACCCGAGTGATGCAACCCGTATCCAAAGAATTCAGAATGCATTGCCGGAAGCGATGAAATTTTATAAGCCTTAATTAAGGAACGTTATAAGATACAGGCTGCCTATGGCGGCCTTTTTTATTGCTCTAATGTTTGCATCATGGCTGATGCTTTCAGCAGGCACTCTTCATATTCCTGAAAGGCATCTGCCGCATAGGTGATGGCACCGCCTACCTGGAAGGAGAGGTATTCTGCCTCTGTGTTGTACAGTATACTTCTGATGATGACATTAAAATCAAAGTCGCCAATTGGAGTGATGTAACCAATAGAACCGGAATAGGCGCCACGCTTGCTAAGTTCATACTGCTCGATGAGCTGCATCGCCTTTACCTTGGGCGCACCGGTCATGGAACCCATAGGAAAGACATTTTTCAGGGCATCTATTAAGTGCACCTCCGGGTTTAATATCGCACTGACGGTAGAGATCATCTGGTAGACCTGGTTGAAACCATAGATGCCAAATAGTTCTTCTACTTTTACGCTTCCTTTAACCGCATTTTTAGTGAGGTCATTCCTTACCAGGTCCACAATCATCACGTTCTCTGCCTGCTCCTTAGCGTCTTGCTGCAAGTTTAGTTTGATCAGTGCATCTTCTGCCGGGTCGACACTCCGTTTTGCTGTCCCTTTGATGGGCTGAGAAATGAGCTTGTTGCCTTTTTTGCTAATGAAGCGTTCGGGGCTGGCAGACAAAATGTATTTGTCCTGTATTTTGAAGAAGCCCGAAAATGGGGTTGGAGAGAGCTGATTGAGCCGGGAATAGACGGCTAACGGATTAATCCTGGCATGTTCAGCAAAAAACTCCTGGCAGAAGTTGACTTCGTAAAGATCGCCTCTTGCAATATGCTGCCTAAGTTTTTCTACGGTTTCTATATACCCTTCCCTGGAAATTTTGCAGTGGAGCTTGATGGGGGCTTCCTCTTCCTGTATAGCAGGTAGACTGCTTTCGCTGATCCTTTGTAGTATATCCTCTTCTTCACCTATGATCACCAGGATTTTATCGTCTTTAATGGCAAGCAGGTACTTCGGGATGAAAAAGAAGAGGTCGGGAAATGCGAGTGCATCTGCATTGGTTGAATCCAGTTCTTCCGTTTCATTCTTCAGGTCATATCCAAGTAACCCGAACATCCAGCTGCGGTTTGCATCATAAAAAGCTTTTAGCGATTCAAATGCCTGTCCGGAGGCTTTAGTGATGCTTTTGTCTACACCGACGGCAAGCAGGAAGTCATAGGTGCCATAATCATCGGAATAAGCATTGGAGTCCAGACAGCAGCAGGTGTCGAAAGTATTTGCCCATTGCAGGGCCTGCTGTTTAAAAGAATGTAAATCCTGAACCTTCATTTTGTTGCGCAAATGTATAGAATCTGCATCAGATTTATGCAAATGAAAAAGGCGGCCATAGGCCGCCTTTCAAGTATATTTAAGATTTTCTTAATCTAAGATGAGTGTTTGTGTTCTGTCTGGTCCTACAGAAAGGTATTTTACAGGCACTTCCAGTTCTTTTTCTAAGAAGGAGATATAGTCTGCCAACGCAGCCGGAATTTCATCATTTTTCGTAATCTTAGTTACATCTGTTTCCCAACCTTTAATGGCTTTTAAGACCGGTGTAGGTTTTATCGAGATGATGTCGTAAGGCATATAATCAATGGTTTCTCCGTTGTGCTCATAGTGTGTGCAGACATAGATGGTATCGAAGCTGTCCAATACATCGGCTTTCATCATAATCATCTCAGTGACGCCGTTGAGCATAATCGCATATTTCAATGCAGGAAGGTCTATCCATCCGCATCTGCGCGCACGACCGGTTGTCGCACCAAACTCATGACCTACTTCACGTAATTTTTCTCCTACTTCATCATCAAGTTCAGTAGGAAAAGGACCGCCGCCCACACGGGTACAATACGCTTTAAAAATCCCGAAAACACTGCCAATTCTATTTGGCGCAATTCCCAAGCCTGTACAAGCACCGGCAGTAGTGGTATTGGATGAAGTAACAAAAGGATAAGAGCCAAAATCTACATCAAGCAAGGTCCCTTGTGCACCTTCGGCCAATACAGATTTACCTTCTTTCAGGAAGCCGTTCACGTAGTGTTCGCTGTCTACATGAGGGATACTTTTAATAAACTCGATTGCCTCGAAGAATAGAGCTTCTTTTTCTGTCAGATCGTATTCAAATTCATAATGAGAGAGGATCTCTTTATGTTTTTCTACCAGTTTATTGTAGCGCTCTTTAAAATCAGGTAAAGTGGTATCACCTATACGCAATCCGTTTCTGCCGGTTTTGTCCATATAGGTTGGGCCAATTCCTTTAAGGGTCGAGCCAATCTTATCTTTGCCCATTTTTTGCTCATTGGCAGCATCTAACAGCTGGTGAGTAGGCAATATCAGGTGTGCTTTGCGGGCAATGACCAATTTGCCTTTGGCTACAGGATCATGACCTGCTTTTTTCAGGTTGTCAAGCTCTCTTTTCAGGATGATCGGATCGATCACTACACCATTTCCAATCAAGTTCATGGTCTTTTCATTGAAAATACCTGAAGGTATGGTATTCAATACAAACTTTTTACCATCAAACTCTAAGGTATGGCCTGCGTTTGGACCGCCTTGAAAACGGGCTATCAAATCATATTGCGGACTTAATACATCAACAATTTTTCCTTTGCCCTCATCGCCCCATTGCAGGCCCAGAAGCACGTCTACTTGCGTCATTATTTTAATTTAAGAATAGAAAAGTATATTGGATTTTTAACTAGCATGTTTGATACCGGCATTCTGACTTTCCATTGATGCTTTCGCACTGCAATCAAAGCATACGCCGTAAAGATTTAAAGAGTGGTGTTTAATCTCGAATTTCAACAATTCGCCTACCATAGTTTGAATCTGGTGGATCCTTGGATCACAAAACTCGACCACCTTGCCACAATCTATGCAGATAATGTGGTCATGCTGATGGTAACCGTAAGATTTTTCAAACTGGGCCATATTCTTTCCAAACTGGTGTTTGGTCACCAGGTCACAGGACACCAAAAGCTCCAGGGTATTGTAAACCGTTGCACGGCTGACCCTGTATTTCTGGTTTTTCATATGGATGTAAAGGGTTTCAACATCAAAATGGTCGTCCCTCGAATAGATCTCTTCTAAGATAGCGAAACGTTCAGGGGTTTTTCTCAGACTTTTATTTTCGAGATAGGCTTCGAATATCTTTCTGACCAGCTCGCTGTTGTGATGTGTAGACATAGTTTTAAACTCCTTTCAAAGGTATTAATTTTTAGATAAATGTACAGGTTTTATTACAATTTAGGCATCAAAGCGCATCACACTTGTCACACCTTTTACTTCCAGCAGATTTTCGATCAGGTTATCCAAGTGTTCCTTGTCGTTTACATAGATCATAATCGAGCCATCAAAGATCCCATTATCGGTATCTACGGTTATAGAACGCATGTTTACCTTAAAATCGTTTGAGATGACCTTCGTAATGTTGTTGATCAATCCTACATCGTCGATGCCGATAATGTGCAGGCCGGTCAGAAAGGTCAGCTCTTTTTGTTTGTTCCACTTTGCTTTGACAATCCGGTAGCCATAATTGGCCATCAGCTGCGCTGCGTTTGGACAATTCGTCCGGTGGATCTTGATCCCTTCACTCACAGTGACGAAACCAAATACATCATCTCCGGGTATGGGATTGCAACAGACTGCCAGAGCATAATCAATCCGCTGCAGGTCTTCACCAATTAATAAAATATCCGATTCAGGTCCTTTTACCTTGCTTAACAGTGCCTCTACATGATGCGGCTCACTTCTTTCTGCACCCCTGTTTTCAATCTCCTTTTCACTGGCAAGATAGTCTTTGAGGTCTTTCAGTTCGATCTTTCCGCTGTTGACCGCAATAAACAATTCCTGCGTAGAGGGTAGTTTGAAAAAGTAGCTCAGTTTGTTCAGGTTGTCTGTATTGTAAGTGATCTTCAGCGATTTCAATTTGCGCTCCAAAGTCTCCTTACCCTGCTCGGCGAGCTTTCTTTTCTCTTCTTTAAGAGAAGACTTGATCTTGGATTTGGCTTTCGCCGTGACCACAATGTTGAGCCAGTCTTCTTTTGGCATTTGTTTGCCTGATGTGATGATCTCTACCTGGTCACCATTCTGTAGTTTGTAAGACAGCGGCACTAGTTTGTGATTGACCTTGGCGCCAATACATTTGGCACCCACGTCGGTATGGATTTCAAAGGCGAAATCCAGTGCGGTAGCCCCCAATGGCAATTGGAGCAATGCGCCTTTGGGTGTAAAGATGAAGATCTCATCTGAAAACAGGTTCATCTTGAAGTCGTCCAGGAAGTCCAGTGCATTGGCTTCCGGGTTGCTCAGCATTTCCCGCACTTTCATGATCCATTGATCCAGCCCATTGTCTGTTGTAGATTCTTTATACTTCCAGTGTGCCGCAAAACCTTTTTCGGCAATCTCATTCATCCGCTGCGTACGGATCTGTACCTCTACCCATTGGCCTTTAGGCCCCATGACCGTTGTATGCAGGGATTCATAGCCATTCCCTTTCGGAGAAGAAACCCAATCTCTTAAACGGTCGGGATTGGGCCTGTATAAATCGGTCACTATAGAATAAGCTTTCCAACAGTCTGCTTTTTCTTTCTCCGGCGAACTGTCCAGTACAATCCGGATGGCAAAAAGATCGTATACCTCTTCAAAAGGAATATTTTTCTTCTTCATTTTGGTCCAAATGGAATGAATAGATTTGGGCCTGCCGTAAATGCTGGCTGTTAACCCTTGTTCGGCCAGGATCTCATTGATAGGCTCTACGAATTTCTTGATAAACAGCGTGCGTTCTGCCTTTTTTTCATTCAGTTGAGTGGCAATGTATTTGTAGGTATCCGGCTCCAGATACTTCATCGACAAATCTTCCAGTTCAGATTTTATGGCGTAAAGACCCAGACGATGGGCAAGAGGCGCATATAGATATACCGTTTCCGATGCGATCTTCAGCTGTTTCTGTCTCGGCATAAAATCCATTGTCCGCATGTTGTGTAGCCGGTCGGCCAGCTTGATCAGGATGACTCTCACGTCGTCGGCCAGCGTGAGCAACATTTTCCTGAAGTTCTCTGCTTGCAGAGAACTGTTGTAGTCAAAAACCCCGGAGATCTTGGTGAGCCCATCAATGATCTTTGATGTTTTCTTGCCAAACTCTCTTTCTATGTCTTCCAGGGTAATGTCCGTATCTTCCACAACATCATGCAATAAAGCACAAACGATGGATGTGGTGCCCAGGCCGATTTCCTCTGCCGCGATCTGCGCGACGGCAATAGGGTGATAAATGTATGGCTCGCCAGATTTCCGGCGCATGTTTTTATGGCTTTCCAGGGCCATGTCGAAGGCCTTTCTGATCTCTTTCTTATCGCCTCTTTGCATGGTCGGTTTACACGCACGCAACAAAGCTCTGTATCTTTTTAAGATCTCTTGTTTCTCTACTTCTAAATCAATTACCAGCGCGTTGTTCATTAAAATCCCTCTTTTCTATGTATATCAAGTATCGGCTGCTCTTTAAGACTCTTCAAATGCAATCGTTTAACTCTATTTTTCAATTGTATTATTTATGTATAATTTACACAAAAATCTTCACATATAAAGCCTCAAAAGGTTATATTAGATTCATATCATCCACGGAGGATAATATAAGTGCAATTTATACGTATTATTCTTGCCCTCTTACTTTTAAACGACAAATTTAACAGTTAGATGGAAACGAATATATAAAATTAGCCTTAACTTTGCAGGGATATAAATTTATGAAATTTTGTAGGTTATTTATTCTGTTTATTGTCATTATTGAAGCGGTTTCTGTTAGGGCGCAAACTAATTTGCCGGCTTATAAGGTAGCACCAATGGGAAAGAATGATACCATTAGAGTAGCTGTAACCAATGTTGACAATGAATTAATCCCCTGGATCCCCCTACACGAGGTAACGATCTATGGAATCCGTATATTTAACTCACCCGAAGAAAGAGTGGCTTATAGCCGTCTTCGTTATAATGTGATGAAGGTGATCCCATATGCACTTTATGCTAAAAACCGATACGGTCAGCTGGAAAGGGACCTGGCCTTAACTACGGATAAAAGGAAACAGAAATTGCTGGTCAAAGCCTGCGATGCAGAAATTAAGCAGATGTTTAACCGCGAAATTAAAGAACTGACCATTACCCAGGGGCAGATTCTGACCAAGCTTATAGACAGGGAAGTAGGGCGGACTACTTACGATATCGTTAAAGAAACAAAAGGTGGCCTTACAGCATTTGTTTATCAATCCGTAGCACGGGTAGTCGGGCACAATTTAAAAAGTACGTACGATCCCCAGGAAGATAGAGATATAGAGGCGATTATTGTGTCCTCTGGTTATTACCAATAAAAATATGAATGAAAACAAAAGAAGTATCCATCAGTTTAAGGCAAAACTCATCAATGGCACCGAGAAAAAATTAGCTGATTTTAAAAATAAAGTGCTGCTTGTTGTTAACATTGCCTCGGCCTGTGGTTTCGCTCCCCAGCTTAAAGAACTCCAGAAATTGAGGGACTCCCTGGCAGATAGAGATTTTGAGGTGCTTGGTTTCCCTTCTAATGATTTTGGCAGGCAGGAGCCGCTTGCTGGTGAGGAACTCAACCAGTTTTGTGAGGTCAACTATGGCGTTCAGTTTCCTGTATTTGATAAAATCATGGTCCGCGGCGAATCTGCCCATCCAATCTATAAATTTCTTTCTGATAAAAAACTAAATGGCCATCAGACCTCTACGCCCCGCTGGAACTTTCATAAGTATTTGGTCGACAAAAATGGGGAAGTTGTGGACTACTTTTTTCCGTTTACCAAGCCTATGTCTTCGAAAGTCAGGAAGAAAATTCTTAAATTACTCTAAGCGCTCATTAAGCCACCATTGATATCCAGGTGGCCATTCTAAAAAAAATATGTATGAAGTTAGATATACTGGTACTTGCCATACACCCTGATGATGCAGAATTGGGCTGTTCAGGCACTATTCTCAAACATATTGCCTTGGGTAGAAAAGTAGGGATCATCGATCTCAGCCGGGGCGAACTCGGCACCCGCGGAACAGCAGAAACAAGAGATGAAGAAGCAGCAGAGTCGGCCCGTATATTGGGGCTCCATGCCCGCGAAAACCTCCGCTTCAGGGACGGCTTTTTTGCCAATGATGAGCAACATCAATTGGAAGTGATCAAAATGATCCGTAAATATCAGCCTGAGATCGTACTGAGCAATGCTTTACACGACCGCCATCCAGATCATGGCAGGGCGGGCGACCTGGCTTATGATGCCTGTTTTCTTTCCGGGCTTTCAAAAATAGTCACGACACTCCCTGATGGTGAGCCCCAACAGGCCTGGCGCCCAAATCTATTGCTCCAATATATACAGGACCGATACATCAGGCCGGATATCATTGTGGACATCAGTCCGTATATGGATCAAAAAATCGCCAGTATTAAAGCCTTTAAAACGCAATTCTATAATCCTGAACTGGATGAACCGAGCACCTATATATCTTCCCCGGATTTCTTTGAATCGGTCATTGGCCGTGCCCGTGAATTTGGTAAATCTGTCGGCGCGACCTATGGTGAGGGCTTTACTTCCAGAAAATTATTAGGTGTTAATGATCTTTTTAACTTAATTTAGGGGATGAGCAATATCTTTTCCACCCTAAAAAATGCCTATACACTATTCAAGAGTGTAGATTTCAAAAAGCTGGAAGACCTTTCTAAGAAAGTTGACCTCCCTAAAATTGTAGAATCTGTTTCCAATCTGGATGAAACCCAGCTTCAGGGACTGATGAAAATGATGGCTTCGCCCTCTAAAAAAAGGGAATTGCCGCCTATAGAAGGAGACTTCTACCACCTGGGCGATGAAGCTCTGAAAGACGAAGACCGCGCCCTGCAACTCAAAGTCAGGGCCTTCCTGGAAAAAGAAGTAAAACCTATCGTCAATCAATACTGGCTTAAAGCAGAGTTCCCTTTTGAACTGATCCCAAAGATTGCCGAACTCAATATCTGCGGACTGACGTATCAGGGCTATGGCTGTCCGGGCAAATCCAACCTGATGGAAGGTATTCTTGCGATGGAGCTGGCCCGTGTTGACACCTCAATTTCTACTTTCTTTGGTGTGCAAAGCGGATTGGCTATGGGTTCAATCTATTTATTAGGTTCCGAAGCACAGAAGCAACAATGGTTACCTGACATGCAAAAGATGAAAACCATCGGTGCTTTCGGGTTGACCGAACCTGAGGTGGGATCGGCAGCCGCGGGTGGGTTGACCACTACCGCGAAGCGTACAGGGAATACCTGGGTGTTGAACGGACAGAAGAAATGGATCGGCAATGCCACCTTTTCTGACGTAACCATCATCTGGGCCAGGGATCTGGATGATCAGCAGGTGAAAGGTTTCCTGGTGAGGAAAGGCACCAAAGGTTTTTCTGTTGAAAAGATGCAGGATAAAATGGCTTTGCGTATTGTGCAGAACGGACTGATCACCCTGACGAATTGCGAGGTGCAGGAAGAGGACCGCCTGCAAAATGCCAATTCTTTTAAGGATACAGCCAAGGTATTGAAGATGACCAGGGCAGGAGTGGCATGGCAGGCCGTTGGCTGCGCAAGGGGCGCCTATGAAAGCGCGCTGGCTTATACACAAAAGCGTAAACAGTTTGGTCGTCCGATCGCCTCTTTCCAATTGGTACAAAACCATTTGGTGGAGATGTTGTCCAACCTGACCGCCATGCAGACCATGTGTTTCCGTTTATCTCAATTGCAGGATCAAAACTTACTGACAGACGAACACGCTTCCTTGGCCAAAGTATTTTGCTCAATGCGCACGCGTGATGTCGTTAGTCGGGCCCGCGAGGTGATGGGGGGCAATGGAATATTGCTGGAGTACGATGTCGCCCGGTTTGTGGCCGATGCGGAAGCCATTTATTCTTACGAAGGCACCAAAGAAATCAATACACTGATCGTAGGCAGGGCCATTACCGGGTTTTCTGCGTTTGTTTAGACGCTTGCTTACATAGATTTTAGGAGGGGCTACTGTAAACTACAGTTGCCCCAATATTTTTTCCATCACAGATACACCTTCGTCTATATGTTCGGTTTGCATACACAATGCTGGTCTGAAGCGTATGGTCTGATTGCCGCATCCCAGGAACATCACGTTGTTTTCCATACCCTTTTTAATAAAAGAATCTCTCAATGCTTTGGTTTGGAAATCAAATGCGCAGAGCAGGCCCTGACCGCGCACATTACTCATTTGATCGTATTTTTGCGCGAGCTGTGTCAGTTGATCTTTCAAATAGGCTCCAGCTGTTGCGGAGTGTGCACACAACTGGTCTTCTTCGATGATCTGAAGGATTTGAGTGGCGCGTACCATGTCTACGAGGTTTCCTCCCCAGGTAGAATTGATCCTGGAAGGTACACGGAATACATTACCTTCCACTTCTTCTACTTTCTTGCCGACGAGGATTCCGCAGACCTGCATTTTTTTTCCAAACGCTACAATGTCTGGTCTTGCCGCTTCGCTGTAATTCTGGTGGGCCCAGAACTTTCCGGTCAGACCTACACCTGTTTGTACTTCATCGTATATTAAGAAGGCCTCATTTTCATCGGCAAGTGTTTTCAACTGGATCAAAAACTCTTCTCTTAAGTGATTGTCGCCACCCTCAGATTGAATGGGTTCAACAATGATGGCACAGATTTCATCTTTATTCTCTGCAAAAGCCTGTTTGATGCGGGCGATGGAGTCTTCTTCCGTTTCCATGGCATTTTTTAGATTGTCGCCCTCTAAAGGAAATTTAATGGATGGTACGGGAATCCTTGGCCAGTCAAATTTGGCAAACCATTTTGTTTTATCAGGCAAAGTATTGGTGAGGCTTAGGGTATACCCGGTGCGGCCATGAAAAGCCTTCTCAAAATGCAATACTTTAAAGCCTTTTTCTTCTTTATATCCTTTGGTAAAGTTCTTTTGTACTTTCCAGTCCATCGCTACCTTTAGTGCATTTTCTACAGCGAGGCCACCGCCGGCAATGAAAAAAGCATGCGGCAGATAAGAAGGTATGCCCACCCTGGAGAAGGTTTCTACAAACTGGGCATATTGTTGGGTATATACATCGGAATTCGAAGGATTCGCCAGCGCAGCCTGGAGTAAATTGTATTTGAAGCCTTCGTCATTGATCATTTTTGGATGATTGTAGCCTAAGGGAACAGAAGCAAAACAGGTGAAAAAATCCAATAACCGGCGGTTGTATTTAGAGTCGTAGATATAAACGCCTTCACTCTTCTCCATGTCGTAGGTCAGGTCAAATCCGTCTGCTAAGATATGTTTACTTAATGTTTCGTTTACCTGCTCCGGTGATACGGTTATTTTGTACATATGTTCTGTTTTTGATGTCTCCAAATGTAAGAAAAACGGCTCAAATAACAAATCCAGGCACTATTTTGTTGATTTTATAGAAAATCTATGTTTAAACGATTTAAAGCATGTTAAAGACATCGCGTCATTGATTATACCAGTCATTTTTTATCAACATGCGATGAAAAAGAATGGCATTTTGTCCTTTTGCTATCTTAAACGGGTAAAGCTTACGCTGTCTTTTACACTCAGGCCGCTTATTTCGGAAGAATTGTATTTGGCGCTGTATTTTCCTGGTTTTTGTATTGCATAAGCATCATTCAGATTGGTCGAAACGGAGATACTGTCACCAGGTTTTACCTGTATATAGCTGTCTGCGGGTGGAGGCATGATCCTTTTCGCCATCGGACCTTTATAATCCGCTTCTTTACCGGTCTCGTCTACAACATCCAGATACTTGCTCATCAACCGTTCGAATGGCGTATGCCATTTACAGAAACTTAGCGTACTGTCGCTATGGTTATAAACTGTGAACTTTAAAGTAACGGGAGCGGTTGCCTCTGTTGTTGAGGGGATTTCCATCTTCGCGATCAGGACTTTTTCGTTGCTCAGGTTCTCTTTGGTCGCGACAGTAGTGCTATCTGCTGCGGTTTTCGAATCATCAGTGGTTTTGTTGCTGACACCACAGGAAGCCAATAGGATAGATGCGGCAGACAATAGCAGCTTTATGTTTTTCATTGGGATATGGATTTGTGCAGACAAATGTACAGTTTTATCTTTCGTTTATCTGAGTAATCAGTTGATCGCAAGCCGCAAAGGCCGTATACAAAAATTTGTTTCTGTGTTTTTCGCCCTGTCCGCTAAAGGCTACAGATTTTTTGATCAGGCCCTGCATCCAGTCTTTGGTTTGTGTACAATAAAACTGGTCGTCGGTTTTCAGGTAGTTAAAAGTGTTGAACCTGTTGTAGCACAGCATGCTGTCTTTAAATTCTACCAGATAGGCGAGGCTGCCCAATACATCGCAGTTGTACCAATTGAACGTGTGGTTTGGATCGATTGTTTTTTTTGCACTGATGGCATACATGTTCATATCAGTGAGACAATAGCGGATCTGTTCTACAATCTTTTCGGCAAGCGAGCCGTCACTGATGTGCCCGGCTTCAATAGCATACCTCACCTGGTCTATCGTTCCATGAACCGTGTCATTGACCCATATTTCGGTGCTGGGAATTTCAAGATAGATCTGGTTTAGTTCCTGTGATACAGCAATGATTTCTTCGCTGACTGAACTGAGCTCAAATTTAAGCGCAGAATTGTCGGCCCAAAACCACAGCTTAAAACAAGTCAACTCGGGATATTTGAAGAAATGAAAGATCGGAATGTCATCCGTTGTGATCATGATGTGTTTTTCTTTCCGTTGGTGAATGAATTTTAGGTTTTCCAATAAATCCTTCAGGTAATCCAGCATATTGGGGGCCTGACGGTTCATATATAAATAGTTAAAACTAACCGAAGGGGATTGGCCAGGCTGGTAAGAAAACGGTGTATTAAAGGCATCAGATAGCTTAAGCAACTGTGGCAGGCTTAAAGTGCTGGTACCCCTGATTTTCTTATAGGCCTCATTGGTGCTGATCAATAGTACATCGGCTACGCTTTGTGCCAGGTTTTGGTACTCCGGCAAGGCAAGGCTCACTGCCTGAAAGAACTTAACTTGTTGCGAATTCATAAAAGAATAATCTTTAAGGTGACTGATTGTAGTTCTTTTCAACTTAGACTTGTAAGTAGTCAGACGTTTAATCTCAAAGATTATAAATATACAAGTTATTTGTCTATAAACATCTTGTAGGATGATTTACTCTGAAAGCATCTTATCCATAGATTAATATGCATGTTTTTTGATGCATACATTTGAAGAAAATTAAAAGAATATGAACATAAAAATAATAGTGGCTCTTATTGCAGCAAGCACGCTAACTGCGAAAGCTCAGTCCTTACAAAGAACAAATCGTTTTCCGGTCGGCAGTTTTCACCAGAAAAACGTAAACATTACTGGTATTTCTGTAGGCTTATATTCCGGGCTGGATGACGATGAAGACCGGAATGTACAAAGCAATGGCATTCGCCTGGAACCGATAGGCTTGGGAATTTTAGTCCCGCTGATTCCCAGAAGCCCTGTGGCCGAAAGTGAAGAACAATATAAAGGTGAGATGTCTGCTGAACCGTCTGAGCGGATCAATGGCTTTAACTTATCACCTGCCGGTACGGTTTGCGACTGCATCACCAACGGCATTAGTGCAGGGTTCATAGGTCAGATTGGACGCAAGGTAAATGGTATTTCTGCCAGCATCATGATGAACTTTGCACAAAGCCACAATGGTATTCAATTGGCTATGTTTAATGATAGTTATGCCATGAACGGACTTCAGATAGGAGTAGGCAACTCCGGGGGAAGAACCAGGGGATTGCAGATTGGGATAATTAACCATTCGAGGAAGCTCAAAGGTGTTCAGATTGGCCTTTGGAATGTTAATCAAAAGAGAAAGTTTCCGATTCTCAACTGGAGCTTTAAGGATTAGCAAGCTGATGGAACAATCGGCTAGCCAGATTTCATTCAGGCCTTTGATCTTCCAAAAATAGCTTTAGCAGCTGTCACAACACCCACGACAATCAATCCGGCGATTAGTCCAATTGCAAACTCCTTGATCATTCCAGGCAGACCTGGCAGTAAATGATGAAAGAAATCAATGTTGTGTGCGAAAATGCCGCCTGCAACTAAGATCAGGGCGATTGTTCCAACGACTGCCAGAATGCGGATGATAACCGGAAGCGATTTCACCAATAGATGGCCCAGGCTGGCAAAGGCACCTTTGTCGCCAGATCTTTTAATCAATTTGTAGCCCGTATCATCCATTCTTACAATAAGAGCAACTATGCCATAAACGCCTACTGTAGCCAGTATAGCCACTACAGAAACCGTCAGAATTTGAAGGGAGAGGCTTTCTGCCAGCACAGTTCCTAAAGCGATGATCACGATCTCAACAGAGAGTATGAAATCTGTCACCACAGCAGACTTGATCTTCGCTTTTTCAGCCTCATTGCCATCCTGTTTGATCTCCGCTACCACTTCATGGCCTTCCTTAGGACGATGGAAAAAGTACTCGACGATCTTTTCAACCCCCTCATAAGCCAGGTAAAAACCGCCCAAAATCAAGATGAACTTAATGGCTATAGGGAAAAATGCGTTGAGTAGTAAGGCAATGGGGACAATGATCAGCTTGTTAATAAAGGAGCCTTTGGTAATTGCCCAAAGTACAGGCAACTCCCTGGATGAAAGGAAGCCAGTTGCTTTTTCGGCATTTACGGCCAGATCATCGCCCAGAATACCTGCGGTTTTTCTGGTTGCAATTTTGGCGGTCACCGCCACATCATCCATCAATGCTGCTATATCATCTAAAATCGCAAAAAAACCTGAAGCCATGTTGTTCTATTAATAATGTTGCAAAATATCCTTTAAAAGCTGATTTTGGAAGAAAAAAATAATTTAATTTTACTATCCAGCTATTTATCCATGACCTCTGATCAGACTAAACACGAATTTGAAGCCAAAATTGAAATTATCGGAATCAATCCATATGTTGCAGTGCCGGAAGATATTTTAAACGAAGTGTTTAAGCAGTCGGGAATAAGTAAAGGGCCAATCCCTATAAAAGGCACTGTAAATGGTAAGGCCTATACACAAACACTCATGAAATATCAGGGTGACTGGCGTTTATACATCAATATGGTCATATTAGAAAACTCGCCTAAGAGGATAGGAGAAATAATCGTTGTCACTATTGCTTTTGATCCTGCCGACAGAACAATCAAGCCACATCCTGCACTGGTTAAAGCACTTTCTGGAAATAAAAAAGCAAATGCTGTGTTTAATGGTTTGAGCCCTTCACTGAAGAAAGAGATGATCCGGTATATCAGTAATCTGAAAACTGAAGAAAGCATCAGTAAGAATGTACAAAAAGCGATCGACTTTTTGTTGGGAAAAGGAAGGTTTGTAGGGCGGGAACTTAAGAAATAACTTCCCAATCTCATAGTGTGTCCAAACTCAGGGCGATTATGCCGCTAAGTATCAACAAGCTGGCAATTAATCTCCTTCTGCCGTCTTGTTCATTGAGCACTTTAGCCCCCATAAATACGCCAAACAAAATGCTGCTCTCTCTCGCCGGAGCAATAACGGTTAATGGAGCTAACTTTAAAGCCTCCAGCACCAATATGTAAGCTGCCGGACTTAATATTCCTACTGCAATAATGATCCATTTGTGCTGTTTGACTTCTCTTTTGAGTTCATCCTTTTGCTGGAAAACGAAGGGGAAGAGTAAAACAACACTAAAAGCATTGGAGACGCATGTGATCACCAGAGGGGAAACTGTATATCTTTTAATGGCAATGGCATCGTTTAAGGTATACAAACAAATAAATAATCCGGTCAGCACACCCCAGAATACACCGGTCAATGTTTTTGCATTGTTTTCTTTTTTAAAACTCAGTCCGGTAATGACGAATACCCCGATAAGAATGAATAGTAATCCAAGAGATACATTCCACTTCAATGACTCCTGCAAAAACAGGATAGCGGCAACGGAGGAAAACAGTGGCCCTGTGCCACGGGCAAGGGGATAGACTACAGATAAATCGCCGCTCCGGTATCCTTTCTGTAAGACCAGAAAATACCCGATATGCAATATTGCGCTACTCAGGGAAAACCATAGTACCGGCTGCAAATCATTGATATGCTCGCCATGCACAATCTGATAAAGTAATATAGGAAGATATAAAACTGTACTGGCAATGTACATTAGCCAAATGAAGGGTGCTTTACCTTTTGCCTTTTTCGAAAGTAAGTTCCAGAAGGCATGAAGTACCGCGGCACCTAGTACCAGGGACAGTACATAGAAACTCATAAATTGTAATCCGATGTTTAAATAATATATTCAAATCTAAACATCTGTTTTCGTATTCGTTTTATTAAGTGATTATTTACCCTTACAAGATTTGGTTTAAAAGTCAAAAATATCCCCCAGGAACGAGCCCTTTTTCTTGTGATAAGGTTTTTGATATTCCTGATTACGTTGTTGATACTCCTGATCACGTTGTGAATAACGCTCCTGATCTTTTCCGTAATTGTCTTTGCTTGAGTAATGTGTTGCCGATCTTTCAATAATTTTATCGAGTTCGCCACGATCCAGCCAGATGCCCCGGCAATTTGGACAATAATCAATTTCAATTCCATTCTTATCGCTCATCAAAAGGGTTTCATTACAACTTGGACATTTCATATATTTTTAAGTTTTGTTTGTTCTATAACGCTCCAAATAAGATGATGTTTTATTGAATCTCGAATTTCTTACTTAAGATCTGTTTGCCAATTTCGGGCAATCCACCAGATAAACATGGACAACAAAATTAACAGGGTAGAATAATAGAGAATTTTTCCAAACTTCGATTTGGGTTCATAGAACAGAAAATTTAGCAATTCAAAAATTAGGTCCAGCATACACTTAGCGTAAAATTACCATTTTTAATACCAGGGCTTCTATACTGGAATAATAAGTCATATCGTAGCTACTGTTAGCTGATTGATTTTCCAAAAGGTGAAAATGCAAGGTTCATTAACTTAAAATGCTGTCTTCCGAATGGAATGCCAACGATCGTGATGCAGAACAGCAGGCCAAAAAATAAATGAGTTAATACAATCCAGAAGCCACCAAATATGAGCCAGATGATGTTCATCACTGTAGATAGACATCCGGTGTTGAATGAGGTATCTTTAATTTTAACGCCGAAAGGAGCGAGGCCTACGATAGCAAATTTAAAGCACTGTATACCGAATGGTATCCCTACAATAGTTAGACATAAGATCAGGCCACCAAATATGTATTCAAAGAAAATAAATATTCCGCCAAAAATAACCCAAATGATATTTCCAATTAGATTCATATGATATATGACTTCTGGAAGAGCAGATAGTTACACTCCATCAAGTAAGTACATATTTGATAACTATCAGGAGAATAAAAGCTAAAAAACTGAACGGGGACATGAATAGTAAATCAAACTAATTTAAATGCCTATGAGGCTATGTTAATATAAAGTTAATCCTATATTTATATTTCATTTATTATCGCTCAGATGAAACTAGTATACAAGACCCTTAAAAGATTACCGTATTTAATTTTATTTTTCATCCCTCTAATGTTTTCTGGCTGTGAGGACACAGCTGTTCCAGGAGCCAGAATATATCCAGGCCCATGCATAGCAGGTTCTCCGGCTCCAATAATCAATTTTAAACTTGTTGATAAGGTTACAGGTGCAGATCTGTTTTTTGATAAAAATCCCCTGCCGATCACTGATGTAATGTTAATATATAATTTAGGGCAGGAAATCAAACCTCTGATAGTTGAAGACAAAACAGCTGGGAAATATTTCCAGTCTTACATTGGTCAATTTGCTGTTAAGATAGGTAACCTTCCTAAAATTGACATTGTTGTTACTTCAGTCACAGTTAGTCATCCAGACAAATGTCCAACTGCGGTAAATACTAAAGTGGAATACAATGGTTACATTGAAACAGGAATAGAAAATAAGATGATTTTAATCAAGGTGGATACAAGTGCGAAATAATATTACCCTCTCGCTGTTACATCACATTTTTAGCGTTACAATAGTATATTCTGATCAGATCCAACATCTAAACCAACAGTTATTAAATATTCGTGCGATACTACAAATAACGATATGACCAGAAATTCAGCAATAGCGAGCAGGCTTCGGGAAGTTTTGCTCAATGGACGTTTTATAGCAAATACCAATTTTAAGGAACAAATGGAGAATGTAAGCTGGGAGCAAGCAATTCAAAAAATAGGCAACCTGAATACAATTGCCGCTCTCACGTATCATATCAACTATTATCTGGGAGGATTGTTAAGCGCATTTGAAAGCGGAAAGCTGGAGATCAGGGACAAATATAGTTTTGATCTTCCGCCGATTACGGCAGAATCGGACTGGAAGAGCTTAATGAACGAGTTCCTGGACAATGCGGAAAAGTTTGTCAGGAAAGTAGAACAAATGGACGATCCCCAATTTGATGAGATTTTCATCAAAGAACAGTATGGTACGCTCTTAAGGAATATTGAAGGTGTGATTGAACATAGTTATTATCACCTTGGACAGATTTCTTTAATCAGAAAAATGCTTGCGTGGTAATCCATGAACTTTGAATATTTATCTTTAGTTATGAAAACATTAAAACTAATCCTATTTATTGCCTTGCTACCGATTGCAGTTCTAGCTCAAACTGACTCTACAACGCTTACAAAAGTAGGGGATAAACTGCCTGATTTTTCTTTTGAAATTGAGAAAGGCAAAACGGTAAATATTGCCGACTATAAAGTTAAATTGGTGTTAATTCATTTTTTTGCTGCACAGTCCATTCCCCGCAATGTCATTGCCGATGAAAATGGTAAGATCATTTATCAATCTATCGGATTCAATGAAAAGGAATTTAACGAAATGGTTAAACTTATAGAAGAGAGAATGAGTAAACTGGCTAAATAGAAAATCACTTATCTTTGATCTTCAAATAAACTAAAACTCTTGAAATTCATTATACGCAACCGGTCTATACTATTATACGGAGCATCGCTTGCCGTGTTGTTATTGATCATGAAATGGCTGGAGTGGCGTCTGATTATAATTGACCATACTTTTGAGTTGTATGCAGGTGCCGTTGCCGTATTATTTACTGCACTGGGCATTTGGCTGTCAAACAAACTCACCCGACCAAAAACTAATACTGTAATAGTAGAGAAGGAGGTAATTGTCAAAGCACACGATTTCATATTGAACGAGGCAGAGCTTACCCGCCTGGGGCTGACTGGCAGGGAAATGGAAGTATTACAATCTATAGCAGACGGACTAAGTAATCAGCAAATTGCCGAACGCTTGTTTTTATCGTTGAACACCATTAAAACACACTCTTCGAAACTGTTTGAAAAACTGGAAGTACAACGCCGTACCCAGGCTGTTGAAAAGGCCAGGAAGTTGAAAATTATACCTTAGTCTCACTCACCTTTTAGTATTAGAAATCCTATTTTTAGTAAAATCATACTAAAGTATGAGGCAAAAAATAAGTGGAAAGCTCAACTTTGAAGCCTAAACCTTAATCAAAATCAACATGAAAAGAAATGTACTTGTTTACGGACTAATATCAGGTATCTGTGTGGCTACCTTTATGGTTGCTTCAATAGCGTATTGTTATAATAAAGATTCCTTTGAAGGGAGCATGCTCCTTGGCTATGCAGCCATGCTGCTGTCTTTTTCACTCATATTTGTAGGCGTGAAAAACTACAGAGACAAATTTAACGGTGGTGTAATCACGTTCGGCAAGGCTTTTTTGATGTCCTTATACATGGCGCTCATTGCCTCAACGCTGTATGTTGTCGGCTGGATGATAGCGTATTATAATTTCTTCCCTGATTTCATTGATAAATTAGCCGCCTACCAGTTGAGCTCCACAAAAACAAGCGAAATGAGTGCTGAGCAGGTAACGGCTGTACGTCAACAAATTGATGTGTTTAGAGAATGGTATAGCAGTTGGATTGGCGTAGCAGGAGCCACTTATATGGAAATATTGCCGGTTGGACTATTGGTATCTATCATTACAGCATTGGTGCTAAAGCGAAAAAAGCCGAAGGGTGATTCTATTCCGTCCTGAGTGTTGGACAATCGTCTGGGTTAATATTTTTTTATTGTCGTCGTTGCAAGGTCTAACTATTTTAGCTTTCTTTTCGTCAATAGTCAAATATTAAACGAAGCCTTTCTCAAAGTAGCTTCTACCTGTGATTGATTGAGGTTCTCGGGAAATGGTAAGGGGACACCATCAATTTTTAAAGGCTGGTTTACTGGCGTAAATGTTATTGTTGATTTCGATCATTTTGCCATTAATTAATTTTGCTTCAATCAGAAAATTGTAGGCCAATTGCATTGTTAATTTTTCCCATTCCGGTTTGCTGTAATAGCCGTGCGTCTCGTTATTTGCTATCCAATAATCGGTTTTGATTTTTAAAGTATCCAACTTTTCCAGGTACTTCATTCCTCCCGGTTTAAACTTGTCGTTTTCACCATAGAATACAATAGAGGGAGGTGTTTGTCTGTTTACAAAAAGGAGTACATCAGGACCATATCGGTGCGTAGGTGTAAAGGCTGGATTGAGCAGTATTAAAGCTTTGGCTTTGGTATTTACAGAAAGGTTGTCCCCTGGTGCATTAATTGATCCGTTTAGCGCAGCTTCTGTCGCCAGAAAGCCACCGGCAGAAGCACCGCCAAGAATAACGGTATTGGTATCTATGTTTAATTCGGAAGCATGAAGCTTCACCCATCTTACCGCACTTTTGGCATCTTCTATACACTTGAATACACTATCTTTTGCTTCTGGTGAGTTTTTGCCTAGCAGGCGGTAAGAGGCGGTTATAGCTATCATGCCTTTATCTGCAAAAAACGTACACTGGTTTTTGAGGCTGCTTTTGTTCCCAGTCACCAGGCCGCCGCCATGGAAGAATATAATGACGGGTCTTGGAGATTTGCCGCCGCTTGGTGTCGAATACACGTCCAGATCTAGCGCTTTATCTTTTATTGTTTTGTAGGTGTATGTCTTCAACCCCTGGGCGCTTGCAGACATACAACACACAGAAAGGAATATCAGTAGTTTTAACTTCATATTTAGGTAGGAGTATCTTGGATGCGCGAATCTAAATAAATAATTTATATCTTGGAGTTTGGTGATCTTAATGATTTCTTCATATCATCCTAACACCTTCTTATTATTTTTGTTCAATCAATCTGATAAAAGCCAATTTACAATGGAAAATATTTTACAAAAAGTTATCTTAAATACTACGAAAGCTAAGCAAAGGGTATCCAAAACAGCCAAATGGGTATCAATGGCCCTACCATTAGTTTGCCTTAGCCCTGACCTTATTCCCCTACCGATAGGCAGTGCAGATGCAGATGAATTTTCGATAGTAGTCATACCCGATACACAGAATTATATTCAGAATTTACGTGGTATTGCCAATAGACAGATGTTTAGAGACCAAATCAATTGGATCGTGGCAAACCAAAAGAAAAGTAACATTGTATACGTTACGCAACTAGGCGATCTGAGCCAATCTATTAACATGGCCAAGCCGGGCCGGGATGAAAAAGAAGCCACATTAATTAGTGAGGAACGGTTCCGGGCCTGCGATACGATTATGAGGCCATTAGATCTGGCTAAAATCCCTTATGGAATAGCCGTAGG